>Ga0208901_1000081_pt1 | contig 65877 bp, 55 predicted proteins | sample AntAceMetag02UKF_FD_184764 | JGI IMG/M metagenome (GOLD analysis project Ga0208901, IMG submission 184764) | Saline lake microbial communities from Ace Lake, Antarctica - Antarctic Ace Lake Metagenome 02UKF (SPAdes) (version 2) | ecosystem: Environmental > Aquatic > Non-marine Saline and...
TACAGCGGCCGCGCCCCGCAGGTGACGGGGATCCAGGAGGAGATGATGTTCGGCTGGACGCCGAGCCTCCCCACGAACGCCGTCTCCATCGGGACCGCGATGAAGCGGCTCGGCTACGCGACGGCGTACTTCGGCAAGTTCGAACTGGGCAGGGACATCGTGTTCCCGAAACCAGGGGTGAACTACGCCGACGCGCTCAAGAAGTACGGGTTCGACGTCTGGCAGTCCTACGGCGAGGTGACTGGGGAGCAGAACCAGGGATACGAGGTGGACGGCGTCATCGGCGCGGAGGGGATCCGTTGGCTGCGCACGAACGCCGAGCGCCTGCGTAAGGCGGGTGAGCCGTGGTTTCTCGTCCTCTCCTTCATCAACCCGCACGACATCTTCTTCGCCGACGTGAACCCTCCCGGCGGGTCCGTGCAGAAGGGCTTGAAGCCGGGGCTGGTCGCGGCGATCCCCGCTGACGCCCAGTACCGCAAGCAGTGGGACTTCCCGATGTGGAGCACGCTTGAAGAGCCGCTCCGGGCGCCCGGCCGCCCGGGCGCTCACTGGGAGTTCTACCGGGGGACCGCCAACGTCATGGGGAAGATCCCGACCGAGCGGCGGGACATGTGGTGCGCCTACGACAATTTCTACCTGAACATCCTCCGCGAGAACGACCGGTACATCGGACAGGTGCTGGACGCGCTCGACGACCTCGACCTGTGGAAGGACACCGTGGTGGTCTTCACCTCCGACCATGGGGAGCTCGGCGGCGCGCACGGCGGGCTCCGGAACAAGGGGCCGGTCTCCTACGAGCAGAACGTCCACGTGCCGATGATCGTGGTCCACCCGGACGTGAAGGGGGGGCAAACCACCCGGGCGCTGACGAGCCACATCGACCTGCTGCCCACGCTTGTGGGACTGACCGGTGCCCCGCGGGAGGCCGCGACCGACATCACGAAGGGGCTCCCGGGTCGGGACTTCTCCACCGTCCTGGCAGGCCCGTCGAGCGCCCGGCCCGACGCGGTGCGCCCCGGCATCCTCTTCAACTACGTGGGGCTCTCCACCGTGGATGCGCGCTTCTTCACGAGCATCTTCGAGGCAGGGTTCGGGAAGGAGGGGGCCTTCGCGATGACGCCCGCGGACCTCGCCGGGAACCACCCAGACCTCGCCAAGCGGGGCTTCGTCGCCATGACCTTCGATGGAAGGTACAAGTTCGCGCGCTACTACGCGCCGAGTCAGTTCAACACGCCGCGGACCCTGGAGGAGATCCTGGCCTGGAACGACCTGGAGCTCTTCGACCTGCAGGGCGACCCCGAGGAGCGGAACAACCTGGCACTGGACCCGAGGCGGAACGAGGCGCTCATCCTGCGGATGAACGCCCTGCTCAACGAACTCATGGCCCGGGAGGTTGGGGTGAACGACGGCCGGTTCCTCCCGCCGGCGGTGCGCCCCAAGGGTAGCGTGTGCTGCGAGGGGGCCCCGACCGCGTCGCCGAGGTGAGTGAAAAAAGGGGACGGATTTATTTTGCATTATCAAACTTTGTGCAAAAAATAGTTCTGTCCCCTTTTTCCTGCTTTTTCCTGTATCAATCCGAGAAGCTGCGCGACGTGTTGGACGCGATGTTAAGGCTGTTCACGGCGATGTTACTGCATTGCTGAACGCTGGAGTCCTTGATCGCAACGACAAAGGGCGCATCGTTTTTCCATACGAAGCCGTGAAAGTTGAATTCCTATTGCAGGCGGCGTAATCTACTTTGGATAATCCGGCTCAACTTTGGGTGCGATTGATTCAAATAGATCACATTCTTCATCAAAACTGAGTCCTTCGGTCAGTTCAAAATTATTGGGGCCATTCAAATGGAAAGCGTTCTCCCGTCCAACGGAAAATTCAGACCAAGCGGGCAATCCCGTTGCATACGGCGTTCCGGTTTTGGCAAAATTGGTCCACAGATCCATAACCTGATTTGAAAATACCGTATCACTGGGCCCGTATCCCTCGGCGGCATCCAGATTGCCGAATACATAGGCCAGTTCCGAACCATGGAAACAGCCAAGGCCTGATCCGGCCTCCGTCGGCGGCACATGGGTGTAATAATATCTGAAGACCGGCACCGAAAGAGAGGCACCACGGGCGGTATGTCTTGTGGGTTCCTGCATCCCTGCCGGACCGAGAACGGTAACGGCCTGCCATACGGCTTCTTCATCTGTTGCGGCCGGATAGTAGGCTTGCACGGTTGAGGCATTATCCCCAAACCATACTTGCAACGCCAGCTCGTAGTCCGACAAAGTTTCAATTCCGTATTCCCAGATGAACAAGGAGCCTTCGTCCTTGACCGTACCGATGACCATTGGCGCGTGTTGGGGTTCCGAAGGCGTGTCCCTCGGGTCTTCACCGAGAATAATGCCGTCCATGACCGGGCCGAAAGATATTTTGCTTTTGGTTGCGGCTTCAATAATGGTTCCATATGGAAATCGGCGCATTTCCTCAATGCTTGCGGCATTTAAGAGATTTTGAAATTGTAGGCCGTTTTGTGCCGCCTGTTCCCAGGAAGAGGTCAGATTCAACACGTACTTGTTGGATGATGCGGTGCCGCTCATGGCAATGGCTTTGTGGAACAATCCTCCGGCTTGGGGAGCGGTCTGGAGCAGCGTCACGCTGCTGGCCCCGGATGATTCCCCGAAAATCGTCACATCGTCCGGATCTCCGCCGAACTGTGCAATATTGTCCCGAACCCATTCCAAGGCAGCCACGGCATCAAAGAGACCGTAGTTGCCGGCCTGGCCCTGTGCATCATAAAGATTTTGACTGACCATGAATCCCAGCGGACCCAGGCGATAATTGGCCGAGACCAAAATTACCCCCCTTTTTGCCAGGTTCGCGCCGTTGCATAGGGCTTGAGAGGCGGAACCTCCATTATATCCGCCGCCGTGCAGCCAGAACATGACCGGTAGAGAACCACCCTTTCTCTCTTTTGGTGTCCAGACATTGAGATACAAGCAGTCTTCATCACAACTCGTCAGACCGTAGATGTTATCGGGAGAAAGGTCTTGGGGGCAGGCCTCGCCGAGTTTATCGGCGGCCCGAATGCCGTTCCAGGGTTTCTCCTGAACCGGAAGGCGCCAGCGTTTTTCGCCTAAATGAATACGCAATCTTGCGTATCATGAATGATTGACAAAAGATGTTTCGTCTTGTATTATGCTCTAAAAAGAGACGCTAAAGAGAGATCACATGCCAAAACCCTTTATTCCAGAAAAACTGCCGCTTGAAAATATTAACTGGGAAAACCTACTCACCAATATTGTTAAAGCAAATTCCGCTGTGGCAAAATTCGACGGTCTACTTGAAAGCATTCCGAACCCTTTATTATTTTTAAATCCACTTATGACCCAAGAGGCAGTGTTATCATCAAAAATTGAAGGAACACAGGCATCTCTGAATGAAGTTTTAGCGTTTGAGGCAGCTCCAAAAAGAAAACAAGATAATATTAACGACATTGAAGAAGTTATCAATTACAGGAATGCCCTGCTGTTTGCCACAAAGGAACTTGAAAACAGACCACTCTGTTTAAACTTTATTAAAGACATGCACAAGATACTTCTACAAGGAGTAAGGGGTCAAAACAAAGCAAGAGGTGAATTTAGAAAAATTCAAAATTGGATTGGAAAATCAAATTCAACAATTGAAACAGCAAGCTATGTTCCGCCGGAACCGCATCTTCTTTTAGATTTTTTATCTAATTGGGAAAAATATTGCCATTATGATGAAAAAGATAAACTTGTACAATTGGCTATAATCCATGCTCAATTTGAAGTCATTCACCCTTTTTTAGATGGAAACGGAAGAATTGGCAGAATCCTGATCCCTCTATTCTTGTTTGAACAAAAAATCCTTAAGTATCCAGCATTGTATGTGAGTGAATTTTTTGAAGAAAATAGACAGGATTATTATGATAATCTAAGAGCAGTATCAGACAAAAAAGCATGGCATGAATGGATTAATTATTTTCTTGAGGCAATTACCAGTCAAGCCATTAACAACACAAAGCGAGCTAAAAGTATCATTCTGCTGTATGAAGAAATGAAGCATACTATTCAAGATGTAACCAAATCACGAAATTCTTTGAAAATTCAAGATTTTCTATTTTCAAAATTAATATTTGAAACACCAAATTTCACAGAATCAACAGAATTGTCAAAACCACATGCCGCCAAGGTGATAAAAAGCTTGCTCGAAAATAAAATAATAGCCACTGTCACACCCGCCCAAGGTAGGCGACCAGCAATGTATTCATTTAAGCCATTAATGGAGATCGTTAAATAATTAAACGAACTAGCAGGACCACTGGACTCACTCAATAATCTGCTCCCGACATCATGAACATACCGTTGCGTTTTCTTATTGTAATTTGTGACTATATCTTATGACCCAACAAAAACATGCTGCGGGCAAGCCGCAGATGTTTACGTTGGCTGATTTTCAATCATTGATCACGAGAAAAGAGTATGACAATGAAACCACTCACCATGCTGAATTCATTCGGCTGTGCACTTGTCGCAATTGCAATTTTCGCCGGCGGGCCTGCGATGGCGAAAGAGAAGAAACAGCAGAAGCCCAACGTGGTATTCATCCTCGCCGATAACGTGGGCTACGGCGACATGGGTCCGGGGGACATGGGGACACCCTTAACTTATTAACTTTCTGATTTGGATTTCAAACGTAAAAAGGGGTCACACCTATTTTATTTGACACCCAATACATGCCATCACGCCATACAGCAAGGAAGATAAATAGGTGTGACCCCTTTTTATTTTTTTAGAGAGGTGCTGGAAGCGGTCCTTGAGGTCTGGCCGTCAGATCAGGTTGGGGCCCGTATCTCACCAAACGGTGTTTTTAATGATATGGGCTGTGATGACTCTCGGGAATTATTTCTTTATGTCACTAAAGAGATAAACAAATTAAAGCTTGGTTATATGCATATCATGGATGGGTTGGCCTTTTATAACAAACCCTGACCTGACCGAAAGATATAAAAACAATTGGCCTTTGAATCCTGCTGAGGACATGTCGTTATGGTATACATCCGGCCCTGAAGGGTACACGGACTACGCGCCTCATAAACCATAACCTCCTGAAAATAGTAAAAATGATGGTTGTAAAAATGAAACACCGCAACTTAAAAAGTAAAAAACTAATGAACAAAAGCTAACCCAACGCTGGAGTGGACGCGTAAAATCCTGACGGCTCTTGTGGATATCCTAAACGAGAGGGCGGCGGACGGCGTGAGGACCGTGTGGAAGAAAGAAAGATAGAGTAGCGGCTTTTCGCACCGAGATTGTGATTAACATCAAACCTGATATCTTATTCCTTTACATCTGCAAGGACGGCATTACTTTATTTGATACAAAAAATTTGTAATTTTTCAATAATGCCATAACATAATTTCCTCATGTATAATTGATGTCGTGAAGGATGGGGAAAAGGAGAGGATACCAATATGACAAACCAACAAGAAGAAAAGATAAAACAGAAAGGTTCGATGTTGCCCCGCGATATTTCCATCCTGCCGTTACGGAATACGGTGGCCTACCCCTATTCCGTATTGCCCCTGATTGTGGGGGCCCGGCGATCCGTCAAGTTGATCGAAGCAGCGGCCGAAGGCGATGGAATTATCGGTCTTGTGGCTTCGAAAGACGGGGACATTGAGGAACCCAACCCCGGACAGACCTACGAGGTGGGAACCCTTGCAAAAATCGAACGGGTTGTTCAGGAATCGGGAGATACTTTGCAGGTGGTGGTTCGAGGGTTGGAACGCTTTCGCATTGATCATTGGTGCGACACAACGCCCTTTCTTAGCGCGCATGCGATAAAGGCTCCCGAGTCTGAAAAAGAGGATGTGGAAACGGATGCCCTGAAGCGGAGCCTTCAGGAATTAACCGAAGAAATCATTGAGCTTTCCCCCAATCTTCCCAAGGAACTGGGAAAATTTCTCCATCACATAAAGGATCCCGGTCAGCTGATTTACACCGTGGCGGCCACCGTGAATCCGGACGTCAAAGCCGGCCAGTCCCTGCTTGAGATGGACGGCATAAAGGAACAGTTGCGGATGCTGGTGGGGCATCTTTCCAGGGAAAAGGAAGTGCTGGCCCTGAACCGGAAGATACGTTCCGAAGCCCATGAAAAGATGGATAAGGCCCAGCGGGATTACTACCTGCGCCAACAACTGAAGGCAATCCAAAAAGAGTTGGGAGAAAGCTGCGAGGCACCGCCTGCAACCGACGAGTATACCGAAAAACTGAAAGAGGCGGGCCTGCCGCCGGAGGCCATGAAGGAGGCGGAGCGGGAATTGGGACGTCTCGCCAACATGTCTCCGCAGGCAGCCGAATATGCTACCATTAAGACCTATCTGGACTGGCTTCTGGAACTTCCCTGGAATAAGGCAAGCGAGGATCAATTGGATACCCGCTGTGCGCGCACGGTTCTGGATGAAGACCACTATGATCTTGAAGACGTGAAAGAGCGTATCATCGAATACCTGGCCGTCCGCAAACTGCTGGCGGAGCGTTCCAGTCAAAACCTTGGGGAGAAAGACCAGGGAGAGAAGATAGAAAGTATGGGCGCCATTCTCTGTTTTGCGGGTCCTCCGGGGGTGGGCAAGACCAGCTTGGGCCAGAGCATCGCCCGGGCCCTGGGTCGCCGTTTTACGCGGATGAGTCTTGGCGGCATGCGGGACGAAGCGGAAATCCGCGGTCACCGGAGAACCTATGTGGGGGCCATGCCGGGCCGCATCATTCAGGCCCTCAAGCGTGCGGGAACCCGGAATCCGGTTTTCATGCTGGATGAAGTGGACAAGGTCGGCAACGACTGGCGGGGCGACCCCAGCAGCGCGCTTCTGGAGGTGCTGGATCCGGCCCAGAACCATGCCTTTCGGGATCATTACCTGGATTTGGATTTCGATCTCAGCGACGTCATGTTTATCACAACGGCCAATCAGTTGGAAACGATTCCCGCCCCTTTACGGGATCGCATGGAAATCATTCAACTGGAGGGATATACGGAATACGAAAAGCTTCACATTGCACAAAAATACCTGGTTCCCCGTCAGGTGCGGGCCAACGGCTTAAGAGAGGAGGAGGTGCGTTTTTCGGATGAGGCCATCCGGAAGATCGTACAGGATTATACCCGGGAGGCCGGTGTCAGGAATCTGGAACGGAATATCGGGGCCGTATGCCGAAAAGGGGCGGTCGGAATTACCGAAGACGGGATTGATCACATTGATGTAACGGCCGATCTGGTGCGAACCTACCTGAAAAAGGAACGGTTTGAATCGGAATTGTCGGAGGCCATTGAAATCCCCGGCATTGCCACGGGCCTGGCCGTTACGTCGGTGGGAGGGGATATTCTTTTCGTGGAGGCGACCCTTATGAACGGAAAGGGTCATCTGACGCTGACCGGACAGCTGGGGGACGTGATGAAGGAGAGCGCTCAGATCGCCCACAGTTACGTTCGATCCAAAATCAAGTCGTTGGCGTTGGACCTTTCCCTTTTTACGAGCGCCGATATTCATGTCCATGTGCCTGCGGGCGCCACACCCAAAGACGGCCCTTCTGCGGGGCTTGCCATGGTAATGGCGGTCATCAGCCTCTGCAGCGGCCGACCCGTTCGCAGCGACGTGGGGCTGACCGGGGAGGTGACCCTCCGGGGTCGGGTGCTGCCGGTGGGGGGCATCAAGATGAAACTGCTCGCCGCCCATCGTGCCGGACTCAAAACCGTCATTCTGCCGAAGCGCAATGAAAAGGATTTGGAAGAACTTCCCGAAGAGGTGCGTCATGATCTGAATATTGTGCCGGTTGAAACCATCGAGGAGGCCCTGGAAAAGGCCCTGAGCTTCGAGAAGCAGGAGATGGATCTTCCCTTGGCGGCCAACGGCTGATCGGTTTTCAGCCGTTGGCCGATAACAGGGTCCGAAAGGTTCTTTATAAGTGGGACGAATTTAAATAAAAATTTGGAATTTTCACTCGGAAACAGGAGCGGGGTCAAGACGCAAATGGTAAAATCCGACTGAACAATGGCGTTAACGTTACTCTTGGGGATTCTCAGATCCGCCAAAGGGCGTAATAATTGCGATAACCGACCACCCCGTGTGGTCTTCAACGGGCAATAATTTCAAAGATACCCGTTTTTCATGTAGCTTTACGGTAAACCTGTCACTGATTTCCGGCGGACCGTCCCCGATCCTGAAAAGCAGGTCTTTGATTTTCTCGCAATCATTTCCTTCAAAGAGTTCGAAGAAGTTTCGACCCAGAAGTGCCGCTTCAGAAGAGTCGGATAATGAGAATCCCCTGTTATTGCAGAAAATGATCTTTCCATGGGGATTGAGCTCAAAAACCCCTTCAGAAATATTATTCAAAATGGTTTCTAAATGCCGTTCGGCGAAAAGGAGTTCTTTGGTTATTCTTCGTTGATAGATATCGTCATAGCCTGCTGATGCTTCTTGAGGGTTCTCCAGCAAGACCTCATCTCTTTGATCTAAAATGTTTAAAAGCTGTTTCGACATTTCGCTGAATGGTCCCTTTGCAATGGCGGCATCCGCACCCAGTTCAGAAAAATGTGTCAAGTCCTCAAGGGCTGTGGCGGAAATAATCACCATGAAAAGATTTTTCAAATGGGGCATGTTTCGCATAATTCGGCACAGCCTGTCGCCTCTGATATTGGGCATTACAAGATCAATAAAGGCCACATCAGGGACATAATTTTTCAAAATTTCCAATGCGGAAAGCCCATCTTCCGCTGTGACCACCTTATGACCCTGTTCCGTAAACAGATCCGTCATGAATTCCAGCATGAGTCGATCGTTATCAACAACCAATATCTCTTTTCCCATTGATCCCCTCGAGAAATCACATGGTGAGCATTTCAGAAATCTATCTGACATCATTCAGCAAAAATATACAACAATTTGGAAACCCAGGGAAGGAAAAAACCACTTGACAGTATTAGACACGCTGTCTACTATGTAAACGATATGTATTTGTGGTAGTGATTTTGTTTAATGCAACCAGATAAAGGAGACAAAAGGATGAAACACCCGATTGAACTCAAGATTAACGGAGATACCTATTCCCTGGCCGTTGATCCATGGCGAACCCTCAATGAGGTGCTCCGTGAAGACCTGAACCTGACGGGCACCAAGTTGGGTTGCGGTTCCGGAGACTGTGGCGCCTGTACGGTGCTGGTGAACGGGCGAAGCGTCAGTTCATGTCTGACCCTCGCTTTGGAAGTTCAGGGTAAAGAAATTCAAACCGTTGAAGGGCTTGCCCCATCCGGCAGTGAACTGCATCCCATCCAGGAGGCCTTTGTTGAAACAGGTGCCATTCAGTGTGGGTTCTGTACTTCCGGCATGGAAATGTCAGCGGCTTACATTCTATCCCAAAACAGTTCCCCCACGGAACAGGAGATCCGGGAAGGTCTCTCCGGGCATTTGTGTCGCTGCACCGGCTACATCCAGATCGTGGAAGCGGTTTCGGAAGCTGCAAACAAAATGAAGCAATCTTAAAAGGGGAATGAAAATGACGTTACCTAAATTTGAATATTTTGCACCTGAGAGCCTGGAAGAGGCGCAACAGCTTCTCCTGAATAAAGCGGAGGGCGCCCATCTGTTGGCCGGGGGAACAGACCTCCTGGTGAAGATGAACCATGGCCTTCTGAAACCGGCTTCCCTTATCGCCCTTAAGCATATCAAAGGTCTTGAAGAGATCACATTTGACCCGAAAAACGGCTTGAAAATCGGTGCCACGGCCCTTTTGGCAAACGTGGCAGCCCATCCGGATATCCTGGAACATTATCCGGCTGTTGCCGCCGCGGCTCGGGAAACCGCTAATGTCCAGATTCGGAATATGGGGACCGTAGCCGGTAACCTCTGTAACGCAGCCCCTTCCGCGGACAATGCACCCACCCTGCTCGCCATGAATGCAGAAGTTCTTATAAGCGGCGCCAAAGGAGAAAGGCGGCTGCCTCTGGATCAGTTTTTCAAGGGGCCCGGGGCTAACGCCCTCGATTCCGACGAAATCTTAAGCGCCATTCTCGTTCCGGCCCCTGATTCAGACTCAGGTGTTTCCTATCAGCATATTTCAGCCCGCGGTAAAGTGGATATCTCGGCCGTATGTGTCGGGGTTATGGTGCGCATGGAAGGTGATATTTGCCGTGATGTCCGTATATTCCTGGGCGCTGTGGCGCCTGTACCCATGCGCGCCGTAAAGACTGAAGCCACGGTGCTGAATCAACAGCTGACCGAGGAGATCATTGAAAAGGCGGGGATTGCGGCGCTCGATGAATCCCAACCCATTACAGATGTCAGAAGCAGCGCGGATTACCGAAAAAAGATGGTGGCGGTCTTAACACGAAGGGCCCTTACCGAAGCCCGAGACCGGGCCTTGAACAGTTGAGGGGAAAGGAATAATCAATGGAACAGTTCAGTATCGTGGGAAAAGATGTGCCGAGAAACGATGCGGTTGCCAAGGCGAGGGGATCCGCCATTTATACCGATGACATGAAGCTGCCGGGAATGCTCTTTGGACAAATTTTGAGAAGCCCCGTGGCCCATGCCCGGATCATTAAGATTGATACCGGCAAAGCTGAAGCGCTGCCCGGTGTGAAGAGCGTCATTACAGGGAAGGATATTCCCAAAGTGAAATACGGAAACTGGCGCCTTTTCGCCGACACGCAGGATGAATATGCCCTGGCCGTTGACAAGGTGCGATTCATCGGGGATGAAGTGGCGGCCGTCGCAGCTATTGACAGGGAAACTGTCCGGGAAGCCCTTGAACTTATTGAAGTTGAGTACGAAGAACTTGAAGGAGTGTATGATATCGATGCGTCCATAAAAGAAGGCGCGCCCGTCATTCACGACTATTGTCCCGGTAACATCAGTGTCAACCGGAAAATTGAGTACGGAGATATCGAAAAGGGTTTTGCGGAATCGGACTATGTCCGTGAGGATACCTTCAAGGTGCAGGCCGTAAGCCATGCCTACCTGGAACCCTGTTCCGCCCTGGCTCAGGTGGACCTGGATGGCCGGATTACGCTCTGGACCTCCACCCAGGTGCCCTATATTGTGCAGTGTCTGCTGGCGTCAACTTTGGAAATGCGGGAAAACGACATCCGGGTGGTCAAGCCCTTCGTCGGCGGCGGCTTCGGGGGGAAGATGGAGCTCCGGACCTGGGAGTTCTGTGCGGCCTTTATGGCCAAGCAAACGGGTCGCCCCGTGAAATTCACCCTTTCAAGGGAAGAGGAGTTTCTGACCGGCCGCCGACGGCACCCCATGACGCTACATTCGAAAGTGGGGTTCAAAAAAGATGGCTCCCTGATGGCCAAGGATTTGCGTATTATTCTGGACGGCGGCGCTTATAACGCCATGGGACCCACGGCCACATTCCTTTGCGGAAATTTTGGTGCCATGCTGTACCGATATCCCAATTATCGGTTTCACGGGCGGCACGCCTATACCAACAAGCCGCCCGCCAGCGCCATGCGCGGATTCGGAGCGCCACAGTCCCTGTACGCCTCTGAAATTCAGATGAACCTGGCCGCCGAGGCCCTGGGAATCGATCCGGTGGACCTGCGATTGAAGAACGCTCAGGTCAGCGGGGACGAAATCCCGGATGTGGCTACCATATCCAGCTGCGGTTTTATAGAGTCCATTGAAGCGGTGGTGAAAATGAGCGACTGGAAACGACTCAGGAAGGAACTCAAACCGGGGCAGGGTATCGGCATCGGTTGTTACAGCTTTATCACCGGCGGGGTGTTCAACTGGTTTAATACCCAGTACCCTTTTTCCGCTGCCGAGGTCAGGGCCTTTTCAGATGGAACCGTTCATCTGCTGACCATGGCCTCCGATATCGGACAGGGATGCGATACGGTCATGAAACAGATCCTGGCCGAAGAATTGGGCTTGCAGATGGAAGATATCCGTATTACGTCTGCGGATACGGCCACCACGCCACAGGCGGATCTGGGAGCCTGGGGGAGCCGGGTTACGCTCATGGCCGGCAATGCGGTTATTGACGCAGCGAAAAAAATCAAAGAGAAGCTGTTCGGCGCTCTATCCGCATTTCTCAATGCAAACGTCATCTATGAGATGGAATGCAAAAACGGCATGGTTCAACCCAAAAACCGGTCCAAAAAAGCCGTTCCCTTTGGCGATGTGGTGGCCATGGTTCAGAAAGCCAAGCGGGGTGAACCCTTGATTGCCCATGGGTACTACACACCCCGGGACAAAGGGCTCGTGACCCCTGCTTTTGGATTCGGTGCACAGATTGCTCTGGTGGATGTGGATCGGGAAACGGGCAAAGTGGATGTGAAGCAGATGTGGACGGCCCATGACTGCGGCACCGTCATCAACCCGAAGGGCGTGGAGGGGCAGTTGGCCGGTTCCATTCAGATGGGCTTGGGCTATGCGCTTTCAGAGCAGTTCGTCATGCAGGACGGCAAAACGCTCAATACGAATTTTCTCGATTACAAAATGCCCACGGCAATGGACATGCCCCCCAGCGCGGTGACGCACATTGACACCTATGAACCCGAAGGTCCCATGGGTGCAAAGGAGTGTGGTGAGGGACTGGCATCACCCACGGCCCCTGCCATTTCCGATGCCGTTTATCACGCCACCGGATACCGCTGCAAGGATCTGCCCATTACGCCGGAAAAGATTCTGAAATCGATGGAAAACGACACTTAAGGCGGTATAGCCGAAACCAAAAAAAGTGAGATATGGTTTTTACCTCTGGTTCCCACGCTCCTGCGTGGGGACCTATGATAAGGCACTGAACATGGGTATCAAAGAGCGACGTGAGCGTGAAAAAAACGAAAGGCGTGAATCTATTTTGAGGGCGGCCATCCAGGTCTACAACAAAGACGGGTATCACGCCATCACAATGGAAAAAATTGCAGAAAATGCAGAACTGAGCCGTGCCACGTTGTATCTTTATTTCAAGACCAAAGATGAAATCTTTATTCATGCCATTGTCTCATACTCAGATTTTTTCAGACAACGACTTGAAAAACTATATGCCGACCGGGCTGAAATTAAAGACAAATTACTGGAGTCATTGTGGTTTACGTTCATTGAATTTTATGAAAAAGACAGGGAATCATTTAATGCAACGCTCTATTTTCACCAAAGCGAGATGATTCGAAATCTGCCGGAAAATCTGCGGATACTTCTGGATCATTCAGGAACACGTATTTATGCGTACCTCTCAAAAATAATGGCTTACGGCATTGGGCAGGGTGTTTTTCGGGATTGCAGCGAAAAAACCCTGGCGGAAGTGGTATGGACTTCTTTTCTGGGAATTATACATCTGGAGAACAGCAAACACGCCATGTTCCGAAAAAGCCATCTGACGGTTACCTGGGAGTCGGCACTGGAATTCTTGTCCCGGGGCATTTTGAAAAGCAAGTGAATGAAATTGTGAGAATGTAAAAACGCCTATAAAATTGAGATCGCAAGAACCCTGGTCAAAAGGGTGCTTCTTGCCTGCATTTGATAATTTGTTAACGTTAATGCCCCGTTGTCGACAACGGGAATATCGGATTCAATGGAGATGATTAATCAATGAAAATCAATAGAGATGTGCGTAAACTGGCCGATACTGCTCTGGGAAAGCATCCCGCGGATCTGGTGGTTAAAGATGGGACGTTGATGGATGTTTATACGGGGCGTATGCTGCCGGGTCGTTCCGTTGCCATGGTGGATGAATGGATCGCCTATGCGGGGCCGGACGCCGAGCATACCGTCGGTCCAAATACCAGGATCATTGATGCGGGCGGTCGTATTATCTGTCCCGGGTTCATTGATGCCCATACCCATTTGATCAATTATTTTAATATCTCCGATTTTCTGTCCTATGCCATTCCCTCGGGTGTCACCACCCTGGTGACCGAAGTGGAAAGTTACGCAACCGTTTTGGGCGCGGAAGGCGTCAGGATTTTTCTGGATCAGATGTATCCCTGTCCCATCAAACTGTACGCACTGGTCCCGCCCATGATCTCCCTGAGTCCGGCGGTGGAATCCCTGATGACTTCAAAAGAGCAGATGGTCAGGCTTTTTGAAGATCCCCGGGTGATCGGGCTAGGGGAATCCTTCTGGCAGGGCGCCATTCTGACGTCCGACTGCCGGGTGCTGGATCTCATCAGCGAGGCCCGGAAGGCCGGGAAGTCCATTCAGGGCCATGCTGCCGGTGCTTTTGATAGAAAACTGGCCGCCTATGGGGCGACCGGAGTGGAATCCTGCCATGAGGCTATTTCCACCGAGGATGTGCTGAATCGTCTTGAGATGGGGTTTTACGCCATGATTCGAGAAGGGGACATCCGTCGCGATCTGGAGATTATTCTTCCTTTGAAAGACAAAGTTGATTTTCGTCGAATGATTCTGGTCACCGACGGTACCAACCCCAGCCTTTTGATGAAACGGGGGTATATGCATGATGTGGTTCAAAAGGCGGTGGATCTCGGAATCGATCCCATGGATGCGGTCCGCATGGCGACACTCAATCCAGCCGAACATTTGGGGCTGGATACCCTGATTGGGGGCATTGCCCCGGGTCGTCACGGGGACCTCCTTCTGCTTGCCGAACCAGGCGTCATGAAGCCGGAGATGGTTATTTCAAAGGGTCGGGTGGTTGCTGAACGTGGACAAATGACCGTTTCTATCCCGAATGCCGGCTATCCCGAGCGCCTCATGAATACGGTCAAGGCAGCGCCGATCACCCCCTTGGATTTGAGAACCCTCAAATCCCTTACGGATGGAGAAGGAAAGGTTCGTACCCTGGATATTCAGCCGGGGGGCCTGGTAGCGCGCGAGGGGAGGGTGGGGGCCAAGATTTTGGGCGAACAGTTGGTGGCTGATCCTGAAAACGATCTTTTAAAAATCGTTTTTATGGAGCGTATCAGCGGCCGGGGAGAAACCTTTGTGGGGTTTGTCCGGGGTTGGGGTCAGAAAAAGGGGGCGGTTGCGACCACCCTGTGCTGGGATGCCGGCGGCATTTTGGGAATCGGCGAAAACGATGAGGATCTGGCCGATGCCGTCAATCGTGTGATCGAAATGCAGGGCGGGACTGCGGTTTTTGTTGACGGAACCCTGAAGATGGACATTTCCCTTCGCGCCGGAGGGTACGTTTCGGAAATGAAGATGCCTGAGCTTTCCGAACGGCTGGACCGGTTTCAGAACACCATGGCTTCCCTGGGTGTAACCCCGCATTTCGCCCATCTGACCTTGAGCGTCCTCACCACACCCGCCATACCCTTCATTCGAATGACCGAAAAAGGATACTACCGGTTCAGGGAAGGGGATGTTGTGGGACTTAACCCTCAATAGATGGAAAAGCACCCCCCCCCATATATTGTGCTTGCTTCATCTTGACACACAAATAATGCTTCTGTTATATTCCCTCCCAGTTTCAGGTACGCCCATTCTGTCCGGGAAGTGTAGATGAAAATGGCAATAGGAAAATCCATAGTACGAACGGATGCAGCAACAAAAGCGACCGGCCGGGCGTGTTATGTGGACGATTTTTACCCGCCGGGCGTTCTGGTGGCCAAATGCTTTCGAAGCACCATTGCCCATGGGCGGGTTAAATCCATTGATGTTGAGCCCGCAAAAGCCCTTGCCGGGGTCGTTGCCGTATTTACCTACGATGACGTACCGTCAACACCATTTGCCACCGCCGGACATCCCTTGAACCTGGATCCCAACCACGAGAATGTGGCGGATCGGCTCATTTTGACGCGGGATATTCGGTTTTACGGGGATGAAATTGCCGTGGTGGTGGCGGAAAACGAAGCCGTCGCCCAAAAGGCCCTTGGGTCGATTCGGGTGGCATATGAGGTTTATGAACCTTTGATGACCCCCGAGAAAGTCCTTGGGAGTTCTGCGAGGGAAATACATAAGGGAACTGGAAATATCGTTGGCGAACATGCTTTTGAGTGCGGTGGAGACGTGCAGCAGGCCTTTCAGGAAGCCGATTGTTTGATCGAGGCCGATTATCAGACCCGGATGGTGCAGCATTGTCAGCTGGAAAACCATGCGGTTATTGCGTATATGAAAGACGGGGACCGCATTACCCTTATCACCGCCACCCAGATCCCACAGATCGTACGACGGATTGTGGGAAAGGCCCTGAATATCCCCTGGCATCAAATTCAGGTCATCAAGCCCCATGTGGGCGGCGGTTTCGGCAATAAGCAGGATGCGGTGCTTGAACCCCTAGCGGCGTTTTTAACCATGAAACTGGGCGGCCGGGCCGTTCGGATTTCCCTCTGCCGTGAAGAATCCTTTGCGTGTACCCGTAGCCGGCATCCGTTCCATATCCATATTACTTCAGGTGTTAAACGAGATGGGACACTTACTGCAAACCGGATCAGCGTGGTTTCCATCACCGGGGGATATGCCTCACACGGCCATGCCGTCGCCGCTTCAGGAAGCACCAAAGCCTGCTCTCTCTATCCCCGTGCCGCCACATCTTTCGAAGGCCGTACCGTCTATGCCAATATGCCGGTGGCCGGCGCCATGCGGGCCTACGGAGCTCCCCAGACCATTTATGCCCTGGAGTGCAACATGGAAGATGCAGCGCGGAAAATCGGCATGGATTCCGTGCTGTTTCGCCTGAAAAACGTGGCCGTGGAAGGGGATATTAACCCCCATTCGGGAAAGGCCATATCAAGCTGCGGCATGAGAGAATGCCTTATCCGGGGGAAAGAGTGGATTCAGTGGGACGAAAAAAAAGCCCGTTATGCAGAACATAAGGGTGGCCCCATTCGAAAGGGGCTGGGTGTGGCCTGTTTCAGCTACGACTCATGCATATACCCGGTTTGTGTGGAGATCGCCGGAGCACGGCTGGTTTTGAATCCGGACGGTTCCGTCAGCCTCCAAGTGGGCGCGGTGGAGATCGGTCAGGGCTCAGACACGGTGGCGGTCCAGATGGCCTCTGAAACCATCGGCGTTCCCTGCAGCCAGATTCAACTGGCATCCACCCATGACACCGATTTTCTACCATTTGACACGGGGGCCTACGCATCCCGGCAGACCTATGTACTCAGCAACGCCCTTTTCAGGGCATCGCTGGAATTTAAAAATAAAATACTCCACTATTCCAGTGAAATAACAAGCATACCACAAGCACAACTTGATATCAGAAACGGGATTATTATGCGCACCGGCGAGGCAGATGGGGAGGTCATTTCCCTTTCGGAGGTTGCGAGAAACGCTTACTACCACAAGGAGCGCGGTGGTCAGATTACAACGGATATTTCACACAAAACCACCAGCAACGCCACGTGTTTCGGGTGTACTTTCGTGGATGTTACAGTGGATATTCCCCTGTGCCGGGTTCGCATCGATGGTATCGTGAATGTGCACGATTCCGGTGTTATCCTGAATCCGGCTACGGCCCGGGGGCAAGTCCATGGAGGCATTGCCATGGGGATTGGCGCAGCTCTCTTTGAGGAATTACAGGTGGATAGAGAAACCGGATATGTTTACAACAGGAGTTTTTCCGACTACAAAATGCCAACGGCTCTCGATGTTCCCCATCTGGGTGCTGAATTTGTTGAAACGTTTGAACCCACATCCGGATATGGCAACAAGGCCCTCGGGGAACCCCCTGTGATTTCTCCGCCCCCGGCCATTCGAAATGCCGTTCTGGATGCCACCGGTGTGGCCATTAACGAACTACCTATGACCCCACAGATCCTGTTCAAGCATTTTCGGCTTGCGGGTTTGGTTTGAGGATTTCGCCGGTTATGTCATTTTCCTGCTAAGGTTTTCCCCGCGCCAATCTCTTCCGATTCCAATCTCGCCCTATTAGAGATGGGGTGGGCAATACCTCTTTTCCTTTTAGCATCCGGTTCTGGGGCGCACGAATTTCACCGACATGTGTTTTGACATCAAATACAACAACGTATCCCTCCTCCACCATCTCGGTCAAAAGATACTTTCCACAGATCCGTTCAACCGCCCTGTCAATGGTTTTATCAATATTTGCGCGGTTTATCTTTGTCTCTATGATGTACTTTCGTCCCCGGTAGGTGAGGAAGATGTCCATTATTCTTCCCAATCCTGTAGGCATTTCATAGCGAAGCGCACCTTTGCCACCCTCCACAAACCGGTACAGCCAGGCAGTCAGCAGAAATTGGCCTGTTTTCTCATAAGGTTTCTTGTTCGCATAAAAGGCGTTTACGCCGATCTGGATAATATATTCCTCAAAATCGGAAATTATGGCTGACATGTCTAAAAAGCCGTCAGCAGTGTAATACCCTTTGAAAGATCGTGGACATTTTGCAAAGAGAAGGACGGTAGACTTACCTGGTCGGCGATATTAAAAGGTGAGACACCGCCAACGATCAGTTTGGTGATGTTCCTGATTCCTACAAGGCCAATGGAGTAGAGGGCTTTGTCTTCACGGCCTTTATATTCCTGATACAGTTCCCGCAGGGTGGTAAGAAAATTCTCAAGATCGTTTCCGGGGATGCCGTCAAATTCATCTATGAAAATCACGATCTTTTTCTGTTCTACAATCCTGTTCAATTCCTCGAACAGCTCACGAAAGGAAATATGATCGGATATTGTACAGGTCCAATAAACGATTTGATAACGTCTAATCGTGGGCACGCCACAAGGGTCAGCCTGTCGATGAGCTGCATGTAGATGGATTTCTGGATCAAGTTATAAAATCGTTGCGTCTGAAGGCTCTTGTAGTCCTGAAAACTGAGCAGAATAGGAACATAGGCCCGGTCTTTTTCCAGTCTGCGACAAAATTCCTTAAAAAAGGTGGTTTTGCCACTCCGCCTCGGAGCGAATATGGAAAAGTAGCGACCCAAGTCAACCATGGTTTTGATATCCTGATTGTCCATATTGGTCACGTTTTCCAGGGGGACATAATAGGAAGCTTTTGGGTCAACCACTCCCGATTTTTCAAAATATCGTTTCGGTTTATTGTAATTGGTCATTTCTATTCTCCGATATTTGTCTCCCATAGAGCCCTCAGAACTCACAATGGGGTTGGCTAATGGTCGTCGATTCAAGTTTACTTGCAAGATTATTCAAGACTACCAGACCATTTGTTCCCTTTTGTCGCATAGACCCTGAAACAACAGTAATATAGGTATTGTAGCATCAGTCTTTCAAAGAAATCGGACTTATTATAGGGACTATTTTCCCTCTAATACCGCCTTAAGTTTCTCCGACAATGTCGCAAGCGAAAACGGTTTTTGGATAAAATCTTGAGCACCTGCATCCAGGATTTTCCGGGCTGGACCATCAATTGAATAACCGCTGCAAACAATCACCTTCAGATTCGACCTGGTTTTCATAATAAGCGGATAGAGATTACTTCCATCAATATCCGGCAATTTTATATCCAATAGAGCAAGGTCAATCTGTCCATCAAAAGTTTCAGAAATATGAATAGCATCCTTTCCTGTCTTGGCTACTATAACCCGGTAACCTAACTTCTCTAACATCGCCTGGGTAACTTCAGCAACCACATCTTCATCTTCGATCATCAATATTGTTCCGCTTCCTCTAACCACTTCAGCTTTTGTTTTTTTTGGTTTTTCTGCCGCTATCTCAATGGCAGGCAGGTATATCCGGACCATAGTTCCCTTACCAAATTCAGAGTCCACATAGATCCAGCCCTCATGATTTTTCACAATTCCATATACAGCGGCCATGCCCATCCCACGACCCTGAAACTTTGTTGTGAAAAAGGGTTCAAATATCCCGACCCTTGCTTCTTCATCCATGCCCTTACCGTCATCCTCCACAGTGAGACAACCATAGAAACCAGGCTTAAGACCCGGATGTTGTTTTGCGAAATCCTCGTCAACATCTTTGTTTTCAGCAGTTATTCTGATAAGACCTTCATCTTCTATAGCCTCATTTGCATTGGCTAATATAGCAGACATGACCATCTGTATCTGAGCGTTGTCGGCCTTGATATGCGGGGTATCTTTTGAAAAATGCGTCTCCACCCGGATGGCAGGCTTGAGGTCATATTGCAGGATAGGCAGTGTTTCTATTACAAAATCATCCAACTTCAGATCTTTGGGTTGATATTTCCCTCCTTCTGCATAGGCCAATAACTGGTCGGTCAAACGGGACATCCGATGATTGGAACGATTCATTCTCTCAAAATATTTGTTTCGCCTTTCATCTTCAGGTAAATCCATTTTAAGCAGTTCGATGTTCCCCACAAGCCCCATCAGGGCATTGTTGAATTCATGGGCAACACCGCCGGCCAAGGTGGCAATTGCCTCCATCTTTTGGGTCTGCTGGAGTTGGGCTTCAAGCCTCCTTTCTTCGGTAATATCATGAAACTCGGTCAGGATAAATGTTTCCCCTTCAATCTGAATCGGTACAGCAAACATCCGGGCGTCAAGAATAGCGCCATCCTTCGTCTTAAACTCCATTTCAAGTCCGTCAACTTTTCCCGAATTATTTAACTCGCTGATAAACCTGTTTCGGTCAACGTCAGAATAGAAGCCAAGTTCTGTTGTTGTCCTACCAAGAATTTCATCCTTGGTGGATTTCGTCAACCGACAGAGTTTATCGTTTACATCAATGAGCTTGCCGCTCTTGATCTCAGTAAGCCCAATTGCATTGGGAGATGTGTCAAAAAGCGTCCGGAATTTCTTTTCACTCTCCCGCATCGCCTCCTCTGCCCGCTTGCGCTCGGTGATGTCACGCCCTACGGATTGAATTTCCTGTAAACTCCCATGACGATCAAAAAAGCCTTTATTAGCGAACTGAACCCAGTGAATATCTCCTTTGCCGGAAAAAACTCTATTTTCAATAACGACTATCGGATTTGTAGGAGATAGCGTTGATAGTTTTTCTTGGATATGCGTTACGTCATCATCAACAGGTAGGGGATGCCATTTATTCCCAATGAGTTCTTCTTCTGCTTTATTGAAAAAACGACAATAGACCTGATTAACAAAGATAAATGTCCCATCGGGAATGAAGCGACAAATCAGATCCGTTTGGTTCTCAATCAGAGACCGATAGCGTTCTTCGCTTTCGTGAAGCTCCTTTTCTGAAGACCCAATTCGTTTTATGGTAAACAGAGCAACCAGGAAAGATGTGAGAATACTCAATAGCAGAAATACAATCAAAGTCAGATTCACCCTTGAGTGAACCAGTTCTGTTTCCTTCATGAAATCCGAAGCTTTTCTTTTCGCGTAATTCGTTAGCCCAAGCATTTTTTCTTCTAATAGGGCAACATGGTTGGCTCCTTTTCCGACGGTGATAGCAGCCGCTGATTCTATCTCACCTCGACGAACGAATTCGATGACTTCTTCTCGAATCGGCCGCCAATTATCAAACAGTTTCCGGGTTTCATTTTCAAGCGTCTTCCCTTCATTGCCTATAATCCTCTCTCTCACTATATCAAGATCCTTGTAGACTCGCTGCTCTTGCTCATTAACTGCCTTAATAGCGCGATTGATTCTTGATGGTGAAGTCAAAAGTACCACATCCTTCATACTACGGTGCATTTTAGAAATAGAAACATTGGATTGAAGGGCTGCGTTTGAAACGGCCAAAGGGTGATTGTAAATTGTGCGGGTTAAACTGGAAAGGGAATGGATGTCAAAAATGGTAAACAGTCCATAAAGTGAAAATATCAGAACCAATGTGCTGAAAGCCCATATCAATCTTCGTCTGACGTTGACCTGTTTTGGTTTACCCATCACACGCTCCCTTCAATGAATCATTTTCAGCTTGAATAAAAAAACGGGAATCTTGTTTTGGAATGTTTGAGTAAACAATCCGTGCATTAACCCGGCATGGCACATCGGCCAATATTATTCAAGACTGGAATATCTAGTCTTCACTTTTTACTTGGAATTTCAAATAGATGGTTAATATAGGTATTGGCGCGTTCAACTTCCGCGATTAGGCCTGCTTGTTTGATACTATTCCTCATCCAAAATTTCTCTCAACTTTTGTGACAATTCATCTATCCTGAAAGGTTTCTGAATAAAGCCATTGCAGCCGCGTTTCAATATCTCAGTCGCATGACCATTGATGCTGTATCCACTGGAAAGGAGAACCTTCACCTTGGGGTTTATATCTTTTATCCTGTCATGGGTTTCTCCCCCACTCATATCGGGCATGATCATGTCCAAAATTACTATGCCAATCTGCTCCTTGTTCTCCCCATATATTTCAATGGCCTCTTTCCCGCTTCCGGCTGTCAAGACGTTGTAACCCAACAATTCTAACAGGTCTTCGGCAGTTTCAGTTATCATGTCTTCATCGTCTACGAAAAGGATGGTTTCAACCCCTCTTAATGTTTCCCCGGCTGGTTTCTTCTCCTCAATGACCTCCTTTTCAGAAGCAGGCAAATAGATATCAAAAGTGCTGCCATGACCCTTTTCGCTGTAAACATTGATGAACCCACCGTGATTTTTGATGATTCCATATGCCGAAGCCAATCCCAAGCCGGTGCCCCTACCCATCTCTTTGGTGGTAAAAAACGGATCAAATATTTTTCCCTGGATTGCTTTATCCATTCCAATGCCTGTGTCAGTAATGGATATTTTCACATATCTTCCAGGTTTAACGGAAAACGGTCTCACGTAATTTTCATCAAGGGTCACATTCTCTGTTTCCACATACAGGTTGCCGCTCCCCGGCATGGCCTGCCAGGAATTGATATAAAGATTCAAAAGGACTTGCTGGATCTGTCCCCGATCGATTTCCACAGACCAAATATCTTCTTCGTATTTCTCACGCATTACGATCTCTTTTTTGGTCCGGCCGAACATCCGGCTTTCTTTCCTGATGAGTTCATTCAGATCAGTTGGTTTAACCTCATATTTTCCACCTCTGGCAAGGCCCAAGAGCTGCTTGGTTAAATCGGCGGCATTTCCCACATAACCTTCTATTTCCCTTAGGTGCCCGAAATCCGGATGGGAAGAATCTTTGTGCATTAATATTATTGAGGTACGACCCTGGATGCCCATAAGCAGGTTGTTAAAATCATGTGCAATGCCACCTGCCAAGGCACCGATAGCTTCCATCTTCTGGGATTGCTGGAGTTGAGCTTCAAGTCTCTTTTGTTCCGTGATGTCCCGTAAATTGATGACGCTGGCTGTTATGTTTCCTTTATTGCCTCTATAACAAGAACCACTTATGCTGACATTGAGGGTCTTCCCCACTTTGGTGTACCGGCGAGTTTCAACACCAGAGAAGGTTTCTCCCGATACCGCCACTTTGTTGATCATCATTTTGGTTTCCGGCCAATTTTTCTCAGGCACAAAACTATCCATTTTCTTTCCTGCCTGCTCTTCCAATGACCAGCCAAAAACACGTGTAAAGGCAGGATTGAGATAAATTACCTTGCCATCAACATCATAAAGGACCATGGGATCAGGATTTGATTCCATAACCGTCCGATATTTTTCCTCGCTCGCCCGAAGTGCCTCCTCCGTCCGCTTGCGCTCGGTGATATCGTGTACGACAATTACTGTTCCCGCCTCTATGCCTTGAGAGTTTAGTGGTTTCGCTATCAGAACAACATCACGGAATTCTTCATCACTACGTTTCAGTTTGGTATGGACCGATGCAATTCCATGTCCAAGGAGATTCCCATATAATTCCTTCCCCACACGTTCATATTCTTCCTTACTTTCATAAAGGAATTCGGGTGTTTTTCCAATGAGACGTTCCTCAAGGTAGCCAAAGCTGTCGCACCATTCTCGGTTTGCACGCTGATACACGCGGTCTTTCATAAAGCAGATTCCAACCGGCACAGCCTCAAATACGCTCTGGAGGTTGGATTCGCTTTCCCTCAGTGCCTCCTCGGTCTGCTTACGCTCGGTAATGTCCTGAATGATGGAATGGAGCAAAGTCTTACCCCTGATCTGCACCTTACTGCTGAAAACCTCCACATCCCTGATGGAACCATCCGCACGCAGGTGTTGAAACTCAAAGTGAGTCCGCTTCGATGTCTTTGATTTTTCCATCTCCGCCTTGACCTGCTCTGACGAAAGCGTGTTGATATCCTGGATTCGCATCTTTTTGAGTTGCGTCAACGACCACCCGTAAAATGCTCCGGCAGCTTCATTGGCATCAACAATGTTTCCGGTATCGGGATCGATTATCAATTTGACGGCGGCATGATAATAAAATAGGTCCCGAAATTTTTGTGCACTTTCTTTGAGCGACTCCTCCGCCCATTTTCGCTCGGTGACGTCTTCGATAATTCCGTCAAAATATTTGATGTCACCATTTTTATTTTTAACCGCAACGGCCGATACGGAACCGATGAACACTGTCCCGTCTTTTTTTTGTAATTCCAGTACCTCGTTCTTTATTGAGCCTGTCTTTGCAATTTTGGAAGTAAATTCTTTCCTCTCATGTGGATTCTTATATAAATTACTGACCCCTTTTTTTAAGAATTCTTCCCTGCTCTCGTATCCGAACATTTTCACAATAGCAGGGTTTGCCTCGATAAAATTGCCTTTGGATCCTACAGAATTCCTATAAACCCCAACGTTAAGATTATTTGTCAAAGATTTGTATTTCTCTTCGCTTTCGCGCAGTGCTGCCTCTGCCTGCTTGCGGTCGCTGATATCCCGCAAAGCTGTTATTCGAATGGATCGACCTTGGTAGTCTGTCATCCGGGCTTGAACCTCACATGGAAACGTAGTGCCGTCCTTCTTCAAGGCGGTCACTTCATAGGGTTTTTCATACCCTGACGCCATATTGTTTTTCACTTGCTCATGGTCCTCAGGTACAATCCACTCTGTCCCATGCTTGCCGATAGCTTCAGCGCGTGTGTAGCCAAACATCCTTTCCGCAGTCTGGTTCTGATCCAGGCAGATGCCTTTTTCAGAAAGGAATATGGCTTCAAAGGATGCCTCAGACAGCGCTTTCAACCGTACCTCCGGCTCCAGTAGCTTCTCCTCCGCCTGCTTACGTTCAGTTTCAGTTTTCTCAAATTCCAGAACCCTTTGCTCCAATTCCTCATACGTTGGTTTATCAACCATTGCGAATACCTTTTAGTTGAGGGGAAAATACTATGGTAAAGGTCCCACATGCTCGGAGTTGGTTATTGGCAGAACTAAACATATCATCAAGTCCAAAACCCTGTGTTATCTTCGAGCTGAAAAAATTGAGTGAACCTGAAATATCTGATTCCGTATCTCTGATTTGACATATGTTTTGGTATTGAGAATAGTCGAAATCCTCTTACATATCAAAAACAAGAGGGATGGCTTACAAAATTGGTAAACGTGACCTGAGATACCGAACCTGATTGAGGTTTTGCCAAGCACAAGATATGGGGTCGGTTTAATTGCCGCTTATCCGATCCCTACGAAGGTATACGTGCATTAGCCCAGCATTCCACATCGGCCTATATTATTCAAGACTGGAATATGTATCTTGCACCTTTTGGCTGGAAAATCCAGCAGATGGCTTATAGCGTTGCATCATGTGCTATCAGCCCATCAAGCGGGCGGGCATAAGATGTTGGGGCGTTTAATCATAACGTGAAAGGTGAACGACGGGCCGAGGACGTTAAAAAGAAAGAACCAAAAAAATCCCCGTCCGCTCGACCCGTTTGTCATATGCCTGCTTCCTTTTTCGCGAAATCAGTGACCATTTAAATGAAAAGCACCCTGGATGCCCACCACCAGGAATTCGATGGAAAGGGCAAGCAGAATGAGACCCATGACCCGGGTAAGGACCTGCTGTCCCGTATGCCCCAGGAATCTGCCGATCTCTTCCGCCAGGGCCATGGCCACCCACAGAACAGCGCTCAGCCCTGCGATAATGGCCACAAGAATCAACCGTGATGAAAGGATGTTGCACATTTCCGCGTCAATAATGGAAACGCTGATGGCAGCCGGTCCCGCCATTAGAGGGATGGCCAGGGGCACCACAGCGATGTTGCTATCTTTGGCTTTGGCCTCCTTATGTTCCTTATCGCTGTAACGCATCCCGTCTCCTTTTTCTTTGGCGCGGGACATGGAAATGGCCATGAGAAAAATCAGCAGGCCCCCGGCGATACGGAAATCGTTGATGGTGATGCCGAAAAAAGAAAGCACATGGTGACCGCCGAATACGGAAATCATCATAATAACGAAAACTGCGATGGCGCAGGTAAAGGCAATCTTCATTTTTTGGGACTTATCCATTCCTCCCGTGAGCCCCAGGAATACGGGGATGAGGACGAAAGGGTTTAGCATGATGAACAAACCGGTGGTTATTTTGATATAGTTCGGATCGTGCATGAACCTTTAATCTCCTTTCTATTCCAACTGTTTCCTGGGCTTGTCGGACGTCGTCAATAGTAATACCAGATGGTTCGATACAATAATGTGTTTTCTCCCATGGCTTTCAGCCTTTTGAGGTATTTGTAAATGGATACATCCGTGTAAACGTAGGTGTTCGCCAAATGTAATTTCTTTTCCCAGGGGTGAAATTCGTAAACCCTTCGACCATCGGGCAAGAGCGAAATGACGTCCCGGTGCTGGACGGCCCTCAGGTAGTTTTTCCCCAGACCCGGCACATTGAAAACGATTTCATCGGTGCGGGCCGATCCCGGCAGGAGCCGCGCTTCCTCCTGCTGTTCCTGCAGGAGCCGTGGTATGGGCACCCGGTAGTCGTCGGTTTCTTCCTTGCCTTTGGTATTGAACGTGTAGTAGGGCGTCACGCCGATGAGGCATAATTTAAGCCGCAGGGCTGCCGCCTCAAATTTACGCGAATTATAACGGGTGTACACCAGCTGGTTATAGACTTTGATGCCGTTTCGCAGGAATTTCTGAACGGCGTTCATGCTTTGGGGGGTGATTTCATAGGAATGTTCAAAATGGGTGACAATGAGGATTTCTCTTTTTCCGGGAGCGTGAAACCGGCTGATGACACGGATCAATGAATCGGTTATCCGCTGGGGCAGGGTGACCGGTGTGCGGGTTCCGATCCGGATGCGTTCCACATGTTCAATGCGCGATAGTTTGCGCAGCATGTACTCAATTTTTGAATTGCTCAAAAGCAGGGGATCACCGCCTGTAATGAGTACTTCTATGATCTCGGGCGTATCGGCAATCCACTGGATGGCTGCGTCTAATTTTTCGCGGGAGAGGGCTGCGCTCGGGGAATAAACATCCTCGATCTCCCAGTTTCTTTGACAATAGACACATATCTGGGGACAGGTCAGGATCGGTTTCAGGATGACGATCATGGGATATCGCCGGGTAATCCCTTCGATGGGAGAAGTATCTCTTTCCAGCATGAAATCCATTGAAAGCTCATGCTTTTCCCTCATTTCTTTCAATTTTGTGACATAGTTCAAGGGTGGGATGACCTGCGCGCGAACGGCATAGTCCCTTTTTCGATCCGCCTGGTAGTCCATGAGCGACAGGTAGTAGGGGGTAATGCCGAAGGGGATTCGATTTTCCCTGGCAAGGGCAACGGCTTCATATTCCTCATCGGTCAGTTTCACCAGGGATTTTAATGTTTCCGCCTTCCGTATGATATGCCGGGTTTGCCATTTCCAGTCGTTCCACTCCTGTCCCGTTGCATCAAAATATTTCAGGATTCTGGATTTGTTGGTGCTCCGCCTGCGGATCGCATTGTTGTCCAGGCCGCAGGGATACCGATCAAGGAGTTGCTGCGCCCCCCGGGCCATCCTGGAAAGATCGGTCGATCTCAGTTTGGCGGCCTTTTTTCCTTCATGCCTGGAAAAAACCGGGGCTTTATCGGGATAAATACCCGATTTTCCCATGAGCCCTTTGAGCAGATGGTCCAGTTCCGCAAAAAAATCAGGCGAGGGTTTCTCAATTTCCTTGAAATTTTCCTTGTAAAGGAGGTCATGTATATATTGGAGGAGGCTGTACCCCACAAGCTTTTCACTCCTGGGCGACAGGAGGGTCCGAAACACCCGAATGGCATCACGAACCAATATCCATTCAAGGGGTGGGGTCTCATCGTCATATGTTCCCACAATCAGGCTGGAAAGGAACTCCCTGATTTTCCCCCTTTGGACATCTAGCGAAGCGCTTGAGAGTAGCGCTTCCTTTAAGGCCGGCGCCGTGTCCAGTATCCGCAGAAGCTTATTTCGAATTCTTGTTTTTCCCATGTCATTCTTCCCTAAAATTCTCACTATGTTAGATGAAATAATGGAGAAAGGCAAGACTCATCTTGCAATTTTGAGCAAAGATGGCTAAAAATGCCGAGTGTTCAAATAAAATCAAAAGACAGGCAAAAAGGATAAAGAATCATGCTGACCCAAAGAATCAAGAGGCTCTCACCTTATGTTCCGGGGGAGCAACCCCAGGACAGAACCTATATTAAACTTAACACCAATGAAAATCCATATCCACCCACACCTGCAATCGAACCTTTCTTGAAATCTTTTGAGATTGAAAGGTTACGGCTTTACCCGGACCCCCTGTTCGGACCGCTCAGGGAGGCGATCTCAAAACGCTTCAACATTGATACGTCACAGGTTTTTGTGGGAAATGGTTCCGATGAGGTGCTGGCTTTTGCTTTTTATGCGTTTTTTGACAGTGCCAGAGGAAAGCTGGTTTTCCCTGAGTTCAGCTACAGTTTCTATCCGGTCTATTGCGATTTTTACGGGATTGAATACCGGAAAATACCGCTGAATAAGAACTTTTCCATTGAGATCAACGACTATCTGGGTGAGGAGCGTTCCTGCGGCATGGTTTTTCCCAATCCCAACGCGCCCACCGGGATTGTGCTTCCCTTGGAAAAGATAATCGAACTTCTGGAACGGTACCCGGAAGACCGGGTTGTGGTGATTGATGAGGCCTATATTGATTTCGGTGGGGAGAGTGCGGTTTCTCTCATTGATCGGTTTAAAAATCTACTGATCATCAGGACCTTTTCCAAAAGCATGTCCCTTGCGGCTTTGCGACTGGGGTTCGCCATGGGGGATCAGGATCTGGTCAACGCACTTTTTGCGGTGAAGGACTCGTTTAATTCCTACCCTGCTGATCTTATTGCTCAGAAAATCGGAGAAATTGCCATCAGTGACACGGAATACTATCGCTCCATCACGGAAAAAATCGTCAAGAGCAGGGAATTTCTTTCAAAACAGCTTCGAGGCCTTGGCTGGAATGTGCTGCCGTCGGGCGCCAACTTCATATTTGTAGAGAAAGAGGGACTGAGTGGTGAAACAGTTTATAAAACCCTGAAAAAGGAAGGGATACTGGTTCGGTATTTCAACATGGAGGGCATCAGAAATTTCGTTCGCATTACCATCGGCACGGATGAAGACATGGAAGCCTTGATAAAATCGGTCAGGACTCATTTTTGAAAAAACGACATGGGGAGTTCCCGGATATGAAAGGTAAGCATACGCATCTTGACACCAAGCTGATTCATGCGGGTGAGCCGAAACCGCTCATCGGGGGTGCTGTCAGCATGCCCATTTTTCAGTCTTCCACATTCGCGGCCGAAGGGGAGCCCGGCTACTACAATCTTAAATATATCCGCTTGAACAATACGCCCAATCACATCGCCCTTCACCAAAAACTGGCCGCAGTTGAAAATGCCGAAACAGCGCTGGTGACCGCAAGTGGTATGGCCGCTATTTCAACAACACTGCTGACGATCCTGTCAACAGGAGATCACTTACTGGCCCAGGACTGCCTTTATGGCGGCACGTACGATTTACTCACTGAGGATCTGCCGGCATATGGCATCTCCGTTGACTTTTTCGATGGCAACGCCCCCGAGTCCTGGGCGTCAAAACGTCGCCCCAACACCCGGGCCATACTGGTGGAAACCCTTACCAATCCGCTTCTACAGGTGGCGGATCTCAAGGCCGTGGTCGAATTTGCCAAGAAAAACGGCATTGTTTCTCTCATTGACAACACCTTTGCCAGTCCGGTGAACTTTCGCCCTGCTGAATGGGGGTTTGATCTTTCCCTGCACAGCGGCACCAAATACCTTAACGGGCACTCGGATATTGTGGCAGGTGCCGTGATCGGATCTTCCACTCTGGTCGATCCCATTGTCCGGAAATTGGCCCGCCTGGGTGGATCCCTGGATCCCCATGCCTGTTTTCTGCTGCACCGGGGCATGAAAACCCTGGGTGTTCGCATGAGATACCAGAATGACAGTGCAATGAAATTGGCGCAATTTCTTGAAAGCCATCCCGCCATTGGAAAAATCCACTATCCCGGCCTGACAAGCCATTCAGGTCATATACGGGCAGGGGAATTGCTGGATGGTTTCGGCGGCATGATGAGCTTTGAAGTGAAGGGCGGCGTGAAGGTTGCCGACCGGATTCTTAAAAATGTAACATTACCCATTTCGGCCCCAAGTCTGGGGGGTGTGGAATCATTGATCACGCGGCCCGCGACCACCTCTCACGCCGGAGTTCCCCCGGAGGACCGCCGAGCCATGGGTATTTCAGACAGCCTCATCCGTCTTTCGGTGGGGCTTGAGGCTACGGAAGATCTGATCAACGATTTTGAACAGGCCCTTTCAAGGGCGTGAAGGAGGAAAAATGAAAGAGATGCTTCAACCTGTGAAAGTTGCGGTGGTTCAATCCAGTCCGGTACTGTTTGATCAAGCGGCCACCCTTGAGAAGACCTGCGATTTGATTCGAGACATTTCCGGCAAGGATGTGCAATTGATCCTTTTCCCGGAGGCCTTTATACCGGCCTATCCGCGGGGACTCGGTTTTGGTGCGGTTGTCGGCAGTCGAAGTGACGCCGGCCGGCGTACCTACGAAAGGTATTGGGCCAATGCCATTGAAGTGCCGGGGCCTGCCACTGAAATCCTGGGGAAAGCGGCCCGGGAAGCCGGCGTCTACCTGGCCATCGGCGTCATTGAAAGGGAAGCCCGGTTCGGGCGGGGGACCCTCTATTGCACTCTGGTCTATTTCGGCCCGAATGGAGAGTTGTTGGGCAAACACCGAAAACTCAAGCCCACGGGTTCCGAGCGGCTGATCTGGGGTGAAGGAGACGGCAGCACAATGCCGGTGTTTGAAACGGACATGGGTCGATTGGGAGGATTGATCTGCTGGGAGAATTACATGCCCCTGGCCCGGATGGCCATGTACGGCAAGGGCGTCGAAATATACCTGGCCCCCACGGCTGACCCGCGCGATACCTGGCATTGCACCCTTAGGCATATCGCCTGTGAAGGTCGCTGCTTTGTTTTGGGCTGCAACCAGTTCCTGACAAAAGATATGTTTCCCGAAGATCTGGAAGGTCTGGAGGATTTAGAAAATCAGCCGGACATCATGTGTCGCGGTGGCAGTACCATCATCTCCCCCCTGGGAGAAGTCCTGGCGGGCCCCTTGTATGACCGGGAAGGTATTCTTTACGCTGACCTGGATATGGCTGAGATCGCTCAAGGAAAATATGATTTTGATGTGGTGGGCCATTATGCCCGGGCCGATGTCTTCAAATTACTGGTGAATGAGGAACCTTTGCTTCCTGTGGTCATTAAGGAAGATGAATAAAAGGGTAGTCCCTTTCTCCTCTAATGATTGTCTAAATCGACTATCTTTTCTTTCACCCATGACCGTATAAGCTGCGCTCTGTCAATGCCGGAACGTTTGGATTCTCTATCAATAATTCTGGCATCTCTCGGATCGAGCCGAAGTTGAATCAGCTTTTTGGGTGGACGAATGAATTTTACGTCGGTTTTCTGCCACCCTTCAAAATGTTCCGGCTCATTATTGTCCCAAAATAGGGCAAGATTTTCATCATTCATGCCGGGTAGCTCGCTAACATTCTCCATGTTTCAACGCCCCCTTTTGCTGGAATAAAGTTTCCTCTGCTTTTCATTCATATCTCTTGCTGTGATTATTTTTATCACATTTATCTTGGGATGGAGGTTTAAACCGACAACCTCATCTTGTGACAGGACCCTAACCAAAACAAGAATGTACCTACCCGCGAAGGTCTGCCCATAAATAAAGTAACAATCCTGATGGGATAAGGAGAAAGCATGGGGGTCGTCATAAACAACTTCTTCAATTTCCCAGATTTCAATGGCATGCTTTCGTAAAAGTTTTTCTTTTACTCCGGTTGATACGGTAATTTCACATTCAAAAACGTTTCCCCTGGTCATGACATATCTCCGAGATGTGATTGTTATCTTAGAGTATCTGATACGTTCTGTCAATGGCCATAATAACCATGAGGATCCTTGGGGAGTCAAACCCTGAGATTGCCCCTTTGATGATGAAGCAAAACAATATAATTTCAACCCTTTTTTGGCCCTTCCGGTAAAAGGGCTAAGCCAAAGCCGACCGCCAGCAGCGTGACGGTACCGATGACGCCGATCATGCGGGAATGCCATGCACATTCAAGCCAGTCCCATTGCCGGGGCAGTTCTCGGGCGAATGTGGCCCAAACGATGCTCGTGATGCTGGCCAGGACTGCTGTGGCGGCTTGCCATGCTTTTATGCGGCGGGAAATCAACCCCAGAAGAAACAGCCCCACAAGTCCACCGCCGGCGATGCCCGCCAGTTGCCAGCCTGTTTCAAGGGCCGTTCGGACTTGAATCATGGCCAGCCCCGTCAGGGTTCCCAACACGCCCCAGACAACGGTATAAATCCGTAACATTTTGATGCTTTGTTTCTCATGGGCGCCCGGGTTGATATGTCGTTTGTAAAAGTCAAGCAACGTCAAGGTCGAGACACAATTGAGCGATGAGTCGATACTGCTCATGGCAGCGGCAAATATGGCGGCAATGAGCAGCCCCCTGAGGCCCACCGGAAATTGCGTGGCGATGAAGTAAGGGTATATCCTGTCCCCTGTGAGCGCCCCTTCAAGTGATGGTGGAAGCAGGTGGGCGTTGGCGGTGTAGAAAGAAAAAAGGGCGGTGCCGATGAATAGAAAAAGTGCTGAAACGGGAACATAAGCAATTGCCGCGATCCAAACGGAGCGTGATGCCGCTTTAACGGATTTTGTGACCTGATAGCGTTGAACATAGTTTTGATCCACACCGAAATTCCTCAGGTTTTCAAAAATACCGTATATGAGCACCACCCATGCCGTGGGAGCGATGAGATCCGGTCGCCAGCTTCCCAATGAAAACTTCCCGTGTTGTTGGGCAACCTCGAATAACTGCCCCGGACCTTCGGGCATGCCGGCGAGCAGAATAATGATGGTGACGATGGCACCGGCGAAAAGGATGATAACCTGGACCACATCTGTCCAGATTACCGCTTCAATGCCCCCCAGCACCGTATAGCAGGTCACCCCGATGCCGGTAATGATGATGATGGTTTCATATGACCATCCCGTGAGATGGTGCAACACGAGGGAAACCAGGAAAAGAATCATGCCGATACGGGCTAAAGAGCCAAGCATGAAACTGATGCTGCCGTAGATGCGGGCCCAGGGCCCGAAACGCTGCTCCAGGTATTCGTAGGCCGATATTTTGACCTTTGTCCTGTAAAGGGGAATGAAATAGAAGGTGGCGACCAGGGCTGCCGGCGGCAGGGTGAGTGAAAACAGGAAAACATCCCAGTCGGCGTTGTAGGCCTGGCCGGGATAGGCCAGAAACGTGATACTGCTCACGAAGGTTCCCAGTATGGAAAGGCCCACCGCCCAGCTGGGAAGTCCGCCATCCGCGATCATGAATCCGGAACTGGTGCTGCTTTTCTTGCGGAAATAGGCGCCAAAGAGTATAACGGCCATGAAATAGAAAACAAGGATCAGTTTGTCCGCCAGAAGAAATTGTGCCTGCATGGGCTTTCCCCGTGGTTGTTTTGGCGGGAGGTTAACCCAATGCCGACCATTCCCGCAAGCAAAAAGGGTATCTTGATGAATCCAATGAATTCCGTACAAGCCGGCAGCCTGACGCTGGCGTACTTCATTTCACCCCATGGGTTCGGCCATGCCGCGAGAGCATCGGCGGTTATGAATGCCATTCAGGAGCGTTGCCCCGGGATTCGGTTCGAGATATTCACCACGGTTTCGCCATGGTTTTTCGAGGAATCCCTTTCCGGACCCTTTTCCTATCATGCGCTTTTGACCGATGTGGGGCTGGTGCAGGAAGGTCCCCTTAGTGCCAACCTGTTCAGGACTGTGGCGTCTCTGGATGAATTTCTGCCGTTCAACCCCGGGAAGTTGGAGGATTTGGCAAAAAAAGTGAACCATTTGAAATGTGCCATGATCCTTTCTGATATTTCTCCCATGGGTATTGCCGTTGCCCGGGAGGCAGGGTTGCCGTCTGTGCTGGTGGAGAACTTCACGTGGGATTGGGTTTATGGGGAATACGTCTTTGAAAAGAGAGGGTTCAAAAGACATATTAACTATCTTGAGTCCCTTTTTTCATCGGCTGATTTCCATATTCAAACGGCACCTGTCTGTTTAAAAGGACCGGTTCACCTGACCACCGGACCGGTAAGTCGCAGGCCGAGAAATGACCGATTACAGGTGAGAGATCATTTGGGAATATCCGAGCAGGTGCCAATGGTTCTCATTACCATGGGCGGGATACCCAAACATCATGGGTTTATCGGTCAATTGGCCAGGCAAAATGAAGTTTTTTTTGTTGCACCTGGTGCTGCTACGGACTTTCAGGCTTTGGAAAACGTGATCCTTCTGCCCCATCGTTCTGATTTTTTTCATCCGGACCTGGTTAATGCCGCTGATGCGGTGGTGGGAAAAGTAGGATACAGCACGCTTGCGGAAGTCTATCACGCCCAAATCCCCTATGGATATATCAAGCGAACCAGGTTCCAAGAGTCTGAAATACTTTCTGAATACGTCGAAAATCATATGACGGGCTTTTCAATTGATGAACGGGTATTTGAAGATGGGGATTGGATTTTACGGGTTCCGGAACTGCTTGATCTACCGCCTGTTTCAAAAGAAAAGCCCAATGGAGCAGAAGAAGCGGCGGATTTTGTTTTAAAGTTGTTGAACGGGAATGCGGGATGAATAATTTCCCCGGGATTCATGTTTATGCTTGTACTCATTTCTATTTCAATGTAAGTTTTTCCACCATGGGTCAATGAAAATTCGATCCGTTTGAGCGATTTTGCTGAGGCCTTTGGGTCTATCCTATCAAAACAGACGGAAAAAGGAGTATTGATATGGCAATCAATGTGCTGGGGGTTGTGGGTGCCGGGCAGATGGGTTCGGGAATTGCGCAGGTGGCTTCGGCCTGCGGTTTGTCCGTTGTGATGAATGATATCAAAGACGAATTTGTTGAGCGGGGTTATAAAACCATCGAGAAGAGCCTCGGGCGGCTCGTGAAAAAAGAAAAGATTACCGAGGCGGAACAACAATCCATATTGGGCAGGATTGAAGCGTCCACATCCCTGGAGGATATGATTCGAACGGACTATGTGGTGGAAGCCGCTACCGAAAACGAAGCCCTTAAATTAAAAATATTTGAGGATCTGGATAGGTTCTGTAAGCCCGAGGTCATACTCTCCTCCAACACCTCCTCCATCTCCATTACCAAAATTGCAGCCGCCACAAAGCGACCGGGAAAAGTCATCGGCATGCATTTTATGAATCCTGTACCCATGATGAAGTTGGTGGAGGTCATCAAGGGTCTGGCAACGGACGATGAGACCACCCGGACGACCCGGGACCTGGCGGTGAAAATGGGAAAAACGCCGATACCGGCCAACGATTTTCCGGGGTTTGTGGCCAACCGTATCCTGATGCCCATGGTAAACGAAGCGGTATATGCCCTTTATGAGGGTGTGGGTGAAGCAGGGGATATCGATGAGATCATGAAGCTGGGCATGAACCATCCCATGGGTCCTCTGGCATTGGCGGACTTGATCGGGTTGGATACTTGCCTGGCGATTCTGGAGGTTCTCCACAAAGGGTTGGGTGACAGCAAATATCGTGCATGCCCGCTACTGAGAAAATATGTGGATGCGGGTTGGCTGGGTCGAAAAACAGGCCGCGGATTTTATACCTACTAAGGGCCGGGTCCCGTTTATAGGAACTGAACGGGTATGGAAAAAAGATACATGGTCGGTTTGCAAAGGCCATTTGCTTTTGATATGATGTCCGAAAGATAGGGTCGGGCTCAGATGCCGGACAGAAACCCACTAACGTGCCCGGTTGAATTTTCAAAATTTCTGGAGATGAATTATGGCCAAAATCCTGATTGTGGACGATGAAGAGCATATTCGCTATCTGTACTCAGAAGAGTTGAGTGACGCCGGCTACGAAGTGATTACGGCTGAGAACGGGTATATGTTGCTGGAAAAGATCGAGGAAGAAAAGCCGGATCTGGTGGTACTGGACATCAAGATGGTGGATTATAACGGTCTCGATCTTTTGCAGGATATCAGGAATAAGTTCTATGACCTGCCGGTTGTTTTATGCACCGCCTACGACACGTTCAAGGAGAACATGAAATCAATTGCCGCCGATTTCTATGTCATCAAATCATTTGATCTGTCCGAGCTGAAAAACAAGATCGCCATGGCGCTTGAAGCTTCAAAGGGTTAAGGGCGAAACGACCAGTCGAGTCTGGTGGTGCGTGATGGAGCCATTTTCGGAGCGATGGGGTTAGAGGGGGAAGTAGGTCACTATTTATGATATTTTTCACCTCTCATGATGGTAAATGCTCTGTAAAGTTGTTCCAGCAGGAGGATACGGCTCATTTCATGGGTCAGGGTCAATTTTGAAAGTGAGAGTGTTTCGTGAGCCCCTTGCAGGATCTCCTTTGAAATTCCCAAAGGACCTCCGATCACAAAGCACAAAGGATCTCCCTTCCATGACAACCGTTCAATTCGGTTTGAAAGGGTTTCAGAAGAGTACTCCCTCCCTGATACGTCGAGGACAATAATGTGATCTTTTAAGTGGAATCTCTTCTCAATGGAACGTCCTTCCAATGCCAGCAGTCTTTCTTTAAGCGTTCCCTTTTTAATTTTTTCGGGTTTAACTTCGACCCACTCCACAGGCGTGTATCGCTTGAGGCGTTTGAGATAAAATGATTCACCCTCTTTGAGGAAGGAAGATTTTGTGCTACCAACCACAATGATTCTGATTTTCGGCATGGCGCCTCCCAATCGCACCTGTTTACGGAAACGGTGCCATATGTTTTTTGAATCAGTTTAATGGTTATTACAAAATGAAGGGAATTTCAACATCGGAAAAGTTCTAAACCATAACGCGGGTTTTGCCGCATTTTTTTTTACGGTGATCGGAAAGTTTGGCTTTTTGACCCTGGAATATGTTCGTAGAATGGGTGCCATGGGTATTTTTTTTCTGAAGACACTCCTCTACGCCCTTGTTCCGCCTCTCAAGATCTACAGATGCCTCAAGCAAATCCAATTCATCGGATTTCAATCCATTCTCCTCATTGCCCTGACCGGAGGATTCTCAGGCATGGTGCTGGGATTTCAGGGGTTTTACAGCTTAAGCCGGTTTGGTTCAGATGCGTTTTTAGGTCCAATGGTGGGCCTGGCCCTGATTAAGGAGCTGGGGCCCGTCATTGCCGCCCTCATGGTCACGGGAAGGGCAGGTTCCGCCATTGCCGCTGAAATCGGGATAATGCGTATCAGTGAACAGATTGATGCGCTGGAGTTGATGGGGCTGAATCCTTATCGCTATCTGGTGGTGCCCAATTTGATCGCCGCCATGATTTGCCTCCCGTTGCTCACTGCGCTTTTTGATGTGGTGGGGATTTTCGGCGGCTATCTCATCGGTGGTAAGCTGCTGGGAGTCGGGGCCGGTACCTATTTTGGGGAAATGGCCCATTATGTGGAGATGAAAGATGTTCTGGAAGGTATTTACAAATCCCTGAGTTTTGGTGTGATTATCGCCTGGGTTTGTTGCTTCAAAGGCTATTATTCGGGAATATACACGGGATTCGGTTCGGAAGGGGTGAGCAAGGCCACCACGCAGGCCGTGGTACTCTCTTCAGTGTTGATTCTTGTGTGGGATTATTTTATGACGTCCATACTGTTTTGATGCTTTTCCGGTTAACCGACTGATGATCAAAATCGAAGACTTGCAGAAATCATTTGATGGTCATGACGTGCTCAAGGGCATTTCCTTTGAAGTGGGCAAGGGAGAGGTGTTTGCCCTGGTTGGGGGGAGTGGCGGGGGCAAGAGTGTACTTCTGAAGCATGTTGCAGGGCTCATGAAACCGGATCGGGGAAGTGTAACGGTGGACGGCATGGAAATAGCTACTGCCGGACAGGAAGCCCTTCAGGCCTTTCGAGAACGATTGGGGTTTCTTTTCCAGGGGGGGGCGCTTTTTGATTCTTTGAGTGTTTTTGAAAACGTTGCTTTTCCCTTGAAAGAAAAAAGTAAACTGAGCCGAAACGTCATTCGGGAAAAGGTTTTGATGGAGTTGGAAAATGTGGGGCTTTCCGGATCGGAGCATCGCTATCCCTCTCAAATCAGTGGCGGCATGGTGAAGCGGGCAGCCCTTGCCAGAGCCCTGGTGGAAGATCCTGAAATCATGCTTTTTGACGAGCCCACCACCGGACTGGACCCGGTAACGGGTCAGTCGATTCTGAACCTGATCGATTCCTGCCACCAGCGGCTCTCTTTTACGGGCATTATCGTTACCCATGAAATCCCGAAGGTTTTTGCCATTGTGGATCGGGTCGTCATGCTTCATGAAGGGCGGGTTCGGGCGGAAGGGACCCCGGTGGACTTCAGCAAGAGCCGTGATCCGGTGATTCAAGCATTTTTGAGTGGGTAAGCTTTGTGAAGGCTAATGGTTGTCAAATAAGGGGAAGGGATGAAGAAATTTGATGTTGAATTGTGCGTGGGCCTGTTCATGATTTTAGGCATTTTGTGCCTGGGGTATCTTTCCGTTAAGTTGGGGAAACTGGAGGTCCTGGGCAGCCAGGGATATGAGGTGGAAGCCGTCTTTTCAAACGGCGGTGGTATCAAACCCGGTTCGACGGTGGTGATTGCCGGGGTGGAAATCGGGCGGGTCAAACGGGTCCGCCTGGATGATTACCAGGCCCTGGTGGTGATGGACCTGGCCCCTGATGTGAAAATCCAGGAGGATGCCATCGCTTCCGTCAAAACCCGTGGGCTTATTGGTGACAAATTTATTGAGATTACACCGGGCGGCTCTGAAGAAGTGATCGCTCCCGGTGGAAAGATAAGAGATACACAGTCAGCGGTTGATTTTGAGGAGTTGATCTCAAATTATGTATTTGGAAAGTTATAGAAATTCCTTGGATTAGGAGGTCCGTATGATGGAAAAGCACCGGATTTGGCCGTATTTGCGCTCTCTGTTCGGCGGTGTTTTGTTGGTTCTGATGTTTGCTGTACCCTGTTTTGCCGGTGTCCCCACGGACGGCATCAAAGAGACCACGGACCGCATTCTCGCCATTGTCAGCGACCCGGCCTTAAAGGGCCCGGAAAATAAAAACAAGCGAGGGCAGCTGATCCGAACGACGGTAGATGAACGGTTTAACTGGGAGGCCATGACCAAAAGATCCCTTTCCAGACACTGGCGGAAGAGAACCGAAGCGGAAAGAAAAGAATTTATCACGCTTTTCGGGAAATTGCTGGAGCGAACGTACCTGGACAAGGTGGGGAGTTATTCCGGTGAAAAGGTGATTTATGTGGACGAGACCATCGATGGTAAATACGGAACCGTAACCGCAAAGATTCTCACCCGTTCCGAGACGGAGGTGCTGGTTCTTTACAGGCTAAAAAACACAAACGGGGAGTGGCGGGTATATGATATTTCAATTGAAGGAATCAGCCTGGTTAACAATTATAGAAAGCAGTTTAACAGCATCATACTGCGTTCGTCCTATGATGAACTGGTACGGAAATTAAGGAAAAAGGTGGCGGAGAAAGATTGAAATGAGGACCGATGTTGAGGGGAAACAATTCATGGGGTTTTGCAAACGGTTGTGGTTTGTTCTGGTTTTCGGGCTGGTTTTATGGGGAATTCAAGGCCACCGGGATACAACCCTGGCAGCGCCATTTGATTCTGGGGAGGATGCCGCATCCCTTCAACTCAGCATGGCCGGCCATGAGTTGGTTCAAACGGCCCGCCTGGATGAGGAGACTGCAAAAGCAAGTGTTTCGGAGGGGAAGGCGGCATCAAAGGCCGAAAAACCCTCGGAAGAGCCTGAAGATTCGGAAGAGTGGCCGGAAGATGAATTGTCGGAGGAATCATTCATCCCCGATCCCCTTGAACCTATGAATCGTGCTTTTTTTGCATTTAACGACGCCGCTTATTTTTGGTTTTTCAAACCCGTTGGTAAAGGCTACAGCGTGGTGATGCCGGAGGTGCTGCGGTTTTCCATCCGCAATTTTTTCACCAATCTGAGCATGCCCATCCGCCTCGTCAGTAGTTTGTTGCAGGGAAAAATTAAAAGTGTGGGCATGATCCTGGTGCGGTTTGTGGTCAATTCATCGGCAGGTTTCCTGGGATTTCAGGATGTGGCCAAACAGGCACTGGATTATCCGGTTCAGGACGAGGACCTGGGGCAGGTGCTCGCATTTTACGGTATCGGCCCGGGATTCTACCTGAACCTGCCTTTCCTGGGGGCCGGCAGCCTTCGCGACACCGTTGGCTGGGTGGGGGGGCTCTATCTCAATCCCCTTGACTATATCGTGGAAGAATTCTGGTTTAACATGGGCGCCCGAGCCTTTGATATGACCAATAAGACATCCCTTCGTATCGGCGAATATGAAGCGCTGAAAGATGCTTCGCTCGATCCCTATGTGGCGATGCGGGATGCTTATTTTCAATACCGCCTGAACCAGATTGAAAAATAATATGATCGGTGCGCAAATCCCACAGCGTTTACGAAAGCCTTGCCGGAGAAGCGGGTTTCCATATCATTTATCCAATTCTTCCCTAACAGCGAGCCCCAGGGTTTCCATGGTGTACGGTTTTTTGAGATACCTTCCCGCTCCCAGGCGTTGCGCGATTTTCACATCCTCTGTTTCAGAAAAACCGCTGGCGATGATGGCCCTCTGGCCGGGACAAACGGCCAAAACCCGCTCGTATGTCTCACGACCATTGATCCCTTCGGGCATGAGCATGTCGAGAACCATGATATCCACACCGTGCTCTTTTGCATATTGAACGGCCTCTTCACCACTGGCGACGGAATCAACATCATAACCCAGTTGAAGCAGTATCTGACAGCCGATTTCCCTTTGGGTCTCTTCGTCGTCAACCACCAGAATTTTCTCACCTTGACCGAGATATTCCGTCAATGAAATCTCCTGTTGTCCCGCCATCTGCTGGTCCGTGCTCACGGGCAAAAAGAGCTCAAACAGGGTCCCTTTTTCGGTACTCAAGACATTGATGTATCCATCGTGTTCCTGAATCGTATTCCATACCACCGCTAGTCCTAAGCCCGTACCGCTCCTGCCCATGACTTTTTTCGTATAGAAAGGTTCAAAAATACGCTCCATATCACCGGAAGAGATACCCGGCCCATCATCTGAAACGCTCAGCAGCACGTACTCCCCAACGCGGACCTCCGTGTATCCCGATACCGGTTCATTCAGATACCGATTGGCAGTGGAGACGGTCACCGTGCCGCTGTCCGGAATGGCCTCGAAAGCGTTAGAGACCAGATTCATCAGGCTTTTCTTGATATGAATCGGCGAGCACTGAATATTGAACAGGGAAGCATCAAGGTCGGTTTTCAAATTTACCGATGGATGCAATGCCGCCATCGTTTGATGTTCAGGGGAATCCAGGTGCTCTTCAACCACCTTGTTTAGATTCATGACCACCTTATCCGCGGCAACCCCCCTGGCCACCGTTAATAAGTCCGCCACCACATCCGCGGCTCTCATACCGGATTCACGAATGGTATTTAAAGGTTTCCGAAGGTGGCTGTCTTCCGGCAAATTCATGAGAAGCAATTCCGGATAACTGACGATTCCCGACAGGATGTTGTTCAGGTCATGGGCGATGCCGCCTGCCATAAGTCCCAGAGATTCCATCTTCTTTGATCTAAAGCGTTTCTCCTCGCTTTCCCGCAGTGCCGCTTCCACCTTTATGCGCCGCGCCATATCCCTTCGCATATCCTCATTCAAAAGGGCCAGTTTTTCAGTCCGGTCGTCCAGTTTCTCCAGCATGGTATCAAATTCTCCAGCCAATGCGCCAATTTCATCCCGGCGCCTCATTTTGAGGCGGGCCGAAAGATCGCCGGTTTTACCAATGGCGAGTGCATGATTCTTCAATTTTACAATGGGCCTGAGAATGGTTCGCTGCAAAACAAACAACATCATACCCAGCATCACAAGCACGGAAACCAAGCCCGTTAAGAGCGCATACCGTGTTGTCTCGGTCCCTTTCAGGTAAATCACTCTGGGAACCACCGCGGATATCAAGAAATCAGAATTGCCGGTTACACCGGGAAATCCGGATAGGACGCGCAGCTTATCTTTCCCTTGGGGTTCAATCAAATATTCCTGGGGTCTGCCGGCGGAGTCCTTTTTCATAAACCCGGGAATTGAACCTGGCGCAACCGTTTGAATACGAAAAAGAACCTTGGACTGGTTCACAAGTTTCTTGATCAATGGATCATCCAGGAACCGGCCCATAATCAGGGTTCCCCTTGCCGGCCCCTCATTCTCACTGTTGAGTATGGGGCGGGAAGCAATCAACATGGGGCCTTTTTCGGTGGGCAGCAATCCGGAGATGGAAACATCCGAGAGTGCTCCGCCGCACTTTTCCCACGGAAAAAGGGCATGCCGGTCTTTGAGTGCATCCGTTCCAAAATCGCTCAGGCTTATCCGTTGTTTACTTTTCAGATCACGGATTTCACCCCAGATAACGGTCCCGTTCTGACTGAGAAAATATACAAGATTGAGGTGGTTGTCGGTGAAGGTGGTAATGGTCAGATTACTCTCGATATATTTCCGTGACGGGGCTGCAATAAATTCATAGGTGTCATCCCATGCGGACCAATCCCAACAGAAAGTATTGAGGTGATGAATTTCAGCCTGAATCGCCCCTATGGCGCGTTTCAGGTCTTTTTCGGCCTCGGCATATTCCAGCGCGAGGAAGCCCGGCAGAATAACGAATTTCTGGAGCGCATAGTCAGTGACGCCGTATAGAATGAAAATCCCGAGAAAGATGAGTCCGGCCTTCGATTTCAGCGACATACGTCTCTTCCAGTTGGCTAACTATCAGCCGGTTTTGAAAATAATGCCGATAAAATAACAAAAGTCGTGTTATGTCAAGAAAAACCGTGCTCAATTTTTCACTATTCCAATCATCTTTGCCTGATACCGGCGGGTTCCGTCTTCGCCAAGTCTTTTTAGCACCGCATCCCCCGTTTTTTGGGTCCCAGGTTGTCTTTCTCTATATTATAGGCCATCTTAAACTTCAAAAACCGGGGCCAAAAATGAGAGATAAGTAAGGTGTCCCCGGAATTCAGTTGTCTGAATCCAGGCACCGCCGACCCAATTGTCCTTGGCGCGGTAGCCGGAAAAATGACAAACGCTTGAATCGGTCCATACACAGTCATAAATTTCCGGATAATGGAGCAGGGCCAGAGCGTCCAGGTTTTGTCCGGAAGAGGGCGGGTTTCCATCCTCCCACGGCGCCATGGCGTACAGTGTAGGTCCCTGGGATCCACCCAGAGCCACACCTTCGCGGTGGTTTCCGGCAATTAGCCACTTCCCGTCAAGATGCCGGGACGTAGAATCTTCAGGCGCTTTGAAAAGATAGTTGCAGGTGCTGACGCTGCTCAGCCGAAAAACCGGGAACGGTGTTCGGGTTGCCCTCAAAGCCGGTGCCCTGGAATTAAATGAAGAACATCGTCAACTCATGGATAGTATCCGTGAAGAGGATGCAACGGATGCGGAAAAGGCAAGGTTTCAGGAGCTTCATTTGAGGCGGAGCCGGGATATCATGGAAAACACCGACGAAGCGCTTTTTGATGTGCGCGAAATCCATGAAGATTTACCCCCCAAGGCGCAAATTGAACCATCAATATCCTGCGATCGCTGTGGGGAGCCGACCATGGCTTCAAAGCTGAGTGCAAAGGACGGCATGCAGCTGTGCTGCGGATGCTTGGAAGGGTAGGGGGGTGGGAATCGGAAAGGATGGGCACCCCTTTACAATTATACACCTGTTAACGGTTTGACTTCCGTCTTTTCCGATTCGGAACCGTCCAAAACAAGTAAGGCCTTTACATCTTTATCGCCGATATTGTTTCCCCAGTGTTCAATATCGGAATCCCAATAGACGCAGTCACCTTCCTCAAGAACAAATTTTTTGCCGCCATGGAAAAACTCCATGGTTCCTTCCAGCATGAAGAGCATTTCCTGGCCCTTATGCTTGAATGCTGCAAGATCTCTTTTGTGGTTGGGTGGACGCGTGAGAAGATACGGATCCATACGCCTGTCCTTGAAATTGTATGCGAGTGCCTGGTAATTGTACCCAAAGCGAGTGCCGTTGCGCACGATAATTCTACGTTCGGTTTTTTTAACCAGAGATATCTGATCCGATCCTTCCGTCTCCCCAAAAATTTCGGAAATGCTAACATCCAGGGCCTGCGCTAATCTCATCAGGGTGGAAACAGGCGGACCCTTTTCACTGTTTTCAAGTTTAGAAAGGTATCCTTTGGTGAAATCCGATTTTTCAGCCACTTCCGCCAAAGTCATCTTTTTTGAGAGCCGAATCTCTTTTATCCTCTTTCCCAAGTCTTCTTCTAAAATCATCCTTTTCTCATTCTCCAGGGCAATTTACTCCGGCAAGGCCGGAGTCTCAGATTAGTATTAATAAATGAATTCAGACCCATGTGCCAAGAAAAAAATCCTTAATAACCATCTTTTTTTATTTGAGTCGGAGTATTTGCCTGGCTTCCTCCGATGTGGCGGGTTCTTTGCCCAAAAGCCGAATAATCGCCACGGCCTTTTCAACCAGTTGTTTGTTGCTTAGAGCCCTTACCCCCATTTCCAAATAGAGATTGTCCTCCATGCCAACCCTAACATTCCCCCCGAGTATGGCGGCTTGGGCCACCATGGGAAAGCAAGTGGCGCCGATGCCGAACCCGGCCCAGATGGCGTTAGGCGGCAAAGCCTGTTCCATGATGATCATATTCATGGGTGTTGCCGGGATACCCCAACGAACGCCCATGCAGAGCTGAAACATAGGGGCGTTTTCAACTCTGCCGGTCTCTATGAGATGCTTGGCGATTTCCATATGACCCAGGGTGAAAACCTCCATTTCCGGCCTCACACCGGCATTTCGTATCTGTTCGGCCATCCATTCAACATGCTCGATGTAGTTCAGGAAAACATGGCGGCCGAAATCCATTGACCCGATGTCTAAAGAGCAGATCTCCGGCTTCAAGCGCAGAATGTGATCGATCCGTTTTTGAGGTGAGCACAAGGTGGATCCCGGCGCCAGACCCATGGGGTCCTTGTCGCCCACAACGACTCGGGCCCCGGCGCCGGTGGTTAGATTTATAATCAAATCCGAACGGTCCCGAATACGCTCGGCGACTTCCTTGTACAGCGCATAATCCATGGACGGTTCCCCTGTTTCCGGATCGCGCACATGGATGTGCGCCACGGTGGCCCCCGCCTCGTGTGCAGCCACGGCACTCTCCGCAATTTGTTGCGGCGTTATGGGTAAATTGGGAATGTCGGCCCCCCCGATGCCGCCGGTAACACTCACGGTTACAACCAGTTTGTTGTTGTTCGAATCCATGAACGACTCCTAAATGTTATTCACTCAAGCGCCTACGCGGGTTCGTGGCGCTTTTTAACGGTTCGTTGTTGCACGATCATCAAGACGATGATCAACCCACTCAAGAAAATGCCCATGATATCAGTTCTCCACTCGGGTGAGCCCAGTAAAATTCCGGTTCCGAAGAGGAATGGGCGTGCCCATTTTGGCATTTTGCCATAGCCGATCAAATATCCTTCAAGAGAACTGCCGATTAACCCGATGCCCAAAACACAGGTCAGAAACACCTGCAAAATTTCCATGGCCGGTCCCTCCATGACCAGGGCGGGATTGAGAACAAAGAAGAAGGGCAGAAAGTATTTGGCCACCCCCAGCCGCATAGCCTGAAAACCGGTGCGCATGGGATCGGCGCCTGCCACGCTGGCGGCGGCAAAGGCGCCCAGGGCCACCGGAGGGGTAATAAAGGAGGCCATTCCCCAGTACATGACGAAAAGGTGAACCGCCAAGGGGTAAAAGCCGATTTCCACCAGGGCAGGGGCCATGACAATGGCCAGAAAGATGTAACAAGCGGTGATGGTCATGCCCATGCCGAGGATGAAACTGGCAACGGCCCCCAAGGCCAGAAGCAAGGCCGTGTTGCCGCCGGAAAAACTCACGATTTCGTGGGAAAAGGAATGGGCCACGCCCGTCACCGACATGGCGCCGATAATCAGGCCGCAGGCGGCCAGGATAGAGGTGAGTTCACCCATGAACCGACCGGTTCCTTCCAAGAGATCCATGAACTTCTTGAAATTAAGTCTTGTTGTTTTTTTGAACATGGTGGCAATCAAAAGGGCCAGAGTCGTGATCCAGGCAGCCTGAGACTCCCGCCACAGGACCACCACAATATAGATGAGGAGCCCTATGGCGGCCAGATAAAACCATCCTTCTTTGGTTACGGCCCAAAAAGAGGGGCATTCCTCCCGGGGAGTCCCGGTAATGCCGTTTAAGGCTGCATAGGCGTCGGCCTGCAAGAACAGACAGAAATAATAGAGGATGGAAGGGATTATAGCGGCTTGGATGATGCGAAGATAGGGTACTTGCAGGACCTCCGCCATCACAAAGGCCGTCGCCCCCATCACGGGCGGCATCAAAACCCCCCCCGCCGAAGCGCAGGCCTCTACCGCGGCGGCGTAATGGGGAGGATAACCCGATCGTTTCATGGCTGCAATGGTGAAAGACCCCGTGGACAGCACATTGGAAATCACACTGCCGCTGATGCTTCCCATGAAGGCGCTTGAGAAGATGGACACCTTGGCCGCCCCTCCCCGCACGGTGCCTAAAATGGACTGGGCCAAATCCATAAAGAATTTCCCGGCCCCGGTGTGCTGCAAGGTCACGGCGAAAATCATGAAGCCGATCAACATGCTGCCCACAACCCTTAGCGGTATCCCAACGATACTTTCCGGACCCATGGCGTGATATGTCACCACCCGCCAGAAGGGAAAAGACTTTCCATGCAGAAAAGCCGGCATGATATTGGCGAAAAGGGGATAAGCGGCAAAAAAGGTGCAAACCAGAAAAAAGATCAGGCCCCCGGTTCGCCGTGCGCTCTCAAGTACCAGAAGCAAGAGAATGAGGGCCATGATCTTGGCCGGCCAGGGCGCAATCACCTCCCATCCCATGGTCAGAATATCCATGCTGTGGATGACGCAATAGAGGGCCGAAGCAAAGGCCATGGCGGCAAAGAGAAGATCAAACCAGGGGACTTTTTCCCGGGAGGCACTCTTTCTTTCCGGGAATATGAGAAACACCAGGGGAAGATATAGGGCCAGGAGGAAAAAAAGATAGCCCATGGCATCAAATGTCCATCCGAAAAAGGACAGATAGAAATTGTAAAAAACGGCTGAAGTGATGGCCACACTGGAGAAAATGATGAAGAGCCAACGTAGAGGCCCTCGCAGTGTGCGGTGTTTGGCGGCAATCTCTTTTTCCTTCGCCATGGTATTCATATCCTTGGTTTTTTTCTCCTTAACGCATCTTCCGGGTGATATTCGTCCCCGGAGGTGAAACGCCATAGGAACGCCTCTCCCCGGCTCTGTCTCATAGCTTGGGGTCCAGGACCACCTTGCCCGGGATCTCGCCTTTCGACTCGCCTCCCACCAGTCGCACGGCACGCTCCGCCTCGCTCAGGGGGAGACGGTGCGTGATCAGGTCCGCCCAGGGGTAACGGCCCTCCCGGGCCACCTTGATGGCCGGAATAACGGCTTTAAAATCCTGAGAGTAGGCCCCCAACAACCGTATCTCGTTGAGCACCGCGTGATCCAGGTCTAAGGATGCCTTTTTCCGTTTGTATATGCCGGGTAAAACCACTGTTCCCCGTCTCCCCGTCAAGGAGAGGGCCATTTCGGCCCCGACAGGGTGACCGGTTACATCCATTGTCACATGGGCCATCTTGCCCCCTGTGGCATCCTTGATTATCGTCAGCGGGTCCTCCCTGTCGGCGTTGATCACCGTGGTCGCTCCAAACCGTTTGGCCATCAGGAGGCGATCCCTATCCCGCTCCAGGCCGATCATGAATATGGGTCCGGCGCCGCACTCCTTGGCTGCCGCCGCCCCGGCCATACCCTGAGGACCCGGACCCAATATGACAACTGTTTGACCGATGGATAAGTCCCCAATCTGCCGCAGCCATCGTATCCCGTTTGCAATCACCGCGCTGATCATCACCCCCACTTCGGGAGAGATCTCGTCTCCGATCTTGTGCACCTTGGCCATGGGATGTATGTAGAGATACTCGCCATAGGCACCGAACAGATGTGGGGGGGCCTTGCAGGAGATCATGGATCCATAATAAAACTTATTTTCACACATGGTGTAGAGGCCGGAAAGACAGGCGCTGCAGGTTCCGCATCCAATGGCGTATTCCACCACTACCCGGTCTCCTTCCTTCACGCCAAACCGTTTCTGAGCGGAAAGGCCCATTTTGGCCACCCTCCCCACAATTTCATGCCCCATGATCAAGGGAAAAGGCCTTGGCCCATGAGTGGGAATCCCTTTAAATATTCCGGGATCCGAACCACAGACACCCACCAATTCCAGCTCCAGAAGACCGTCTTCATCACCGATATCCGGGATGGAAAAGGTCTTCATTTCCAATTTCTCAGGAGCTGTTAAGACCATTGCCCGACAGGTGGTCTTCATATGCACACCCTCCTTATTTGTTGATGACGCAACCTGTTTCAATATCTCTTGGATATGAAATTTCCATTATGGGAGGCATTTACCCACGTGCGCCCCATAATGGAGAGAACCATAAAAAGAGCTATTTTCGGCCTCTATCTTAAAAGGCCGGCTTCGACCAGCTTGTTCCACCATAATTTCTTCCACTGATCCTTGCCCACTTTGATCTTTTTGGCCTTAGCTTCCTTTTTGGCTTCGGCCCAAAGTTTCATCCGCTTGGCCTCGTTGTCGAGCTGGGTTTTTTGAAATTTCTCGTGCTCGGTCGTCCACACGCCCTTTTCCTTCATAAGTTTTATCACGCCCTCGTGATAGGGATAAAAACAACCCTCTATATTCGCCAGGTTTTGATGATTCCAACCGGACAATTCCGCGTGCATGGATTTGTAAATGTCATAGCTCTCCCACATGGCCTTGGCATAGGCATATACCGTCTCCACCGAGGTCTTGTCCCATGCCCACATGTTGTACGGATAGGTTGCCCCGTGAAACGGCTTGATTCCTTTATCCTTGCCTGCATACCGGGTGACCAGGGCCTCCGTGGTCCAGGGGCACCAGTCGTAGTACCGCTTCCAACCCCCCTTATCTTCAGGGCTCATGTTGAACCAATAAATTCCATGGGGGCTGGCTGATGTCTCAACAGGACAAGATCCGGTGGTCCCGAAGATATAAAAATCAATGGCGCCCTGGGTTAAGGCCTTCCCGGCCACGGTATGGCCGGGCAGTCTAATAACCGTGCAGTCTTCCAGGGTCAGCCCCCCGAAGGCCAGGGCGCCTTGAATGAGATTATTCAGACTGGCTGAGCCGGGGATCTGGCCCACTCTCTTCCCCTTAAGGTCGGAAAGCTTTTTTATCCCGGAATCCCCGCGCGTGTAATATCCTATAAAGAGATTGCCGCCGCGCCAGGCCATACGGATGGGCTGTGGTCCCCACGTTGCATTGGCAAAATCGGCGGCGCCGTGGGATACAAACCAGCCGGTGGTGCTGGTCAGGATACTGAAATCAACTTCGCCCGCCCTCAAGGGCAGAACCCGGCCCATATCGTTTCCGGCGGGTATCACCCGTGTTGTTATGCCGCTCACCTTTTTCACCGCATCAGCAATACTGGCGGAAAAAATATAAGCAGCTGTTCCCACGCCATAACTGGTGATGCTTACCTCCTCAGGCGCTTTCGCATGAGCCGGAAAAGTGCATGTCAACAACAGACAAAAAACACCAACGATGGTCGTCCATTTCATTTTCTTAGTATCCATTTATTATTCCCCCTGTATTTAAAGAAGATTAACGATCACCCTACGATTTCCTGAATTTAGATTTGGCAACCGGAGATCAATATATGATCTTCCCAAGATACCAACATTTCATAAAAATTCCCGGTGGTCCCCTTTTCTGAAGTCCTGCAAATAAAGCTTTCCGACAATGCAAGGTTAATACCTCTTTTACCTTCAACGTTCACGCAGAAGCATAAACATGTCTTTCCGCATGGAAGCCTGTTTACATCACGTGCTTGTTATCCAACAGAAAACCAATATCAAGATAGCGGTAAAATTCAATCAGTGAAAATGATACTTACACATCGTCATAAATCACAATATCTTGTTTAACACACTAAAATGTATGTAAAAAAACGTTAGCCGAAAAATTGGAATTCGGAATGTGCTTCAAGCGTTCAGGAAACTTATATGAGAAAATTGTTTCCAATTGGTAAACCGAGTAAAGCTTTTTGTCAAGATATTTTTAGTATTTTTGTAGAAAGAATGATTTGAATTCATCAGACGGTTTTTGCTGCATTCGATTCCAATAGGGTTTATGAAAATACGATATTTTGGATTCCTGTCAAATCGCCGGAAATCAGAAAACATTAAAGAAATCAGAGCTTTTTTTTGGGTCAATCCGCAGGAATCGATAAAAACACCGAAAAATCCATTGAAGAAATGATGTTCAAGCTTACCGGCATTGATATCACCCTGTGCCCTTGCTGCAAAAAAGGGAAAATGCGGGTTGTGGCGGAGTTAACGAAGGGCACACGTTCGGTTTTACCTGAAATTATCTGCCCGTCAATCTTGATGGTCTCGTAAAAAGTCCAATTTTGGCCTTTTTGGCACATATAAACCATTGAAATCATTAGGTGAGAATTTTAGTTTTTTGACTTTTTACGAGACCATCAATAACTGCCTTATTCCTTATATCGGAGTTTTAGCGTCCTTTCCACTCAACTTGGAAGCCATGGTCGGCTCCCCGTAGCGATGGCACGATCATGAAGGTTCAATTTTTGCCTTGGGGGGTAGCTTTTCATGGATTTCGCGCACATCAAAGAGTGCCTCTTCCGTGTTTTCCATGATATCCCTGCTCCGCCTCAAGTGAAGTTCCTGAAATTTTGCTTTTTCAGAATCCGTGGCGTTCCCCAGACGGATCTTATCCATGAGCAGGCGATGCGCCTCATTCAACTCCAGGGCACGGGCTTTCAGTGCAACCCGCACGCCGTCTCCGGTTTTCCGGCTGATGAGCGTCAACAGTTGATGTAATCATAATCCCGGATACCGAAACCATGGTACAAAAGACTTGTGGACATGAGGAGATCCTCTTTTTTTGTGAATTTGTCTTCACATAGGAGGTAATTCTCATTGTCCACTTTTTCAATCATGCAACGTACGCAAAATCCGGAAGAATCGTTTTTTTGTTGGAAAAAATGAGGATATCGCCAAGATCGTTATCGGACAGATTGGGGAATGATTTAATCCCGCGTTGGGGATCGGAATTTAAGAACCACTATCGTGCAAGATACGTGCGGTGGATCGCCAGTTGGGTGAATATGCGCGTCATGGTTTGCGTGAACAAATGGACCGGCACTATCAACGGTTTGTCATAGGTCCCCTTTCCCATTTCCATTTCCGGAAGTGTTGCCGTCATGGTTTCCATTAATGCCTTTTTGAACCGACAAACGGGCGTCATACAGGCCGACAAGAGGATTGTGTCAACCCCCGCTTCCATGATGGAATTTATGGAAGCGAAACATTTTTCAAGGGACTCTTCGGGTTCGCAGCCAAAACATTTGATGATTCCTACAATTTCCGGATTCCCTTTCTCCTCATGACGCATAAACTCAACATTACATTCGTTCGGACCCCTAAGACATCCGGATGATTGAGAACCCGCATCCGACCTAGCCGACATGATGTTTTCGGGCATTTTCCTTCTCCTTTCGGCGCCCCATTTAGTTGGGCACCAAACTAATTCGACAAAAAAATTAGAAGTTATTGTTTACCCGACCAAGCAACTCGACCATAACGTCCATCTCCTTGTGGGAAAAACCCGCGTAGGCTTTGGACAGAAGGTTTCGGGAAATATCAGCGAAATCAGCTTCCAACAATCTCCCCTTTTGTGTTAGCCTGATTCTGGTTACACGAAGATCAACGGCATCCTTTTCACGCTTAATATAACCTAAACCCGCAAGTTTTTCCACCAATGAAGTCACCGTTGACTTGTCTCTGTCAATTAACCGGGCCAGTTCCCCCATGGTCAGTTCGGAGTTTCTGAACAGATGAAAAAATACGCCGCCGTGTGCCGGCAAAATGTCTTTAATGCCGTGAGCCTTCAACTGCTCAAATATGAACCGGGTTGACTTGTCCCTGATGGCTGAAATCAATGCGATGAGATGTTCCATTTTCATGGATATAATATAGTTTGGCGCCAAACTAATGTCAAGTGCTACCGAAAAATAATTCTCCGCATGTGCGTTTTGTGAGGACGGATGAGAAAAATGCTTGACCGTTAACCTGGGCCGTGTAATTCTTTTAATATTCGGAGATTAACCGGATCAAGGGCAAGGATCATAAATGGTTAAACATTTGAAAAAGGATGTGCGGCATTTCTTGATTGGAGATAATGATTATGAAAAGTATGGGATTCCTTCTCACCATGATTTTTTTGTTTGTGGCTCCTCTTGAGGGCGCTCAAATTCGATGCGCCATATTGATAAACTCTGAGCCCTATAGTTATGAGGAAAACGGGGAATTCAAAGGCCTCTCACTCGACATAATCAAGGAAATAGAGAAGAGGATGAACATTGAATTCAGCATCGAGGCTTATCCGTTCAAGAGAATTCTTAATTATCTGAAGAGCGGCGCAATAGACATAAACTATGGCACCTATTTCAAAAAGGATCGGGAAACCTTTCTTCTATTCACAAAGTACCCGATCATGTATAGCCGGAGCAGCATTTTTGTAAAGGAAGGGAATGAATTCGACTACCGGGGGATCCAAGATCTTTATGGCAAAAGGGTGGGAAGGCGAAGCGGCTGGTTTATTACCAAAGACTTTGACACGGCCGTGAAAAATAACAAGATCCGTCTCGACGAAACAAGCAATGTCGTGCAGAATCTGAAAAAACTTGATTTGGGCAGAATAGATGCATACATCGGCACTTACCTTACGACCATGTATCATATCGACAAGATGGGACTAAAGGGAAAAATCGTTGCTCTGCCCAAAGATGTAAAAGAAAAACAGAAGATCTATATAACCATAAGCAAGAAAGCAAAAAACATTCGGGATAAGGCTGAATTTGCAAACAGATTAAACCAGGTTATCAAAGAGATACATGAAGACGGAACCTATGACAAACTCTACGAGCGTTATATCAATCCGCTCTCACAGCCCCCACAGGGACGGTGATGAAATCATGACGGTGTTTTATGGAGGAGGACCATAATGAAAGAACTGTTCGAGAGGAAGTATCGGTTACTCCCGGCGCTGTTTCTAAGCCTGTACTTTGCTTCTTTTGCCTTCGGACAGGACACATCGAGGAAAGTAAAGCCTGAGGCGGTGGGTCTATCCTCCCAACGGCTAAAACGGATTGATTCGCTGATGGAGCGTCACGTTGTCGAAAAAAAAATTGCCGGGTCCGTGGTGTTGATCGCACGCGGCGGCAGCATCGTCTATTTCAAGGCATTCGGAAAAGCCGATGTGGACAAACCGATGCGAAAAAACACGATTTTTCGAACAGCCTCCATGTCGAAACCGCTCACGAGCACCGCCGCCATGCTCCTTTATGAAGAGGGGCGCATTCTCCTTTCCGACCTGATCTCAAAGTACATTCCGGAATTCAAAAACCCGAAGGTTTTGACACTCCCGCCGAAGGGGAGCGATGGGGCGTACAAATTGATTCCGGCGAAACGGGAGATCACCATACGAGACCTTCTCAGCCATAAGGCCGGGATCACGTATGTTTTTTTCAAAAATTGGTATCCCGATCCCAAGCACGAACTGATGGCCGAGCTATACAAGGAAGCAGGTGTTTCAGACGGCCTTTGCAGACCGGACCATCGGCAGCATGGTGAAAAGATTGGCCCGGTTGCCCCTTTTCGGCCAACCGGGTGAGGTATGGGAATACGGTCTGTCCGTGGATGTACTCGGGTATCTCATTGAAAAGGTTTCAGGAATGAAACTGAACGATTTCATGCGGGAGCGGCTTTTCGGGCCTCTCAAAATGAACGACACCTGTTTTTTTCTGCCGAAAGACAAGATTCCACGGCTATCCGCGGTGTGGGAGACGGACTGGAAAGGCGATCTTCAAAAGATGACTCCCGGGCCGCATCAGGCGGGGGAATTTGTTTTCTGTCCGGGAGATGCCTATGAGACTTCCGGTAGCTATCTCTCGGGAGGAGCGGGCATCCTTTCAACCGCCTATGACTATTAATATGGCACGATGAACCTCCGGAGCGAAATGGAATCCGAAAGCTGATCATTTACCAAAAAGGGGAGACCATCGGTTATGAAAAACCAAAGCCTGTTGCGCACTTGGAAAAGCAGCATCAAGACCAAAATCGGAATCATCCTCGTGCTTACTATTTCAGGAATCCTGGGGATTTTCGGCATATACCAGTACGTGGACATTAAATCCACCACCACCAAAGAGCTTGATGAACTGGCCCGGATGACCATTGTACGACTGGCGGAACAACTGGTCCTGCCCCTGTGGGAGCTGGATGTGCGATGGGTCAAAAAAGCCGTCATTTCCGAAATGGGGGACAAACGGATCTATGCCATTAGCGTGCGGGGGGAAGGGGAAATATCCCAACAAATGAAGCGGAACGCCGATTGGGGGATCGTGGATGCGACGGGTGATATTTCAGGGGATTTTGTTGTTCGAAAGCGGGATGTTTTACACAAGGGCAATCCCATAGGATCCGTCAAACTCTATATTACAAAAAAATTCATGCGCAGCGAATTGAAGCGCGAAACGATTAAATTGTTCCTGACGGTTCTTATATTGTCTGTTTCGCTTCTGTTCTTCCTTTCATTGATGTTGCGAAAGATCGTCATTCGTCCCATCAATTCAATGCTCGAAGTTGCAGACGCCATTGCCAAAGGGGACTTCAGCCAAGATATCAAGATTCGGCAACAGGATGAAATCGGTATTCTCGGAATCGGAATGAACAGCATGAAAGAAAAAATCGTCCAGCGCGAAACGGAACGGGACCGCGCGGAAACGGCTTTAAGAGAAAGTGAGCAAAGATACAGAGGGCTCGTGCAAAATGCCGTGGTCGGGATCTACCAAGTAGAACGAAGCGGCAAGTTCCGTATGGTCAACCAAAAGTTTTCCGAAATTCTCGGCTACAGTTCGGCGGAGGAACTCCTGTCCGATGCCTTAAATGCCGCGGAGTTGTACGTCCTCCCCGATACCCGGCAAAGGATTTTAGAGAAGTTCGACAGTCAAGGATTGCTGCAAGGGGAGGAAGTGGAATTTATAAGAAAAGACGGGAACCGTATCTGGGTCAAACTGTATGCCAGAAAAACCGTTGACAAAGACGGCGTGGTCCTTTTTGAAGGTTTGGTGGAGAACATCTCCCAGCGCAAACGTGACGAGGCGGAAATGCGCCGGTTGCGCGGTCTTTTAGGCAATATCATCGACTCCATGCCCTCGGTGCTGGTGGGCGTGGACCCGGAGGGAAAGGTCACCCAATGGAACCTGGAGGCGGAGAAGATAACGGGCGTGAAAGCCCATGAGGCTAAAGGGCGTATGATAGCTCATGTTTTTCCTCAATTTGCAGGGGAAATGAACGAAATCCGGCAGACCATCGAACATCGTGAACCGCGAACATATGAAAAGGTTCGTACACTTATAAAGGGGGAAACGCGCCTTCAGGACATCACCGTTTACCCCCTCATGGGGAGCGAAGACCAAGGCGCGGTGATCCGTATAGACGATGTTACCGAGCGGACGCGGATGGAGGAGATGATGATCCAGACAGAGAAAATGATGAGTCTGGGGGGCCTTGCGGCGGGCATGGCCCATGAAATCAACAACCCGCTGGCCGGAATGATCCAGAATGCGCAAGTGGCCCTGAACCGGATGTCAAAAGATTTGCCGGCCAACCGCAGGGTGGCGGCCGACTGCAATACCACACTGGAAGCCGTTCGGGCGTATGCGGAAAAACGCGGCATCCCAACCATGCTGGAGGAAGTCAGGAACTCCGGCGGACGGGCGGCCAAAATCGTGAAAAACATGCTCAATTTCAGCCGAAAAAGTGAATCGGAATCCGGCCTCCATCCCCTTCCCGCCCTGCTGGACAAGACCGTTGAACTGGCTTCCAGCGATTATGACCTGAAGAAGAAATACGATTTTCGGCTCATTGAAATTATCCGGAAATACGATCCGGATCTTCCCGATGTGCCCTGCGTGGAAACCGAGATCCAGCAGGTCATATTGAATCTACTCAAAAACGCGGCCCAGGCCATGGCGGAAGGTGGCAAGTCCGGGGAAAAAAGCCCGATTCCAAAAAGCCAGAGGATCATTCTAAGGGTCCGCCGGGATAACGGCATGGCCCGGATCGAGGTGGAGGACAACGGTCCGGGCATGGACGGATCCGTCCGCAAACGGATTTTCGAGCCCTTCTTCACCACCAAAAAGGTGGGGGTGGGAACGGGACTGGGGCTGTCTCTTTCCTATTTCATCATCACAAAGAATCACGGGGGCGCCATGACCGTTGCGTCCACCCCCGGCAAGGGCACCAAATTTGTCATTCAGCTCCCTTTGAAGGCGACTCAATGACCTGGTCGCGCCGCTGTTCCGGACCGGCCCAATCTTCCGCGTCATCCCCTTCCTCCCAGAGTTCCGGATACAATTCCCGCATGCACGCGGGACATATCCCGTGGGAAAACCGGGCATCCGTATGCTTTTGAACATAACTCTCCACCCGTTCCCAGTATCCTTCGTCGTCACGGATCTTCTTGCAGTTGGCACAGATGGGAACGATGCCCTTTAAGGTCTTTATTTCCGAAAGGGCTTTTTCAAGTTCTATGGTGCGCTCCTCCAGCCGCTTCTGGTATTCCCGGTTTTCAAGGATGAGACGCGCCTGATCCAACGCTTTCTCGATAGCGTGAAGCAACACCGAAAGATCCTCGATGGGCTTTATCAGGTAATCCCAGGCCCCAAAGCGCAGTGCCTCCACCACATCCGCAATGACACCGGTTCCCGATACCACCACAATGGGCGTATCGGGCGAATCCTTCTGAACCCGCCGCAGTACCTCCAATCCGTCAACCTCGGGCATACGCAGATCCACCAGGATCAGGTCAGGATTTTCCTGCACCAACAACACAAGCCCTATCTTACCGTTCTCAGCCTCCAGCACATGGTAACCCAGGTCTTCCAGAAAGTTTCGGAAGCTGTCGCGAATCGCCTTTTCATCGTCTATGACAAGAATTTTTTTAGGCACATAATCAGACATGAATATCCCTTTCCCTCGAATTTTGTTTCATTTATTCCGGGAGGTCATGAAAGAAGCCGTTTCCATTCTTTTCTCTCCTCGGTCCCCGGATCATCCTATGCTGTTCGGGGTTCATCCAGAACGCGGCGAATGGCTGCGGCCATTGCCTTCATGCCAACGGGTTTGAACATCAATTCCCGAATTCCGATGGCCGTGGCCTCTCCTACCATACTTTCTTCATTAAAGCCGGTACACAGAATGATCGGAATACCCGGTCGGATTTTCAGAATCTCCTGAGCCAACAGCATGCCCGGCATTTTCGGCATGGTCTGGTCCGTGATGACCAGATCAAAGCCGTAGGGATCCTCTCTGAACACCTCCAAGGCGCCGGCACCGTCCCAGCGGACAATGACACTGTATCCGAGAAACCCCAGCATCTGTTCGATTGTTTCGGCTGCGACCTCATTGTCGTCCACGAAAAGGATCCGCTCCGAGCCCCTCGAAAGGTTTTGTGGCGCCGTTCCCTTATGGGCGGCGTGATCCGCCACCCGGGGCAGGAAGATATGAAAGGTGGTCCCCTTTTCCGGTTCACTTTCAATGGATATGGCGCCGTTACAGTCCTCAACGATTCCGTGGACCACGGCCAGTCCCATCCCCGTCCCTTCGCCCCTGTCTTTGGTGGTAAAAAAAGGATCAAAAATTTGTTCGAGCACACTGCCGGTCATGCCGCAGCCGGTATCCCTCACGGTCAGCCGCACTTGGGGGCCGGGCTTCAGTTTGGGATGATCGGCCACCGTCTCCGCATCCGTATCACACAGGCTCACTTCAAGGACCCCGCCCTTCTCCCGCATGGCATGGGCCGCGTTGGTGATGAGGTTCATCAACAGCTGATGGATCTGGACGGGATCACCGAGAACCGTTGCGGATTCCGTTTCGATCTCCCGTCGAATTTCGATGGTTGCGGGCAGGGATGCTCTTAGAAACCGGATACACTCCTTGACCACCGGAGCCAGTTCCAGGGGTTCTTTTTCCTGTTCGCTCCGCCGGCTGAAAGTCAGGATTTGCCGCACCAGATCCCTCGCGCGATAGGCCGCCTTGAGCACCTGTTCTATGTGGGAACGCTGACTCGCGGAATTCGGATGATCCATCATGATCATTTCCGAATGGAGAATGACGGGAATGAGGATGTTGTTGAAGTCGTGGGCGATGCCGCTTGCCAGCGTGCCGATGGCCTCCATTTTTTGGGCTTGCCGAATTTGGCCTTCCAGTCTCTTCCGGGCGGTTACGTCCCGAATGATCCCCTGAGAGCCCAAGACCCCGCCGCCGGGGGCTCTGCGGAGGGTAACGGTTATGATGCAATCCATGAGGGAACCGTCCTTCCTTCGCAGGCGAACCTCGCACTCCTTCACCTCTCCCCGCTCTACCAGCGCCTTCTGAAAACGTGATTCGCCATCAGGGGTTGCAAACAGGTTACGGGTGTCCAATCCGATCATTTCTTCCTTTTTATAGCCGAAAAGATGGTGCATAAAGGGGTTAACGTCCACCAAATTCCCCTTTTCCCCGGTGATAAATATGGCATCTCTGGACTCCTCAAACAGGGTTCGGTATTTCTTTTCGCTCTCACGAATTCTCAGATTGGCTTTTTGGAGTTGTTCCGTTCTCTGAAGGATCTTCTCCTCCAGACGGTCCTGGTAATAGCGGTTTTCCCGAATAAGACGAGCCCGCTCCAACGCCTTATCCACTGCGTGGCGCAACACGGCCAAATCCTCCACCGGTTTGAGCAGGTAGTCACAAGCGCCCAGGCGCAAGGCTTGAATGACATCGTCGATTCTGCCGGTTCCCGATACCACGATAACCGGCGTATCGGATGCGTATTGTCGAAGCTCCGGCAGCACCTCCAATCCGTCCATTTCCGGCATACGCAGGTCCAGCAGAACCAGATCGGGCCTTTCCCTTTTGAATATCTCCAGCCCGACTATTCCATCTTCCGCCACCAATACGTTAAACGCATGATCTTCCAGGAAGTTGCGGAAGCTTTCGCAAATACTTTTCTCATCGTCTATGACCAAAACGACCGCACTCCTGTCATCAAACGTGTTCATCCTTCCTGCCCTCCCCCCACCAGTTTTTCAATCTCTTTGACGAACAGACCCATATCCGCCACAGGTTTTGGGATCACATGCTCCGAATCGATTCCGATCTGTCTCAGTTGCTCCGAGGGCATGTAACAGGCTGACCCGGTATGGACCAGAAAGACCATGGCCGGCTGCATTTCATGCGCCCGAAGAATGAGGGCCTCACCGTTCATCCCCGGGAGTCGTAGATCGATAATCCCGAGATCATAAGGTCTTTTCAAAAGGAACTCAAGCGCTTCCTCGCCACTGCCGGCGGTGGAAACGTCAAAATCGTAGTCTTCCAGAAACTGGGCCAGGCTGTTCCGGATCGCTTCCTCATCATCCACCAACAAAATTCGCGTGGGCAACAACATGGTCTCACACCTCCCTTCCCGATTTTCTTTCATGCAAAGTCCGGACGCCCTCCCTTTGAGCCATTTTGATGGGAATTGAAATCCCTCCCCGTCTTTCCCGAGGCAGTGGACGGCGCCGTTTAATGAACTTGAATCTTCATCATCTTTTGCAGAACGGGGAGCACTTCCCGTACACTGCTCTCTCCATAGGTCAGCAAACGAGGACAAAGCGCATGCCCTTTCTTGACGGTCTCTTTTTTCTTATCAGGCAAAACGAGAATAACCGGGAGATTTGACAGTAAATCTTCAATGGCGGAGATTTCCGTCAGATCCCGCCTGTTGGACGCGAAAAGCACGCAAATGCGACCTCGTATACATGGTTCACGAAGCCTCTGCAAAAGCGCTTGAATGTTCCGGTATGTCTCGATGCCTTCAGGGAGGAACCGTTCTTCAATCGCATTCTGAAGTTGTTTCCCAAGGCCTTTCGTATCTTTTGAAAAAAATATTATTCCCATTCCCGTATCCATTCGGCGGCTCCTTGAAGGAAAATTTGATCCGGCGCTTCCACACGAAAACAGATAGAAGCATATTCTATACCAAATTGATAAAGAGAGGGTGCATTACTGAATTCATATTATTTTTCGATGGGTTGCGCATATGGTTTCTCCAAATGCGCAATCATGGGACGGGGAGAGAATGTCTCACAATCGAGACGCATCTCGTTATTCGCGTCTCAATTCCGAGATTCTTTTAATGACGCTTCCCCAAAAAGATGGTTTGTCGGCATAGCCCTGCTGAAAAAAAAGAGACTCATCCCGAATAATGGAAGGACACAAAAAATAATGGGGTCATCCGTCGGCACCGGCTGTGTGATCGGCGCGACGGGGAATTTCGTATTTCTTCAAACGCGCGTATATCCGGGCGCGGGAAAGCCCCGATACGGTACAGGCCTCCTTGATATCCCCCCGGGTCACGGACATAAGATCGCGCAGATATTGCCGCTCCGTTTCTTCTATCAGGGAACGCAACCTGGGAAAAGCATCGGGGGATTGGATACTGTTTTCGTCCGGGATCGGTTTGAGGGGCAACGCCACCACGGACGCCCGCACCAATTTGATCCGGATGTGTGTAGGCAGGTGTACGGGAAACAGGGTCGGTTCGTTGCGAGCAACGGCAATGGCCTCCTCCAAGGCGCTCTGGAGTTCCCGCACGTTCCCGGGCCAATGATAGGCCAAAAGCGCTTCCAGCAGGTCGGGAGAAAATCCTTTCGTTCCTATCCCGTAGCGGTCGCAAATGTTTGCCATGAAGATCATGGCAAGTTTCTTGATGTCTCGATCCCGTTTCCTGAGAGGCGGCACTTCAATCATGATGGTTCTCAGGCGAAACAGGAGATCCTCACGCAGTTTCCCCGTCTGCACCATATGGTCCAGGTTGCGATTGGTTGCGGAAATCAATCTGAAATCACTGGTGATTTCTTTTCCTGCTCCCAACGGTCTGAAGCGGCGTTCCTGGAGAATCCGAAGAAAGGCCTTTTGGACGGATAAGGGGAGTTCTCCCACCTCATCCAGAAAAAGAGTCCCCCCGTCGGCCTGTGCGATCAAACCCTCCCGGTCGCTGTCAGCACCCGTGAAGGCGCCTTTCCTGTGACCAAAAAGGAGGCTTTCCACAAGGGTATCGGGCAATGCCGCGCAATCCACCACCACAAAGCTTTTATCCGCCCGCCGGCTGTTTTTATGGATCGTCTTTGAAAAAACCTCTTTTCCCGTACCCGTTTCACCCGTTATCAAAACATTGACGTCCGTACCGGCGGCACTGGAGAGGAGCTCCAGGCACGCGATCATTTCCGGGCTGTCCCCTATGATGTCCTCCCGTTTTAGAACCTTCGACGGTTTCCTGACCGCCCTTTCCTCCCGATACTGAAGGAGGCGAGCGAGGGGCAGCGCAATGGCTTGTACGGAAAAAGGCTTCTGAATGTAATCCCAGGCTCCGCTTTTGATCGCAAGTTCCGCACCGTCAGGGTCGCCGATTCCGGTAATGATGATGACGCCGGGTGCGGAAGGCGCTTCCCTGAATTCCGAAAGCACGTGGAGTCCGTTTCCGTCCGGCAGGCGAACATCGAGGAAGACCACGTCAAATGATTCTCGATACACGCTCTCAAGACCTTCCTTGAGAGTACAGGCATATCGCGCCTCATGCCCAAGAGGTCTCACGATCCTTTCGATCAGCTTGCAGATCAATATGTCGTCATCAATGATCAGGACATTTGCCATGGTGGAGATGACCGTCGCAGGAATTTGCCGTTGTTCCGGATGCCGATCATAGGGGCATCCCCCTCTGCCGAAGGATGCGGCGCCGTCACCCGAAAATACCCCTATCATTTTTGACCCAAAGTATAGGGATTTTGTCATGGCATGTCAATGATTGCAAAAGTTCTTTTCCCTTGATGGTTTCTGATTGATTCATCGGTCAATTGAAAAAACCGCTGAGATCGTACCCTTTGCCCACGGGCTCGTGAAGGCTTTATGAGAGCACTTCGCTTCTCCGGTATTTGGATAAAACCGTTGACAAAACAAGATGTTTATGAAGTATGAATACTAAGTACCCCCACTTTTACTGACCCGGGGCATTATGTGCCGTGACGGGAGGCCCATTGCGTGAACATTCGTCCGAGATGCGGCGCCAAGTGAAGATGATCCGGCCGATTTAGGGAAAATTTATGTCCGGAAAGCGGAACATCCACAGCATTGCTATCAGGCTCACCTGGGCGATGCAGATTGCTCCTGTCTGCCAGCCGATTCTTAACCTGTTCATCGACGAAGTTTTGTCGGGTTTTGTGATCCAGGCCGATGAAACTACCCTTCAGGTATTAATGGAACCGGGTCGGGATCCGACAACTAAATCATACATGTGGGTTTTCCGTCGAGGAGATCCTGGAAAACCGGTTTTGATCTATCAGTACCATCAGACCCGAAGCGGTGATGTTGCAAAAGCATTTCTGTGCGATTTTGAGGGTTACGTGCAAACGGATGGTTATTCTGGTTATGACTTTCTGGATTATGACGAAAATATCCGTCATATCGGCTGCTGGGCTCATGCCCGGCGCAAATTTATGGATGTGATCAAGGCCCAGGGTAAAAAAAGGAAAAACGGCAGTGCGGACAAGGCGTTGAATTATATTCGGAAACTGTACCGCATAGAAAAGGAAGCGCGTGAAAAGGGGTTGCCTGTAGATGAACTGTACCAGGTGCGTCAACAGGAATCCAAACCGATTCTGAATAAATTCAAGCAGTGGTTGAAAAAAACGGCACTTCAAACACCACCCAAGGGACTGCTCGACAAAGCCGTAGCCTATACTCTGAACCAGTGGGAACGGCTGGTTGACGGTCGTCTATCCATTGACAACAACATGGCTGAGAACTCCATACGACCTTTCGTGGTGGGCCGGAAGAACTGGCTGTTCTCAGGGACACCCGAGGGGGCCGAGGCCAGTGCGCTTCTGTACAGTCTGATCGAGACGGCTCGGGCGAATAAACGGGAACCTTATGCATACCTGCGGTTCATCTTCGAAAAGTTGCCAACAGCTGAATCGCTACAGGATTATGAGGCCTTGCTGCCCTGGAATCTCAGTCCAGATCAGCTGGAAATTCCCAAAGCCCTGACGTGTGCTTAAGTTGGCGCTTACGAAAAATATATGAATAAAGGAGGCGGATATGAATACGATTCGATATCTAACGATGGCGGTTGCAGTAACTTGGATTACGGTTTTCTTTGTGGGCATAGGCATGTCAGCGGAAAATCTCGAGGAGAACAAAACTAAAATAACCTGGTACTTTGCGGATTTTCCACCGCTTACAATTCCTTACGGTTCGGATGCGGGCAAGGGTTATGCCGACCAGCAACGCAAAATGCTGATTGACCGGCTCAAGGGTTACGAACACGAATCTCAGGTGGCTAATTTTGCACGGATTGTTCTTGATATCAAATCGCAGAAAAATGTTTGTTGTGCCACTCTATTGAAAAATCCAGAGCGAGAAAAATTTATTGAGTACTCTATTCCCATTAGAGTGACTAACAACAACGGCGTCATTATCAAAAAATCTGATCGACATAAGTTCGCACCGTACCTTGATAAAAATGGCTCAATTTCACTCGAACGTGTTCTTGAAAATAAAAACTTGACCATGGGCGTTTCGAAAGGACGAGCGTATTCAAAGGAGGTAGACTCCATAATCGATAAATATAGAGAATCCAGACATGTTCAAGGGCGCTCTGGCCAGGATGTATTCAAGGGATTGCTGTCCATGTTGCTGGCAGGACGGACGGACTATATCTTAGGATATCCCACCGAGGCAAATTATGTCGCTCTCAATATGGGTCAGACCGAAAACCTATTGTTTTTTGTCATAGCCGAAATGGCTCAGCCCTATATATTTGTATACGTGGGGTGTCCAAAGAACGAATGGGGTACTTCGGTTATAAAGGACATTAATCCCATTTTACGGGGAATAAGGACGATGCCGAAGTTTCTTGACTTTTACCAGGAGCTGTTGGACGAAGGAAGTAGACTTCGATATGAAGGAATTGTCAGACAAACATTTGGAGAATAAAGATAGAGTAGGAATAATAGGGGACAGACCCCGAATAATTAGCATCCGATCCAGCAATTCCCGCTTCCTGTTGAAAGACCCAATATCAGTGTATCTTTGGATTTGCTTTTCGTAAAGCTTTGACATGAAAAATAGCTGAGAATCGCTTTATGGAGATTCTTTTCAAAAAAAAGTGCCAAAACTACACATAAAATTAACATAAAACTGGACATTATGCGAACGATGGTTCATGATTAGTCCTCATAAAAGTCATGAAACATCAAAATCAACAAAAAAAGGGTAAGCTAGCTTCTCGAAAGCATCTTAGTGCTGATCCACTGTTCAAAGGTCTGCATAAAGATTTTTTGAGCATATCGGATCACCGTGAGGGTGATACCGTTATCTCAATGGCAGACGCCTTGATGTCTGGATTTGCCGTTTTCTCACTCAAAGAACCGTCTTTGCTTGCTTTTGACCAGCGAAGGGTGACTGATGGAAATTTAGAAAGCATTTACCACGTAGAAAATATACCGTGTGACTCGCAGATGCGAACTATTTTGGATGAAGTTGATCCTGTGGAAATTCGGCCCGCGTATAAATACATTTTTCGAGAACTACAAAGAGGCAAAGCCCTCGAACCTATGGTTTTCTTCCAGGGATGTTATCTATTATCTTTGGACGGAACTGGCTTCTTTTCCTCAAAGAAAATCTTCTCGGATAATTGTTTGGAAAAAGTAAACAAAAAGACCGGCGAAATTACCTATTACCAACAGATGTTTGGGGCGGCAATTGTTCATCCCGGTTTCAAAGAGGTAATTCCGTTAGCGCCGGAGTTCATAATCAAACAAGACGGCCAAAGCAAGAACGATTGTGAGCGTAATGCTGCCAAACGTTTCTTCGGGAAGCTAAGAGAGGACCACCCGCATCTACCCCTTATAATAACCGAAGATGCGTTAAGTTCGAATGCGCCACATATAAGGGAGGCGGAAAAATACAATCTTCATTACATTCTGGGCGTCAAAAAGGGCGATCATTCGTTCCTGTTCAAAAAAGTGGAAGAAGCACAAAAGAATGGCGAAGCCATTCAGTTTGATTTGGTCGACAAAGATGATCCCCAAAAAACGCATCGTTTCCTTTTCCTTAACCAAGTCCCGCTGAATGAATCAAATCAGGATTTGTTGGTTAACTTCTTGGAATACTGGGAAATAACGCCCGAAAAAAAGCAGCATTTCAGTTGGGTTACTGATTTTACCATAACAAATGGCAATGCCTATGAAA
>Ga0208901_1000082_pt1 | contig 64373 bp, 50 predicted proteins | sample AntAceMetag02UKF_FD_184764 | JGI IMG/M metagenome (GOLD analysis project Ga0208901, IMG submission 184764) | Saline lake microbial communities from Ace Lake, Antarctica - Antarctic Ace Lake Metagenome 02UKF (SPAdes) (version 2) | ecosystem: Environmental > Aquatic > Non-marine Saline and...
CGGCTATTATTGCTAGATCCGATTTTGTCAGTTGCTTTCACATGCATCCTCCGGTGTTGTTTAGATTGGAATTACACCATGACATGGAGAAGTTAATGTTAAAAGATGGGGTTTAATTGGCGCTTACGCAATTCCTGCTTCTAAAAAGATAACGCAAGTTTGCAATCCAGAAATGAAGGATATCTCACTCGAACATAATGACAAGAACGCCAATTTTATAGCTTCGAATCGCATCCAAAGTGGCAAATGTTCTCATGCTTTTGATGGAATGGAGCTTGAAGGACAGTGGCTTGCAAAAGTCTGGTATCCAGCAAATGAAGTTTATAACCAAGTTGGGCTACTTATTGAAACAGACTAACCATGTGTGAATTATAGTTCCAAGTGCACCGTTCATTTAGAGAGTAGGATATCGCCGACGAATCAGCTCTATTTTGAGGTTTACCATAACATCAAAAGAGGAGCCGACGATGTCCTATATAGTATCCCCGTCCTTCGTATCCGAGATATCGTAGATTCGAAGCCTACTGGGTATACCAGAATTTCATCCCAATCCCCCTTTGCTTACATCTTTCTTTTAGCTTAAAGAAGCCTTTGCAGCAGTAACCGTTTTCCTTAAAACAGTCATCTCTGCAAACAACTCACAATCCAAAAGAGTGTCCAAAGAACCAATAGAAGGCTGTAAAAACTGTTCAAAAAATATTTTATGGCGTTGTCTGGTCAAAAAGGAAAACGCACCCACTATCTGAAGATTTCTCTGTAGGGCCAAAAGAAGATACTCTTCAACAAACTTTTTACGATTAATAACAATCAATTTTTCAAGAGTATCCAGATATTGCACAAGTAACTCTTCCTGAAAATCAAAGGGAAGTGCAACATAGGGATCAATTAAAAGAGAGGCCAGATCATAGCCAAGAGGCCCTAATCTTCCTCCTTGAAAATCAATAAAACATGGCTCGTCACCATACAGCATAATATTTCGTGACTGAAAATCCCGATGGAAAAAATAGGTGGCTGAAATCAGGGATGCCCTGTCAGCCAAATCAACAAACTCTTCACGCAGCCCGGATGGTTCTGTATTCCCCAGATACTCCTGCCAGAAAGCACGAAGAAAATAGCTCGATTCTCGCTCCAGCATCAGCGGCTTGTCATAAACCGCGGTATCCCAGCACCACTCAGTCTCAAAACCTTCAGTTCCACGAACCTGCATTACGGCAAGTCTTTCCACAACAGCTATATAATGTGGCCTGACACGCTCAACCCAACCGCGAGTCTTCTGTTCCCTAAGGACAGAATCATGAAGTTTTGTATCTCCAAAATCTTCAAAGAGAATTATTCCATTTTCCCTATCCCAGCCATACTGCCTGGGAACCCGTACCCCCCGTTTGAGAAGATGTAGGCCAATGGACCTGGCAGCTCCTGCTTCTGCGAGATCCTGATCATTCAGCGACGGAGGAGCAACTGCTAGGCACAGCCTTTTTTCCCCGTTCATTATACGCCAGAATTTCCTGCTCGAGCCATCTCCAGTAAGTGTGCTTATCGTAAGCTCTCCCTTCCTGCCATCTTCAAGTCCTGCATCCTTCAAAAGAGCATGGATAACAGAGAGGTTTTTTGTTTCATTTTCGTTATTCATGTATACAATGTATCCAGTATCATAAACCTTCCGCAAGAAGAAAAAGGAACTTTTAGCTATGGATCAGTCAGGCTCCAATGTTTTTCGTGACTCACTGCGTGATGATCATGAATTCACCATCACCTACGAGTTGGTTCCCGGACGCGGTTCCGGCGGAAAAAAACTGCAAAAAATCCTGACACTTGCTGAACTTGCAAAAAAAGATGGGAGGATCAAGGCCCTCTCCATCACCGATAACCCCGGAGGACATCCTGCACTCTCACCGGTTTCCCTTGGACTTGATATCCAGGCCATGGGAATCTCGCCCCTTCTCCACTTTTCCTTAAAAGACAAAAATCGTAACATGGCAGAAAGTCAGCTATTTGAGTGCCATCGCCATGATCTGCTCAATCTTCTCGTTCTTGGCGGCGATTTTCCACGCTACGGATTTCAGGGACAAGCAATGCCTGTTTTTGATCTCGATTCGACTCAGTTGTTATGCCTTATCGAACGCTTACGACATAATTTCACAGTGAAAAAGGGTGCTCCCGGTCAAGCCATGGACCTTCCCAAAATGGATTTTTTCGCAGGTTGTGTTGTCTCTCCTTTTAAAACACTGGAATCCGAACAGGTGTGGCAATATGTAAAACTTCTTACCAAGATTCAGAGCGGCGCCCAATTTGTTATTAGTCAACTCGGCTTTGATATGAATAAGTATCAAGAGCTTATACAATTCACGACAGAGCAGCACCTCAATATTCCGCTTATGGCAAACATCTTTGTTCCAAGTCTCACCGTTGCTCGCATTATGAATGTAGGACGTGTCCCCGGGGTTATTCTGCCGGATAAACTTCTATACACAATGGAACAAGAGGCAAAAAGCGATGATAAAGGAGAGGAAGCACGACTTTTACGGGCTGCAAAAATGCTGGCTGTTCTTAAAAAATCGGGATATTCAGGAATCCATCTGGGCGGCAACAACCTCTCCTTTGATTCTATATCATACATTCTTGATAAATCAGAAGAATTCACTGCAGTAGACAAGCAAGTAGAGATACACTTTCCGGAACCCGATACTTGGTATTTGCATAGAGACTGTTCTGCAATATCCAAAAAACGGAAGAACTCTCTTCTTTTCACACTCAATGATTGTATTCATAAGCAGATATTTAGCGAAAACGGCCTGATTTTCCCATTTGCAAAGATGATCAGTACCCAATCACTCAACAACCCGTTTCTCAAACGGGTCTATACGTTTTTTGAACACTTTTCAAAAAAACTCATATTTCATTGCCGAATGTGCGGAGACTGCACTCTTGCAGAATCGTCCTATCTCTGCCCCCAATCCGGTTGCCCGAAAAGAATGATCAATGGCCCCTGTGGTGGGTCTAATAATGGATTTTGCGAGGTGTACCCAAATGATCGACTCTGCTTCTGGGTTCGCAGTTACCACCGAGGCCCTACCCCTGAGTGCCGAGACATTCGTCCAACAAAACCTATTCCTCCAAAGGACTGGTCTTTAAACCGAACATCTTCATGGCTCAATTATTTTTCTGGAAAGGATCATTGTCATTTGAAAAATGGAGGAGAAAAGGCAAAAGCTGAGAAGAGTGACGGCTAAAGGAAGAGCCAATACTGCTCGCTTCTATCTTCTGCCTTTTTTTTCCATCTTTTTTTTGTTATTATTTGATAAAATCATGAAAACAATCGGCCTTTCTGCTCCTTCTGCCTTCAGCCTGTCTAGTAAAACATGCACACTTTAAAAGTTCAGCTGGGCTTGACCCTCTCCGTGCTCCTCTTTATCAGCATGTTTCTCTTTGGTTTCGTTATGCTGATGCTCTGGCAGCGAAATGGAATCCATCAGGAGGTACAGCTTAGTGAAAAACTTCTTCATATTGCTGCGGTATCCATCTCACAGAACAGTGATTCTGACGGCCACTCGGTATTCTCAAAAGAGATGACAAGTTATTTCAATGAAAGCGGTATCCTCTGCCTACAATGGCAGAATAGTAGTGACCAGAGTATTCAGTCCCATGGTTCTTGCCCCAAGGATCTGTTTCTGGCCCCATTATTAACCAAGGCTTCTGCCAGCACAGAGACCAAAACCACCTATTCCGGGATGTCCTGGAATGGTTTTTTTCTCTCAAAACAATACCTACTGATCAGTGCTCCTCTGGTTCCAGGCCAGAAAAATCAGGGTGCCATTGGACTGATAAAATCACTTGATAACGTTTCCGCATCCATTCGCAGGGCCCAGAAAATATTCTTTGCCTATCTGTTTATCAATGTTCTTGTTTTTACAACCATTGGCTTCACTCGCCTGATTCATCTCGTTATAAAACCCATTGAGCGGCTCTCCAGGCTAGCTGATTCACGCACTGATCTTGACGACACCCCCTTTTTGTCCAGTGAGGGGTTGGGCGAATTCAGCCAGCTCTCTCTTAGCCTGAATCAATTGGTCAGCCGGATAGATGGGGATAAGCAGGAACTTAGGCGAACCGTTGACTCCCTGAAAAAAGCCAATGATGAACTACAAAACAACCGTGATGAGATGGTAAGAGCTGAAAAACTCGCCTCCATCGGTCGGCTCTCAGCAGGCCTTGCACATGAAATTGGCAATCCACTTGGAATTATACAGGGCTATATCGATCTGCTCACGGAAGAGAGTCTTGACTCCCAAGACAGGAAATCATTCAGCAAACGTGCCACCCAGGAACTTGATCGTATCAATGCACTTATTAGAAATCTTCTTGATCTCTCCAGGTCTCCCGTTGCATCCTCCGTTAAAAGTATCGACATCCATACTCTCCTTGAAGATTTAGTAAAGACCGTGCGTGTAAGAAAAACTGCATTTCCAATTCAATATACAACACAGTTTCAGGCTGCAGACAGTACTGTTGTTATAGATAGTGATGGGCTGCGTCAGGTCTTTTTAAACTGTATCTTGAACTCAATTGATGCCATTGAAGAAACAGACAACAATGCTGATGGGCGTATCAAACTGAACACGAAAAACGAAGTACTGGAAAACGGAGAGAACTGCATCATTATAATTCTTCAGGATAACGGTGCTGGCATCAAGGCGGAGCACAAAGATACGATATTTGACCCGTTTTTCACCACTAAAGAAGTTGGGAAAGGTACGGGACTCGGACTTGCGGTGGCACATAATCTGATCAAGAAATCAGGTGGAACCATCTGTATTACGTCGGATACAAATCAAGGAACAGCAATACATATTACGCTCCCGCTCTCCACGAATAAATTAGGTAAAGAGTGAAAGGACTTCGACTATGACAGAGAACAACAACCAGCGCATTCTAATTATTGACGACGAAGAGAACATGCGCCATATGCTCTCCGTGGTAATAGCTAAAGCAGGATATCAGGTCACCAAGGCAGAAAATGGTGAGCAGGCACTGGCAATCCAGAAAAAAGCGCCCTTTCCGTTTATCCTCTGTGATTTAAAAATGCCCAAGATGGATGGCCTGCAATTTTTAAAAGCACTTTCAGAAGAGCCTGGCCAACCCATAGTCATCATGATGTCTGCCTACGCCACCATTGACGATGCGGTGGATGCAATGAAGACAGGAGCCTATGATTTCATAACTAAACCCTTTAAGACCGCAGAGGTGCTTCTTGTTCTTAAAAAGGCAAGCGATCACCTCGAGCTACAGGAAGAAAATGTCAGACTGAGAGCCAGGGTAAAGGAATTACAGGGTACGGGGCAGTTTGAAGATATCATTGCCCATTCTGACAAAATGAAATCACTGCTGAAACTCACTGAAAAGGTTGCCCGTTACGATACAACAGTCCTTATCACCGGCGAATCAGGGACAGGCAAGGAGCTCATTGCCCAAGGGATTCATCAGAAATCAGAACGAAAAGAGAAACCTTTTATTGCGGTAAATTGTGGATCTATCCCGGAAAACCTTCTTGAAAGTGAATTTTTTGGCTACACCAAAGGCGCATTCACCGGTGCAGACAAGACGCATAAAGGTCTGTTTGAGGAAGCCAATAACGGCACCCTTTTTCTTGATGAGATAGGTGAACTGCCGCTTGGCCTCCAGGTAAAATTACTGCGGGTTCTTCAGGAACAGGAAATTCGTCCGGTGGGCAGTGTCAAAACAAAAACAATTGATATACGTGTCATCACCGCCACCGCAAAAGACATGGAACAGGAGGTGGAGGATGGGAATTTTCGTGAAGATCTGTTCTACCGCCTCAATGTGATAAGCCTTCAACTTCCCCCATTGCGAGAACGAAAGGAAGATATTCCACATCTCTGTAGTCACTTTCTTGTCATGCTGAACAAAAAAATGCACCTTGCTATAGAGGATATCTCTCAGGAAGCCATGGGAGTCCTGCTCAGCCGGGAATGGAAGGGAAATATCAGAGAGTTAAAAAACTGCCTGGAACGAGCGGCAATTGTTGCTGAAACCAATCAAATCCTTCCCATTGATCTCAATACTTCCAGAAATACGCATTCATGTGATGATAAAATGAATGAAATGCTGGGGACATTCTCCCTGAAACAGGCAAAAAAAATCATCGAAAAAAAGTTAATCAGCGGAGCACTTGATGCCAGCAAGGGCAATAAAAGCATGGCTGCAAGAATGCTTGAAATTAGCTATCCTTCACTCCTTGCCAAAATAAAAGAATATTTAGCTTAAGGACTCGCCGGGAACAGTCAGAAATCCCTTTCCTCGCCAATGAAGTGATGTTAGAATGGAGTCTTTTGTCTTCTTGATTATACCTCTCAAGCTCAGCTTCGTCGCTTTTGGTGTAGGAGCTCGCCCCTGCGAGCGAAAGATATGTTGCGAAACCAGAAAAATCGTTCACAGGGGCAAGCTCCTACAGTTCCATTGTGCAGTTACCTGAGTTTCAATGGTCATCAGGTTTGTCTTTGTTAACAACAGACGCAGCATTACGCACAAACGACCTCTACCAATTATAATTAATTCATGTCGAATAAAATAGTTTTTTCACGCTTATATAAGCTTATCCTTCCCCACAAAAACCAGTTTATAATCGCCATGATTGCAGCTCTTGTGGTTGCCGCACTCAGCGGTGCCCAGGCATACATGGTCAAACCCCTGCTGGATAAGATATTTTTTGAAAAGAGTGCCTACTTTCTTGCTATTCTACCCTTTGCTCTCGTTGCTTTATTTGCAGTAAAAGGTTTCTTTTACGGTCTGAACTTCTATCTTCTGGAAAAAATTGGTCAGACAGTCATCCGCCAGATGCGTATTAAGGTCTTTGAGCACATTCATCTGCAATCGCTCTCCTTCTTTCACAACACTCCCACCGGAGAGCTGATTTCCCGAATTATTTCCGATATTAATTTAATGCAGGGAGCAATATCCACCGTGGTCGTTGGGCTGTTGCGTGATTTCCTACAGGTCATTTTTTTACTCATTGTTATTTTCACCATGAATTGGAAACTGGCTCTGCTTTCCCTTATTTTCCTTCCCGCTGCTGCAATCCCTATTACTAAATTCGGCCAAGCCTTTCGTCGTATCAGTACCAAAATGCAGGAGCAAACCGCAGAACTTTCAAATATCATGCACGAATCCATCACCGGTGCCCCCGTGGTAAAAGCATTTACCATGGAGAAGTATGAATCTAAACGATTCTCAGCACAGGTAGGGAGACTCTTTGATACCATTATGGAAGATGCACGATACCGTCGTATACAGCACCCGCTAATGGAAGTAATTGGTGGTATAGGAATGGCCCTTATCATTTGGTTTGGCGGCAAAGAAGTTATAGCTGGCAACTCAACACCCGGTACCTTTTTTGCTTTCCTGACAGCTCTTGTCATGATCTATGAACCAATCAAGGCGGTCAGCAAGATAAACTCCACCATCCAACAGGGACTCGCCGCCGCAGTAAGGGTTTTTGGAATACTCGATCAAAAACCAGCTATATTGTCTAAAGCGGATGCAGCTGAGCTTTCACCTTTTCAAAAATCCATCGTACTCAAGGACCTGCAGTTCAGTTATGATGGCAAACATCCAGTCTTGCAGGATATTAATCTCACCGTGCCTGCTGGTGAAATTCTTGCCATTGTCGGTCCGAGTGGTTCTGGCAAATCAACCCTTGCCAACCTAATCCCCAGATTTTTTGATATTACAACAGGTTCTCTCCTTATCGATGGGGTTGACATTCGTAATGTGACCCTGAAATCATTACGCGAACAAATCGCTATCGTCACACAGCAAACTATTCTTTTTAATGATAGTATTCGAGACAACATCGCCTATGGTGACCAGAGTAAATCAGAAGAAGATATCAGGAATGCTGCAGATGCTGCCCATGCACTCACATTTATTGAAGCACTTCCTGAAGGATTTGATACTATAATTGGAGAATCTGGAATCAGACTCTCGGGTGGCGAAAGACAAAGACTTTCCATTGCCAGGGCAATTTTGAAAAATGCACCCATTCTTGTGCTTGATGAAGCAACATCGGCACTCGACACGGAATCAGAACGTGAAGTGCAAAAGGCTCTTGAAAATCTTATGAAAGACAGAACCACCTTTGTTATCGCGCACCGCCTCTCCACAATCAAGAATGCGGATAGAATTATTGTTGTAAAAGATGGAAGGATCGTGGAAGAAGGTAACCACGACACTCTGCTCAGCCTCGAAGGTGAGTATGAAACTCTCTACAATATGCAGTATCGGGACTGATTTCCATATGACTTATCCAGAGCAGATAAAGGAAAAAGCAACGAGCGCTGCATCGCCTCTTCTTATCGTTTTTGCCTTTGTTCTTCCGCTGTCAACCTCTGCCGGATCTATCCTTGCTATTCTTTTAATTCTGGCATGGTTTCTCTCCGGTAACTTTGACAAGAAGCTAAAGATTATTTCCCGCAATCCAGTGGCCATCATAGTTCTCTTTTACATACTCCTTCATATCATTGGTCTGCTCTGGACAGAAGAACTTTACTGGGGGCTGCATATCCTGGAAAAACAGTGGAAGCTTCTTCTTTTTCCCATTCTCCTCACCCTGGCAAAAAAAGACCACACGAAGTACTACCTCTCTGCATTTGTTGTAGCAATCTTCATAAAAGCCTGCAAAGCCTACCTGGTATGGCTCGGTTTCATCTCCCTTCCTCCGGGGTCAATATTCACGACCTACGCGACCAGTCATGTGATTTATAACCCCATGCTTGCACTCGCCATCTATATCGTTGGACAGAATTTACTTTTCAGCAAAAACAAACCCCTTGCCATGTGGCTGCAAATCGGCCTGATTATTTTTCTTTCCTGCAATATGTTTATCACTGCAGGACGCACAGGCCAAGTCGCCTTTTTTGTCTTACTGACCATAACCCTCTTTCAATATTTCTATCCGCGATCAAAAAAGTGCCTCTTTATATGTCTTTTTCTCCTGCCTTTTTTGGTTATCAGCATATTTCAATGCAGTCCGACATTTAAAAATCGAATCAACACCGCCATCACTGAAATACAGAATTCAGGTTCAATGGAAATCACCTCCATGGGTTGCAGATTCTGGTTCTACCAAAACACCATGCAACTTCTCAAAAAGCATTGGATGGTCGGCGCAGGCACAGGTGATTTCCCTGCAGAATACGCTAAAATCAACACGCTCCAATCACCTATTATGCCAAACACAGACAATCCGCATAATCAATATCTGCTAGTCACATCACAATTTGGTATGATTGGGCTTATCACTCTGTTTGCAATTTTTTTGACCCAATTCAGTCTCGCTTTCAAAAACAGAGATGCACTCACACCTCTGCGGCAGGCATTCCCCATCTTCTTTCTTGTCATTATGATGGCTGAATCATATCTGCAGGTATATGAAACAGGATTTCTTTTCTCGCTCTTTAGCGCATTTCTTTACAACGTTGAAACTTAAAGTATTAACTGGTCGGATAATCATTCTGCTCAACCCCATAACGAAAGAACAGGTATCGATACAAAGAAAAAAATATCCTTATTATCTCCAGTTTATCAATGAAAACGGTATAGCCTGTTCTCACCACATTGATGACAGGTTAGCACTCTTTACCCGCCTATCCGACCCCGAACCATTGCCTACTACGGTCAAAACAGCACTATCATAAAGGAAAATCTGGGCTGCAGTCCCTATTCTGCCCATAAGCCCTGTACAAAATTCAACTGGCGCTGTATGAATGAGCTCGCGGTTGAAAAGGTTCATAGTCGTATCTGGACCTTTTCCCTGCATCAAAACAAGTAACTTCAGTGTATTGTCTTTTTTTTAAAATAACTTTGGCAATGACGACCCATAGGAAGTTTTAGTCAAAAAAAGCGTAAATTGAGCGTAGTTGAAGATTACACGGCATTTACCAAACCATAAACATCACTTCACCATAACAAACTGAGTCTATTGAACATATCACTCATAATCACTACTTTTAACTGGAAGGAAGCACTCGAGTTATCAATACTTTCAGTATTTGAACAGATCCAGTTGCCGATCGAAATCATAGTCGCCGACGATGGTTCCGACTCAGACACACACCATGTCATTAAATCCTTACAGAATATTTCGCCCATCCCCATAGTACATTCATGGCAGGAAAACAAAGGCTTCCGACTTTCAAGAAGTCGCAACAAAGCCCTCTCCATTTCCAGAGGCGACTATATCATTCTTATCGATGGTGATATAATAATAGAGAAAAATTTTATCGCTGATCATCTTGAAGCTGCCAAAAAAGGCTATTTCATTCAGGGATCCAGAGTTCTGCTCAATGCAGAATCAACAAAAACAGGATTAGAAAACAAAGAACTCTGTTCCTGCTTCTCCGACCCTGGAGTAGAAAACAGAAAAAACTGTATCCGCTCAAATTTCCTGTCAAAACTTTTCAGCTTTTCCAGCAAAAGACTTCCCGGTATTAAAACTTGTAATTTTGCGTTCTGGCGTGAACATGCTGAAAGAGTTAACGGCTTCAACGAAGAGTTTACAGGATGGGGCAGAGAGGATTCTGAGTTTACAGCAAGATTATTTCACAGTGGAATAAAGCGACAAAACCTGAAGTTCAAGGCCGTTGCCTATCACCTCCATCACAAGACAAATTCCCGTAAACACCTCGAAGACAACGACAGAATCTTAGCAAATACCATCAAAAACAAACTTATCTGGTGTGAAAAAGGACTCAACCTGCATAAATAAAACAGCCTTAACGCTTGGGGCTTGAAAGTGGTGGAGAAGGCTATTTCAGCGCTATATTATCGGTGGAGCGTGACTCAACAACCACTATCTCATCGCCCCAGAGGACTGAATGAATGGCATCTCTGATTTTCCGGGCCTCGTGACGGCACTATTTTTTCCATTACCGCTGAGGTGGTTTCCGCGCTGCACCGCCTGCCAGTTTTACGATAATCTGATTGGACTTATGAAGCCTAGCAGCCATAGCCCGAAAAAGATGCCCTGAAACATCCGGATACTTTTCTATAATGTCATCAAGTTTATCGCCTGGATATCGTTTAATGGCTGATCTCCCAAGGGATACAATCGATGCATTTCTGGCGTCCCCTGAAAGAATTGCCATCTCACCAAAATACTCTCCCGGTTCAGTAAGTTCCGCTATTTTTTTACCACCCTTCAGAACCGACAGACCTCCCCGCAGAAGTTTGAAGAAATCCACATCTGTATTGCCCTCACGAATAATCACATCACCATCTTCATAGTTTTCGATATCAGGATTCACAAGATACGCTGGAAGACTTTCTTCATGGGCAACAGTTCTGCGAAGGGCCTCTTCCACACTGGTGACACCCTGCCTCACCTTTTCAAGTGCAGCATCACGTAGGGGAACCATTCCTTCCTGAACAGCTACCTTCCGTAATTGATCCTCGGGAACTTCAGCACTAATAGCTTTTGAGACCTCGTCAGTTACTTCCATAAGCTCGAAAAACCCGATCCGTCCCTTATATCCCAGCCCGTTACATTCAGGACAACCGACCGGGCCATAGGTAACCACATAATCAACCTCATCTTCATGAAACCCCATACTTAACAGTTCCTTAGGATCCCGCTGTTCAGGTTTTTTACACGCCTGACATAACTTCCGCCCAAGCCGCTGCGATAACACCATCGTCACGGATGAGGCAAGCATAAAGGATGGAATCCCAATATCTATCAGACGACCAATGGTCGCTGCACTATCATTGGTATGCAAAGTTGAAAAAACAAGATGGCCGGTCATAGCTGCTTTAATACTAATTTCAGCAGTCTCAATATCTCGAATCTCACCAACCATGATGATGTCTGGATCCTGACGAAGAAAGGCTTTCAGTGCTGCGGCAAAGGTCATTCCCACTTCGGCATGTACATTTACCTGATTAATCCCCTTGAAGTTAAATTCGACCGGATCTTCAGCAGTTAGAATTTTAATATCTTCAGAATTTAGTGAGTTCAATGCGGAATAAAGTGTAACCGTCTTCCCGGAACCCGTCGGGCCAGTAACCAGCAACATGCCCTGCGGTCTTTTCAAGCAACGTTTCAGAGCCTCAAAAGTCTCTTCCTCAAAACCAAGTTTTGTCAGGTCTACATTCAAAGAACTCTTATCAAGAATACGGAGAACCACCGATTCGCCAAAAAGAGTGGGAAGAGTAGAGACACGGAAATCAACGGAACGATTACGTCCAAGCCGCATCTTAATACGTCCATCCTGGGGGATACGGCGTTCGGTAATATCAAGATCAGCCAAGATTTTCAGACGAGCAGCCATGGCATTTTTAATACTCAACGGCAGATTCATGGACTTAAATAGAGAGCCATCTTTACGATAGCGAATCTGCATCGTTTTTTCATAGGGCTCTACATGAATATCAGAGACTCCATCCTGTACAGCCTTTACCAGAATTCCACTAACCAACTTAATAATGGGCGCATCGGTTGCAGCAAACTGATCGCTCCCAACATCCTCTTCGACGGTTTCAATCTCAAATTCATCGGCTGCATCGGCCACAATAGCGCCAAAATCGTCAATTTCAGTGACGGCCATCTCTTCTTCAGCGTCTTCATTACTGCTGAGAAAGCTGGCAGCCTCATCGTCATCGATCCCATAATATTTTTTATAGGCATCAACAATATCCGTTTCCATGGAGACGCAGACAGCAAGATCTTTTCCGATTTCTTCCTGAAGTTTTTCCACCGCCTCGGTATCAGTGGGTTCAGCCATGGTTATCTGAAGCGTATTACCAGCCAAACGAAGGGGAAATGCCATAAATTTTTTGGCAAGCTGATAGGGCACAAGCTTTACAGCTTCTTTGTTTGGTGGTTCTTTTGTGATAAGAACAGGAGTAAAATTATGTTGGCGACTCAGGAAGTTATAGACTGTATCATGATCGATATAATCAAACTGGCGAAGGATGGCTCCAAGACGACCACCATTTTTTTTCAGTTCTGATTTAGCACTATCAAGCTGGGCTGGAGTGATATAGCCAGCCTTACTGAGAAGTTCCCCAACCTTTAACTTTCCGGCACCGGATCTATCCTTCACCGTCCCCTTAAGAGAGCTTCTTTTATGTGCAACTTTTTGTTTTAGTGCCATATCGTTAATATCTATCTAAAAAATTATTATCCACATTTGTTGATGTTTAAATCATCAGCATGCCAATATCAGTAACAATACAACTTTTTTTTCAAAAAAACAAACGGGTTAAGAAAAGTTCACTTTTCCTAACCCGTTATTTCACAACTTTTGGGCAACACCCGGAAGCTGGCTATATCTTACTAACTGTTTTCACAAACTATTCACTCTAAAAAACACCTTTAACTTTTCCGGTCTCAACATCAACATCAACTCGGCGGTAAGCAGGGTCAGAACCTGTTCCTGGCATAAGACTAATGGCTCCAGCGATAGGCACAACAAAACCGGCTCCCTTATAGGTCATAATATCACGGATAGGAAGTGTCCAATTTTTTGGTGTTCCTTTAAGAGCAGGATTATGAGAAAGAGAAAGGTGAGTTTTCACCATACAAGTTCCCATCTTAGCCATATCAGGATCAGCTTCCAGTCGTTTCATCTTGGCCTGGGCTTCAGGGGTATAGCTTACACCGTCTGCGCCATAAACCTCTTTAGCAATAAGCTCGATACGCTTATCAAGCGGATCAGTCAAATCGTAGAGGAACTTAAAGTCATTTGGTTCTTCACAGGCATCAACAACGGCATCTGCAAACTCAAGGGCGCCATCACCACCATGTTCCCAGTGACGAGACAGGGCAACGCGAGCACCAGCATCCTCACAGATACGACGAACTGCTTTAATTTCGTTGTCGGTATCGGTAAAGAAGGCGTTAATGCAAACAACAGGATTAATCCCAGCTTTCTTAACGGTCTCAATGTGGTGGAGAAGGTTTTTACATCCTTCTTCAACCCAGCCCACGTTCTCTTTACCATACTCTTCCGGCATTGGTTTTCCAGGAACTGGAATTGGTGCACCACCATGGCATTTAAGAGCACGGATGGTAGCAACAACCACCGCACAGTTTGGCTTATTTCCGGAGAAACGACATTTAAGGTTCCAGAACTTCTCAAATCCGATATCAGCACCGAATCCAGATTCTGTAACATTGTAACCTGCGATTTTAAGTCCAACTTTATCAGCAATAACAGAAGACTGACCAATAGCAATATTTGCAAAAGGACCGGCATGTACAAGAACTGGCTGCCCCTCAAGGGTCTGCATCAGGTTAGGATTGATCGCCTGAACCATCCACGCTGTCATAGCACCATCAACTTCCAAATCAGCTGTGGTAATTGGTCTGTCTTGTTTATCATAGGCAACAACAATTTTACCGATACGGAGACGCATATCAGCAAGATCATTAGCGATGGCAAGAATGGCCATGATCTCAGAAGAAACCGCAATGGCAAAGGATGATTTCATAGTAAAGCCATCCATTTTACCAGGTCCTTGACCGATGGTAATATCACGCAGGGCCTGAGCACAAAAATCCATGATCCAGTTAAATTCAACTTTTTTGGGATGGATATTTAGACGTTTCAGGTTACGCTGAGCAAGCTGCTCATCTGTATAGTTGGCCTCATGCTGCATACGGGAAGTAAGAGCAACCATCCCCAGATTATGAGCATTCATAATGGCGTTAATATCACCGGTCAGGCCAAGGGAAAATTCGGTAAGAGGGATACACTGAGCAAGACCACCACCGGCAGCGGAACCTTTGATATTCATGGTAGGCCCGCCAGATGGCTGACGAATGGCACCAACAACTGACTTACCACGTTTTCCAAGTCCCTGAACAAGTCCCATGGCACAGGTTGATTTGCCTTCACCAAGTGGAGTAGGACTAATGGCAGTTACATCTACATATTTCCCATCTGGCTTATCAGCAAGACGGCTCATAATCTTATTAAAATCAAGCTTTCCTACATAATGTCCGTAAGGAAGGACTTCCTCTTTTTCTAGCCCAAGCTCTTCCCCGAGCTGATAGACAGTTTTCATTCGGGTTTCAGCTTCAGCAGCAATCTCCCAGTCAGCATGTTTCGTTGGATCAAGGACCATATTGATCTCCTTTTGTAAGAATAATTAATTTGTTATACCTGATTTTACTCAGGACGAGTTGGTTACTTCATCAGAATTGATGCTCTATATAACTAATTTTTAACAAAGTGTCAATACGACTAGGAATGAGCAAAAAAAAAGCTCCTGTTCCACGAAAGGAATAGGAGCTAAATAGGTTGTCAAACAAGTATCTTAGAAAATATCCGGGTAACGTTTTTTCATCTCTGCAGCAAGAGGAATCATTACTTCCCGCATGGATGGTTCCGCAGCTGGGGTAGTTCTAAGATTGAAGATATGTCTCCATTCTGCAAGATTACAGTATACTATAATTTCAGTTTTGCAGGAGTTGGGTAGAACAGTTCGAGCCGCTTGAGGAGTTGAAGAATCAAGAAGTCTCAAATAAATTTTTTCCGTGTCTTCCATCGCCTTTTGCCACAGCAGATATTCATCACTCCCCTCTTTATAGAACATGGGCCGGATAAAACTTACCTGATTGTCAAACTTATCCTGACTATACCTGCAATATCGCTGGCTTTCCTGAAGGTAGGAGCAGGGGCGATGCCGTACTATTTCATGTGTTACTGCGCGATTCGTTATAAACTTCACACCCAAAAATCTATGCTGAGCAAGAAGTTCAACGGAGAGTGCATCAACTTCACTTAAATCAAGCTTTCGGACTGAAATACCACTCTTCTCCCGAGTTCCAGACCCACCATCCCAGACACCTTCAAACAGGTAGGAATGGTCATCCACCATAAAACCAACCATCGCCTCAACAATTGCAATCTTTCCTGCACGCTGATACAACTCCCTAAGACTTCGAATAGATGCTGTTACAAGAATTTCAGTATCCAGGCGATCAATAAACAGATATCTTGGTTCCAACGCCAGCAATGCATTAAATTGCTCATCACTGCACCCTACGCCAAGCGTGACCACTGCCATTTCCATCACTGAATTGTGACCATGTTCAGCTATTTTTTTCACAAAAGGAAGAGCTGAATCCTTGTTTATCAGCCCCTCACTCTTGTAACAAATACGGCCACATGCCTCAAGACGAACAACAAGTGATGCTTGATCCAGTTCATCCTGGATTTCATAGCCTGGATCAACAATCTGCATAATTATTCCGCCTTCCAGAAGGGTGAAAGAGCACGAAGCTCAGCAATAATTGGTGGCATTTTTTCCAACACAAAATCAACTTCTTCTTCGGTATTATAAACACTAAGAGAATACCTGATGGAACCATGAGCTGCCGTAAAAGGAACACCCATGGCCCGTAGAACATGTGACGGCTCAAGCGATCCGGAAGTACATGCAGACCCGGATGATGCACAGATATGGGACAGATTCATATGGAGCAGAATAGCCTCACCTTCCACAAATTCAAAACTGATATTTGTAGTATTGGGAAGCCTGTCCTTTTTATGGCCATTCAACATTGATTTTGGAACTGCAGCAAGTAAGCCTTCCTCAAGACGATCTCGAAGTGCACGTACTCTGGTATTCTCCTCGTCCATGGTCTCCCCTGCCAGCACGCAGGCTCTGCCAAGACCAACAATTGAAGCCACATTTTCGGTTCCGCCGCGCCGACCTTCTTCCTGATGTCCGCCTGCAAGAAACGGAACAAAGGGAGTGCCGCGTTTAATATAGAGAACACCAACTCCTTTCGGTGCATGCAGCTTGTGCCCGGAAAGAGAGAGAAAATCGATATCAAGATCTTTCAAGTTAATTGGAATCTTACCAACTGCCTGAACCGCATCGGTATGAAACAGTATGCCCCGCTCTTTTGCCATGGTGGCCATCTTTTCAACGGGGAAGATCACACCCGTCTCGTTATTGGCCCACATCACTGAAACAATGGCAGTATCATCGGATAAGGCTGCTTCATACTTTGCAAGATCAAGTGTTCCATCGGAATCAACCTGAAGGCGAGTCACACGGTGCTTATGGCCGGTGAGTCTGTCCAAATTTTCACACAGATGTTTAATGGCAGGGTGTTCTACCCGGGTGGTCACGATATGCCGTTTTTCAGGAAAAGCCTGAAGAGCTGAAAGAATTGCGGTGGAGTCACTTTCTGTTCCACAACTGGTAAAAGTGATCTCCCTGAGATCAGCTCCGATCAGATCGGCAACCTGAGCTCTTGCTGTCTCAACTGCCCCCCCAACCTGACCGCCAAAAGTATGCATACTTGAAGGGTTACCGTAACATTCTGTCAAAAACGGCATCATAGCATCCACAACCTCGGGAGCAATCCGGGTGGTGGCATTATTGTCCATATAAATTACTTTGTCCGCTTCACACTTCATTATTTAGCCTCCTCCACAATCAGGGTATCAAGCACCAGCTCACGCAACTTTTTCTCGACATATTCTTTTAAGGTTGTCTGAGATTTCGTACAACTAGTACAGGCCCCACGAAGGGAAACCATAACAAAATCGCCATCCACATCCACAAGCTCAATGTCACCACCATCCTTCTTTAAAGCAGGTTTAATCTCACGCTCAAGCACTTCTTCTATTTTCTTAATCTTTTGAAGAGTGGTCATCCGTTTTGGGCCTTCAGCCTGAACGGGAATCACAGGTATCCCGTTGATCGTGGCCTGAAGAATATCCCGAAGCTTATCTTCACATTTTCCACAACCACCACCAGCTTTGGTAAAGTTGGTGATTTCTTCCACGGATCTAAGATCAGATTCTTTAATAGCCCTGATCACATCAAGGTCGGTGACTCCGAAACATTCACAAACGACCTCACCTTCTGCCATGGGGAGAATCACACCACGATAGTCGGCGATTGCGGCCTCTAAGGCCTCACGTCCCATAACTGAACAGTGCATCTTTTCCTTGGGCAGACCGCCAAGATAATCAGCAATATCATCGTTAGTAAGCTTTTCAGCTTCATCGACAGTCATGCCAGTAACCATAATGGTGAGCACAGAAGAAGAAGCAATAGCCGAGGCACACCCAAAGGTTTTAAACTTGGCGTCAACAATCACATCATCTTCAATCTTTAATGTCAGCTTCAGGGCATCGCCACAGGCCAGAGATCCAACATCACCAATCCCACTTGGATTTTCAATTTCTCCAACATTATGGGGCTTTAAAAAATGTTCCTGCACCTTATCTGTATATTCCCACATGATTTACTCCTGATTTTTTCTCTGATGATAGTCTATTTATCCTGTACCCCTTAGGGCCGGATGAATTTCCTGACGGTTCAGCTACTCTTAACACCGCAACGCTAGCCCTGGCAGCTAAAAAAGTAAGCCAGGATAAGTGCCTAAATATAATTATGTTGAAAAGAACAACAAAGTAATTACAAAGGCACTAAAAATCAATGGGGGATTCACATTTAAATAAGACCAATTTCATCCAACATTCCACGGGCCGCTGCAACCAGTGCTACAGTGCCACTCTCCGTTCGTGATTCGACATAAAAACGAACCTTTGGTTCTGTACCAGATGGCCTGATCATAAGCCAGGAACCATCTTCAAAAATCATCTTTCGACCATCGATAGCTATCACCTGACTGATACGCTGTTCTATTCCTCCAACGGAAACGAATGCCCCGACATCATACTTCTCAAGCTTTTGTAGCGCATCCATCAATTCAGCCCCCTGAACACTTACGGGTAAGCCATCACGATCGGGGTAATAGGCACCGTATTCCTTTTCAATCTCAGCAAGATAGTCACCAAGATTCTGTCTTCTGCTCAGTACCATATCAAGTGCTAGAAGCAATCCTATATAGGCATCTTTTTCCGGAGTATGTCCAATAATAGAGATCCCATCGGATTCTTCAAAATAGACAAGTGCCTGACCAATCACTGGTTTAAATTCTTTAAAGCCCACTCGTGGTTCATAGGTCTCTTCACCAAAAACTTCAGCCAAGCGGTTTGCAAGGTTGGATGTGGCCACGGTTTTAGCGACCATTCCCTTCTTTTTCTTCACCTCATGGAGAAAATGATAGGCCATGGCTCCAAACTGATTCATACTGATTTCAACGTTACCATCGGTAAATCTGATTCTATCCCCATCGGGATCAATAATTGCCCCAACCTTAAGAGGTTCATTCCGCGCAGCCAGCGCCTCCATTACCCCTGCGATATTTGCCGATGATGGTTCCGGCGCAATACCGTTAAACGTAACGTCTGAACTGTCTCGCAGCTGAACCAACCTATCTGTTTTCACATCATTAAAGAGTGATGGTATATGCACCCTGCTTGCCCCGTGGACCGAATCAATAACAGCCACAATCTCTGTATCCGTGGCAAATTGCTTCATAATTTCATCATACTGAACATCATGAACATCCTTATTTCTACGTACAAGATCCTTCCAGGTTTCAAGAGCATTGAAAGGTAAGACATCATCCCGTTCAGCGGGTGAGACAACAGGTTTATCCAATGCCACAAGTGGTGATCCAGTCTCAGCTATTATTTCGCACGCTCTTTTGGTAATACGCCCGGTGAGCTCTGCAGCTGCAGGACCAGCATCCGCAGCATTATACTTAAAACCTGCATATTCGAGTGGATTATGAGAGGGAGTTAAATTCACAGAAAAGGCGGCATTCAATTCAAGCACTGCAGCCGAAAGAACTCCCGTTGTAGATTCTCCGGCATAGTGAACCGTAAAGCCAGCATTCGACAACACCTCGGTCACCGCTCCTGCTAAAATTTCACCACCAAAGCGATTATCAAAGCCAAGTACACAACCTCGTTTTCTGGCCTCATCAAGACTATTCACACCTAAAAACTCACTAAGCTCAGGCTCCTTATCAACTGCAAAATATAAGTCCAGAATGGCAGCCGTTACAAAAGAGACTGAACGAACAAACAGATCCTTACCTATCACACCACGCCAGCCGGAGGTGCCAAACTTAACAGCCGTAACAGGAGGATTCACATTGCAGATAATTTCATCCATTATCAATGTATACACCTGATTTATAGCTCTTTGCCACTCCGCCCCTTCTTCATTACGCAAAGCAACCAGCTCTCTGACAAGAGCAAAATAATCGCTTCCAGAGTGTTCTTTGCCGATATTGCACTTTCCGTACAGCTCTTTAATTTTTGCAGCCTGAGACATCGCTTCGTCCTCCGAGTTACCATCAATATGTTTTCCGTTAAGACCACCGGTAGTTTCAACCAGAAACAATATCATATTTCCATTTTCACTTCTACTCTTTCATAGGAGAAAACTTATGGAACATGCTTGCTAGGACTTGACGAATCGACAATTATTTTTATATAATGCATCAGATTTTTTTGACTTTCTTTTATCATCCTTTTATATAAAGGCTGATTTTCTCATTTTGGCATATTCGAATTTCCGAACATGTCTTTTCAACAATTACTTCTGTAGGAGAAACAACCATGGCCAAAAGTCACGACGAAGAACTCATTCTGTGGTTTGACGATATCGGGATTGAAGATGTTCCTCTTGTTGGTGGAAAGAATGCTTCGCTTGGTGAAATGTACCAACATCTCACAGCTAAAGGTGTTGCTGTACCACACGGTTTCGCCATTACCGCTTACGCGTACCGTTATCTCCTGGAAGCTGCAGGTGTTGAGCAGGATATCCGCGACGTTCTTGCTGATCTTGATATTGAAGATATGGCAAATCTTGCAGAGCGTGGAGAAAAATGCCGTAATATCATTCGTACCGCTGATTTTCCTGATGACCTTCGTGAAGCAATCATTAAAGCATACAAGGTTATGGAAGGGCAATACGGCGAAAATTGTGACGTTGCTGTTCGTTCCTCTGCCACCGCTGAAGATCTGCCAGACGCATCCTTTGCTGGTCAGCAGGAAACATACCTGAATATTCACGGCTATGACGCAATTATTGATAACTGCCGCAGCTGTTTTGCTTCTCTTTTCACTAACCGCGCCATCTCCTATCGTCAGCATCAGGGGTATGGCCAGTTTGATGTGTACCTTTCCATCACCATTCAGAAGATGGTACGATCCGATTCCGCGTCTTCCGGTGTTCTCTTTACCATTGACACCGAATCCGGTTTCAAAGATGCCTGTTTTATCACCGGTGCCTGGGGCCTTGGTGAAAACGTTGTTCAGGGTGCAGTCAACCCCGATGAATACTACGTTTACAAGCCAAAATTAAAAGAAGGCAAACGCCCGATCGTTGGAAAGAAAGTCGGGTCAAAAGAGATCAAAATGATCTACGACAACGATCCCTCAACCCCTGAGCCAGTGCAAAACATCGATACCACCGAGGAAGAACGTAACAACTACGTTATCAGTGATGACGAGATTCTTAAACTTGCCGAATGGGCCTGTATCATCGAAGACCATTACGAAAAAGGAATGGACATCGAATGGGCCAAGGATGGTGACGGTGTAAACGTTGGAACTGGTGAATTATTCATCGTTCAGGCTCGTCCTGAGACCGTTCACTCACAAGCCAATAAAGGTATGATGGAGACCTACAAACTCCTTGAAACCGGAAAAGTTCTTGTTGAAGGCTTGGCTGTTGGTGCAAAAATTGGCCAAGGTGTTGCCCATTGTATTAATGATGTAAAAGATATCGGAACCTTCAAGAAAGGTGAAGTACTTGTCACCGATATGACCGATCCCGACTGGGAACCAATCATGAAGATTGCAGGAGCCATCATCACCAACCGTGGCGGACGTACCTGTCATGCTGCAATTATCTCCCGTGAACTTGGTATTCCATGTGTTATTGGAACAGGGGATGCCACCGATTATATCAAAACAGGCATGGAGATCACCGCATCTTCAGCTGAAGGTGAAACCGGATTTGTATATGAAGGTCTGCTCAAATTTGAGATTGACCGCCAGGATCTCGGTAACCTGCCCGAGACCAAAACCAAAATCATGATGAACCTTGCCATTCCGGAAAAAGCATTCACCGAATGTCAGATTCCAAATGATGGTGTAGGACTTGCCCGTGAAGAGTTTATCATTAACTCTCATATCGGTTTACATCCCCTTGCACTCTACAACTATGAAGAGTTGAAAAAATCCGACGATCCTGAGAAGAAAGAGATCGTTGCCAAGATTGATGCCAAAACAGGTGCTTATTCCGACAAACGTCAGTTCTTTATCGATAAGGTAGCTGAAGGTGTTGGACGTATTGCTTCAGCATTCTACCCCAACGATGTTATCGTTCGCCTCTCCGACTTCAAGAGTAACGAATATGCTAACCTTGCCGGTGGTACTCTGTACGAACCCAAGGAAGAAAACCCAATGATCGGATGGCGTGGAGCTTCCCGTTACTACGATCCTAAATATCGTCCTGCTTTTGAGCTTGAGTGTGCCGGCTTGTTAAAGGCCCGTAACGATATGGGTCTTGATAACATCAAGCTGATGGTTCCCTTCTGCCGTACCCCCGAGGAAGGCAAGAAGGTAATTCAGGTGATGAAGGAGTGCGGTCTGGTACAGGGCGAGAATGGCCTTGAGGTATATGTTATGTGTGAAATTCCAAGTAACGTAATCTCTGCCGATGCATTCGCTGATATCTTTGACGGTTTCTCCATTGGATCCAACGATCTTACCCAGCTTACATTCGGGCTTGATCGTGACTCAGGACTCATTGCAGGTATTGCAGATGAGCGTGACGATGCTGTGAAAGATATGATCCGTATGGTTATTGCCACTGCAAAACGCCGTAAGAAGAAGATCGGTATCTGTGGCCAGGGCCCATCCGATTTCCCTGAGTTTGCCACATTCCTTGTTGAACTTGGAATTGATTCCATGTCTCTTATTCCTGATACTGCCATCAAGACTCGTCTGGCTATTCATGAGAAAGAGAAAGAAATGGGTATAGCTCCCTGAAAGTAGTTTTCTTGCAGTAAAGGAACAAAAATGGGCCAAGGTGATCTCTTCACCTTGGCCCATTTTTTATTCAAGCGTTAACAGGATTACTACCGGAAAACAGTGCATTTCTAGATTGTTACCATATTTCAGCAATAATATTCTTAATCAACCGACTGCCAGCATCCTCATCTTCACGCTTCAGAGTAACAAAGGAGAGCGCCTGGGCAAATCGATCCTGCTCCCACACCACAAGCACTCCCTCCTCAGCGAGCCTTCTCGCCTCGGTTTCCAGCATAAAATTCAAGCCAACTCCAGCCTTCAGCATACTGACAATCCCGGATTCGTCACTAACCGTAACCACACTCCGCGGCTGCAGGCCACGCTCATAAAAGATATCATTCATTACCTGACAGTATGGGCATTCTTCAGGATTCCCAATCCAAGGGAGTTCCGCCAGTTCCGGATACCGAGCACCTACAATTTTTCCTGCCATCTGTATCGGACCTACAATTCGCAGGTAATATGTGGCAAGCTTATGCACCACGAAACGCTCATCGTCACACTCACCAAAGACAAAGCCGCCATGCAGCTCCCCACTCGCCACAAGTTTCAATATATTGCCAGAAATAGATTGCTGAAAACGAATCCCAAATCCTGATTTCTTAAGAATCTTGCTTGAAACAATGTTCTCAATTTTCAAAAACTCCGGATCGGTATTTAAACCAATAACTATCTCCTGTTCACTCTCCTCTTCTCCGGATGCTCCGTCAGCAATTGTGAGCGAATGAACCAGTCGTCCAAGGGTTTTCATGCCTTCTTCCAGACGATCGTTCCAGGGTGCACCAAAACTCAGTCGTATACAGTGATTATAGTGTCCAGTCCCAGAACAGAGTGTTCCCGGCATGATTGCAATGTTCTCTTTCTCAGCCAGATGAAAAAGTTCCAGACTATCAACGGAGTCTGCCATTTCCACCCAGAGATTCAGACCACCTTTTGGTGATGAAATGCGGGTACACTTCGGAAAATACCTGGCAACAGCCTGCCCCATGTCAGCGGCCTGTTTTCGCAGACTGTTTCGTAACTTACGCAGATGTCTTCCATAATTACCGCTTCTAAGGTAGAAATACAGGGCACGCTGCATCAGTTGAGAACACGCCACGGAATTATTAAATTTCAAGCGTTTCACTTTTTCCCTGAACTTACCAGGTATGGTCCACCCAAGCCGTAAATCGGGAAGTAATGCCTTGGAAAAAGACGAGCAGTAGAGAACCATGCCCTGGCGATCAAAGGACTTTAAGGGACGCGACCGACTCTCACCAAAATAAAGATCACCATAGACATCATCCTCTATAATAGGAATTCCCCTATCAGCAAAGAGAGTCACCAGTTCCTCCTTGGTGGAGGATGGCATATCAAAGCCAAGAGGGTTCTGAAATGTCGGGTTAAAGAGTGCTGCCCTGACATCGTGCTCTTCAATGGTTTTCTCAATTTTCTTCAGATTCAGACCGAGCACCGGATCACTTGGAATCTCGATGGCACGCATATTAAGATCTTCAATCAACTGATGGTAGCAGAGAAAGGTTGGTGACTCTAGAAGGATCATATCCCCTGATTTTGCGACACTTCGCAAACAGAGCTCAATACCGTTCATGCAGCCGTGAGTAATGATAATTTCACCACCACAGGGCTCTTGTTCAATATCACCGGAGCGTTTAGCAAGCTCCCGCCGCAAATCCTTATCTCCAACCGATGCACCATACACACCACTGCTCCCGTCCTGATATCCTGCAGCGGCGCTTCGTACAGCTGCGGCTATCTGTTTTCCAGGTAGCAGTGACTGGGCTGCAATGGCCTCACCAAAAGGAATCAGGTCAGGGTTATCAAGAGAGCGCTGAATAAGAGATGAGAGGACATTAATAGCAACTTTATGTGGCTTTACCGGACCTATTCCCTGCTTAGGAAGAGGGAGAATATTGTCCAGTAATGGTCTTGCAAAAAAACCTGATTTTTCACGAACCTCGACCAGACCACGGTTTTCAAGTTCTTCATAGGCCTGATAAACAGTGGAAATGGAACGTCCGGTTTGAGCCCGAAGCTTACGCAGTGATGGAAGTTTTTCACCTGCTCTAAATTCACCCGTGGTGATTTGCCGCTCCAGCTGATTTGCAAGTTTGATATAATGAAAGGCCATTTATCGTCCCCTTAAAACTGTTATGCTTTTTTTTCACACATTCTGCATCTGTTCTTAATTACCAGTTCAAGTAGTATTAAGTAAAGAGAAATCAATTACCGAGACAAGCACAGGAGGAAGAAAAATGAGACAACAGCAGATGAATTGGACAAGGTTACTTGAGCCTGAAGACACTTGTAGTTCCTGGTCACACCGAACACCTACTCCACGTTCAACGAAGAATTTAAACAGATTGTTTTCCGTTGTAAAATGTCTTCTCTGGTTTGGAGTGGCGGTTCTTATTGGCCTCTTTCTGGCCGGACTTCATTAAAGATACGTTTTCTGTACGTATCCATATAAGCAGTACAGCCTTGGTAGAAACGAGGACATACACATCCTCTGATTCTTTAAACCGTAGGTAAAATCAGTTTTCATTTTCTTTTTCTTCATGCTTATGAAAAGATAAAGGTATGGCAATCATACTCTTTTCCTGACTGGAGGGAACTTTTATGGAGAGCAGTACTACTAGTATCGTGACACCTGGCAAAGGAAAACGTTTTCAGGTTCTGATTGGGGCAATCCTCGTCCAGCTCATCCTAGGTACTGTTTACGGCTACTCAATCTTCTGGGAACCGTTGACCTCAAATATTTTTCCGCCCATAATCACAGTAGCCCAGCAAAAAACCCAAACCGATTCCGGTACCCTTGTAGAGGGAACGATAGTCGTTGCAGATGCTGCAAGTGCTAAAATTGAACTCGCCAAGCAACAGGGGATTCTGAAATATGCCTTCTCTATCTGTATCCTGAGCTTTGCAACGGTCATGGTTATTGCCGGACGTGTTCAGGATGTACAGGGACCAAGGATTCCTGCTATTATTGGCGGTCTGCTAATGGGGAGCGGTTTTATCTATGCAGGGCTTATGACAAATGCCATTGTCTTCTATCTTGCCCACGCCCTTTTTGCAGGAGTGGTAACACTCTTGGTTCTTATGGTTTTTCATGCATTTTTTGGCCATGCCCACGAAGATTCCGTTATTGTCCGTTACGCCCCCATGGGGATTATGACCACATGTATAGTCGCCAGTGTTATGCTTGGGAACCAGTACGTTGGTAAAATGGCCGAAATGGATCAGCTCCTTCTGCTCTGGGGAACCATCGGTTTTATGGCAGGTGCCGGAATCGGGTTCGCCTATGTCTGTCCCATTGCAGCACTTATGAAATGGTTCCCGGACAATAAAGGACTGGTCAGTGGACTTGCGGTGGCAGGGTTTGGCCTTGGCGCCTATCTCTTCAGCCAGAAATGGGGCGCACTTGGATATATTGGTAAACAGGGAATCTTTCCATTTTTTATTATGCATGGAGTTGTGTGCATTGTGGGTGTTACCATCGGTGCCCTTCTCCTCTCCAATCCGCCATCAACTGCTCCGGCTGCAAAGTCCATAATTGCAACGGACTCAAAGTGGCAGGAAACACTAAAGGAACCTGCGTTCTACCTTCTGTGGCTGATGTTTTTCAGTGGAGCCATGGCAGGGCTTATGGTTATAGGTATCATAAAAGTCTTTGCCGGAGAACAACTAGTAGCAGCCGCCATGGACAGCGGAAAAGTACTCAGTAGTGCACAAATACAAACCTTAATGCTGAAAGGTTCCGCAGCGGTTGGCTTGCTTGCTATTTTTAATGCCGTTGGCAGAATAGTCTGGGGATTTATTTCCGATCGTATTGGACGTACGCCTACATTTGTTACCATGTTTCTGCTTCAGGCAGGGATTATGTTTTTTCTTGCTGGTATGAAAACAGAGGCATCACTCAGTATAGGAGCCGCACTGGTCGGCTTTAACTTTGGAGGGAATTTTGCCCTTTTTCCATCGGCCACGGCTGATTTCTTTGGTGCGAAAAATCTTGGTGCCAACTATGGCTGGGTATTTACGGCCTATGGAATTGCAGGCGTTGTCGGGATTGCAGCGGGAAATTTTGCCAAGGTATTAACCGGCAGCTACGGTGCAGCTTTTACATTGGCCGCAATTCTCTGCCTGCTTTCTGCGGGGCTTGCAATAGTATTACAAATTATGCAGACCAAAAAGAAACGTGCGTCATTGGGATAGTTTTTACAACAAACTCGTATCGATTTCCTCATACGCATCATCAACGAACCGGGGAGTACATATCGCAAGAAACAGCAGATCATCACTCCCCGTGTTGGTGATGCGTTGGCGGCACATGGCTGGAATTGTCACAATATCACCAGACCTTACATCCTGAGGATCCAGTTTTCCGACCTCAACACTCCCCTTTCCCTTAAGGATATAATAGCGCTCAACTATCCCTGTCAGCCGATGCCAACGGGTTGTGACTCCAGGTGCAACTCTGGCCCTGGCAATGGAAACGTCAGGGTCAGTATCTGTGTTGGATAATTCAACAATATAACATTTTTCAGACGTATAAAACTCACGCTCGAGATTGGGCTGTTTGATAGTCGTATCCACCATCAATCCGGTATCTCCTCCTGCCCTCTGATATACACATCACGCTGAGGAAAAGGGATTGAGATATCGTTCTCATGAAATGCCTGGTAAACCGCTTTTAATAACATATGCGTCTGACGCCCTTTTTCTCTCGGATCACGAATCCAGAGCAGCAGCTGAAAATTGACAGCAGAATCGCCAAAGGTCCGTAGCCGTACCCGTGGCGAAGGCTGCTTCACCACCTGATTGTTTTCATCGGCAAGGATAAGAAGCAGCTCTTCCACCTTATCAAGATCGGTCCCGTAAGCGACACCGATATCAAGACGTATACGAAATCGTGGTTGTGGCGCTGATTCATTAATAATCTTTGAATTCGCCATAATACCATTTGGAATGGTAATCATAACATCATCACGGGTCTGGATCTTGGTCGATCGAATTCCAACTTCAACAACCTCACCACGCTCACCAGACTCCAGAATAATATACTCACCCACCTTATAGGCACGATCCATAAAAATGGAGACGCCGCCAAAAAAATTGGCCAGAGTATCTTTTGCTGCAAGCGCAACAGCGATTCCGATAATTCCTGCAGAAGCAAACAGAGGAGACAGATTCACTTCCCAAATAAGTAGAATCCACAGAATCGCAAATAACAGGATGAGAATTCTCGAGACATTTTTAAAAAGAAGAAAGATATCAGCATCGATGGCCCTTCCGCCAAGAATCTTGATTGCCCCCTGAAGGTCAGTCTTACTGAGACATGCAGAAAAAGCGGTCAACCAGACAAGAATAATAAGCGATTGACTCGCATTGGGAACAATAAAGCCTGCCAGACGAGGAAGTACTGGATCCACGGAACAGGCATGGAGCACCCCTATTAAAATGATCGTGAGTAAAAAAGGCCTGTGAAAGAAATCGATGAGAAAATCGTCGAAATGCATTTTTGTTTTCCGAGAAAGTCTTCGCAAAGATCGAATAAGGACCAGGTCGAGTATCTTGGAAAGGATTGCATAGATACAAACGATAACAAATCTTTCCAACAGATCATATTTTGCAAGCAGAGGGAAGCCACGCAAAAATTCATCCAACTGTGGTAAGAAGGTAAGTTCCATACTCTATCTACTTCTCAGGTTCAAGAGATGTTGCCTCATCTATCAGCATCACGGGGATATCATCACGTATCGCATACAGCAATTTACATTTTTCACATACAAGTCCATCTTTGTTTTCATTGAGTACCACGGCTTCTTTACATTTTGGGCAAGCCAATATATCCAACAGTTCCTGACTAATCATTACCTTCTCCTACGCACACACTTTGTTATTCCATCTTTATCAGTCAAGAAGATCTCCATCTTCCCACTCACCTTCCTTCACGCTTCAATCGGGTAACCTCTCCAAATAGAAATAAACTACCTCTTTGACAACGCAGAATAAACTCATTTTAGCACGAATAGCTATACATTTCATCTCGAATAAAAGGGTTGATTTTTCCTCTGTAGACTGTTGTATAGAGACGTGGTACATTCCTAAAAACTTACTAAACATAAAGGATCTTCCATGGAAAATACAATTGGTTTTATCGGTGGCGGACAGATGGCCGAGGCCCTGATTCGCGGCATTATGGACTCCGGTCTCTACCAGGCAGATGCAATCTTGGTAGCTGAGCCCAATCAGGATCGATGCTCTTACATGAAGAAGACCTATGGCATTCAGGGATTTGCAGATAGTTCGGAAATCTGGAAACAATGTGCAACGGTGGTTCTTGCTGTCAAACCCCAGATTATGGGGATAGTCCTTGAGGCAAGTAAAGCACTTGTGAGTGCCGATCATTTGATAATCACCATTGCAGCCGGCCTCCCTATCTCTTTTTATGAACAAGGCCTCGATCGTGATGACTGCAAAATAATCCGGGTTATGCCAAACACTCCAGCCCTGGTTCTTGAGGCAGCATCCGGCCTTAGCGGCAACAAGAACACCACTCCTGAAGATTTATCCAGCTGTGAAGAAATTCTGAATAAAATCGGGAAATCCGTCATCATGGACGAATCATTGCTTGACGCTGTAACCGGACTCTCAGGTTCCGGGCCTGCCTATGTATTCACCTTTGCCGATGCCATGATAGATGCTGGTATAAAAGCAGGACTACCAAGACCAACCGCTGAAACCCTTGCTCTACAAACTATTCTTGGATCTGTAAAACTGCTTATTGAGAGTAAAAAACATCCAGCAGAACTAAGAGCCATGGTCACCTCTCCTGGAGGCACCACTATTGCCGCGCAACACGTTCTTGAACGCAGCGGATTCAAAGGTATTATTATGGATGCAATAGAAGCTGCAGTGACCCGCTCGAGAGAACTGGGACAGAGCTGATGTCACAACTCTCCGAGGCCTTTCGTACGCGCCTGAGCCTGTCACTGAAACATGTAGGCATCGTAACAAAGAAGGGGTATGCCCCAGCAGCAGAGCTTGCCAAAACAATTGCCAAACATCTTGAGCGACATACCATTGATGTCAAGATTGATTGCTTCGATGATGATCTGGACGTACTCATTGTCGTGGGAGGAGATGGAACGCTTCTTCATGTTGCAGATCAGGCTGCACGCCACTCCATACCAGTACTTGGCATCAATATGGGGCATCTGGGCTTTTTAACGGAACGAACGGAACAAGAAGCAGTTGCTGCAGTGGATGAACTGATAGCAGGGACCGTGACCATTGAAAATCGGATGATGCTTAAAGCATCACTCAACAAAAACGGAAAGAGAGGAGAGTCCCGCTACGCACTTAACGAAGTTGTTATCAGCAAGGGAACCCTCGACCGGGTTCTCGAGCTTTCAACACGGGCAGATCGGGAATATATCACAACCTATAAAGCAGATGGCCTTATTTTTTCCACTCCCACTGGCTCGACTGCCTACAACCTGTCAGCTGGCGGCCCTCTAGTTTACCCGGGTGTTGCCTCTATTCTAGTCACCCCCATCTGCCCTTTTATGCTGAGTTCCCGCCCGGTACTACTCCCGGCACATAGTCAGCTTCGCACAAGCCTTGAGGCGGGACATGATCATAAAGTTTACATTATTGTGGACGGACAGCCCGCCTGGCACATGGACGACAGGGATGTCCTTGAAATTGAAGCGGCAAAACATCCACTGCGTCTTATCATCTCTCCGGATCGTGACTATTTTGCAATCCTCAGAAATAAGCTGCACTGGGGGATAAGGTAAGGGCTCGGCTTTTAGTCTTTAGCCTACAAACATTTCTCTACTTCCTTTTCTTAATCCCGTATTTCTTCATCTTATACTGCAGTAAACTCTTTGTTATCCCAAGCTTATCTGCAGCCCTTGCCTGGACATAGGCAGTATCATCAAGTGCCTGATTCAACATTTTATCTTCAATTGCATAGAGAACATCGTTCAATCCTGCACCTACTGGAATAATCTGATCCAGATCAAGATCTTTTCCAAATGCCTTTTGTTTATCATTACCTAGCGATTCGGGCTGTACATCGTTACCTGTAATCGTATTTTCATCGCAGAGGATGGCGGCACGCTCAATAGTGTTCTCAAGTTCTCTTACATTTCCCTCCCATGGTAAACTTATAAGCAGCCGCATGGCCTCTTTGGTAATTGTAAGAGCCGGTTTTTCAAGACGTTCCGCAACGGACTGAACAAAATAATTCACAAGCAGCGGGATATCATCCTGACGTTCTCTTAAGGCTGGCAGTGCTAGGCGAATCACATTCAGACGATAGTACAAGTCCTCACGGAAATTACCGTTGCTGACTTCCTCTTTTATCTCACGGTTCGTGGCACTTATCAAGCGCACATCAACACTTAATGTTTTCGTTCCCCCAACCCGTTCAAAACGTTTTTCCTGAATGGCACGTAATAGTTTTGCCTGCAAGGCAAGGGGGATTTCACCAATTTCATCCAGGAAAAGAGTTCCGGTATCCGCCAGCTCAAAACGCCCCTTACGCATGGCAACGGCACCTGTAAAAGCACCTTTTTCATGGCCAAACAGCTCACTTTCCAAAAGGTTCTCAGCAAGAGCTGCACAGTTTACGGTAATAAAAGGTTTATCACTTCGGGGACTGTTATAGTGAATAGCCTGCGCCACAAGTTCCTTTCCCGTGCCACTCTCTCCGGTGATCATAACTGAGGATGGTGTGGGCGCGACCTTCTCTATCAGCTCATACATCTGCTGCATATGCCTGCTTTTCCCAACCATCCCGGAATAACCAGTACGCTCCAGCATCTCCTTGCGCAGTCTGCTGTTTTCCCGATGAAGAGAGTAGTGTTGCACCGCTTTTTTGATATTTATCAGCAGTTCATCGTTGGAAAATGGTTTTGCAAGATAGTTATAGGCACCAGCCTGCATAGCCGCAACAGCCTTTTCAACCTCAGCAAAGGCGGTAATCATGATAACCGGAAGGTTTGGGCTACTCTCTTTTATTTTCTCTAAGAGTTGCAGACCGTCCATACCCGGCATCTGCATATCGGTGATCACCAGATCAAGATCAACTTCACTCACCTGTGCCATCCCGTCCTTTCCTGAAGGGGCAGTAAAAACCTCAAAACCTTCATCACGAAGCAGTTCTGAGAGGACTATCAGGTAATTCGGTTCATCATCAACTACGAGTATTGAATACATAATTATTATTCTGTTTTTTTAGGTTCGCTGGCCTGCAGGGCAAGCCATTTTTTCATCTCATCGAGTAATGGAGGGGCAACATACACATTATTGCCACCTGCCAGACGAGTTCCTGGACGAATATCTCCATGATAATCACTGCCGCCGGTGAGCAAGAGTCCACTTTCTTCCGCAAATGCTCTTATTCGCTTTCGCATTTTCTTCTTCTGTGTCGGGTAGTAGGTTTCAATTCCGACCAATCCATAGGTTTTCAACACCGGCAGAAGAGTTGCCAGGGAAATAAGCGTTTTATCCACCTGAATCGGATGAGCAAGTACAGCAATTCCGCCGGCCCGGCGAATATAACCTATTGCTTCCTCTGCGCTATACGCGAACCTCGCAACATATGCCTTGCCATCTTTTTTCAGATATTCATCGAAGGCCTGATGCATGGATCGAACCATTCCATGATTCATAAGAAGTCGTGCGATATGTGGACGTCCTGTCTGTCCGTGGCCTGAAATCTCCTTTAATTCTTCGACGGTAGCCGAGATACCAAGAGCCTGTAACTTGAGAATAATTTTTTCATTTCTCTCGTCCCTGGCTTTCTGCAAAACAGAGAGGGCAGCGCCAAGTTCCGGATGGGCTGCGTCCATATAATACCCAAGAATATGAAGAGGTTTTTTCCGATGGACAACACTCACCTCAAGACCGGGAACCACCTCAACTCCGAGCTCAAGCCCAGCAACCAGAGCCTCACCCACCCCATCCATGGTATCATGGTCTGTAATAGCAATTGCTGAGACACCGCTGTTTGCAGCTAGCTGTACCAGTTGCGTCGGACTTTTAGTTCCATCGGAGAACCACGAATGAGTGTGCAGGTCTATAGACATAAAAAGTAGTAGAGTAAAAAGGTTTTTTTATAACATCGCAGGATTACGTAATAACAATTCAGAGTATATACACTGCTTCCTGTTTGGGCAATAGTGAACTGTGCTCATCATTTTCCACATACGCGCCTCGCATATAAAGTTTTTCAAAGTCTTCGCTTATCACTGAGCCATCACGCATTTGAACTTTTACGAGCTTGTCCCCCTTGACACTTCTTCCTTTCATTCGCATTTTTTCAATATTGACGCAGCCATAATGGCCCTAACCCAACAGCAATGATCTGCCTTGACCAGAAGAGGAACGATCTATGAACAGCATTATTAGTATCTGCCCATCCTGTGGCACCAAAAATCGAATTCCTGCCCTAAAACAGCATCTCTCCCCCAAGTGCGGTAAATGCAAAAGCACTCTTCCCCTTAAGAGTCAGGCAATACCTGTGGAGCTCAACGATGCAGAATTTCAATCATTTATCTCAAATGCCTCCCTTCCAGTAATGGTTGATTTTTATTCGCCAACCTGTGGACCATGTAAGGCAATCGCCCCTGTTATCACAAATCTCTCAAAAGAGTATCTTGGAAAGGTTATTATAGCAAAACTCGATACCTCTAAAAACCCCGGCACGGCGATGCACTACAAGATACGTGGAGTCCCGAGCCTGTTCTTCTATAAAAACGGAGAGGTGATTGATCAGATTGTCGGTGCGCCGCCCGAGTCTCAACTGCGCCAGAAACTCAATACAATGAGATAGGCCAATAACAGGGCATGCAATGTTTTTCCTTTAGTTTTTCTATCATCATCCGATAGAGTTATGTAATTATAAAAAATAATCGATACACACTAAAGGGTATTCATAATGCGTGCAGTCCTCATCCTTCTCCTTGTGCTCTTCCTCAGCGGATGCTCCCGTATTCCTCAACCAGCCTCCTATGCATACAGCGAACAACAGAAGATGCAGGCAGCCCACCATTGGGATGTACTGGCAAGTGATGTGGCAAATCAAATTAACAATCAACTGGTAATAAGTGATTATGTCGATAAATCAGTCTTTGTTAAACCAACCTGTGGCACCGATGCCAACCCCTGTGAACGTGGTCAGACAACACAGTTCAACGAAGGATTTCGTGATCTTCTTATCACCAGACTCGTCAATTTTGGCGTCCCCACAAGCAGCGATAAGAAAATTACTGACATTGAGGTGAACTACAAAGTACAGGTCGTGTACCATTCCAGCAATCGTTACACCATTGCCCCAGGTACCCTTACTGCCCTCACTGCCGTTGTATCCGTATTCCGGCAGGCACCCTCAACCCTGCAGATGTTAGCGCTTGCAGCCGGGCTTGATATTCTAAACTCAACCAGCCCCTTAAACGGCCATTACGAAGTAATCATAACCACCTCCATGGTCAGCGATGAGAAATATCTATTCAGAACCTCCGATATTTATTACATTAATGACCCGGACTTCTGGCATTACCAAAATGCACCTTCCGGCAAAACTATTCGGATGGTCTCAACTGTTCAATAATATCTTCTATGAAACGAACCTATCATCTCATTATCCTGATCAGTTGCAGCCTATTATTTACTGGCTGCTCATCACTGAACTGCACACGCCTTGAAAAACTTGTTGGAGCAGACGTCAACCTGATCTCGCTTGGAAACAAAATAAGCGATGACCTTACAGGTTCAGCCATGCCCCCACTGGTGCCAAGGCACCCGGAAGAAGCTGTTCTCACATCCAGTTTTGTCGATCTGAACAGATTGGAAGAGACCTCTCAAATGGGCCGTTTACTACAAAGTCATATAGGAGCACGTCTGGTGCAGCTCGGCTACACCGTAAAAGAGATTAATCTTCGCCACACCATGAAAATCAATCCAGGTGACGGGGAAACCATACTTTCAAGAGATCTCTCTCAAATTACTGCAGACCAGCCGGTGCAGGCCATACTCGTTGGAACATATTCACTCAACAACCGAACACTCTACATAACTGCAAAACTGGTCAACCCTGTGAATAGAAATATTATTGCAGCCCAAAGCTATAAACTCTGTATGGATGACAATCTGCTTGCCATGTTTGGCATGCAGCGGCAAATCCATGAACAGAGCAATAATATAGACCCTCCTTCGGACTCTCTTATCAACAGGATCTTCTACTGATACAAATTATACGGTTTGTATCACCCTGTAACGAGAACGCCACTGCTCAACAAAACCAACCTTACAATGTCATGTTGATTATACGCTGTGCTGCCTGTAGAAAAAAACTCTGGAGATACGACAAAATTGGTCAAGGAGACGTTCTTCGCTGTCATAAAGATCGTATCACAAAAATGTACAACTCCAAATTAAATGCCCATAAAATACAATGTCCATGTGGTAAAAATATCGGAATTGACAAGGGAAGTTACTATTCAATGATCAGTAAATCATTTACCTACAAGGGAACAAAGAGGAATTAATTTCACCACCGAGCAGCTATTTATCTGGACTTTTACCCCCTTTCCTGCTTAAAAAACCATTATACATTAGCCTCAGTCCTTTTTAACTTCTACGCTTACACTTATAATGCGACACCCCTTATTCACACTTCTTCTGCTCCTTTCATTTATCTTTCCTGCCAGCGCAGGCTATAGTGCGAGGAATATGATCCCTTCCAGTGATAAATCACAAAACGCCTACAGACGAGTGGCCCCCACTCTTATTAAGGAGATGCAAAAGAAAGGATCAAACCTGGGTGATCCCGTTCTTATCAGAATTTTCAAAAAAGAAAAAACGCTTGAAGTATGGCTAAGACAGGGAATCACCTATATTCTGTTCAAGTCCTACAGCATATGTCACCACTCGGGGGATATCGGGCCGAAAATACGGGAAGGAGACAAACAGAGCCCCGAGGGATTTTACAGCGTGGGAGCCAGCCAGTTAAACCCAAATTCCGACTACCACCTCTCCTTCAACCTTGGGTTCCCTAACGAGTATGACAGAAGCCATAAACGTACCGGCAGCCTACTGATGATTCATGGTCGCTGTTCTTCTATCGGCTGTTTTGCCATGGCAGATTTTCGTATGGATGAGATCTATGCAATTGTGGAATCGGCTATTATTTCAGGGCAGCGACAGGTTCCTGTCCATATCTTCCCCTTTAGAATGACGAAAAGAAACATGGCAGTTCACCAGGACTCAAAATGGATTCACTTCTGGGAGAATATCAAGGAGGGCTACGACTATTTTGAAGGACACCACTCACCTCCCATCGTAACTGTCCAAGATAAGCGCTATCAATTCATCACCTTTCGCCCACTTCTTTTTGGCGGCACTCTCCCACCACCGATCCCACTATTAAGCGCTGTTACAATGAAAAGAAAATTTCATATACAAAAAAGAGTTGCAGCTGCCCCTGTAACAAAACTGCGAAAAAGGCAGTACCTTGCTAAACTCAGAAACACTACTCCTTCTGTTCCAAACCTTTTAGGTCAAGGAGACTGATCACCTTACCATCCACACTAATTAATCCTTCCTCGCTCATTTTTGCAAATATTCTGGACAGTGTCTCAGGTATTGTACCGAGCAGACTCGCAAGCTGCCCCTTAGAAATCTGTAATTCCACCCGCTTATCATTTTCTTGTTCTTCGGCCAGATACAACAGATATCCAGCCAGTCGTGCCGGAACTTCTTTCAGGGAAAGATTTTCAATCTGAGTTACAAAACGTCGCAAACGCATGGAAAGCACGGCCAGCATATTCATAACAAGTGACGGCATGGTATGAACAAGATCCACAAAATCTTTACGGGGGAAAAATATCAAACTTGTTTTTTCCAGAGCCATAGCATTAGCAGGAAATGGATGACCATGAAAAACAGGAACTTCTCCAAAGGGCTCTCCTGCACCAAAGATATGAAGTATCTGCTCTTTTCCGGATAGAGATGTTTTAAATATTTTCACGCGTCCCGTTATGACCATATAAAAACCAGTTCCAGGATCACCTTCAAAGAAAATTGATGCTCCACGACCACACTGTTTTATCACCACAATTCTCTCTATTGCATCCAGATGTTCCGGAGGGAGCCCCCCAAACAATTCACTGGCAGCTAATACCTGACGCATTCACTCTTCTCCTGAAATTCATTCTTACAAAAACCTTCACTTTCGTCACACTGTAGCATAGTATAGCATGCCATATCATCATCTTTCACTTTTTCAACCCGTATTCTTTTTATGACTGAGAACCGTTATATAGTCCATATCGACATGGATGCTTTCTTTGCATCGGTAGAACAGATGGATAATCCTAAGTTGAGTGGTCGACCACTCATAGTCGGTGGAAACCCGGAAGGGCGCGGAGTGGTTGCCGCATGTTCATACGAGGCAAGAAAATTTGGTATTCGCTCGGCACTCTCCTCAGCAAGGGCCGTTAAACTTTGTCCCCATGCAGTTTTTGTTCGTCCACGTAAAGACAGATATAAGGAAGTATCCATACAGATTATGGATATATTCAAAAGTTGTTCACCACATATTGAACCCCTCTCACTTGATGAAGCCTTTCTTGATATCTCAGCAGATCATACGAGTATGAATTCTGCCGCAACAACGGCTGACAAAATCAGAAAACGTGTCTTCCATGAAGTTGGTCTCACCTGTTCTGCCGGAGTGTCCTACAATAAATTTCTGGCAAAAGTCGCATCGGACATGGACAAACCCGATGGAATAACCATTATCAGCACTGAAAAGGCACAAGCTTTTCTTGATTCACTTGCCATCGGGAAATTCTTTGGTGTAGGGAAGGTCACCGAAAAAAAAATGAATTCACTCGGCGTTTATTACGGCAAAGATCTGCTTCGTTTTGAAAAAGTTGAACTGATTGGTTTCTTTGGCAAAGCGGGAGCCTTTTTCTACGACATTGCCCGTGGAATGGATAATCGTCCAGTTGAATCGAGAAAGGGCCGCAAATCTATTGGTACGGAAACAACCTTCCAAACGGACATTGACGATATGGAAGAGATAGTGGAAATAGTCAAAGAGCTTGTACGTAAAGTAGAACATGGTCTTCGGAATAAAGATTGTGGCGGAACAACGATCACTCTCAAAGTTCGTTATCACGATTTTTCTACTGTCACCAGATCACACACCCATCCGTCACCAGTTTATACCTTCGATGACATTATGACATGTATTCCACATCTTCTTGCGGCAACGGAAGCTGGTACCACTAAAATCCGCCTTCTAGGTATTACTGTTTCAAATCTTAACAACAAGTCCGAAAAGATTCCGGTACAACTCACTCTTCCTTTTTCCTGAACCGAGGCAGAAGTCTGTTTACTTCCAGTAATGCGCTTGCTATTGTTTCACAGGCACGAGATACATCAACCTTTTATTAAACACTTAAATGTCGTAAACATATTCCTATGAAAGACCTAATTACTTCTATTTTTAATATTTTCCGTTGGGTTGGTAAATTCCTCACCGGTATACGAATATTCACGCTTAATGTTGCTTTTATTGTGCTGTTGATTTTCCTCTTTAGTTCATTTTCCTCTAACTCAACCAAAGAAGATATCAGCATCCCTGACAGCGGAGCCCTTATACTAAGCCTTACTGGAAACATTGTGGAGGAAAAACAGGCAACTGACCCACTCTCAACAATGCTCACTGAGCAGTTTGGATTTGACAATCTCCCTTCGGAAACCCTGTTTCAGGATATTCTGGATGCGATTGCAGAGGCTGCCGTTGACGACACGATTACCTTTATCCTCCTTGACCTGAGCAAACTTGGTTCCGTAGGGCTCAATCAACTCCAAACCATTGGGGCAGCCTTAAATGATTTTAAATCCAGTAGAAAAAAAGTTATTGCCGCTGAAGATTTCTACCAGCAAAAAGCCTATTATCTAGCAAGCTTTGCCGATGAGATTTACCTTAATCCCATGGGCGGCGTGGATTTACACGGTATTGGGACCTATCGGCTTTTCTTTAAAGACGCAATTGACCGATTAAAGATCAACTACAATATCTTTCGGGTTGGTACCTTCAAGTCAGCTCTTGAACCTGTAATGAGAAACTCCATGTCAACAGCAGCCAGGACCCAAAATATGACCTGGCTTACCGCACTGTGGGACACTATGAGTGGAGACATTCTCCGGGAACGTAATCTCAGCCCTGACACTATTCAGATCTATACGGAAAATATTGCATCGGAACTGGCAACAGTTGGTGGTGATTCAGCAAGACTTGCCCTTGAATCAGGTTTTGTTGATGGTTTAAAAAGCAGGGAGGAACTTCGTTCCTTTCTCACCAGACTCAGCGGAAAAGATGGGAAAGGTAACTTCAAACATATCAGTTTAAATCACTATCTCACCACAATTACACGTTCCTTTACCGATTCACCCGATGATGCTGGCAGCATCGGCATTATTATTGCCGAAGGTGCCATTCTCAATGGTAAACAACCCGTTGGCAGGATAGGCGGCGACACCATGGGACTGCTGATACGGCAGGCACGTGAAGACAGTAAAATCAATGGATTGGTAATCCGAGTTGTTTCGGGCGGCGGTTCGGTTTTTGCTTCTGAAATTATCCGCCAGGAAATCATTGAATACAAAAAGACAGGTAAACCTCTCGTCATTTCCATGGGTGCCATGGCGGCATCCGGTGGGTACTGGATTGCAGCCGATGCCGATGAAATATGGGCCTCCCCTGTCACCCTTACCGGATCCATCGGCATTTTTGCTGCTATCCCCACCTTTGAGAACTCACTCTCTGAGCTTGGAATATACAGTGATGGTGTGGGAACAACCACTCTTGCATCGGCACTCGATGTCACCCGGCCTCTCTCCCCTATGTTAAAAGAAGCTATGCAAACCACCCTGCATCATGGCTACGACCAGTTCCTGAATATTGTTTCCACCGGTCGAGACATCCCTTCTAAGAAGATGAAAGACATAGCAGAGGGCAGAGTGTTTGACGGAGAAAAAGCGAAGGAACTCGGTCTTGTTGACAAACTCGGTACTCTTGATGATGCCATCGATGCAGCAGCCGGTCTTGCTGGTCTCGATGATTACACTGCTTCCTATATCAGTCGTCCCCTCTCTGTGAAGGAGGAATTTTTGCAGATTTTTTCAAGTTCAGTAATCCGCAGCGTTGTATCCACCTTTCCACCTGCTGTTCTGACACTGCTTCGTCAGATAATAGAACCTGTGCAGCAAGCAATGCTTTTCGATGACCCTGAAGGATTATATGTTCATTCACCGATTCATGAATTGTCGCTCTAGGAGGCTGTCCTAGTCTATCGGATTAATAGTCTTTATGGGACAAGGCTCTTTTCTATTAACCTGCAGCTTCAGTTTGCAGTTTTTAGAGAATCGATTAGTATTCATTCCCTGTTATAGTGAATACCGATTGATTCTTCTTTTCTGATTTTCCTTATAAGGAACCAAGGTGTTATGAAAACTTTTTCTCTGCTTTTATCCTGTTTGCTTATTTCCTGTTTCTCTGCTTCTAACAGCTTTGGTACAGAAACCTTTATCGTTTCCGGTAACCCAAAGGCCCCACCCATCGTTTGGGAACAACACAAGACACTGACCGGAGTTGGACCTGATATTGCTCAGGCAATTCTTACGGAATTGAAACTTGACTATGACCTTCGAGTAGAAGGAAACTGGCAACAGGTCCAGGACAAGTGCAAAAACGGGGAAGTGGACATGCTCGTCTCCGCCTATAAAAACGATGAGCGTGCAGCCTATATGGAATACTCTCTGCCTTACCTGCCACAACCTACGGTAATTGTGGTTGAGAAAGGGAAAGAATTCCCCTTTGGCCGCTGGGAATCCCTTATGGGGAAAAAGGGCGTCTCCAATATCGGAGAAAGCTACGGACAGGAGTTTGATTCCTTTATTAAGAACAAACTCGACGTCAAATTTATCGCCTTTGAACGTGCGCTTGAACTTCTTAATCGCAGTGAAGCTGATTATTTGATCGTTGATCTCTATACAGCACTTATCTACGCAAGACTGCTGCAGGGTGAAGATTCAATTACCATTCTCGATCCTCCAGTAACCACCCAAGCCTTTCATCTGACCATCGCAAAAGATTCCCCAATGGCAGTACAAATGCCTGTTATCAACAAAAAACTTTACCGCCTTGTTAAGGATGGAACTGTTGAGAAGCTCTTCTATAAGCATTTTGACGAGTGGAAAACACTTATCGTAAAGCGATCCAGATTTTTCAATAAAAACTCTTCCATTCGTGGTCAAGAGCAGGGTGAGTACGATAAATCTCGAGATGCATATGAAAAAGAAAAGATTGGCAGCCTGCTGATGGGAAGTAGAGAAGGACTACCTGCAGCAGCTGAATAGAAAATAGTATTCGAATCTATCTGCACTCACCGAAAATAATCAGGCCAGCTTATGTTCAGCTCAATGCGATATAAGATGGCCTGAGTACTTACTACTATGGTACCGATAAGCTTTTACTGATCTAAAATCATTCACCTTGGCATCTATCAAGCCTACCCTGTCTCCTTCTTCTCATGCAATTTACAGATATTCTCCCTCAACTCTGGCCAAACCTTATCTGGCCACTTATTCGTTTGATTTTCTTTATCTCCCTTGGTTTACTCGTGGCCAGCTTTATCGAATCGCTCAACTGGACCAGTAAAATCGCAACACTTGCACGCCCTCTTATCAGATTCGGCAATCTCTCAGAAACAGCAGGCGCCTCTTTTTCAATGGCTCTGTTTTCAGGTGTTTCTGCAAATACCATGCTTTCTGAGGCGTATGAAAAGAAAACAATCATAAAAAAAGAACTTATACTTGCTAACTTGTTTAACAGTCTTCCAACTTATTTCCTCCATCTGCCAACTGTCTTTTTCATAACGGCACCACTTATCAAAGGTGCTGCAATTATTTACGTGGCCCTCACCTTTGGAGCAGCAATTTTCCGTACCGTCTCCATTGTTGTTCTTAGTCGTTTTCTGCTACCTGCCATTGATAGATCAGCCTCTCCATCGCATGAAACAAAGGACACAACAGAAAAAAAGACACATTGGCGGAAAGCAGTAGAAAAGAGCTGGAAACGCTTCAAAAAGCGTATTCGAAAAATAATCCGTTATACGGTGCCCATCTACATCCTGGTATTTCTAATGCACCGGGCCGGGCTGTTTGACATTCTGGAAAGAGGCATGGCGGATTACCTCTCGTTCCTGCCATGGCTGACACCTCAATCCATGGGAATCATAACCCTGCATATGGCCGCTGAATTCACAGCAGGACTTGCTGTTGCCGGTGCCCTGCTTCAGGAAGGAAGTATGGATTACAGGGAGATTGTGCTCGCCCTGCTGGTTGGAAATGTGCTTTCATCTCCGGTGCGAGCCATTCGACATCAATTTCCCTACTATGCGGGAATTTTTCAACCGAAGATGGCCGTAGAACTCATCGTATATAGTCAACTTTTTCGAGTTGGGAGTTTAATGCTTATGGGATGTATCTATTTTATGTTAACTCTCTAAACCGTGAACACCAAAAAAAGTGCTCAATACAAAGTATTCGATAGCCTATACAGCTTCAACGAATAATAAGATTATGCAGTTCATTCACATCATCAGCCTGTACCGGAAATTCTTTTTCCAAAATAGCACCGACTATTGAAATCGCCTCACAAAGTGCCTGGCATTGTCTTTTTTCCCGTATCCCTTTGGTGATTATCGACACTGCCTCCTGCCACTCTTCCTGCGCAATACGATCATTAATGCCACTATCAGCAATGACCCAGGCACGACGTTCAAACAGTGAGATATAAATCAAGATACCATTGGCATCCTGTGTCTTATAGAGTTTCTCCGTGTAGAAAGCTGTGAATGCAGCATTTCCAACCTCTTCCTCGATCTCATCACCAAAAAGAAACCAGCGTTTGAACCCCGGAAACGTTTTTATCAGAAGGTGAGAGACCAGGAACAACGGTATAAACAGGGCAAGAAAGACCCATAAATTATAGGAACCAAGCCAGATTCTCTCTGCAACAAGAGGCGTGGCTGCAAGTGCCAGCAACGAGGCAATAAAAGTTCCTCCCCTGATCGCGGCAAGCGGATAGGAGTGACTTTCACCCACCAGCATGGGCACCAGTTCACCGGAAGTTTTTAATTCGGCCTGATGAACGGCGTCACTTATCTGTTCCTGTTCCTCAGCACTGAAAAAAAGCTGCGACATGGCTTGAGTCCTTTTCATTACCACCCTCCCGAGGCACCGCCGCCGCCAAACCCGCCGCCGCCACCACTAAATCCACCACCAAAACCTCCCGATGAATGGCCAGAACCACCGCCTCCTGCATAGAATCCGCCCCCCCCCCCGTTGCCGAAAGCGAACTCACAAAGAATCCACCGAGGGCGCCAACTGGTATCAATGCCAGTAACCAGAAACCGAGCTGAGCAAAAAACATCAACCCGAGGATGGGTGAGGCAATCCCGCCAGCAACGGCAGCGAGCGTTTTCTTCTTATGCAGAGCCCTCCCTATAAACGAAAAAGCAAAGATCAGTATAAAAATCAATCCTGCAGGATCATTGTCGCTATTTCCTTTGGACGTTTCGGCACTCGCGACATACTCGCCACGCACCGCTTGCACCATGGCCATCACGCCATCACTGATTCCCTGACTGAAGTTACTCTCTTTAAATCGAGGAACAATAACTCCTGCTATAATTCGTCCGGCTACAAGATCAGTCAAACTTCCTTCAAGGCCATATCCGACCTCAATACGGATTTTTCGGTCGTCGCGTGCCACAAGGAGCAGTGCCCCGTTATCAACCCCTTTCTGACCAATTTGCCAGGCCTCGGAGACCTTCAGAGAGTACTCCTCCAGAATCTCTCCATCGAGTGCTGGAATAGTCAGGACAACCAGTTGGGTGGAATCGGTTGCTTCAAAATCTTTGAGCAGAGATTCGAGGTCCGCTTTTGTCTGTGCAGAAAGCATCTGTGCCGTATCATTGACTCGCCCTTCAAGACGCGGGACTTCGAGCGCAGCAAGTGGAGAGACCAGACAGAGCATCAGGACAAAAGAAAAAAGAGTTACCCCTAAATGTATAGTGCAATTCCTTAGCAATGATTTCATAACCTAGAATGTCACTTTGGGTACTGCTTTGGCACCTTCTTCTGCTTTAAAATATTCTTTACGATCAAGATGGAGCATAAACTTGTTGGTCAAACTCGCAGGGAATTGACGAATAGCTCCATTAAAGCTTGAGACAGCAGTGTTATAGCGTTGGCGGGCTACATTAATCCGGTTCTCAGTTCCTTCCAGCTGACTCTGAAGATCAAGAAAATTCTGATTTGCCTTCAGGTCAGGATAGCGCTCAACCACCACCATCAACTTGGAAAGCGCAGAGCTTAACCCTCCCTGTGCCGCCTGAAATTGCTGCATGGCCGCCTGATTGGTCAAATCTTTTGCTGAAACCTGTACAGATCCAGCCTTTGCCCTTGCATCAACGACAGCCTGCAGTGTTTCCTGCTCATGTTTGGCATAGCCTTTCACCGTCGCCACAAGGTTCGGGATCAAATCCGCACGCCGCTGCAGGGTGGATTCGACATCGGCCCAGGCCTTAAAGACACCTTCTTCCTGCACCTGCAGACTATTATAGCCGCAACCGGAGAGAACAACTGAAAGCAGGCTGACAAAAAAGAACAAAACAATCCGTTTCATAACAACTCCATTTTATTAATTTCACAAGAGATTTAAACCATCGAAATGAGTTCTTAGAACCCATTTAGCTTAACAGTTCATCCCGTACATTTCCAGAGTAATCCCTGCACCTGATTCGAAGATTGACAAAAACTCCCATGTTCACTATTACTTTTTAACGATCTCCTGAATCCTGCACAAAAATAGAAAATTCTGCTGAAGCTCTGCATCTGTTTTCATAATAGAAAAACAAGGGGATATGAGTTAAAAGTCCAGCCACTTCATTTCATATAATGACCAAGATAAAACCACTTCTTATACTCGTATCGTTATTTCTTATTCTTTGTGTCGCAATTATCAGCGCCACCGGGATGGGTTTTTTACAGATCAGTCCACAGGAAGTTGTACAAATTCTCTGGAATAGTCTTTTGGGTCAGGAATCTCAAAGTATCAATCCCACCTTTCCCTTTGTCGTAATCGAGGTGCGTCTACCACGTATACTGACTTCCGCTCTCGTTGGCGGAGGCCTGGCCGTGGCAGGAGCGGTATTTCAGGCAATTCTCCTTAATCCACTTGCTGATCCCTACACTCTAGGTATCTCATCGGGTGCCGCCTTTGGCGCATCACTTGCCATCATCCTAACTCTCTTCGGCATTGTGATTCCCGTGTGGTTTTCCATCCCTGCCTTTGCTTTTCTTGGCGCCATGGCCACCCTTATTGGCGTCTTTTCCCTTGCCTCTACGGACAATAAGCTCTCCTCCAACACCCTGATACTCTCCGGTGTTATTATTGCAGCTATCCTTTCAGCTGGTATAGGATTTATCAAATATCTTGCCGATGAGCAGGTAAGCATCATCATCTTCTGGCTTATGGGCAGTTTTGTAGGCAGAACATGGAGCGATGTCCTCACCACCCTGCTGATTGTTCTTCCGGGACTTGGATTCACCCTCTATTATGCCCGTGACCTTAATATTATGGCACTTGGCGAACGTACTGCAAATACACTTGGAGTGGACAGCAGCCGGGTAAAAAAAATGCTGCTGGTGTGCGCTTCTCTGATCACTGCAATCTGTGTTTCAGTATCCGGTATTATCGGTTTTGTGGGTTTAATTATTCCCCATCTTCTGCGCATGATTTTGGGCCCCGATAACAGAATTTTGCTTCCTGCCTGCTTTTTAGGTGGCGCGACACTCCTTCTTGGGGCAGACACCATTACCCGCGCCTGGCTTCCATCGGAAATCCCCATCGGTGTCCTGACCTCACTGATTGGCGGGCCTTTCTTCTGTTATATCTTCCGCAAAAAGCAGTTGGCCAAGGCATCATGACACAAAACAACAGTCTCTTTCATATCGAGAATCTCTCCTTTGCCTACCGTAGTAATATGGTATTTGAAAATATTAATTTTCAACTTGAAAAAGGAAAGTTCTATGGCTTGATTGGTGCCAATGGCAGTGGAAAATCCACCCTTATTGAACTACTGATGGCAACCCTCTCCCCCATATCAGGAGTCATCAACTACCAAGCCAAAAGCCTCCATTCCTATTCACGTCAAGAGCTAGCACTCAGGTTGGCACTAGTCCCCCAGCATTTCTCCATGGACTTTGAATATACCGTTTATGACGTGGTACTAATGGGCCGTCACCCCCATATCCCAAGGTTTGCCTCCCCCTCACAGCACGATATTGATGCTGTAGAGCTTGCCATGAAGACTATGGATATTGTGCATCTCCAGGAACGAGCGGTGAGCGCTCTTTCCGGAGGGGAACTACAACGAGTCATTATGGCACGTGCACTTTCCCAGGAGACCGAAGTATTAATTCTTGATGAAGCAACATCTAACCTTGATATCCAGCATACCATTGCTATTATGCGGGTAATCAAAGAACGGGTACATACAAATGGACTCACCGTTATTGCTGCTATTCATGACCTGAATCTGGCAGCGGCCTTTTGCGACAACTGCCTTGTTCTCAAAGATGGCTCTATTTTTGCCAATGCTGCGGTGGAAAATATCTTTACCCCCGAACTTCTACAAAGTGTCTTCTCTGTGCAGGCAAGCGTTTCCCAATCCTCCGAGAACAAGCACCCCCGGATTCAATTTCAATATTAATATCTCTGCTAACTCTTTTTCGCCTTCTTCTCTTTTTTTCTATTTATCCACCCTGTAATTGCATCCACACCTACCCATGACAGTGATACAATTACGTCCAGCAAACGCATCATAAAAAATGTATTTCAGGATATTAAGACAGTCCGGGGAGGGGAAAACAGATTAGAACAGCATATTCGCACTAAGAGTGGTTATCCTAGGCTAGGTATTTCGGAGTCTCGAACCTCGCGTACCTGTTCGAAATCGGAATATTCTTGGACAGACTCCCAGCAGTGGGTTGAGTGCAGACTCACTTAATCTGCCCATTTCTCTTTGACCTGCTGCAACAGATCCAGAGACTCAAAAAAGACATCCACCACATCGGAATCAAGGATTGTCCCGGAGGCATTCCGCATAATCTCCAAACATTTTTCTTCAGGGTAGGCTTCTTTGTAAGGCCGTTTACTGCCAACAGCATCGTAGATATCAACGGCTGATACAATACGACCTGCTATGGGTATTGCTTCAGCAGCCAATCCTTCCGGATATCCATTACCGTCCCATTGTTCATGGTGTGAATAAGCAATAACCCTCGCCATTCGCATAACTTCAGAATCGGAAAATATGCCCTCGAGAGTTTCACCACTGTCACCGCTAAAAGCTTGCACATCATCATTGGTAAGCGGTTTTAATAACTCCCTCCCAAGCAGACAGTGCTCCCGCATTCGTACCCACTCGTTTTCTGACAGGCTACAGGGTTTTAAAAGAATGGTATCCGAAATACCAATTTTACCAATATCATGGAGGGCACTACCCAGGGCCATAAGATCGGAATCATGAGCGTTAAAGCCAAGATTTGTGGCTAATATTTTTGTATAACAGCTCACCCGGATAACATGGCGTCCGGTTTCCTTATCACGATATTCAGATGCCTTTCCAAGACGCAGAATAACCTGCATACGGGTATCACGCAGAAGCTGATTGGTATATTCAAGCTCCTCGGTACGAAGCACCACTTTATGCTCAAGTTGTTTTCTGTAATTTTGATTTTCTTTAATAAGCTTTGCCTTTTCAAGCGCCTGTTCCACGGCAAAGCGGAGACTGTTAAAGTCACTGATCGGTTTCAGGAGATAGCTCCAAGCTCCACACTTCATTGCCTCAACAGCATCTCCGACAAAACCCGTTCCGGAAATTACAATAATAGGAAGATTAGGATAGTGCTTATGCACTTCTTTCAAAACCGTAATCCCATCGACTTCAGGCATTCTCAAATCGACCAGCACCAGGTCCGGCTGATTCTTATGGATCATCTCAAGCCCAATACGACCGTTTTCTGCCTCCAGCACCCGATACCCATAATCTTCCAAGTAAAAACGGAAAGATTCACGAATCAGACTCTCATCGTCAATAGTCAAAATTGTGGCGTCTTGCGGTATCATGCTCAGATATCAACTCAAAGTTTTAAAATTAAAAGTCCTCAAATATCATTGTGGGTATTTTGAAAAAAAATGTCAAGGAATACAACGGTTTCACCAGGATTATTTGATGCAACATTAAGAAGTAACATTTAGGGATAGGCTCGGCACCGGCTTGTATGTCCCGAACCTTCCGACAGTAATCTGTAACAGATTCGATGCCCAAAGGTTGGAGTTTATACCGAACACAAATAGGCAAAAGTTACACAGATTATTACCAAGCAGCTTTTTTATTGTCTTTATATCTCGTAATTCCCGGATCGGTTCCACTTTAATACTGGAATATTTTTCGGGATAGTTTAGTTTTTTTTGTCATTTAAAAGCTCACTGCGCATACTATATCTGTAGCGACAATGTCCACACAAATGCAGTGCCCCAGGAGGCATCATGAGCAAAACAGCAACGATTCAGCCCCGTGTTGACCCGCAGGTGAAGAGGCGGCTGTAGCCTTTTCTGCTATTATATTCAAAAATTAGCCTGCCCAAGCATTCTCACTACCACGGCAAAGGTTTGCCATAAAGGCAACAGGCATTAGCGGCAGTTGCTCTTGGAGGAAGTTATAGATTCCAAAAGTGTCATAGCTGCAGATCAAAGTCTCTCTTCTTCTAGGTTCTCTTTTTTATTACGCATCAGAGAAAATGCCAATCCGATCAAACAGAGAACAGCAAAAAAGCCAAAGCAGTTCTGCATGGAAAGCAGGAACTGTTCATTGTTGAGCGAAGACATCTGCTCACTGCCAACAAAAAATGCGAGGAAAGTGGTGGCAATGGTCATGCTGCCCACCTGGCCAAGAAGACGCATGGTGGCCACACAACCTGAGGCCAGACCATACTGATGCGGCTCCACTGCCCCCATGATCGCGCTCATGTTGGGCGAGGAGAACAGGGCAAAGCCAAAACCGAGCATGGCTAGAATTCCCGTCACAAACCAGATCGGAGTCCCCTTGCCGAGAAAAACAAAAATGACAAGACAGCAGACAGTGATCCCCATCCCCAGTGAGGCCAAAAGCCGTACTTCGAGCCGGTCGGAAAGACTACCTGCCTTGGCGGCGAACAGGGCCATTATGATCGGCTGCACCATTAGCACGGTCCCAGCCGCCTTGGGTGACAATCCCTTAACATACTGGAGATAGAGGCTGAGCTGAAAGGTAATGGCAAAGGTGGCAGCATAGTGGATTAAAGCGGCCAAGCTAGAAAAGAGAAAAACGCGGTTTGTCTCAAACAGGGTGACATCAAACACAGGTTTTTCCTGGTGCCGCTGGAGATAGTAGAAAAGGACCAGCCCACCACACCCCAGTCCGAACAACCACCAGCCGGTTATGCTCGGCACCCGAGTTCCACCGTATACCCACAGTAAAATGGACAAACCGTAAACCAGGCTGCCGACACTATCAAAGGGTTCATCCGTAGATCGCCACTTTCCTGGTAGAAATCGGAGGGTAACGCCCAAGGAGCAGAGTCCGAGAACAAAGATCACCACAAACATTGACCTCCATCCCCAAAAACTGGTCAGCAACCCACCGATAAAAGGCCCGCTTGCCAGTCCGACATAAACTGCTGTCACAAGAATGCCGATAGCCCAGCCACGTCGTTGCGGCGGGTATGCGACGGTGATAATAGCCATTCCTGTAGTCAAAAACATAGCCGCCCCTATGCCCTGGAGGACCCGGGTGGCGAGAAAAAAAGCGATGCCATTTGCAGCCGCCCCACCAAGGGCGCCCAAGGTGAATAAGGCCACACCGACCATGAACATCTTGCGACGACCATGTAAGTCGGCATATTTACCGGCCGGTAAAAGAAAAACGGCTGTGGCCAGCAAATAGGAGGTGGCAACCCAGCCGAGCAACACGGCATTCACGTGAAACTCCTTACCAATGGCCGGCAGGGCCACGTTGGTCGAAGATATCATAAATGGTGCCATAAAGGCCGTAACCGTGGCCACAGCAAGGGTTGTCTTCTGTTCTTTGCTTTCCATCTTAACGGTTATCCAGGGTCGGTGAACTTTCAGTAGTTTAGATAATTCATCAGGGTGTGCTAGTACTTACCTGACGGTATCCTTTTTTTACTAAGATAGCATAGATGACCGAAAGAGAGAGGGAAAGCTGAATCTTTTTTCCGATGCTTTTCAAGACTGCCAAGTTTCACTTAGGGGGGATGTTGACTTTCGTATCGGTGCAGAATCGCAAATTTTTATTACGTATGCAGGGCGGATGTCTCAAAGATGCAGTAGGAAGATAATTATTAAGGATTCTATGAAACAGCAGACCTTATCACTGGCCATTGTAACAGCAAAGGATGGAAATAGAAAAAGGCAGAATCAAATGAATGATCCTGCCTTAAGGAGAAGAAGCTTTTCAGGAGTTAATTACTTTTTCTTTTTACGAAGTCTGGAACCTACAAGACCAACTAAACCTGTTCCGAAGAGGAGCATTGTTGCTGGTTCAGGAACTGGGTTTGTGTTGCTTAGGCTGATATTATCGAAATAGGCGTCACCCGCACCAATACCGCTTCCGCTAAAGTCTTCAAGCATTAGATGAAAATCATACGATGTGGTAAAGGCGAAAGTGTACGAATGCCAAGTATCGTCATCAATTAAGACATCCGATGCTCCACTCACAGTGCCAGTAGCGTAAAGCCATGTATGAGTTCCTGGTAATGCCCCGCTAATTCCAACATACCCACCGGTATCGCTATTTGGGTCATTAAACATTGAGGTGTTCCCAAAGTAATCAAATGATAACCAGTAGTTTCCTGCATCAAACGTTGCTGCTGAAGTAAAAATATCTCCTGCAGCATTTGTCTGTGTGAAATTCATGGCATAATCGGTTTGTGAAACGTCTGGGTCTGACACAATTGCCCCGTGATGTACGCCGCCATCTTTACCTGTCCATTGTAACAAATCGCCGCCTTCAAAATCATCAGAAAACAATACTGTTGCGGACACTTGAGAAGATGCCGCTACCAACACAGCCCCTAGACATAGGCTTGAAAATATTTTTTTCATTTTACTTTTCCTCTAATAAAGATAATTAACAATCATTTTACGGATAGGTACCCCTGTTACACAGTAAAAAGCCTAGTTTTCAACTCCAGCCTTGTAACAAAATCTCCCGAATTATAAACGAAGGAATAGCATAGATTAGACAAAAAGAAATGGGTATATATACCCATTTTTCAGCTTTTCTTGAAAAAAATCATTTTGAAAGGGTGTCAGCCTATATACGTAATAGATCCTGATTTCTCATTTAAATTATGGTGTTACCTCTATCTAGTTTTTGTCATTTTCCCCCTGATGTCAAGTTTTTTATCCGATGGTAGCTTCGTTAAGGGCCGATTCCGAGAATGGGCCTAACAAATGCTCGTCGGAAGAATTGGCCCTTAATGGAGCGGAATTTTATCTCAGTTTTCATTCCAGTTGATGTGTTGATGTTTTCTCCATTACCACTTCCATAGCATTGAAATAATCTCGCTGTACTTTTAGGTTCAGCAATTTGCTGTAACGCTGGGTTGTCTTGATCTTTGAGTGTCCAAGTATCTCTTGAATGGAAACAATATCAGCATCGGCATTCAGCAATTGGGTAGCCATCGTATGACGCAGGTTATGGCAACTTACAGAAACACCACTTTTCCGCGCGTAATATTCGACTCTCTTTTGCATTGCACGAACAGAAATTGGTTTCCCTCTACAACGCCCTTTCACAGCCAGAAAGATTTGGCGCTCTTTTGTTTTGGGCCGTTTTTGCAGGTATTTTGCCAGAGCAATTGCTGCATCATTACTAATATACACGATTCTATCCCTAGCACCTTTCCCCGCCTTAATGAGGATCTGACTGCGCCTGTAGTCAATCACATCAAGAGTAAGATTCACCACCTCCTGGACGCGCAAACCACAGCGCAGCATGAGCATGAATATGGCAAAGTCTCGAATGCATGAGATACTCTTGAGAAACAACTCAATGTCGTTGTCATGGAGGTACCTTGGCAAAGGATGTGGTTCGCGAAGCATCTGCCCTCTGGCAACTGGATTGGCTAAAGGGATTTCTTCCTCGACAATAAGGAAATCATAGAAACCCCGAAGAGTTGAGAGGTGAGCATTGATGCTTAATGGAGACATCTTCTTTTCCAGCAAGTAATCAATATATTGTTTCACTTCTTGTGCAGATATTTCCTCCACCCGAACCGACACCCAGGTAAAGAATAACTTCAATCTGTTCAGGTAGTTTTTAACTGTCAACTCAGAGTAATTCTTTCTCTTCAAATACTGCCTGTAGTTCAGGATTGACTCGGTCATACTCATGATTGCCTCCATTTTCTATGATTGTCATTGCTTTGAAATAAGCTTCTTCCCGCGTGGCATCAGATATCTTTGCGTATCGAAGCGTAAGCTCAATATCGAGATGCCCCAGAAGCTGTTGCAGTACTTCCAGGCGTAATCCAGCATTGAGCATGTCTGTTGCGAAAGTGTGCCTCAACGAATGAAGGCTATATCCTCGTTGCTCAAGACCAGCTTTTTGGATAGCCTTTTTCATGATCATCCAGGCACTAACATAGGATAGCTCCTGCCCCTTATTGCCATAAAACAGGTATTCATTGTCCCGCTTCCTCTCAGCCAGCCACTGATTCAAAGCCTGCTCTGCTTCACGACTATAGTAAACAACCCGGCCATGGAAATTCTTTGCTCCGACAAATAACAAGATTTTACGTTCCGGCAGAATGATATCCGCTATCTTCACTTGAAGAAGTTCTCCTATACGCATTCCAGTATGCAGTAACAACAGGATTAGAGACCGATCTCTTGTTGCAGTTATGCCTGCAAGTATCGGCTTTAGATCTTCCGCCGGAATGGCTCTTGGCAGAACTTCTGGTGCTTTGATACTGATTTTTTTATAGAGAATATCCAAAGGTAACAGTTCGTGATCAACCAGGTACTTGAGAAAGGTGTAGACTGTTTTTAAATGATTTCTAATGGAATTAACCATGAGTCCTCTTTCTTGCTCATGGTCAACATAGGCGGCAACATCTTTCCGGAGAATATTTTCTATTCTGGTATGTCTGACTTGGTGCAGGAAGAGTAAAAAACTGTGCAGGGTTTATCCTGTTTGGCTTACTGTACTGATTGCAAGATCACGACGATATTTATCGTAAAGATGGCCTATAACGTACTCATATCCAGACAGACAACCCTGCTCAAGTTTGTCCACTGCTCGATTAAGAATCCGCCGTCGTTTGCTGGGGTGATAGACATATAATGCACCGGCAAAGGGAAGGAAAAGTTTCTCCATAGCTCCCGTATTTTGCCTCGCACGATGCTGGAGCGGAAAAATAAAGTGTGATTTAGATGATTGAGTAGACTCACTCACATCTGTAGGGTAGTAATTCTCTAATATATCATTTTGTACGGCCATGCTGTCCTCCTTCTTCTTTTTTAGAAAAAACAGGAAGTTGATGACCTATTGTATCATAAGTCCAAACTTTATTTTATTACGTATATTCAATGGTAAGGTTAAGTGTTTAAGGGAAACTGTAATTTAAGGTAATTCCTGAATATACGTAACAAACACCAGACGCTATCGTTTGGAGATACTGAGTAATTGGATCTTTAGCTAGATACCTGCTAACTTCTGTGCTTTAGTTAGCAAGTTGTGCTGGCGGAGAAGAAAATCATACATAGAAGAACTGTGTTGCACACAGGAGTACATATGTTGCTACGCCTTAAACTAGTACCATTCGGTGCTTTCTCCTATTCTCCCCCATCGTCCAAATTATTATCTCTCGTACCGCTACTCCATTCGAGGTAACATTCACTGATTTCAGCAGGGGCGACAACGGGGGTATTATGATCGTTTATTAGGTTCTCCTGTTATTAGGTTCTACTCCTCATTTATAGGGAGCAGATGATCTTTCAGTTTTTCATAAAGGGTCTCTGAAAGTGGCTCATTGTTTATAAAAGATGCAGCTTCCTCGCCGGTAAGTGTCTCTTTGAGTTCAAGTGGAAGTGATCTGAGTATTGCAACTCGCGTAGGATTAGGATCCTTTATGATAGTAGTTTTTTTCATTTAGTCTCTTTTTGTTTTATGGGAAAAATTCCTGTTTCATCAACGGTAACTCCTGTTTAAGGTTTGTCCAGAGAAAATGAATCTTTTTAAATGTGATCCGTGTCTAAAAAAAATCACACAAGAAGGATATTTTGTGAATATTGTCTTAATTTTACAACTGTTTCCCAATTATCCTGTCAGACATTTGACAATCCTTTTTGTTTGCCATTATACTAAGTGAGTATCTCTTCACAAATTCAGGTTTATCTCAATAATTTATCTGATTACGTACAAAGCTCAGCCATTTTTGTCTGTCATTCCCGTGGAGGCGAGAATCTAGAGGGGTGGCACGAAACTGGATTCCCGCCTCCGCGGGGATGACACATCTGGTCACTTGTAATCCTTATGTTTTATCAGAGCATTACAACCCAGATATGTACCGTTGGCAGAGTTTTATACGTAATCAGGACAATTTATCCCATCACCCGGATTCCAATTATGCAAACGACTCCTGTGCCCTCTCATACAAAAGCAATTTGGCTGGTTCTTTGTTACCTGTTCTGTACCATGCTATATCTCCCCTCCTGTTTGTATGCAGAAAGCAGAATTCCCACCGAACTGCAGCAGTGGATTCCCTGGGTTCTCTATGACCAGGAAGAAAAATTATGCAGTATTGATACCAAAGAAACCAACAGACGCTACTGTACTTGGCCTTCCAAACTGGAAATCGATGTCCAGACAAACGGGGCAAGCTTTACTCAGAAATGGCTTATTGAAAGCAGGAGCCTGATCCTACTTCCTGGCAACAGCCCTGTCTGGCCATCTGAAGTACAGGTGGATGGAAAAGATATACTGGTGAGTAAACAGCAGGGGCATCCTGCAATCTGGCTTGATCCCGGCAGTCACACAGTCTCTGGAATATTTTCCTGGGCAACACTTCCAGAAAACATCCTGATTCCACCAAAAACAGGGCTTGTTCAGCTCACACTGTTGAATCAGAAGATATCAAACCTGCAACTTGACCAGGAAGGCAGACTCTGGTTCAAGCATAAAAAAGAGGCACCAAAAAACAGTGCAGAGAGTCTCAACATTCAGGTCTCCCGTAAGATCGAAGATGGCGTTCCTCTTAAGCAGCAATTACATATTCAACTTATAGTCTCGGGCAATCCGCGCCAGGTGACTCTTGGCTTAAAAAACAGCAAACCATTTATACCTCTTTTGCTCCATTCCCCTCTCCCGGTTCGTCTTGACAATAACGGCAGACTGCAAATCCAGGTTCGGCCCGGTCAATGGCAAATCCAGATGACCCTTCGAAACAGTAATGCACTTTCTCCAGAGTTCCTGACCATGGGAGAGATAGATGGCCCCTGGCCCACGGAGGAAATCTGGGTCTTTGCACCAGATCCGAAACTGCGTCAGATTGATATCTCCACGGTTCCATCGGTTGATCCATCCCGCACTTCCCTTCCGCAAAACTGGAAGAAATTCCCGGCCTATCTTATTAAAACTGACGGTAAAATGACCCTCACCCAGAAAAACCGAGGAAATCCCAATCCTGTTCCGAACCGCCTTAAAATCCATCGTAAACTATGGCTTGACGAGCAAGGAAATGGCCTCACCGCATATGACAGCATAAGCGGCACAATGACACGCGGTTGGCGGCTTAATGTTGATTCATCCCAGATTCTTGGCAAGGCCGACGTTGGAGAAAACTCACGACTTATCACCAGTATGAACAATTCAGACAAAACAGGGGTTGAAGTAAGACAAGGGAGTCTTGCGCTCCATGCAGAATCCCGCATCGAGCGAGGAGTAATCAATGGAAAGCTTGAAATTCCTGCACTCGGCTGGGATCATAACTTCCAGCAACTCTCCATGGAGTTAAATCTGCCACCTGGATGGAAACTGCTCACCGCCACGGGTGTTGACAAGGTGTCAACATGGATCAACCGCTGGACACTTTTGGATATCTTCCTTGTTTTGATTACAGGACTTGCCACATCAAGAGTTCTTGGATTGGGATGGGGCAGTATTGCAATTATCCTCCTTGTCCTTTCCTTTCATCAACCTGGATCACCCCGCTACCTCTGGCTGCCTCTTCTTGGTCTGCTCGGTATACAGCAGGTCATTACCGCTCAGACAGGAAAGCGACTCTGTAAAATCGTATCCCTTACACTCCTTATTTTTATAATCGTTACTTCAGTTCCCTATATGGTTCATGAAATACGTGTGGGAATATACCCACAGCTTGAACATGGAAATCGCCACAGAATAACCAATGAATATCAAGTAGATACAAAACAACGCACAGACAATTCATCGCTTATGGAAGATGAGGTGGTCATGGCAGAATCCGCCGCTGCCCCACTTTCCAGAAAGACATCGTTACGTAAACAAGCCTACTACAGTGCAGGATCAGCCGCACAAACACCTACAAGACCGAAAACCATACAGATTGACCCACAGGATATGATACAGACAGGCCCAGGGCTCCCTGACTGGCAGTGGAATACGATACGCCTGCACTGGAATGGTCCCGTAAACCCGGAACAGAATATTTCGTTTCGTTTTCTCCCTCCCTTCCTCAATACGATATTTGCCTTTGTGAGGGTTGCTCTTCTTACTCTTCTTATTGGTGGATTTCTGAGAAAATGTCTTCTTTCAAATAAGACAAAAAGAAAACCGTTAAGGAATACAGCCCTTGCTCTCTTTTTGCTGATTCTCCTACCTACCGCGTTCACCCCATATGATGCCGTTGCGGAAGTTCCAGACTCTGAAATTCTTCAGGAATTACAGACCAGACTCCTGATGCCGCCTAAATGCGGTAATCAATGTGCCACAATAAACAGCTTCCTTATCCGTACCGATGAAGAACAATTGACCGTTGAACTCCAGATAGATATCCTTGTTAGAGGAGCGGTTACCCTACCTGGAAAGAACAGATTCTTTGACCAAATCACAGTTGATAAGAAAGCTGAACCTATTTTACGTCTGAATTCGCAGGGATATTCTCTTATTCGTCTGGACCCCGGTAGTCACACTATATTGCTGGAGAAAAAAATATCCGGTGATAACAAACTCTCCTTCTCCTTCCCCACTCTGCCGGAGCATGGACGTTCCGATCTCAAGGGATGGTCCATCAATGGTATCCATAAAGATGGCCGCCTTGAGAAACAGATCAGTCTCCGCAGAATAACTCCTACCTCCCAGGCGAAAACAGAGAGGGAAGACGATACAAACCCAGTTCAGATTGCATCTTTTGTACGAGTGGAGCGCACACTCCATCTAGGTCTCAAATGGACACTTTCCACCAAAATTATCCGTCTAAGCCCCGATACTGTGATTGCACTCGATATCCCACTCCTACCCGGAGAACATGTCACAACGGCCTCTTTGCAACTGAGAGAAAAGCATGTACGAATCAATATGGGACCGAACCAAAACACCTTCACCTACCATTCATCCATGGATCCGGTTGACTCGCTCACCCTCAGTGCAAAAACCACCTCATCCTGGACAGAGATATGGTTTCTGGATGTGAGTCCAATCTGGCACGTGGAAACAGGTGGCCTGCCGGAAATCAACCAGACCAATCCTGCAGGAAAACGGTATCCGGAATATCACCCCTATCCAGGAGAATCGCTGCAGCTTTCCATCAGTCGGCCCACGGGAATTCCCGGCCCCACCATGACCATCCATCGTAGTAAAATGCTTATCAAACCAGGCCAACGTGCTACGGAAACGACACTTTTCCTTTCCTTAAATGCCAGCCGCGGCCTCCAACATAGCATTACTCTTCCCCCGGATATCGACTTGCAGAAAATAGTACTCAATGGAAAGGAATTCCCCCTGCTACTGGAAAGAAATATCCTTCGCTTTCCAATACAACCCGGATTACAAAATCTTGAGATCGGCTGGCGCAGTGATCACGGCATCACCTCCAAACTCATCACCGAAACCGTGGATATCGGAGTCCCAAGTGTAAATACATCCATTGAGATGCACGTGCCTTCCTCGCGCTGGATACTTCTAGCTGGAGGACCACAAATAGGTCCAGCGGTGCTTTTCTGGGGAGAATTACTCGTTATTATTCTTATTGCCCTGCTGCTTGGAAGGGTTAAGCTCACTCCGTTAAACAGTTTCCAATGGCTGCTCCTCAGCCTGGGACTCAGTCAGATTCCCGCCCCAATAGCTGCCGTAGTGGTTGCCTGGCTACTCCTTCTTGGCATGCGAAAAAAGAGGGGGCATGAAGTGGTCCAGGCAACAGCCTTTAATAGTATGCAGATTTTTCTGGCTTTTCTCACCCTTGCGGCTCTAGCAGCACTCTTTTTTGCGATCCAGCAGGGATTACTGGGACATCCTGACATGCAGATTGGTGGAAATGGCTCCAGCGGCCACTTACTACGCTGGTACCAGGATCGTACTGACCCCCAACTGCCCAGCGCATGGGTTATAAGCGTACCGCTTCTTGCCTATCGTGTCAGTATGCTGCTCTGGGCATTGTGGCTTGCCATGGCACTGCTTCGCTGGTTGCGCTGGGGTTGGGACTGTTTCAGTGAGACTACTGTGTGGAAGAAGGCTCCACCAAAACCTAGACAGAAAAAAATTGTACGCAAACGTAAAGCAATAGTACCTACGAAGAAAATTGTACGTACCACAAAACCTCCGCCAAAGGCTGCTCCCACGGCACAACCTGAGGAAAAGGTGTAATTAAGGGTAAAGCCTCGTCTTGTTTCAGGCTTTACAAACCCGTGAACACTGACTACGTTTGGCTCATATACACATTACTTTATTAATCTGAGGGAATACACGGAGGTCCGGTATGTGGGATTGGATAGTAGTATATTTAGTTGTTTTCATGTTTGTCTTTCTGTTTCAATTTATGGTGACTTTCTTTGATCCAAAGGAAAAGAAAGATGCAGAAAAACAGACGATCAAAAAACAAGATATGAGCAAGTAAAAAACGTACTTATTCAGGTGAGGCTTATGCAAAAAGAAATTCTTATTGCCATAGATGGCTCGGTCTATTCAAACCATTCACTTGCCTATATCTGTAAACTCTTTGCGGTGGATCCTGATATTCACCTGCATCTCTGTACCTGGGTCACAGGCAATTCCATCATGCCAACCGTTGCCAATTCAAAAAACTCACTTATCCCCACAGGCAGCAACCAGGAGAAAAAAATTGCTACCTCCAAGCGATATCTACATAAAGCCAAGGAAAAACTTGAGCGCGCAGGTATTGCATCCGAACGTATCCACACCTCCGTCCATACATCAGGCTATGACTATGCAGCCGCAATTCAGCATAATGCTGGAAAAGATCTGATGGATTCAATCCTCATTGGCAGGCGTGGCCTTGATGGAATAAGTGAAATGCTGATGGGATCCGTATCAACAGCTCTTTTTAAAAGGTGCCATAACACACCTCTGTGGATTATTGACGGAGAAGTACAATCAAAACGCTTTCTTGTTCCCGTGGATGGGTCACTCAACTCATTTATGGCCATTGACCACCTCTGCCATATATTTTCCGGAAGAGACGATATTGAAATTTACCTCTTTCACTGCACAGCCATGTTTGGGAAAAAAACAACATGTGAGCCAGAACTTTTTTACGAAAAATGGGATAAGGCGTGGTGTGACACCCATCTTTCTGGAAGTAACTGTTTGTTTAATGGTCCCCAACAGCTTCTCCTCGATGCTGGGATCCCTGAACAGCACATTCATATACTGGAAGAATCCAGTGATTTTGAAGAAGCACACGGTATTCTTAGTGAAGCAAAAAAACAGCATTGCGGTACCATTGTTATGGGACGGAGAGGCAAGGGGATTGCCAAAGGACTGCTTGGGGGTGTCTCCGACAGGGCAGTCAAACATGTACAGGATCTTGCCCTCTGGGTGATTGGCTGACACAGGCAGAATCTTTTTTCAAAAAAAAGGTGATGCCACTTTTGTGACTTCACCTTTTTCCTGATTTTTAGTGTTACAATCATTGCAACTAATCAACGTAATTTTAGGGACACTGGATTTTGTATTTTTTGGGCTAAAGCTTCACAAAGCACTTCAACAACAACACGCTGAACACCAACCATTATCACCCAAAGAGCCTAAAGAGCCTAAAGAGCCTAAAGAGCCTAAAGAGCCTAAAGAGCCTAAAGAGCCTAAAGAGCCTAAAACAACTGCGTTCTCTGACTATCAACAATGCCTAATCATTCAGGAAGAATCGTAATGACGGCCCTCTTTTCAGGGGGTAAATAAAGAGCACCTAAAGCCTTCGCATCCTCAAGAGAAAACTTTGTAAACCCGGAAATAATGGTTTGAGGCCACTGCAATTGCTCTGGAGATCTCGCTGAAAGTGCAAGTACGGATTTTAACCAGTAGCTATTTGTGCGGATCATATCCTTTAAAGACGTAAGCATTGGCCCCTTGGCTCGTTGCAGTTCCTCATCACTAATACCTCCCTGCCAAATCTCTTTTGCAATCAGTAAGACTTCGTTTTCCAACAGTTCAACCTGGCTGGGATCAACAATAAGAACAGCTCGCATAACCCCGTAATCCCTATAAATACGACTCGAAACGTTATACACCTGCGGCGAATAGGATGCTCCAAGCTTTTCCCGGATCACTCGCCGTATTTTATCTGAAAACATTTCAGCAAGCAGGTGAAGACCTCTAGTCTGTTGAATATCCCAAAAACCATCCGTTTTCCAGGCAACAACAAGCATTCCTTTATCAATAGAAGAAGGGACAGTGAGCCCAAGGTTCTGTTCCTCTGGAAAAGAAATCGTTACCTCCGGTACTGGTTTATCAATGCGTTGTGGCAACACCGAAAAATAGTTTTCAGCCAGAGCTATAATTTTATCTTCCTCAAAATCACCCACAAGAGAGATTTCAAGGGATCCAGTTTTTGCTGCAGGTAAATACCAATCCTCTATCTGCTTGATACTGAGTTGTGAAAAAATGTCCCAGGCAGGTAGGCCAAAACGCTCGCTTCCTCCGGCCAGGAAAGACTCTCCCTGCATCGCCAGAGCACCTTGTACTTCCGTCGACGCCCCCTTATAAAATTGCTTGAACTTGTCCATACTCAACTGAAAGGCGTCCTTATTTATCCCCGGGTCAGCAAGGAGACTCTGTAATACCTGGAAAAGTAACTCGGCATCCTTCTTTAAAGCCTTTCCCTGCCAGTTGAAAGCAGTTGGAGTGACACTAAATGCTACTTGAACACTGGAACCCGAGAGCACCCTATCAAGTTCACTTTTGCTCAGCACTCCGGTACCTGATTGATTTATCACGGAAGATGCTAACATTGACAGGGCGGGTGCAGGCTCACTCGATTTACCATATCCAAAATCAACCGAGACTCGAATCTCATTTTCCTGAAACGTGGTCTGCTTTAAATTCAGCACCACATTATTTGCAAAAGTAATTCGCTGAGCCTCAATAGCAGGGAACTGTTCGCGTGCCTGAATTGCTGTTTTTTCGGCAAGTTGAATATATGGGAATTCCTTTTGAGCCTCATCAACGTAGGACGAAACCACCATTTTTCCAGCATTCGTGTAGGATGATTCAATAACAGCAAGTGGATTTTTCTCAGCTATCACAGCATTCCCATTAACCTTCACCAAACGATTAGACTGGGCCCAGGTCCTACGAAAGCTCTTCTCAACATCGGCCAGTTTCATGGATTGAAGGACAGGGGCAACTAATGCCTTTTCCTGCTCGGGTGACTGCATTACCCGGTTATTATTAAGGTTTCGAATAATAGAAGAGCTTAGTTGTCTGGAATCACGGCTCTTAGCTGTCAGTACGGCAGAGTCAACATCTGCCTGTAACTCTTCTTTCACACGGAGTAACTCAGCCTCGGTAAAACCAAATTCCAGCGCCTGACGCAACGTATTTTCAATAACAACAAGAGTCTTCTGCCACTTATCCGCGTCACTTTTTGCACCTATTTCTGCATAGCTGATTGTACCCAAAAATGTCCCTGAATACACACTTGCCTGAGTAAAAGGGGTATCACTTTTTCGTGCCAGTTCATCAAGTCGATGCTGAACAATGTTACTTGCAACAAAATCCGTTAGTTCTCGTAATTCAAGTGCGACCGAATCATCTTCTGCTTCCACACTCCATAAACTACCAATACTTGTTTCAGTGAGACCCATTTCAGCCTCATTATGGTAGAAGAATTCAAGCGTATCATGCTGTAAACGTCCAATATCTGGACATGCTGGCTGTTCACCGGATCCGATCAGTCCTTCAAACTGTTTCTTCACTAGAGGCTCAATCAGCTTCGGATCAAAATCTCCAACCATCACCAGAACAATGTTTTCCGGTCGATACCACGCATCATAAAAACTTTTCATCAAGGCATGATCGGTCTTGTTGATAATCTCAACGGTACCTATTGGCATCCGCTCAGGCAACATGGTGCCACGCATGGAAAACTCTGTCTCTTTTACATGGGCACGATAGCCAGCGGAATCCCTGCTGCGTTTTTCAGCCAGTATCACCCCACGCTCACGGTCAATCTCTGATTGCAGCAGAAGTGCACCACGAGCATAATCGGAAAAAACCAGCAAGCCCTTGCTGATCTCTTCCGGAGTTCCAAGGGGTAGGATAATATCGTAAACGGTTTCATCGTATGAAGTATGTGCGTTGGTATCTCCACCAAAGCTCATGCCTATGGATTGAAAATATTCGATCAGCTTTCCAGGAGGGAAATTCGTTGAACCATTAAAAAGCATATGTTCCAGAAAATGAGCAATCCCCCTCTGATCGGCACTCTCATTTAACGACCCTGCCTGGATATTAAGTGACATGGCAACCCTGTCTTGAGGCTCACCATTCTTTTGTAATATATAGCGAAACCCATTATCAAAACGCCCGAAGACAAGGGACGGATCCGGTTGCAAATCGCTTTTTTCATGGGGCCATACCGTGGAAAAACATTGTGCAAACAGTGGTGATACCAGAAAGGTCATCACTGAAAAGAGACCTGCCAATACAACTATTCCAACTTTTCTATACAGAACCATTCTATCTCCTGTTCCGGTCAATTTAGCGCTCTATAAAACTATTAGTGAGCAATCACTTAACAGTAAAAGTCCATTCGATGTGAATATGGAAGAACATTGTAGAATATGCTACATTCATTCATAAAAGCAAGACACAAGGACCAAAAACTTTTCAAATCAGAAATTATAATGCAGGCCAAAGACGAATATAAACACACTGCTTCCATCTACGACATCCTTTTTTCCAGAGGGTTGCGCTCTATCCGAAATAATATTCGCACGTTTTTCAACCATTCCGAGGCAACATCTATCATTGATATCTGTTGTGGTACCGGTGAACAGTTACGAATACTCGACGAAAAGGTCCTGCTGCTCACAGGAGTTGACCTGTCACCTGCCATGCTTGCGAAGGCACGCGAAAAAAGCCCATCATCAATTCACTACCTTGAGACGGATGCCACAAAGATACCATTAGCTGACGATACATACGACGGAGTAATTATCAGCTTTGCTCTTCACGAAAAATCCTCCTCTCAGCAGCGGGCGATCTTTAAAGAAGCATGCAGGCTCGTAAGCCATAGTGGTTTTATTGTTATTGCGGATTACGCAACCCCGCCTCCTCTCTACTCCTCCTTTGTGGTTGGAAATATCCTGATCGCTACGATTGAAAGGATGGCAGGCCTTAACCACTACCACAACTACAGGGAATGGATGCGCCAGGGAGCCATTGAGGGATTCCTGCAGAAGAACAGCCCGGGTAAGCTGACTCTGATCGCACCCCATTCTAAAGGATGCATCAATGTTTTTGCAGTATCAGAATGTAAAGCTAATCCCTTTTCAGAGAGCCTGAAACGATCAGCAACAGCAGTGAACTAAACAACCACCTACTACAAGTAGGTGGGTTTGATTTCGCGGACTGAAAGTCCAGCAATACCGGCAGGCTCACGCAGCCGGTTACTCAACCTCAAACTGGTCATTTGGATCTTTTTCAAAATGAT
>Ga0208901_1000085_pt1 | contig 63910 bp, 58 predicted proteins | sample AntAceMetag02UKF_FD_184764 | JGI IMG/M metagenome (GOLD analysis project Ga0208901, IMG submission 184764) | Saline lake microbial communities from Ace Lake, Antarctica - Antarctic Ace Lake Metagenome 02UKF (SPAdes) (version 2) | ecosystem: Environmental > Aquatic > Non-marine Saline and...
GGTACACCCTGAAGCCGTCAAGCATATCCACCGGACCATTCAACACATCAAAGAGCAGGAAGTGAAAGCAGGCCTCGCCCTCAATCCAAGCACCCCTTTGGACATTCTGGAATATATCCTGCCGGACCTGGACATGGTTGTTGTCATGACGGTCAATCCTGGTTTTGAGCGCCAGAAATTTATCAAAGCCATGGTTCCCAAAATCCGGAAACTGAGAAAAATGGTAGACCAGCGCTCTCATGATGTTGAGATTGAGGTGGACGGCGGCATCAGTCCCGACACAATCCATGAAGCCTCTTCCGCCGGAGCGAATGTCTTTGTTGCCGGGTCCGCCATTTTCTACAGCGACGATTACGAAAAAACCATCCGTTTAATGAGAGAGAGGTATTAGGTAACCGGTCATGGCTGAAATTAACGGCAACTATTTCCAAAGCGATATCTTGAAAGCCCACATCGACAGATTTTCAAGGGCAAAGGTTTTTGTGATCGGCGACATCATCATGGACAGATATGTTTGGGGCAATGTCTCCCGCATATCCCCAGAAGCGCCCGTCCCGGTCGTTGATGTAAAAATGGAAAACGGCATGTTAGGCGGGGCTGCCAACGTCATCCGCAATATTACGGCCCTTGGCGCAAGGCCGGTTCTTTGCGGGGTAGTGGGAAAAGATGAAACCGGGAAGGAGATTCTCTCTGAAATACAACAGATGGGATTGAAAAGCGATGGGATCGTAACGGAAGAAGAAAGAATCACCGGTGTAAAAACAAGGGTTGTTGCGCACAATCAACAGGTAGTCCGTTTTGATCGAGAGAGCCGTGAAAAAATCAGCCCCACCAGCATCGAAAAGATTCTCGCATATATTGAGAAAAACCTTACCGAAATTGACGCCATCGTCATTTCCGATTATGGTAAAGGCGTTATCTCGGAACAGATAATGAATGGACTGACCACCCTGCTTGGCCCACCTCCCGAACGCTCCGTCATTCTCTCCGTCGATCCAAAGACAGGCAATTTCGAACATTACCAGGGAGTGGATATCATAACCCCTAATCACCATGAAGCCGGTCTTTTCTGTGGAATAGAAATCTTTGACGAAAAAACCCTTTTGCAGGCGGGTAAAACCATGTTGGATGAACTCCACTGCCGATCCGTATTGATCACGCAGGGGAAAGATGGGATGACTCTTTTTGAAAAAGGTGGGGAAATCACCCATATACCAACCGTTGCCAAGAAAGTATTTGATGTAACGGGCGCCGGTGACACAGTAATCGGGACCATTTCCCTGGCATTGGCGGCGGGTTTAGACTTGAAATCGGCAGCGATTCTCTCCAATTTTGCTGCCGGCATTGTTGTAGGAGAAGTGGGAACCTCGGCTGTCAACGCGAAAGATCTCAAGGAAGCGATAGAAAAATGAGCGTACCGGAAGAGCCGGCTCCAGTAAAGCTGATCACAAGCCTGTTTTCGCCAGGGGAAGAACTGATTCATGAAGCCATCAGTACCATGACCGACCTGTTTGGCCCCGTGGACTGGATGAGCCCACCGCTTTTCTTTGACCGGACCAGATATTACGCCAGAGAAATGGGCTGGCCTCTTCACAGGCGGTTTATTACGTTTCAGGAACTCATCCCCCCAACAGATCTTATTTCCGTTAAATTAGAGACCAACAAAATTGAGGGGGAATATCTGGACGGAGAGAACAGGCTGCTCAATGTTGACCCCGGATACATTTCCGCGGAAAGACTGATCCTTGCCACGGGAAAGAACTACATACACAGAGTTTATCTCGGTAGAGGAATCTTTGCTGATCTTACCCTGATCTTCAAAAAAGGGACTTTCATGCCCCTGGAATGGACTTACAGGGATTATTCCGACCCAGAGATGATTGAGACATTGAACCAGATCCGAGAGACGTACATGAACGAACTCCGGGAAAAGGGATTGCTGCGGAAAAAGCATAATTAGTGCCTGGCACCTTTCCGAGGGATAGATGTTGGGGAGGAGAGCGAGCCCTTTAGGGTTAGCTCTGCTCTCCTCCCCAACTTATCACCTAGTTTTCTGTCACAAAAAACAAGAAAATCTTTGCGCCTTTGCGTCTTTGCGCGAGACATTTTGGTTGCGGCTTCGCCGCCTTAGAGAGGATAAATCAGATTGATCAAAAGCATGACCGCCTATGGGAGAGGGGAATATCAAAGTGAAAACAGAAGCTATATCTTCGAAATCAAATCCGTAAACAACCGGCATAAAGATATTCAACTGAGGACCCCCAGGAATCTTCAACCCCTTGAAGAAAGTCTCCGGCCCATCATATCTTCAGGAATCGGCAGAGGAAGGGTGGAAGTAACCGTCCAGATGGAAAAAGGAGAAAACAGCCTGCCCTATGAACTGGAAATCAATAAACCCCTGGTGGATGCCTATATCGGAATTTTCCAGGAGTTGGCGGATCGTTCCGGATTTAAAAAAGATGTGGGCATAAGCACCCTTATCGGCATGAGAGACATTATTCAAACCAAAACCGAAGAAGCCGATCTTGATAAAATCAAACCGGGACTGCTACAAGCTCTCCAGCAAGGCCTCGATTCCCTGACGGAAATGAAACTGAGAGAGGGTCGGGAAATCGAAAAGGATTTCATCAAGAGGATATCCCTTCTCGAAGGGTATCTCGACACCATTCACAAACGCGCTCCAGTTCTGGTTCAGGAATACAGAAAACGTTTGAACGAAAATGTGCAGAACATGCTCCAGGATCTGGAAGTGGATGAAGAACGGATAGCGAGGGAAACAGCCCTGTTTGCGGACAGATCGGACATCACGGAGGAAATCGTCAGGGCCAAAAGCCATTTCAAACAGTTCAGAAATTACCTTACCGACGATGACGCTGTTGGAAGAAGGCTCGATTTTCTTGTTCAGGAAATCAACCGGGAGATTAACACCCTCAGTGTCAAATCATCTGACGCGGAAATCTCCCGTATCGTGGTGGAGATGAAATCGGAACTGGAAAAGATAAGAGAACAGGCGCAAAACGTGGAATAGGAGGTTTTATGAGTCCCACACTTGTTAACATCGGTTTTGGAAACTCCGTTGTATCGAAACGGATCATCGCCATTATTTCACCAGGCGCAGCCCCCATAAGACGTCTTCGCGATGAAGCCCGGGATGATAAACGTCTCATCGATGCAACCCAGGGCAGGCGAACACGATCCGTACTGATCACCGACAGCAATCATGTGATCCTTTCGTCCGTTCAATCGGAAACCCTCGCCCAACGTTTTACTCCGGGGGGCAAGCTGGATATTCAAGACATTGATGGGTAAAAAATGAAAGGACAGCTTTTTGTCATTTCCGCCCCTTCAGGAGCAGGAAAAACAACCATTGTTGAAGCCTTAAAACGAAGGTTCAAAGACCTTGCCTACTCCATCTCCCATACCACCCGTTTGCCAAGAAAAGGCGAAGTTGACGGCAAAGATTATCACTTCGTAACCAGAATAACCTTTGAGAAGATGATTGAAGGACAGCAATTCGTGGAATGGGCAGAGGTTTACGGGAACCTTTACGGGACCGGTTTTTCAACCCTTGAAGAGAAACTCTCGTCCGGTTCGGACGTTCTTCTGGATCTGGATATACAAGGGGGAAAAAACATCCGGGATAGGTTCAAAAACAGTGTACTCATTTTCCTCCTGCCCCCTTCGCTGGATATTCTTGAAAACAGGCTCAAAAAAAGGGCTACGGACAGTGAGGAGGTGATAGAAAGGAGATTGGGGGAAGCCACCTCCGACATCAGAAACTGTTCATGGTACGATTATCTGATCATCAATGACGACCTTGAAACAGCAATCAAAGAAACGTTGTCTGTAATCCTGTCGGAACGTTGCCGCACGGAACGCCGGCTTCCTGACATTCGAAGTCGCTTCCATCAAATCCGTTTGTAGACCGGCTCAAATTCCTGCCACAATTCCAGACCTATTCGATTCTGGGTATGTACGATCTCGGTGAGGATCTCTTCATCAATAAGAGGGTTTACCAGAACAGCCCTCAAAACTACTACATTTAAAGGACGGTAGCGTGTAGATTCCAGAGTCGTTCTGGAAACGAAAGTCGTATCATCCCTTCGCAATGCCTTGTGCAGTTTTATGTTCAGACCGTTGATGAGAAGGTTTATTTTCCTGATTTTGTGCGCAAATACTTTGGAGCTTTCCTTGTCTTTTGCAGAACGGAACTTTTCGGATAAATTGGAAATAGAACCTCTGACCTCTTCAGGTATAAAACGATAGGTAACGATAAAAAGTTCCGGATCATTCAAGGTCTCAAAATTGCCGCACCTGTCAACAATGCTTACCAGGGTATCTGTGGACTTGCGGGCCTCCCTGAGAAGAAGCCCGTATCCTTCCCTGCCAATGATTTTCAGCGCGGCCCACGGCTTCAGACATGCAAAAGAACGGGACCCTTCGATGGTGAAACGACCCGTGTCGACCGAATTTTTCCTGATGATGTATTTGGAAGAGTGTTTAATAAAATGAAGATCTTTTTCGTTTCGGAAAACAATAATACCCATGCTCATAGGACAGAAAAGGAGTTTGTGGGCATCAATAGAAACAGAATCAGCCATTTCAATTCCTCGAAAAAGGCTCCTGTACTCATCCACCAGAAGCGCAGGCCCGCCCCAACAGGCATCTACGTGAAAATGGGCGCCTGTTTTACGGGCAATCTTTCCCAGTTCATGGAGGTCGTCCACGTTTCCTGTTTCCGTATTGCCTGCGATTCCCACAATGGCCATGATCTTGGTTCTATCGGCACCTGGTCTGGCGAGACTGCTTATCTTTCTGCGAAGCTTGTCAATATCTATCCGGTTCTTCTCATCAACCGGAATGATCAGGACGTTTTCTTCCCCGATCCCTAACATATTTGCTGTTTTTTTAATGGAATAATGCCCTCTCGCTGATACCAGAATCACGCACCGTTCATATCCGTAATGTTTGAGGGCCGGCCCCATTCCGGATATTCGAAGGCCTGGAAAATCCCTGTCAGGAGGAAAAGCTTTTTCTCTCGCCACAAGAAATGCCGTCATGTTCGCAAGCGTACCGTCTGAAGTAACGTTGCCAAGAGCAACTTTAGGATTCTGTATGTGCTTGATATAGAACTTCTCGTTCCTATCGAAAACCAGGCGGTGCAGCCACGCTAGCAATTCTCTTTCCACAAAACTGGATGCCTTCGCCGTCTCAATTTTCACCTGGTTCTGGTTCAAGGCAGCAATAACCATCTCAAGGAGGATCATAAAATAGGGTGTAGCACTGATCATGTGGCCGATATAGTAAGGATTTCCGACTTTCACCGAATGGGCGACAACCTTTGTCTTTATCTCTGCCAGGACATCTTTTATGAGCAATGGTTCATCGGGAACGGATATTCGATCAAAGATGGCGCTGAGTTCAGGCAGCGAGATGCTGCTGTGAATTCCTCCTTTTTCCTGAAAAAAGCGGTGTATCATCTGAAGGAGTTCATGCCCGAACTCGATGAATTTGTCCGGGGAATCAGGCATGATAAAAAGCTTTTTGAGGTATTCTAAATTGGATTTAATTTTGACGGGATCATTCATGGGATTTTGTTTGAGAATAAAGTATAGAGCCACATTTCGTCGGGCGTCCAGTTAATAAGAAGGCACAACTTATCCTCATTCAGGGAGGATAACAGACCATGAGGAAACAGGCCTTGATATAATGATTTATTCCAATAAAAGTCAAGGGGTTTAGGCCCGCAATCAGGATTCGGTATCTTGGCAACACTTTCATGGCTACATATCAACTTTCAAAGAGATGTTGAATTTTCCCGCCAGAACCTTTAGAGAAGTCAGGGCCTCTTCGTAATTGAACTCGCCGATACTCTTTTCAAGAGGTTTAATCAGTTCTTCAAAAGGGCTTTCGGAAACCTGGATTTTCAGCTCTTCTAACGCCTGATCAGCATCCAGACTGAACTCCCGTAAACACGTTTCAAGCTCCAGGAACCTACGGGAAATAAGATCCATATCTCCTTCCATGCTCTCCAAGAATTGCACGGGTTCAATCTGCTCTGTCTGCTCTGTCTGCTCTGTCTGCTCTGTCTGCTCTGTCTGCTCTGTCTGCTCTGTCTGCTCAAGACGATCAATCGACTGGAACACTGTGTCAAGATCTAATTGAAAAGGAATCAGGCAGGAATCTATCTCCGATCTATCTCCAGTCTTGACTGCCTCCTCCAGATGCGCAGCAGACTGATGCAGGTTTACGGCAGCCAGATTGCCGGCAACACCTTTGATATTATGGATCGTAAACCGCACCTCTTCCATTTCTCCTTGCTTCAGGCTTTTGCCGATTTCCACAACCGCATCTTGAAAACCCGTCCTGAAATCCTGAAGAAGCTCCAGATACAATTCTCGGTTTTGAAGAACCCTGGTAATACCCTCCGCAAGATTCAGTCCCGGCAGCTCATCAGGCCACGGTTTTTCCTGAGTAGGGGCCTCCTCAATGGAATCCTCCGCCCTTTTGGTTTCTCTCTTTCCAAATTCGATCTCTTTTTTTAGATCAGGGATAAAATCGCTTGCATTTTCCTTCGGTTCTATCCATTTCACCAGGACAGCAAAAAGTTTTTCAGGATCAACAGGCTTTGAAACATGGTCATTCATACCAACCTCTTGTTCCTTCTCCCCTCCACTGTCAGGGGTTTGCGCAGACATGGAAACGATCGGAAGGTTTTGAAACCGTTCGTCCTTTCTTAATATGGAAGTAGCCTCCAGACCATCCATGACAGGCATATAAATATCCATCAGAACAAGATCAAATGGCGTCTCCCCCGCAAGCTGTACAGCTTCTTTTCCATTAGAAGCCACTGTGATATCCAGACCGGCCTGTTCCAGCAACTCTCGCGCGACCTGTTGATTAATCACATTGTCTTCCGCCAAAAGAATTTTTGCGCCTCTTATCCTGGAAATTTTCAAGGTCAGTTCAGATCCCCGATCTTCCCCCTCGGTTTCCCACTCCTCCTCTCTTCCAAAGACCGTCAAGATCAGCTGAAAGAGTTTTGAAAGGGTGAAAGGTTCCTGTAAAAAGGCATCCATCCCGGTCTTCCAGAAAGCAGGAATATGATCTTCCATTCCCTGTCTTTCAACCATCACAATTTTTGGCGTAGAACCTCCACTTACCAAATCTACCATGGCTTCAGGTCTTTCAAAATCCGGAGAAGAAATCATATTCCAATCCAGAAAAATCAGATCAAAACCGGAAGATGGCTCTGCTTGAATTTTGTCGAATTGCAACTGCGCCTCTCCCTTGGTGCCGGCCGTGAATACCTCAAAGCCAAACGACGTCAGGGAATCTCTCATGCTCTTTGCTGCAGTAGCCCTGTTTCCTAACAGTAGAACCTTCCCCCCCGTCAACGGTTCACCCAGTCGCAATTTCGACGAGACCCCGGGTGCCTCCAGACCAAATTCCGCAGTAAAAAAGAACGTACTTCCCTCGCCTTCAACGCTCTCGATCCAAATCTTCCCCCCCATCATGGACACAAGCTGCTTACTGATACTCAAACCAAGCCCCGTCCCTCCATATCGCCGGGTAGTCCCCCCATCTGCCTGCGTGAAAGGCTGAAAAAGTTTGTCGGCTTGCTCCTGACTGAGTCCAATACCGGTATCTCGAACCGAAAATTCAACAATGGCCGTGCTTTCCTCCTTTTGACGCATTTTCAGTGCCACTACAATCTCGCCCTGTTCCGTGAATTTGACTGCATTGCCTGCAAGATTTGTCAAAACCTGCCCCAATCGAAGGGGATCTCCAACAAGATCGTTCGGCACATTGGGGTCCATTGCGTACAGAAAGTCCAATCCTTTTTCAGCCGTTTTCAAACTAATCAAACTGGAGAGGTTATTCAGAACATCGTCTAGGGAGAAAGGGATTTTTTCCATAGTCAATCTCTGGGCTTCAATCTTGGAATAATCGAGAATATCATTGATAAGCCCAAGAAGCATTTTACCGGCACCTTGAATTTTATTCAAATAATCTAGTTGTTTAGGAGACATATCGGTTTGAAGGGCAAGATAACTCAGTCCGATGATCGCATTCATGGGAGTTCGAATTTCATGGCTCATATTGGCTAAGAATTCACTTTTGAAGCGGCTGATCTCTTCGGCCTTCATCCTGGCAAGTTTCAGATCTCTCCCTCTCGTTAACGCCCTTTTGAGATTGACAGTAATCAGAAGAACAAAACAGGCCGCCAGATTCATAACGGGCAAGAGGGGGGAGACAAAAACCCCAAGGGCCTGAAAACACCACACAGTACCGCTCAAAAGCCCTATGGCCAGGAAGATGAGGGCCAGAGAGCCCAGAACAGGTCGATTAAAAATCAACAAAAAGGAGGCCATCAATCCCCCAAGAAACACCAACAGAAGCTGGACCCCGGGTGCCCAGCCCGGTCGAGAAATAAATTCCCCGTGCAGGATATTGTCTGCAATGGTCGCCTGAATCTCCACTCCAGGCATATAGGACCCAATGGGCGTGGTATGCATGTCCCCAATTCCAACGGCTTTGGTTCCTACAAAAACCAATTTTCCTTTGAGATGTTCCCCGGAAATCCTTCCACTCAAAAGATCAGCGGCTGAAATAGTCTCAAAAGCGCCTGCGTATTTTCGATATTTGATCCATAGACATCCTGAAACATCTACAGGGATTGTCGTTTTTCCTAAGCGCAGAGAAAGAGAGCGCGAATCTGTCCCCTTCAGAGTAACCTGGCCAACTCCTGCTGCTTGCATGAGTGTCGCAAGGGCAAGGCTCGGGTATGGTTTTCCTTGGTATTTCACAAAAAGAGGGCACCGTCTCACGAGACCGTCATCATCCGTAATCGCATTGACAAATCCGGAGTGCATAACGGTACTGTTAAGAGGCTCAATATCACACACAACCGATTCGGCAACGATGAGCTGATCAAAAGAAACAGGATCGTTCAAGGAAGAAAGAATCGCCATCTTCAACGGTGGAATCGTGCATTTTCTTGACGATGGGATTTTTTGATCAAAAAGAAAGGCATAACTCAAAACGAATGGTCCCTTGCGAAGAATTCCGGCAAGGATACGATCATTGTCTTCAAGACCTTCCGGAAGCCCTGAAATCTTTGCTTTCACCTTCAGGTCCCGCCAAAGCATCTCCTCTATGGCCCGTGGAGACATCCTGTCAGGCTCCGGAAACAAAACATCGACCCCGATACTTGCGGGTTCAAAACGCCTTATTTTCTCCAACAAAAGGGCGATCCTGTAACGGGGCCAAGGCCACTGCCCATACTCACGAAGGCTTTTTTCATCAAATACCACAAGAACAGGAAGGGCGGCAGGAAGGGTGTTTAAAGACGATTTCAAGAAGGTGTCATAGATTTTAAAGTCAAGAAACCGAACTATGTCCGGCTTGACCATTGCAAGTACAGCCATGACCAAGGTCAGGCAGAGGCCGGCAAGGAATCCTCTGAAACGGCGTTTTTTCATCCGATTTCTTTCTTATCTAACGGTGACCTCAACCCTGCGGTTTTTCGGTTCGGCCACATTATCCCCCGTTGGAACGACAGGATTGCTTTCACCATGGGAATCTACATCCAGAAACCCGGCATCAATCCCTCTGGATACAAGGAGTTCTTTTATCAAAATGGCCCTCTTCAAAGAAAGCTTACGGTTATATTCCGCAGAACCTTTGGTATCCGTATGTCCCACCACACTGACGTCCGTAGATTTCCTTGCCTTGATGGTGCTCAGAATATCAGGGATCAACTCTTCTGATTCATCGGTCAGGCTATCCTTCCCACTTTTGAAGAATAGGGTAAAAGTCACCGGAGGGACGGGCTGCGCCTCAAGGGCCTTTCCAAATCTGTCCTTGATGCTCCCCTCATCCATTTCTCCAGGCTCAGAGGGGATCTTATCAGGAGAAGATACCTCGGTAGCGTAGTTCGGCTGAGAAACAACTTGAGTCCCTTTCTTGGTGGTCACCGAAATTTCCCCTACACTACCATCAGGGTTAGGGAGGAGTACGAAGGTATTTTTTGGAGCACAACCGGAAATAGAGAAAAAAGCACCAAAGATAAGCAAACAGAATAGAGCGATACGTCTCATGAACTTTCTCCTGTCACTGCAGAGCCTCAAGAGTTAAATAGATAGAAGTATCCATTGCCTGTCCGGCCCGCAAAATATGAATTAATCCACGGCAACCAGGAATCTGGTTCCCCTGACGCCAAGCACCGCCAACGGCGTTTCAACCCGCACGGATTCCGGCGAAAGTTTGGCTATCTTTCCTGAAAGAAAAGCAGCAGTTCCCTTGCTCACACTGGATACAAAAGAAAGCTTTCCGTCTGCCGGGGAATAAAGAAATTCATCAATGGCTATACGGCTATCCGGCCCCATGGAAAGGACCGTATCGTCCCGGAAAATAACGCCAACAGATCCATCCGGTCCGGTCTGAAGAATATCTTTCTGGTAGATCTTATTCCCAGTCACAGCTTCAACAACCTGACCGGATCGTTCCACCGTCGCCGTTCCGTTGACATTATTGATGACCCCTGCAACATCCTTGTCGGTTGCACTGCAAGGCACCGCATAAAGGAAAAAAACACAGCAAAACACAAACCATCTTTTCATAATCGCACCCTGTATGTTGAGGTTTCTGTTCGTTCCGGAAAATATTGAAAATAGCGTATTTTTAAATTTAGAGACATTTCCCAAGTGGGTCAAGTGAAATTTTCAACAAAGTTTTTCCGGCTCATGTCGAATTAACGTGATGTTTTTGTCAGTTGTCGAATAGACCATGCTCAGATTCCAGGTGTCAGGTGTCAGGTGTCAGGAAAAAACCGGGCCGCAGTCAGCATATTAAACGTAATAACCAATCATTATGCTTATTATAACCAGAAAATGGGAATCCCGCTGCGGCGGGACTGAAACCTGACACCCGAAACCTGACACCTCTGTTCAGGAAAAAGGGATTCTTCACGCTAATCCGCTGACCCAGTTTTTCCGGATCGAGAAAAGAAAGAAGGGAGACACAAACGCGTCTCCCTTCTTCGCTGAAACCAAACAGCAATAAAAATCTTCATCAGGGGCTATTTTTTCTTGAGATCCTTCAGCAGACCTTCCAGGTAAGTCTGTCTTTCCTGCCACATCTTAATAACCTGATCCCGTGTCATCACGCGAACGGGGCTGCCGCTGCCCTTCATTTTCTTCAAGGTCTTTTTTGAGTTGAACATCCTGGGGAAAACATCGGCGCATTTCTTGATAATCTCATCCGACACGCCTTTGGGAAAGGCAACGCCTCTGAAATTAACGCTGGAATCATCGATATCAATCCCGAGCTCCTTGAAGGTCTTGACATCCGGCAGAAAGTCATTTCGTTCCAGATCGGCAACGGCCAGAATCTTGATGCGATCCTGGTTACGGAAGGCGTCGGAGAGGTTGTTGAAACCGGCCTTGACTTTCGCACCAACCACGGATTGCATGGCGGGAACCCCTCCCTTTTCCGGGATGTACGTCATCTTAACGCCGGTGGCTTTGGCAAGCTGGAGGAAGGCGATATGGTGCCCCACATAGAGTCCCGCACCGCTCACCGTCACCTTACCGGGGTTCTTTTTAGCGTATTCCAAAAGATCTTGAACCGTGTTGAAAGGGCTGTCTTTGCCCACAATCAATACCGCTGGATCCGCGCCCCAGTTGGCCACAGGCGCAAACGTATGGATATCGTATTTGGTTTTGAAAACGATGGACTGGGCGATGAAATGCGGCACATTGTAGCTCAACATGGTGTATCCGTCCTTTGGGGCTTTCTGGACGCACCAGTTCCACCCCACCTGACCACCGGCTCCGGGCTTATTGATGATCACAATGGGCTGCCCCAGAAACTCTTCCTGGCCAGCCATCATGGTCACAATACGGGCCTGAAAATCCGTGGCGCCACCCGGTGAATACGTCACGATCATGCTCACCGGAGACTTGGGATACTCGGCCTGAACCCCTGAACCCAAGCCGAAAATCATCACAGCCGCCATGAAGAAAACCATTCCCATTAAACCAACGTTTCTCTTTTTCACGATTTTTCCTCCCTTACGAAAAGTGTATTGATGAGGCGTCTCCCTCATCTAAAAACGTCGAAAAGCCGCTCTTTTCAACGTCATAAGCCTAACCAAAGATATTTGAAATTCGAAATTGGAAATTTGGTCGGATACACCAAATCCTTCTCCCTCCAATTTCTAATTTCTAATTTCCAGTTTCAAGAGAAATATATGTATCCAAAAGGGGTTACAGCACTTCTGAGAGATAAGCTCTCACAGTGAACGTGTAAGAATCTATAATAGCAGCCCTTTCGGGGTCTGAACAGCGAGAAGCACGTTAAACAGCAAAAACAAAATTCCGGTAAACACACCCCCAATAATCACCCTCATCACTGCCGTGCGAGCGGTCAAATCGCTCTTTCCCAGTGTGAACGTCACCACAATGAAAAACAAGAAGGCCGACAGATAAAATCCCAAGGCTTCCATGAAAATAAAATAGACGATAATCATAAAAAAACAAATCAAAAAACGCCCGAAGGGAAAACGCTCCCCTCCGGCACTTTCCGGCTTCTTCAGGTAGACGGATTGAAGCAACAGAAGGGCCGACAGAATCCCCATGATGATAATAATCACCCGGGGAAAGTTTGCAGCCCGGGGATCGTCCATATAACCGAGACTAAGATAGAGACTGATAACCCCCGCCAATAAAACCAGTGAAACAATCAGATCTTTTTTCAAACCAAAGCCTCCTTTGCCTTCCGGTATGCCCTGATTTCACCATAGACGCTGTAACCGATGGACGCAACACAGAGTAGAATGATGACCATGTTCATGGATCCCGTAAAGAAATAGGAAAACAAGCCCACATCCGTATCGGCGATCAGCTTCCCCTTGAGAAAGTTATCCTCGGCAATGGGTCCAAGAATAATCCCCAGCACCACCGGTGCCGGTGAAAAGCCGAATTTTCGACCGATATACATCAGCGTACCCAGTGTAAACATCACGATCACATCATCAAAACTGTTCTGAACACTGTAGGTACCGTAAACAGCCAGAATGGTCACAGCGGCAATCATAAACAGGTTGGGAACGCTCATCACCATATAGGAATAACGGGACAGAATAATACCAAATATACACATGGCAATCTGCGCCAAAACCAGGCTGGCAATAAATGTATAGGTTATGGAGGCGTGGCTGATGAAAAGATCAGGCCCGGGGAAAAGACCATGAATCAGAAGCCCTCCAAGAAGAACTGCTGCGGTGGGGCTGCCGGGAATGCTCAAAGTGAGCAGTGGGATTAAGGAGGGGCCCACCATGGCGTTGTTGGCGGATTCCGCAGCCGCGACCCCTTCCGGGTTACCGGTACCGAACGATTCAGGATTTTTGGAAAATTTCTTGGCCTGGTCATAGGCAATAAGCCCTGCCACCTGACCACCTGCCCCGGGGATGATGCCGATAATAGAACCGACAATGGAGCCAATACTAAGGCTCTTCACCATCTTCAGGTTCTCGGCGATGGTCTTGAAAAGAATCCCCTTTTCCGGCTTGAAATCGGGTCGTTCCAGCTTGCTGCCTAAGCTTTCCACCAGCGCAAAGACCTGTGGGATAGCAAAGAGACCGATCAACGCGGGAACAATAGCCACCCCGCCGGTCAGCACGTCGTGGTACACAAATCGAGGGGTCCCCAACAGGGGGCTATACCCTATGGTGCTGATCAAAAGCCCGAACATGCCCCCCAGCAATCCCTTCAAAATCGATCCGGATGAAAGGCCTGCCATAACGCTGATGCCGAAAATGGCGATCCAGAACATTTCCGGAGGCCCGAATTTCAGAGCAATCCTGGCCAGCGGTGGCGTAAACAGGATCATAATGACCATACCGATCAACCCGCCCACCAACGAGCTGATAAAACAAACATAAAGAGCCTTCTGTGCCCTGCCTTGCAGGGCCATGGGATGACCGTCCAGCAGGGTCGCAATATTGGCAGGGGCTCCCGGGATATTAATGAGAATAGCTGAAATGGCGCCACCCGCTACGGTAGCGGTATAGACTGCGCCCAGCAGGATCAGGCCTGTGGCGGGGTCCATATGAAACGTAAACGGTACCAGAAGAGCAACGGCCATGGTGGGACTGAGGCCAGGCGTAGCCCCCAGGACGAGGCCGCCGATTACGCCGAGAATAAGGGTTAACAGGTTGGTAAAGGAGAGTGCTTGTGGGAAATAATGCAAGAATTCTGCCATATAGAAAACCTCGTCTGTAATACTGAGTGGGACGGAAGCAGCACACTGCGTCTTTCTATGTCGATTCTACCATATGTCCTCACAGGTTTCAAATGAGTCTGGGAAATCATGCAAGCGTCAGAAGACCTATTTAGCGCTTTCCCCGAAAATCCCGTGAGGATTTCAAGAAACAGCAAAAGGCATAGCCCAAAATCGGGGAGAATCCCTCCCGTGATTTGTTCTACACCTTTTGCCATCATCTTTTACCGAGTCATTTCATCCATATGCCACATGAAAATCAATTTTCTACAAATTATTGAAGTTCAAATATGCATAGAACAAAGTCTGGTTAAAAATCATTATTACGCCTCAAGTTCTTTGATTAAATCCGGAAGCTTCAAGCGCTGAATCTTCCCGGATGGCCCTTTTGGGAGTTCATCCATCAACTTGATGATTTTCGGGGTTTTGTACTTACCCAACAATGTCAAACAGTGGTCCAGCAACTCCTGCTCGGTGACGCTGCAACCGGTTTTCAGGGTGACACAGGCCAGGATCTCCTCACCATAATCGTCATCGGGAATTCCTACAGCCGCCGCATCCAGGACCGCAGGGTGCTGATAAAGGACCTCGTCAATCTCCTTGGGCGCGATATTCTCTCCACCCTTGATAATGAGTTCCTTGATACGACCGGTAACGAAAACAAACCCGTCCTCGTCCATATGGCCAAGATCCCCCGTATGGAGCCAGCCATCCGGTTCAATGGTTGTTGCCGTAATATCGGGCGCCTTGTAGTATCCCTTCATGACATTGTCGCCCTTGATCATGATCTCCCCCTGCTCTCCCCGGGGCAGTTCATACCCCTTTTCATCGATAATCTTGGCGGTATTGCCCACAGCGGGACCAGGTGATCCGTACTTGCGCTTTTTCGGATCTATGGGGTTTGAGAAAACCGGCGCAGCCGTCTCTGTAAGTCCCATGGTTTCCACAATAGAAATGCCAAACTTTTCTTCAAAAGTCTTGTGTAACGATGGCGGCAGAGCAGACGATGCAGACCGACCAAAACGAAGCTTAGAGAGGTCAAAATTTTTCCCCTCCAGGTCCGTGGAGTTGCACAGATAAGAAATCATGGTGGGCACCACGCTGAACCAGGTGCAACCATATTCAGATATATATTCCCAGAAAGCGCCCGTGCTGAACTTATTGGGCATAATAACACTGCTGCCGCTCACCAGGGGCGTCACGGAGGTCACCACTTCACCATTGATGTGATAAAGGGGCAAGCTACACAGCGCCCGATCGTCCGGAGTCAGTTCATGGGCCAGGGCGGTGTATTCTCCACCCGCCACCATGTTCTTATTGGATAATATCACACCCTTGGGTACTCCTGTGGTACCTGAGGTGTACAGAAGCAGGGCGTCATCCTCTTCCACCATTTCGGGCAGGGAAACACCGGAGAGGTCTTCACCCTCGGGAATAATATTCTCCACGTTATTGTCTATCTCGATCAGCTTGATTTCGTTCGCCGCTTTAGCGACAGCTTCCATTAAACGTTCTTTATGATCCTCCGTGTAAAAAACCACCTGCGCATCCGAATGGTCCAAAACATACACCAACTGGGAAGGCTGCGACATCAAGTTGAGTGGCGCCGACACGAAACCCGCGTACATGGTTCCAAGAAATATTTCATTGGTCTGGTAACCGTTTGCCAACATGAAGGAGACCTTGTCTCCCTTTTTCAGCCCCATCTTTGTCAGATATTTTCCGAACCGGATTGAGTCTTCCTTTAATTGTGCGAAGGAAAGACTCAATCCAGGTTCAGGGGCTATCATATAGATCTTATCCGGCTCATCTTGTGCCCGTTTATCTATAAAATGCTTGATAGTCCGCATGTATTTATTACCCCTTTTTTTTGATTGAGGATCTCGTATCACCAAAAGCTGCAATTAGCTCTTAGCTCTTAGCCGTTAGCTTAAAACTCCCAAGCATTTATATGGCCTTTACCTCTATTGGGAGTCTCATTTTTTGATGCTTATTTATTGCATAGTAAGAAATTGATATTGTGCGGCTAATAGCCAACGGCTGACCGCTAATTGCATCTTTCAGGCATCAGCTACCGTAATCGTAGCCGATCTGGTAGGCCTGTCGATTCCTGTCATGGAACTTGGGAATCACCATCAGGATGCTCTCGAGGACAATATCCTTGTCGAGGCCTTCAATCACTTTTGCCATGTGGCCCAGCACCAGGGTGTTGGCAAAAAGCGGGTTGTTGAAATGCTCCATGGAAAGGTCTTTCGCTGGAAAGGCCTTCTGCGGGCATGGAAGACTCTCGTCTAATTCTTCCACAAACGACGGATCATAGATAATCACCCCTTCCTTCGACACCGTGTCCTTGAATCGGTCATAGGCGCCTTTGGACAGGGCAACAAAATAATCCGGGGATTCACACATGGGACTGTCGATAGTACTTTTGGACAGAACCACCTGGCTTCTCACGTAACCGCCACGCATTTCCGTGCCGTGACTCTTGAGCATGGTCACATGCAGACCCTGTTTGACCCCGGCCTCTCCGACAATCTGCCCAAGCCTGACGACGCCCTGCCCGCCAAAACCACTTGCCACAATTTCGATTCTGTTTTTCATATGCTTCCGGTCCTCCTGATCTTTTCGAGGGTCTCGTGCACAAATTCAGAAAACTCGGGCCTGGAGTTACTGGCATCATGCCAAATGCCGGTGGCCCACACCGTATCTTCTTTTTCCTGACCCAACGGCGCCGCCTGTTTTTCAATCCACTTGTATATATTGACCTGGTTTCTGGACCCCAGTTCCCTGGCGCCAAAATTGGTGGGGCAGGGAAAAGGCATGTGTACCAGCGAAAAGCCCTTATTTTCTATAGCTTTCTTCACCGTAGCAACAGCCTTGGCTCCATCCATGGCCACGTGACGCGCCAGGAATGTAGCGCCGGCGCCTTTCAATATGTGCATGACGTCCATACCGTCGCTCATGAGGTTATGTTCAAACATGCCGTAGGGGCTACTATCCGTGTGACTCCCCTGCGGGGTGGTCCAACCGTACTGGCCGCCCGTGGATTGATATCCCAGGTTGTCGTTGACGATTACGGTCATGTCCGCATTGGATCGAGCCGCGTGAATCAAGTGCATGAGCCCGATACCGAAGGCATCCCCGTCTCCTACCGTAAGGATGATCTTTTTCTCGGGCGGCAGGGCAATCCGCAACCCTCGGGCAATAGCGTATACACGCCCATGGGTCCCGGCAAATCCATCCCCTTTCCAAGTAGCAAAGGTCTGTCGGCCGGCACATCCGATGGAAGTACCCCATATGACATCGGCCACCTCCAAACCAACTTCAGCAATGGCCTGGACCAGAATTTTATGATTCATTCCCAGGCCGCACCCGGAACACGCCGTGCTGGGGATCTTCCTGGAACGCAAATATTTTGCAGTAATTTCACTCGCTTTATATTCCATCTACCATTCCTCCAATACCCAACCTTTTCGACTAATGGGCTCATCTTTAAGAAGTTTTTCAAAGGTCTCAATCAGGTCCGGAGTAGTGGGCAAATCGCCGCAGGTCCCCAGGAAATTGATCTGAGAATCCTTGGGCGCCGCACGCTTTACCTCGCGGACCAACTGACCGTCCCAGTTGAGTTCAACGGTCAGATATTTGGTCCTGCGGTCGAAATGTTCGTCCGGAAAGGGCCAGATATTGATGAGACGAAGAGATCCCACTTTCAGACCCATACCACGCGCTTTCTCCACGGCCGTGTTCACCACCCGTGAAGGGCTGCCGTAGGATACCACAACGAGATCAGGATCATCGTCCATGTGCTTCTTTTCGTAATGATGATTAAACACGTCCCGGTTGTTCCTGACCTTGTAGATCAGTCGATAGGCATGTTTGTGGTGGGCTTCCACTTCTTCGATGTCAAAACCTTCTTCCGTGGGAGTCCAGTCGGAGCAGAGCGCGCCGGTGTTGTGTCCCATAACCACCGGGGGTACATCCAGAGCATCTGTAGACGGGTAAAATTCAGGCCCCCGGCAGATTTTTCTGGGCCAGGTACGAAAGCCCAATTCTTTCATTTCATCGTCATTTTCAGGGACACTGATGTCTTCAAATCCGTCGGTAATCAGCTGATCCGCCAGAACGGACACGGGCATACGGAACCGTTCGGCCAGATAAAAAGCCTCCACAGTCATGGCCATACATTCCTGTGCCGTATTGGGCGCCAGGCAGATGGTTTCAAAGTTTCCTCCCTGGGTCGGGTACCGCATCAGATAAAACTCTCCCTGACCCGGTGCTCCAGTAATACCACTCACCGGTCCCACACGACCTGAATTGAGCACGACTACGGGTGTTTCGCAACCCAATGCCCAACCATAGGGATCCATGTACAAAATAAAGCCGGGCCCCGATGTGGCCGTCATGCTCTTCATGCCGCCCAGAGATGCACCGATGCACATATGCATGGCGGCGCATTCGTCCTCGGCCTGCAGGTAAACACCTCCTATCTGAGGCAGCCTCAGGCTCATGGCCTCAGCCAGCTCGGTAGCCGGCGTAATGGGATAGCCGGAGAAGAACGTGCAACCCGCCAGGATGGCCCCCTCGGTGATCGCGAAATTTCCTGTTTCTAAATACCTTTTCATATGATTAACCTCCTTAGGCTCAGGCTATTACTTCTGCAACATCGATGGCGAAGTCAGGGCAGGAAAAATAGCATTTGAAGCACCCAACGCACCAATCCGAAGACTTGACTTCAGCCGGCCTGTAACCTTTTGTGTTGAAAGTACTGGCAGGACCGAATGTACCCACGCCGCAGGCTTCTATGCAATATCCGCATTCTTTGCAGTTTTCAATGTTCAAAACCACTTCAAACTTACGGGCGTCGCAACTAATACAACGAGCCGCTTCAGCTGCTACTCCCCGGTCGCTGAGGCCTTTTTCCACCTGGTCAAAACCATTCAGTCTCTCCCATGGCTTCAGGATACCCATCTCGTTTCGAGGTTGTGCCTCGAATAGGAAAGGAGACAGCATAATCTCGTCCTCAGGCTTCGCCAGGACTTCTTCAATATTCCCGTCACCACCCATATAGGCATCCATGGCGCCGGCAGCTTTTCGTCCATGCGCGATAGCGCCGATGATCGAATCCGGACCGCTCACCACATCGCCGCCGGCAAATACGGCGGCGTCGCCGGTAACCTGGGTCTCGGACACAGCAATACGACCTTTCTCTGCGCCAATTCCGGTCTGCCCTTCTACGTATCCCAGATCAGCGGTCTGACCTACGGCCAGAATGATGGCTGCAGCATCCGCTTTCTCGGTTTTTCCCTCGTCGTATTCGGGACTAAAATTTCCTTCTTTGTCAAACACCGCTACGCATTTCTTAAAACTTAACCCCGTAGCCGCAGGATCCCCCAGCACCTCTACCGGACCCCATCCATTGTTAATAACCACGCCTTCTTCTTCGGCCCGGGCAATTTCCCAGGCATGGGCAGGCATTTCTTCCCGGTTTTCCAGGCAGAAAAGTTGTACGCCCTTGGCGCCAAGTCTTCTTGCGGTCAAAGCCACATCGATGGCCACGTTGCCGCCGCCAACAACCACCGCACCACCCTTCATATCAAAGGTTTCGCCCAAGGCAACGTCTTTCAGGAAATCCCATCCCCAGAGCACCCCGTCTTTGTCGGAGCCTTCCACGGGAATCCGGGTACTACCGTTAGCTCCGGAGGCCAGGAAAAGCACATCAAAATCCTTCTTGAGTTCGTCCATGGTCACGTCTTTTCCAATGACCGTTTCCCCCTTGAAGACAACACCCTGTTCCAGAATGTCGTTGATGTCTTTGTCTAATCTCTCTTCGGGCAACCGATAATTGGGAATGCCGTAACGCATGGCGCCGCCCGGTTTGGGAAACGCATCAAACATGGTCACATCATGCCCTTTGGCGGCCAGATAATAGGCTGCCGTCAAACCCGCAGGGCCTGCACCAACAACCGCGGCTTTTTTCCCGGTTTTTGCAGCGGCTTTCTTGGCACTTTTCCATGCATCGCCTCCTTTCTCCACAGCTGCCCGCTTAATGGCGCGGATGGCAATGGGATCGCCGAATTGCTTGTACGCGCACACCTCTTCACAAGGGGCAAAACACGCGTCGGCACAAACGGTCGGCAGGGGAAGCTTTTCTCTCAAAACAGCCAATGCCTCATCAAACTGCTGGTCCTTGACCGCCCGGATGTACCTGGCGACATCCACACCGGCCGGACATGCCTCAGTACAACGCGGGACAATAAAATTTTTTCTCTGAACAGGTCTTGCGTCCATAATACGTCATTCCTCCTCAAAATGATAAAACCACACTACTTCCGGACTGATTTTGATTCTCGAAACATTTCTTCCGGAATATAGAAAGCAAAAACAATGCCATTGCCTTTCTTGAGGTGGGTTTGGAGGAAGGAAATATAGGTATATATCTGGAATAAAATAGGTAATTATTTTTAATAAGATAGGTTTTAGAGAAAAAAATGGAATGTCCAGCAACAGAGAATATCCGAAAAACCGTCCGAAAAACAGGACACGTCCGAAATTCCGGACACTTCTCATGCGATATATCGCGCAGAGACGCTGAGGCGCAAAGGAGGAAAGGTTCCCTTGAGATCCGTGCCAAAGAGCATAAAACAAGGGATGGAAATTAACGAGGTCTAAAGATTGTGAATTTTACATTTTTCATACAGAGTGGATCGGGCAATGCCCAACAGTTTTGCCGCCTTGGTCATATTCCCTCTGGTATTTTTCAACGCCTCCACCAGGACGCTTTTCTCATGGCAGGCCAGTTCCTGAGAAAGAGTATCTCCTGTAATCTTCAAGGCGGAGACAGAATCGGAGGCATCACTCCTGAATTCATTGGGCAGATGCTCACAACCGATGGAAACTCCCTCCGCAAGGCTCACTGCGCGCGCGATCACATTCTTCAATTCGCGAACATTGCCGGGCCAGGGATAGGCTTTCAATCTCTCCAAAGCCGAATCGTTTACCACAAAATCGGGTTTCCCCATGGAATGAAGGAAATAGTCTATCAGAACCGGTATATCATCAACCCTGTCCGAAAGGGCGGGAATTTCCACGCACATGGTGTTGAGCCGGTAGAAGAGGTCTTCACGAAATTCATTGCGATCAATCATGCCCCGTAAGTCTTTATTTGTTGCCGCAATCAACCTGAAATCCACATCGATCGTTTTAATGCCGCCCAGTTTTTCGATTCTTTTCGTCTCCAGGACTCTCAGGAGCTTCGCCTGGGCATTCAAAGGGAGGTCTCCGATTTCATCCAGGAACAGGGTACCCTGGTGGGCCAATTGAATCTTCCCTTCTTTCCCTTTTCTCGAAGCGCCGGTAAAAGCGCCTGTTTCGTAGCCCAGGAGTTCGGATTCCAGGAGTTCCCTCGGGATCGCCGCACAGTTCACGCACACAAAGGCCCCTGCATTCCGAGGGCTCGCCAGATGGGTCGCATGGGCAAACAGTTCTTTTCCCGTGCCTGTTTGCCCTAAAATCAGAACCGATGATTGGGTCTTTGCATACTTCGCCGCCATCTTCTTCGCTTCTTTTAAAGGGCGGTTGTTCCCGATAATAGAGTCAAAGTTGTAGGTAGCTGACAAAACGCTGTTCAATCCCCTCTTGTAATGGCTGACTTCCTTTTCCAGGAGGCTGAGCCTTGCAATCAGGCTGCCGATCTCTTTATGATCCTTGAAAACCGTCTGAAGGACCACACCGATTGTTTCCCCTTTTCGCATGATGGGAACCCTATTTACAAGCAAGGCAATATCCGCTCGCAGGCTGCAACGCTTTAGAAGTTCCATCTCCCCTTTTTCCACGACGGAAGGAAGCCTCGAATGGGGAAAATAGGTCTTGATATGTCTGCCTATCGCCTTTTTCTTGTCCGTTCCCAACAGGTCCGCGTAAAATTTATTCATAAAAAGGATTTTGGAATCCTGATCGCACAGAATGATCCCTGAATACACGTCGTCTAAAATCAACTCAAAGGCCTGCACCAGATCTTTCATGCTGAAAACAAACTTCTGGCTCAGTGATGCCTGCAAAACACGGGGCAAGTCTTCGGGTTCATCAAAGGAGAAAGGCTTGCCCTCCACAGTATCATAAATAGAAATCATCAAAATCTCCCGAAACCAGCTTACTCTGCATATGAACAGGTATGAAACAGAAAAAAATTTCAGTGTATTATCAGCGCCAAACGACGTGGTGTCAATAGAAATCCACGCATACAATCCAGGCTATCATGCAAGTTCAGGACACCTTACCTCCAGGAAACTCGAGTGACACCTTCAACGTTCTTTGAGGCAGCATATTTCCCGATTTGGTAAACGAGTCGCATGTCTGTACCGGGGTAGTTGACCTCTCAATGTGTTATGTTCTGAAAAACAAAAGCCTGATTTTATGGGATCCGATGAAACGGCTTGTGAAAATTCCTTTTGCGAAGCAGGGAGGTTGATGTTGTGTGATGGGAAGTGGAGTCTATATCATCTCGTTATCACCTTGCGACCGTCGATCCGGGTTGACAGTACCTTGGGATTATCCTTGCTCAGCTCCTGTACAGGAACCGAATAGAGGTCTTTGTCAAATACAACGATATCCGCCCTGCAGCCCACGTCAAGCGACCCTATATCCTGCATGCAAACCGTGGCTCTGTTCCCCACGGTAAAACCCCGAACAAGATCTTCCATGGTCAGCGGTGGATGGCTGACTGGGTCTCCGCCGCCGGTCAAGGCGACCGCCATATTTGCGGCAGGCCCGCAAAAAGGCAATCTGTTTGAAGGGTAATCACTCGAATACGCAAGGGTAATGCCGGCATCTTTAAACTTTTTGTAAGGATACGAAACCCTTCCGTGTTCACCGTAGAAATCAATGAGTGTTTGTTTCATGAAACCCCAGTGCATCGCGGGCTGAACCCCTGCAACAATGTGGTCCCCGAGCTTTTTCATCCGCTCGATCTGCCCATCCGTGACAAACCCGAGATGGTAGAACGTATGCACACTGTTCAATCGTCCCCTTTTTTCCAGGACGGATTCAATCGCCCTGAGTACGACCTCGACAGCTTCATCCCCCTGTACGTGGTAATGGACATCCAACTCCCGTTCGTCGGCTTTTTCTACAATTCTGTTGATATTGTATTTTTCGCCATAGGTGTCATCGTGATACACGGCGAACAAGCCATGTCCGCCAAGTGTATTCGCAAACGTTGTCCAGGCCCCGCCATTGCCGGCCGCTCCATCCACAAAGAGCTTGAGACCCGCAAAGCGGACCATCTCGGTATCCTCTCCCATGTCGGCCAGTGTGTCGATCTCGTCTGCATCGAAGAAGGTGAATGCGTAATTCACCCGAAGCGGCAGGTTCCCTTCCCGCTCCAGCTTTTTGCAGAGATCCGGTTTGAATATCCGACCCATCGGCCCCCCCATCAGTTCCAGTATGGAGGTATACCCCATAGACGCCCATGTGTTGAGCAGCTTGATCAGGCCCTCTTCAATCATCGCATCCGGAATGAACGGGAAAATGGCCTTGTTTCCCACCAAATACCCCGCGTTTTCCCGCAGCATGCCGGTGGGCGCCCCGTTTTCACGAACGATCTTACCTCCCGGCGGGTCAGCAGTATCTCCCGTGAAACCGCTCTTCTTCATGGCCACGGAGTTTGCAATATAACTATGTCCTGTTTGATCCGCCAACAAGACAGCCCTATCATTTATCGCCTCATCGATCCTGGCCAGGTCATCCAGGGTCCATGCATCGTAATCTTTCAGCATATACCCCATCCCCAATGCCGGCATACCTTCCGGAAGCCTGGCGCATGCCTCGGCGGCAACCCTGGCGATGTCGTCCGCTTTTGAAGTCCCATCCAACCTTATTCCACTACCGGCCACAACCGCCATCGCCACTAAATGGACATGGCTGTCGATAAAGCCCGGGTATGCCACGCCACCCCCGAGGTCAACGACGTCTGCATCCTTGTACATCGCCGGATCCACATCCAGCGCGTGGACCTTTCCGTCCTTGACGACCATATTCCTTACTTTTCGTGCAGCGTCCACGTAGATGGTTCCGCTTGTAGTAAAAAGTTGAGTCCTTGAGTCTATTTTCTCATTCATGATTTCTTATCCTTTATGATGCGGCAAGCTCATTGTCGGAAAGAGAAAGAGCAGGCCGAGCGCTCCCATGCCCAGAACCGACATACGGGCAGCCCGGAGCCGGGCCCGCTCGTTGATAGCCATCAACTGAACCGCCTGCTGCTGTGGGATGTTGAGGTCTTTGAGGATGCGACGGGCATCTTTGTCGCTCATGAACTGGGCCTCCTTGACGAGTGCAACACGCTCCTGTGTCTGAGGGCCGATGACCTTGTCCAGGCGCGTCTGTTGTTTGATCGACTGTGTGAGGCCTGCAATCAGAATGGCCCCCACAATGGCAATTCCCACGGCCTGCCCCACGTTTCTCGCCGTCCCCTGGACGCCTCCCGACTGTTCGGCAAGGGACTGGGGGACCGCGCCGGCAATCACCGCGCTGAACTGGGAGGCAAGGAGCCCGCAGCCCACTCCGGCCAGAAAAAGGCCGACCAGCAAGCCCGGGTTCGTGGCGGAGGTCCGGAGTCCAAAGGCCAGCCAGACACTGGAAAAGGCCAGGAGCAGAATACCCGCCTGGCAGACCCGTCGAGGGCTCACGCCCTTTAAGATCATGGGCGTGCCGATGGAAAAGATCACCATACCGATCGCATAGACGCTGAACACGGCGCCGCTCTTGATGGCATCGTAGCCGACGACGATTTGCAGGAAGGTGATGAACACGAACGAGAACGAACCCAGCACGAAGAAAACCACCGCGTTCATGTACAGACTCGCTCGTACGGCCGGGGTCTTAAGAAAGGCCGGGGCATCAACACGCTTTTCCCCATGGACTCGTGATAACGCTCCCAGGCCAGGAAGAGCCAGAAAACCACAGCGCTTCCCACCAACAGATACATGCAGGGAGAGAAGCCGAAAATCGTAAACGGCGCATGGATGGGCGTCACAATCCCCCATCGGCTGATCTGGAGAAGCCCGAATATCAGTGCCACCAGGCTGACGGTCGAGAGAAGGGCGCCCAGGGCGTCGAAACTCACAGCAGGAGCTCGTTCGTGTCTGGCCTTCAAACCGAGCGTACCGAGAAATCCCAGGGCGAACAGCGCGGCGAGGATCACGAACGCCCATCGCCAGCCCAGCCCCACGATCACAAGGCCGCTGCCGATCGGACCGGCGGCGGCCGCAACACCGTTTGCGGCGCCCAACGCACCGAACGCAATCACCAGCTCACGTCCCTGGTAGAGCTTCGCCGTGAGAGCAAGGACAGCCGGGATGGCCATGGACGCACCGAGGCCTGCCAGGACACGGGCAACATACGTGAAAACGATTACGCCCGGGCTTACCGCTGCGATCACTTCCCCTGCAACCAAAGCGAGCAACCCCATCTGCAGGAGGCGCTTCCATCCCTAGAGCATGCCAAGCATGCCGAAGATCACCATGGTGGCGCCGGCAACCAGGGGGTAGATCGCACTGGCTGCCTGGAGCGTCGCCACCGACGTGTGAAAACTTTCGACCATGGCGGAGATGGCGTTGCTGAGCGCCGTATTGTCCATGGTTGTCGAAACTTGAACCAGACAAAAAACGGAGAGGATGAACCGCTTGTTGGAGAAGATACTCATGCGCGCCTCGGAAAAAGGATCGTGCTCCTGGGTTGTCGTTATTGCTTCAGCCTGCTGCCTATTGACATGCAGCTGTGAAGTCAACATTGTAAACATTCACGCCGGAAAACGTAACCGATGTGCTTGGTGGGTTGAAGGTACACCCGCTTGAAGACGGGGTGACCGTATATGTCCCGTTTTCGACTATGAAAAAATAATGTCCGAAAAAATCGGTGGTTGTGGTTTGAGTGTTTCCGCCGGATGGAGTTAAAGTAATGTTTGCATTTGGCTGACCTTTTGCAGTATTGCCGCTTACGGTGGTTACAGTGCCGGAAATTATCGGGTTGCCGCACGTGATGTTGGCGTATGCCTGTTTATTATTCTTATCCGTATACACCCAGAGCCCCTGCATGGCATCCGTAGCGACTTGTTGTTGTCCCGACTGCCCCGAAGGGGAATAGGAATATTTCGTCGCAACATACAAGACCTCATTAGTATTGCTATTGGTGAGGGTGAGGGTGCTGTTTACGTTTTTGGGATCAAAAGAAAATGTTCCCGTAGCGCCAGTACTGTCGTCCAGTGTCACGGAGATTTGCGTTGCGTTTGTTACGGTACCAGTGGCGTTATCTATGTCAGGGTAGAAAGCGTCAAGAGAAACCATTGCGCCTTCCGCGCATACGGGATATGACGCCGCGTTAGGCTGAGGGGTGCTCTGGGGCGACATCCCAAAGCCGTACTCGGCGAAGTTGGCTGTGTTGCCGTTTTCACCCGCTGGATTTTGGGAGGGGCCGTTCGCACTAATTTGCGTTCCGTCCGGATAGGAAAGGATATTGCCATCTACGCCGACGCCAGTCTCTGTTAATGACATGACTCCAAATTCGACATTGGTGCAAAACATATCATGCACGGTCTCATTCCTAGCGTATTTATTCGTGATGGTCCCCGCAAAAACATGCCCGTTGGAAGTGATTGCACTGAAGTAGCTGGTACCGGAAGTACAACTGTCGTCGTCAAAATTACAATTGCAGAGGTCGCCATTGTACCGGCAATTTAATCCAGTCCCGTCATCGACAGGATTTGCCACATAGAAGGAGCCACAGCCTCCGAAAATCTGACCGGAACCGTAAAGCGGCTCTGAACCATTCAGCGCTATGGAATAATTATCAACATAGCAGTCATCGAAGCCAGACGTACATTGAGCTTTGTAATGACTATCGCACGTGCCATCGGAATGTATGGTACTTGGTTGACTAAGCAATGACAGCACCGGGTCGTCTATGTACCCGACGAGTCCGAAGTCGTTAAGGTATCCTATGTTGATCAACCCCTCAGCCCCATTGCCGGTGGGAATATAAAGCTGAAGGACCGACCAGTTGCCATTGTAGTTGCATTCAGCGGCCAGGTAGTCAAGATTTGCATTATCGTTTGCGTTATTGACGTAAGTGAGGGGAAAGCACCCGCTCTGCATAAAATCTTTTGCCAGGGACACCCCCATGTCAGCGAGAAGCGACGTTGTGTCCCCATTGCCAAAAGGCCCCGCCATTTGCTGAAAAGTGATTATAGCGTTTGAAACATATTGGGTGTTGAAATTTGTCGCAAGCTTTTTCAATGCATCCTGAAGGTTATCGGGAGTTAAGCTGCCGATGACGATACCCTCATAAATATCGCCCGGACACCCATCCGCTCCGCTATAGAAATTTTGTACCGCCGGGCACTGCGAAGCAAATTGCAGCGTAAAAGCGAATACCGTATACGCCTGCTGGAGAATATTGGCGATATCGAAGCCGGCCTGAGTGAGACGCGTCCCGTAGGCGTAATAGTTTGCCACCACGTTGATGCCTGTGGCGGTCTTTAGATCCGTCATATATTGAGACGAGTCAGTAATAAGACCGTTAAAGGCGCTAACGGCATGTTGGTCCAGTGGTGAGGCGCCATTCTGTGTGGAACCGAACAGAGCTTGCATTAAATTGTAGGCATCCGCCAAAATAGTGTTCTGTCTGCTGTCATCATCAAGATTGCCGTAGTTGTTGGAAATGAAGCTACTGTCGCACAGCGTTGAAAAATCCAACGCATAGTCCGGAGCGCCGTTGGTAGTATTCTGAAGATCGTCGATAAAGGTCGTGTAATTGGCGTTGAAAGTGGTTTCGACACCAGACAGCGCAAAAATCGTCGTACTCAGGTTGGCGAGGTCAGTGACATTTTGTAGCTGATCAATGGCTTGTTGGGACATAGACTTGGTCTGATTTTGGTATACGGTCGTCAAATTAGCGCTTATAGTGTCGAGTTGATGTTGGATGCCCAAAAGGGAATTGTTTATGAAATTTGTCTCGTCGGCCTGTTTCTGTGATTTGCTTTGAATGCCGAAGGCACTGTCTATGCCGTAAACGAGGCCCTTTCCGACAACTTTCTCGCACAGATTCTTGCCCATGTCCTGAAAAATGTCCGACACGCCCAGACCTAAGAAAGTCCTGCCCTGCTGGTCATTCCGGACCATAACCCGGTTCTCGTTGCTTCCTGACGTTCCGACCCATGAATTCCGCAGGGCCGCTCTGAATTCAGGATCATAGAGATTTCCGCTGTACTTTCTGAAGGTGTCCGGAGCGCTTTGCGTCTCCTGGGGGGGGGTGCTGTCGCTGCTGCTACTACATCCAGCGAAGAGCGCCGTTGCCGCCGCCAAAATGGTTACTGCAAAAAATTTCCCTCTTTTCATGCGGATGTTCCTCCCTTATTCTTCTGTTAAGATAAATGCCAGCATCAGGTTCCTGCATGCCACCTATATGAAATTGTAAACGGCCTAACCGTATTCGGTATCATACAACGCCTAAATCCCATGATCGTCCCAAAATGAAAAAAAATGAGATTTTTTTTGAGAATCGATTTTGTGTAATTCCCTTGATATGACAAGGTTCCGATTGACCTGGCGCCATTCTTCTTGTATATTCAAAAACTTGATGCACAATTCAATGTGTTGTGTTCTGAAAAAAAAGCCTGAATTTATGGGATCCGATGAAACCGCTTGTGAAAATTCCTTTTGCGAAACAGGGAGGTTGACGCAGTGACGCCTTCCTCTCTTGATCCTCTGCGCGACATGAGCGTCCTTCTGGCCGAGGACGATGCGGCCATGCGCGAATCCCTGACCCGAACCCTGGGCCTGTTCTTCCGGGAGGTATTGCCGGCCGAAGACGGCCGACAGGTCCTGGAACTTTTCCAGACGCACAGGCCCCACATGGCCATCCTGGACATCACCATGCCGGGTTTGAGCGGACTGGAGGTCGCTGAAGCCATCAGGAAGCAGGACCCTGACCTGCCGATCATGATCCTGACCGGCCACAGCGATGCTTCCTACATGCAGACCGCGGTTCGACTCAGGCTCATGGACTACCTGCTCAAGCCCTTGAGCATATCCTCGCTCGAAAAGGCCTTGAAGGGGTGTTTAAAAGAAATGAAAAGACGGAACCGGCTGAACGTGCGTCTTGCCGGCGGAACGCTGCTTAACCTGGGAACCGGAACAGCGGTGAGAGGGGACCAAATTCACCGTCTTACACGCAATGAGCGGCGTTTTCTCGAAATTCTGCGTGAGCGCAGAGGCGTTATCCTCGAACCCGTACAGATCTGTCTTGACATGAGCGTGGAAAGGGATTTTACCCCTCAGGCCCTGCGCAATCTGGTCTGGCGCCTCAGGGCCAAGATCGGTACGGAAGCCATATTCAGTTCCAGGGACATGGGATATATGATGCGGTAAAGGGAAAAATCCGGTCCAATGAAAAAAGTGTACATTATGAACACCCGAACGTTTCCCTTATGGATTCTCCTGGCCCTCGGTCTGTTCCATGCAATTTCCTCAGGGGCTGTCCGGGCTGACGAAACAAAAGAAACATGCTTCGATCTCGCAGAAATAAGCAAGACGCAATCCCTTCTCCCCTGGATGAAGTATCTGCCGGATCCGGAAGCCAAACTGACCTGGCAGACCGCCCTGGCCAGTGACCGGTGGATGGCGGTAAGTCAGCCCAGATTCGGATATGGCTCTATTCCCGTCTGGACCCGACTGCGGGTGGAGAACACGTCTTCCACGAGACGTTCAGTTGTACTCTTCAACCCGCGGCCCATGGTCAACTACCTGGATGTCTCCGTAATTGAGAAAGACCTGCCCGTGGACGACATCCGGCTTGGATTCATGGTTCAGGAACCCACGGGAGAAAATTTTATTGCCAGCCGCCTGAGCTCCTTTCTTCTGGAGCTGCCCCCGGGCGGGAAGCGGACCATACTTGCCCGCCTGCGCACTTCCGGGGTTCTGGAACTGGGGTGGTGGGCAGCCACCGTGTCCGAGTTCAGCCGCCGCGGCATACTCGAAACCCTTGCTATGGGCCTGAACCTGGGAATTATGCTGGCCCTGATCACCATAAGCCTGCTCTCCTGGGTCGTTCAGAGGCAGCCTCAGTTCGGGTTGCTGGCCGGCTATTCCCTGTTCTTCACCCTGATGGTTGTATCTCTAAACGGACTGACCAGGATAGTGAGTTTCGGTCTGCCACCCGGCTTCTGGTTCATCGGCAGTTTTTTCTTTCCCATCGGTTCGGTTCTTTTCTGGATTCCTTTCACCAAATTTTTCCTTAAGACCCGGAAAACCATGCCTTTAATGAACCTATGGCTGAATATACTTCAGATCTTGCTCACCATATCCCTTTGTTCTTATCTAATCGGCCCATGGCTGCCCTTTGTATTCAGGCTCAGCCCCTTCTGGCTGCTCTGTGCGCTGCTGGTAAGCGTTACTTCCGTCTGGGCAGGCGTGGTAGGGGTATGGCGAAGACTCGAGTACGGCTGGCTGTATCTGATGGGACACGCCGCCATGTTCAATCTGGCTGTCATACTGGTTGTTGCCGGTCAGGTAAACCTCATTAAGAATTTAGCCTTCATTCTGATTATATACCCGTGGAGTATCGCCGCCCATGTAATAATCTTGGGAATTTCACTGAACAGGATGACCCGACAGACTCAAAAAAGGCTGGAAGCAGAGCGCCAGGCATCGCTGGAACAGTCGCGTTTTGCCGCGGTAGGCCGGATTATCGGAATGATTGTCCATCAATGGCGTACGCCTCTTGCCCGTCTGGGGACGGAACTGGCGGAACTCAATGCCTATTTTAAATACGGCAGGAATCTTGAAAGCAGATTGGTTCTTATAAAAGAAACGCTCCTACCTTCCATGAACAGCAATATGGACAACCTCACAAATATTGTGGATGATTTCAGCCGGTTTTTTTCCAGTTCCGGGAATAAAGAGAAATTTGATCCATTGGCCGTATTGAATCAGGTGCTGGAGATGGCGGGAGGAAGAATCCGTCAATTGAATGCACGGGTGGACATCCCCGAGGCGGATAAACAGATTTTTTTGACCGCCCGTCCTTCAGTTCTGGCCCACGCACTCCTGGTCATTACCGTCAACGGGCTGGACACGTTTGAAAGTCGCCGCATAAAGAACCCGCGTCTTATTTTTGATCTTCGAAAAGAGGTGAACAGTATAAGAATCAGTGTTTCAGATAATGGCGGGGGAATAGACTTGGATCCGGTGGAAAGGATTTTTGAAACCTTTGTAAGCGACAAAGGCAAAAATCATATGGGTATGGGCCTGAATATTGCCAAGAGACTTGTGGAGGAAATTCTGGATGGGACAATAACCGTCGAAAACATCGGCCCCGGCGCCAGGTTCACTGTAACTCTGCCCGGACGGCAGGAAGATATTTAAGTAAACCTCGGGGGAAGGAATGACGGATTTACAGAAAAAAACAGTTTTTTTTGCCGGTATCGCAGGAATCCTTTGCCTGATTATGTTCGTATTCTTTGACAAATCGGTTGATCTATGGATCCACCACCACTGGGCCAATACCTGGATTTCCACATCTTCCAAATACGTGTCCTACCTGGCCAAAGGTTCATTTATCAACCTTGGAATCGCTCTCTGTTTCATTCTCGTAATCGCAGCCGATTCCAGGCTCGCAAAACCGTGGGCAAGAATTATGCTCTATATCTGTGTTTCCGCCGCCATAGCCATGGTCATCGGGGATGGGCTCAAATATCTCCTGGGCCGTTATCGCCCCACCATGCTTTTCGAGCATGACCTGTACGGGTTTCATTTCCTTTCCGGAAGATGGAAATTGAATTCCACCCCATCAGGTCATACAATCAGAGCCTTCAGCATCCTGACTGCCCTGTCCCTGGTATATCGGAGGTTCACACCGGCATTTATTTCCATCGCTGTCCTGATCGGGATCAGCCGGATATTTGTAACCGCACATTATCCGAGCGATGTCCTTTTTGGCGCCTATATCGGAGTATTTACCGCGCTCTGGACCTTTGTGTTCTTTTTCGGTAAAGACATGCACAAAACTGCAGACTTCAGTAGTAGTAGAAAGGATCTGATATGAAACAAGAAAAAAGATTTCTCATGGTAACCATCTCCGGAGAAGACCGCCCCGGAATCATGTCGGCATTGCTGGATATGCTGGTCAGGCACGACGTGGAGATTGTAGATGTGGGACAGACCGCATTACAGAAGATGCTCGGGCTTTATTTCGTCCTTGACTTAGGCCAGGAAGCAAATACTGGTGACAGCGTCATGAAAGATCTTCTTTTCAAAGCCAATCAGCTTGGTCTCACCCTGAACTTCCAGCTTTTTCAGCCGACAGAAATAGAGCACATACAAAACCATAACCATTTTGTGCTCAATTTCTTCGGAGATACCAAATCACTGGCAGAGATTTCAAGGATCCTGGCCGACGAGCATGTGAATATAGAAACCATTTCCAGCACCATCCATCATGGCAGCAGATCGATCGAGATGATTCTCAATGTGGATGATGTAGCGGATCTGACACGGCTGAAACATCGGATAATGTCCAAAAGCCGTGAGTTGAAAAAGGACCTGGGATTTCAGAGACAAGAGGCGTACAGAAAAAACAAACGCCTGATATTTTTTGATATGGACAGCACCCTGGTGGACATGGAGGTCATCGATGAACTTGCCGACCGGGCCGGCGTAAAAAGAGAGGTGGCTCGATTAACGGAAAAGGCCATGCGGGGAGACTTTGATTTTGAAGAATCCCTCTCTCAGCGGGTGGCCCTGCTCAAAGGGCTGGGTATTGAGGATTTAAAGGCCGTAAGAGACGGGATCCGTCTCTCCGAAGGCGTGGAGGAACTGCTGACTTCACTGAAATGGCTGGGGTACAAACTTGGTATCGTGACCGGGGGATTTGACTACTTTGCCGAACATCTGAAAAACAAGCTCAGTCTCGATTTTGTCTACGCCAACAAGCTGGAACTCAAACGGGGGGTTCTAACCGGCAAGGTCCTCGGGAAGGTTGTTGATGCAGCTGAAAAGGCCCGCATTGTCAGCCAGACAGCCTGCGACCTGGCGATCCCCATGGACCAGGTCGTGGTTGTCGGCGATGGGGCAAACGACAAGCTCATGTTGGGCCAGGCCGGTCTTGGAATCGCCTACAACGCCAACAAAGGATTGGATCAGATCGCCAATGTCTCATTAGGGTATGCCCGTTTTATTCATATTTTTCATATCCTGGGGATCACAGAGGAGGACATGGACGAGGCGGTTTCATGCAAACAACCCTGACTTTTTTCACATGAGCGGCGCCTCTGACCGGAAAAGATGGTCAGTCTGATCGAGAAAGAAAATTAGGCGTTTTCACACTCGAGCAAGTAACCGGAAAAAGAGAACCGCAGAATATCGAACAAGGAACCGTAGAATATTGAAGTGTGGAATCGCTTCGCTCTAACTTTTTCAAAATTAAAGAGATTTGAAGAGCACCTTCCTTCGACATTGGACATTCCTTGTTCGATATTCGATATTCGTTTTTTGAAGAGCACGAGCGCCGCCTCTGACCGGAAAAGATGGTCAGTCTGATCGAGAAAGAAACTATGCATTCCCACGCTGGAGCATGGGAACGAGGGAACCAGCAACGAGTAACAAGCAACCAGGGTAGTTTCACATGAGCGCGGTGCTGAAGTACCTCTCAGCACGATCCGGGAGCACCGTTGTAATCTTTCCAGACAATTTTCGGGCCATCTGTCTGGCTCCCCAGACATTTGCCCCTGACGAAATACCCACAAGCAAGCCCAGATCTCTGCCTAACTGCCTCGTGGTCTCTATAGCGTCCTCATCGGTAACCTCAATCACCTCATCTATGAGAGATTTATCGAGCACATCGGGAACAAAACCATCCCCAATCCCCTGGATCTGGTGCAATCCCGGTTCATGCCCGAGGAGGGCTGAAACGTTTTTGGGTTCCACAGCCACGATCTTTGTATTCGGACTTCGCTCCCTGAGAAAGCTCCCTACCCCCTGAAGCGTCCCTCCGCTTCCAACGCCGGCAATAAAGCAAGCAATATCCCCGTCTGTCTGTTCCCACAATTCTCGGGCGGTCTCTTCGTAATGTACTCTGGGGTTGTCCGGGTTCTCAAACTGCTGGGGAACAAATACCCTGGGATCTTCCGCCGCCATTTGTCGAACCCGCTGTACTGCCCCCAGGATATTGTCTTCTTCCGGAGTAAGCACCAGCTCGGCCCCCAGGGTCCGAATCAGCTTTTTGCGTTCATCACTCATGTTTTCAGGCATCACGATCTTGACTGAATACCCCTTGAGCCTCCCCACCAGCGCAATCCCTATTCCCGTGTTGCCCGAAGTGGGCTCTACAATAATGGAACCGGGCTTCAACCGACCATCCTTCTCAGCTCCCTCTATCATGGCCATGGCTACCCGGTCCTTTATACTTCCACCCGGATTCAGAAATTCCGCCTTGGCAAAAACCGTTTCCCCTTTCAATTGAATGAGAGGAGTATTGCCAACCAAATGTAAAATATTATCTGTAATCATAAAGTCTCATACACCCCCGAAGTGCATTTCTTTTGGGACTTCTTGAAATTCCATCTTTTCATTCTGTTCTCCTTAACTGGAATTGGACGGATTAAAATCCTTTGTCAGCGGAACAATACTATGCAGAAGGGATATAATGTCAAGGGCATTTTAGACTTTCAGAATACCGGTATGATTTAAGGGAGATAGGTTATGGAGGCAGAATTTTGTTGATCCAGAGCCTCCTTGGGTTTATGCTCCACCGGCAAAGTTGCCCTATTATTTCAAACAAAGGAAAAAATAATTCATGAAAAAATTTCGTTTTCAGATAAACGGGACCATCCTGTTCATCCTACTGCTCATGTTATCCGTCACGCTCTCTTTTCTGTTTCCAGACCCTGGGATGAAGGGGGGGATTCTGCATACTGAATACACAACGAGGATCGCGGTTTTTATTATTTTTATCATTCAGGGAATGACTCTGCCTTCCAAAGAACTATTACAGGGATTAGCAAAATTCAAGGTACACATTTCTATTCAGGCATTTATTTTCCTGTTTCTGCCGGCTTTTGTATATGTATGTCTCCTGTTTACCAGAAATTTGTTCCCATTTGACCTGGTCATCGGATTTCTTTTCTTAGCTATCGTTCCCACGACCATTTCCTCATCCGTGGTATTCTCCACCCAGGCCGGGGGCAGTAACTCCATCGCGTTGTTCAATGCCTCTCTGTCAAACATATTGGGCATTTTTTTTGTCCCCCTCTGGATTTCATGGCAGTTAGGGGGAAAAGTAAACATTCCGCCCGCAGGAGATCTCATTCTGAAAATCATGGTCATCATCCTGCTTCCCTTCATCATCGGCCAGATCCTTCGGAACTGGCTGGCATGGTGGGCCGACCCCAGGAAAAAAAAGTTAGGGAATCTAAGCATGATGCTGATCCTGTTTATTGTCTACGCTGCGTTCTGCGCCTCTGTAAAAGACAATACCTGGGGGAATCTGGGCATTGAAGAAATCGGATTAATATTCATCTCCACGCTCATTTTACTGATTCTTGTCATGATTGCAGGCAGGCTGTGCTGGAAATACCTAAGATTTGACAGGAAAGAAGGGATTGCCTTTTTCTTCGGCGCCACCCAGAAAGCGTTGTCTACGGGAATTCCAATGGGTCACGCGATCTTTGCTTCCACTGGTCTGGATTTGGCTCTGATTCTTGTTCCGTTGATGTTATATCATCCTCTGCAGTTATTACTGGGAAGCATCATTGTAGGACGTCTTGCGAAAAATAAAACGTAAACCACTTACACTGTTTTCCCTATCTTTACACCTGCTTCCACGGTCCTGTCTCCCCCGGCTTTCTTCGCCTCGTACATAGCCAGGTCCGCCCTCTTCATGAGAGACTCGGCCTCTTCTCCCTTATTAGCCTGGGCTACCCCTAAACTAAGTGAACAATTCAACAGGCCTGATTTTCCTGAATTGCAGTAAGGACAATTAGACTTAAACTCCTCCCGGAGTTTTTCAGCCACGGTTGAGGCGCTGGAAAGGCGGGTTTCAGGAAGAATAACTACAAACTCATCTCCTCCATAGCGAAAAGCAGAATCTGTTCCACGTAGTATTTTCCCAGCCGTTTTCCCCACGAGCCGCAGGATGTTATCCCCTTCAATATGGCCAAATTCATCATTACATTTCTTTAAATTATCTAAATCAAGAACAATGAGACTTAATGGTCTTTTGTACCTGCCGGTCCGTTCCATTTCTTTTGAAAGGACAGAGTGGAAATGCCGATGATTAAAGAGTCCGGTAAGTCCGTCCCTGATGGAAAGTTCCAGTAGTCGGGCTTCCATCTCATTTTTCAAAGTCAGGTCGTGAAAGAAACCAACGCTGCCGATCTCTTCGTTGTTCTTTTGGATAAGGGTGGCGGAGAGCCGTATGGGCACTGCTAAGCCTTGCTTGGTCGTAACGTTCACCTCAACACCTTCCAGTTTTCCCTCTCCCCCATGGTCAGGACTGTAGATCATTTTCTTAATACGACGAGCCAGTTTTTCCGGATGATAGACTTGGGTAATATGCAGTTTGCCAATCACCTCATCCATGGTGTAACCAATGAGGTTCTCAGCGGCCTTATTAAAAACCACAACGGTCCCTTTCTTGTCGACCCCGATGATGCCGTCAGGACAAAGCGGGACTATTTTTTCAAAAATATCCTTTTCGACCATGGTATCCTCTGAAGTTTTATGTATTACCTAAAAACAGCAATCAGCTTTTAAGCTATTAGCCGCTAGCTTAATGATGTAAATGATTTATATCAGTTTTTCCTGTATTGCAACTTTCACTTTTTGATGCTGAGCTGTTTCTCTGTAAACGACCTATATTATAGAGCTATGTAACCGCTAAGTGCTAATTGCAGCTTTTAGGTATTATTCAATGATCAGGCGAATCATTCCTCTAACGGTTGCAGGCAAGCGCACGGGTTCCGCTTGAAAACACAACAGTCATTTTCTGAAAAGAAACAGAAGTGACAAAACCCCTGCTAAAGGTTTTATGATCGATAACGTCCTCCACCTTGAACAACCCTGATATACTGTAAGGCAAAGGTTCCTTCTGACTAAATTTTTGAGAGAGTTCCTCAAATTCTGATGAACTTTCCCGTCTTCCGGCGCCCGGACTTTTCTTTTTTATTTTCGCAGTCTTCCCGGGAATTTTCTTTTTGTCCGGACGATATTTATGCTCACTGCCACAGGTAAGACACTTGACCTTCTCTACAATTCCAGTCTCGTTGTGAAAAACTACAACATGCTTCAGTTCCATTTTACATCTCGTGCAGGTTGTCATCATATTTTGAGCAACCGGTGTTCTATCTTTTTCGTTTATCATCGTTTTCCTTCTATCCGTTTTCTTCCATAGGCTTTTAAGATAATAGTTTTGGGAACGCAAATTTTCGCAGGTACGCCAAGGTAATCCCTGAAAATAAAAAATCAGAGAAAATCTGCTTTTATCCGCTTCCAAATTTATATTTCATTGAATAGGTCCTGCATTTTCCGTTTCCGCCCGAACCCCAGTCATGTCATCGTACACGGACATGAGGAACACCGAGGCCAAAGGCTGCGTGAAGAGCCAAGCGATGAACACTGAACCCCCAAGAGCCGAAATCCCAATAAAAAGGACGAAGACCACCAACTGGTCGCCAATCTGTCCCTTGGCAGTCATCCTGTAACTTTCTTTGACGGCCTCTGTCAATGACAATCCTCGATCCGTCATAAGAGGCAGCATGTACAGGCAGAAAAAGGAGGCAAACAGAGCAACGAGAATCCCTGGAACAACGAGAAGAATAAACCCGATAATCACCGCAAACAGAATAACGATACCAAATCCCAGCAACGGAAAAAAGAGGGCCATTTGTGAAAAAAGATCCCGAATTTCAGGTTTACGCTTTTCCCTCACCGTGAGGAGAATGGACTGAAGGTATCCGGCCATGAGAACCGGCGTCAGAATTCCAAAGGTCACAAGACAGGCCAGTGACATTACTACGGTCATCAGAATCAATGGAGCAATAAACTCAATGGTGATTTTCCATGTCCGCTCAAAATGTCTCTTGAAATCCATAACATCCTCCTTTTTGAACTAAAATCAGGATGATCTTTCAAAAACCGCCGCCCTGCCAAAACGAACGATGGGCCTGTCTTTCAGACTCAGGCCCGATTCTTCGGCGATATGGATACTTTTTCCAAACGCTTTTTCGGTAACATGAAACGGGGGTTCAATCATCATGAACCGTCCCCCATTCCCCAGAATATTCCGAACCTGCGGCATGAACCTGGAACAATCAGGGACTTCATGAACCATGTAAAAGGCCAGAACAAATTCCGCCTCCACGTGTAAAGCAAAATCGTCCTCACCGGCCAGGTGTGGTTGTATACGGCTCGCAAGGCCCTGCTTTCTCGCCCTTCTCATTACCCCGTCAAGCATTTTCTGTTGAATATCCAGGGCAATAACCTTTCCGGTCGGGCCAACCAATCCTGCCAGTCCCAATGCATTGAACCCCAGACCGCACCCGATATCGACAGCAGTCATGCCCGGACTCACATACCCACCGTAAAGCTTTTCCGGCTTGTGCACCAATGATCTCAAACGATGGTCAAAAGTGTAAGCCAACCACCAGGGACAGACATACTCACGCATAAGATATTTCCTCGATTAGTAACACCAAAAAGCACTTAGCTTTTGAGCTATCAGCCGTTAGTTTAATGATGTAAACAGTTTAGATTAGTTTTTTCTGTATTTCAACTTTCACTTTTTGATGCTGCGCTGTTTTTTCCGTAAACGACCTATTTTATAGGGCTATGTAACCGCTAAGTGCTAATTGCAGTTTTTAGTACTCACCTAGTTTTCTGTCACAAAAAACAAGAAAATCTTTGCGCCTTTGCGTCTTTGCGCGAGACATTTTGCTTGCGGCTTCACCGCCTTAAGTAACATTATCCCCCTAAATAGGCTTTCTTTACCTCAGGATTTGTGAGGAGGTCAGCAGAGGGGCCTTCCAGAGCCATATTTCCATTTTCGAGCACATAACCCCGTTGGGCAAATTTGAGCGCGGACCTCGCATTCTGTTCCACCAGCAAAATTGCTGTCTTTTCCGCACGGTTAATCTCTTTCAATGCATCAAACACAGCAATCATAAGCAAGGGCGCCAGTCCCATGGACGGTTCATCAAGGAGCATGATCCGTCTCCCGCTCACAAAGGCTCGACCGATGGCTAACATCTGCTGTTCGCCCCCACTCAATGTGCCGGCTTTTTGATGGATACGTTCTTGAAGCCTGGAAAAAATGGAAAATACCCGGGCCAGATCGTTTTTTATTCCTTCCCGATCTTTCCTCGCAAAAGAAGCCAGCGTCAGATTTTCTTTCACCGTCAGATTCCCGAACAAACGTCGGCCTTCCGGAGCATGAGAAATCCCCAACTCGCTCACAACACGGTCCGCGGGATATTTGAGCAGGTCCTTGCCACCACAGGTCATTACGGTCCCCTCATCTACCGGCACGAGACGGGATATGGCCATCAGGGAGGTACTTTTACCAGCCCCGTTTGCCCCGATGATCGTTACGATCTCGCCCTCTTTAAGATGAAAGGATACCCCGTGAAGGGCCCGGATTTTTTCGTAGGACACCTGAAGATTTTCCACGTTGAGGAGCATCACTCACCTACCTCATCGCCAAGATAGGCTCTGATTACCTCGGGGTTGCTCTGAATCTCCAAAGGAGACCCTTCGGCAATAACCTCCCCGAATACAAGTGTCTGAATTTTATCGCATAATTCCATAACTATTCTCAGCCTGTGTTCGATCAAAAAGATGGCCAGGTTCCACTCCTTATGTACCCGTTGAATGATGGCCATCATTTCCTCCAGTTCTTCGGGATTCATGCCCGCAGTCGGTTCATCCAGCAAGAGTACACTCGGTTCCGTGGCCAGGGCGCGAGCCAGTTCCACCCTTCTTTGTGCACCATAGGGAAGATTTCGTACTCCTTGATCGGCGAAATGGGATATGCCCACTACTTTCAACAGGCTGTAGGCCCTCTCTTCGATCTGTTTTTCCTCCTTTTGGCGCTTGATGGTGCCGAAAAAAGCTCCCATGAGGCCATAGGAAATTCGTGAATAATGAGCCATCTTTACATGCTCCAGAACGCTCATGTGGCGCCACAGACAAAGGTTCTGAAATGTTCTTCCAAGCCCCTTTGAAGCAATCATATGGGGTTTCAGACCGGTAACGTCACTCCCATTAAGGAAAATCCGGCCTTCATCAGGCCGATATACCCCGGCAATCAGATTGAAAATAGTAGTCTTTCCGGCTCCGTTTGGGCCAATAAGCCCAACAATCTGGCCGGATTCAATACCCAGATCATAATTTTTAACGGCTTCAAGACCTCCGAAACGATGGCTCATCTTTTTCACCTGGAGCAAAGGCATATCAGATCTGCTTCTCCTTTTTTCGTCTCGGGCTCACGAGTGCTCTTACATTGAAGTCCTTGAAAGCAATTAAACCGGTGGGCCGGTATATCATCACCAGAATCAGAAGGAGTGGAATAATAATCCATTTGAAGATCTCCAAAGGCCTCAACGCTTCGCCTAACAAATTAAGACTCACTGCCCCAAGGATCGATCCAAAAACGGAGTTAAGCCCCCCGAAATAGACCATGGCCAATACCTCAGCCAGCTTCTGAATTCCGAAAGTAGACGGATTGACGTATCTCAGAACATGCGCAAAAAGGCCACCTGCCACCCCTGCCCAGAAGGCGCCGAATAAAAAGGCCACCATCTTGGTCTGTCTCGTATTGACCGTCATGGCCTCGGCTGCCGCCTCATCATCACGCACAGCATTCAAGGCCTTTCCAAGGGTGGAACGTACAAAATTATTAATGACCCACACACACAGGACGGTCCAGATAAAAACCGTGGTGAGGTTCGCATATCCCGGCTGGCTTCCCAACCCCCTGGACCCACCCACAATTTCCAGATTTTCCAAGGCGCTTTTCACAATAAACAGGAATGCGAGGGAAATAATAGCTAAATAATCCCCCCTCGTACGAAAGGAAGGAATGGCTACCACAAGGGCACACACCGCCGCCAAAAGCCCTCCTACAATGAGGGCAACGGGAAAAAGATAGGGACCAAGTTCAGGGGGAAGCAATGGAGGCCCGAAAACCCTGTCTTTCACAAAAAATACCAGGGTGAAGACTGAAGCGCCATATGCACCAAGGGCCATAAAACCGGGGTGGGAACAAGAAAACTCTCCCATATATCCATTAATCACATTGAGGCTGAGAGTGACCATGATGGCAATCAAAGTCAATTTGGCCATCAAGGCTCTGTAGGCGCTGATATCCGACCAGAAATAAAGAACCGCAAACAAGAGGGCAAGATGAAGAATCGTCGAAAACATCAGAGGAAGTTTCAATAAAACCGAAGCCACCCGATTTGCCGGCGGTGCGGTCAGTTTCCCAATGATCACCATGGGAAGCGCGTAAATAAGGAAGACATATCCAATGACCCCCGGGATACGCATCGGTTCTTTCAATATAACGGTGCAACCGAAAAGAACAGGGATTTTATCCAACCCCAGGAACTCGGAAAGGTCGTCTCCGATCAGATGTTCCAGGACCACCGCCGCAAGCGCTCCTGAAAGCCAGGCAAGAAGAGGTACGGAAGAAAAAAAATCTCCCATGACTTTCCTTATCCCCTTTGTTTTCCCCATACGACCTTCCTTGATTGGACTGGTTGCTGGTTACTGGTTGCTCGTTGCTTGTTGCTCGTTGCTGGATACTCGTTGCTGGCCATCGGAGTCTTCGCTTACCCGGGCATCGGAGTCTTCGCTTACCTGGTCACTGGTCACTGCCTACTCCCTACTACTTACTCCCTACTCTTTACTGCCCTCCGTCCTCTGCCTACAACCTACTGCTTACTCCCTACTGCATACTGCATACTGCCACTGCCTTTCACAGTCTCAGCCGCGCACTATGCGATTCACCAAAAAACCCGTGCGGTCTGAAGACGAGGATCAACAGAATGATAGAGTAGGCGATAAGATCCCGCAGGGTTGAAGGGAATATCATAGCCACAAAAATCTCGATGAATCCCAGGAGAAAACCGGCCAACGTGGCTCCAAGGATAGAGCCTCGACCTCCAAGTATTGCTGCCACAAAGGCTTTCCATCCAAATACGATGCCCATATAGGGATCTAGAACCGGATAGGCCACCCCGAACAGAATACCGGCCGCTGCCGCAAGAGCGGATCCTATGGCAAAAGTGAGCGCAGCAACCCGGTTTATGGGAACCCCCATCAGGGGGACAACCACATGATCAAATGCCATAGCCCGCATGGCCATCCCCCATTTGCTCCTTCGCACAAACTGGTCAAGAGCAATCATAAGGGTCACTGAGACCAAGACGATCATAATTTTCTTATTGGTAACGAACACGCCTCCCAGATCATAGGTAATTGAATTAATAAGGGAAGGAAAACGAACCCTTTGCGCTCCAAGCAGGGCCAGGTTTCCAGTCTCCAGAATAATTCCGATCATCAGACCGGTAATAGCAGCAGAGGCCCGCGGCGCATCCCTCAGCGGCCGGTACCCTACCCTTTCCACCAATATTCCCAGAAGGGAGGTAAGAAACATGGAAATAAGGATAGTCAGCACAAGAATCAGCCAGTTCGGCAGCACCACGATACCCGCCGCAGAAAGGGCGGTTAGACCGGTTGCGACTCCAAATCCGATATAGGCGCCCACCATGAATATGTCGCCATGGGCAAAATTAAACAGCATCAGAACGCCGTAAACCATGGAATACCCAAGGGCAATGAGGGCGTAAAAACTTCCCCATTGAAGGGCATTCACCAAGTTTTGCAGAAAAAACTCCATCATGCTCCTGCTTCAGGGACAAACGGACTTAAAAAACTCGTATTCCCCTTTATCGCTGATTCTGACAATCACGGCACACTTGATGGGATCGCCCTCTTCCGTAAAAGTCATTTCCCCTGTGATTCCGGGGAACTTCTTGATGCTTGCCAGGGCATCCCGAACACACTGTCGATCCTTTTCTATATTTCCCGTCAGTTTGCCACAATTCTCAATGGCCTCCTGAACGAGCCCTAGTGCATCCCATGTGAGAGCGCCCACATCGTCCGGCACGTATCCATACTTGGTACGGTATTTCTCAATGAATTCTCTGGTCTTGCCGGTAGCCCCTGCAGCAGCATAATGAGTACTGAAGAAAAGGCCGTAGCAATCCTTGCCGCACAACTTCACCGTTTCGGCTGAACCCCAGCTGTCACTCCCCACGATCGGCTTTTTCCACCCCAGCTCATGAGCCTGCGGCACAATGAGTGCAACCTCATTATAATACTGGGGAACAAAAAGGACCTGTGCCCCCGACCGGATGATATTTGTCAGCTGGGAACTGAAATCCGCATCTTTGGTCGTAAAACTTTCAAAAGCTACTATAGAATCCGGACCGTGAAGCTTTTCCCACGCTTTTTTGAAAAATTCCGCAAGACCTTTCGGATAGTCACTGGACACATCATACAGGACTGCAGCCTTGGTAAACCCGAATTCATCGCTAATAAAATTCGCTAACACCGGCCCCTGGAAAGGATCCAGAAAACATCCTCGAAATACGTAGGGTCTGTCCATGGTGGTATCGGGATTGGTAGACCAGGGACTGACCATTGGCGTCTTCCAATAATTGGCCACATCTCCCGCAGGAACAGCCTGTTTTGAAGACTGCGGGCCTATAATGGCCAAGACTTCATCTTCCGTAATCATCTTTGTACTGACTTTTACAGCGGACTCGGCTTTGGACTCGTTGTCTTCAATGACCAGTTCTACTGGAATTCTTGTTTTTCCAACCAGGATACCACCCTGAGATGTGACATTTTCCAGCCACATCTGTGCCGCAAATTTGGTCCCTTCTCCCACTTTCGGAATGTCACCCGTCATGGGCGCATTAATACCGATCTTTATGGACTTCGATTTAGCCCACACGTGGGAAGATAAATTGAAAAGAAAAAACACAGAAAACAGAACAGGCCATACACATTTTCTCATAGGAACCCCCTTTTTTTCGTCGAAAACATTGGTCGTTAAATCGTTAAATTAGGATGCCATAGAAGTCACTTGTCTCTTAAAAGATCCAATTAGCGGTTAGCGGTTACCTAGCCACACAAAATCAGTGACTTACGGCGCAATAGGTTAGCATCAAAAAGTGAGAATCCCAACATGGGAAAAAATCATTCAAATGCTTGAGATCTTTAAGCTAACGGCTATGTAAAAGCTAATTGCAGCTTTTAGGTGTCACTTAGAGAGAGAAAAACATTAATCCAATGGAATCTTTATCCGCCTACCGGAAGATAATTTTCCACGGGGGTTGAGGTCCATAATTCTTTTTGCCGGCCCTTCCTGGTTATAGAATTTCAGGGCAACGGTTTCGAAGGTATCCCCTTCAACAACGCGATAATAATAACAGATCCCATTTCCCTCAATGCAGGTTATTTCGTTATAAAGCCTCTGGACAAGTCGATTGTCTTTAAATATTTTCACCCGCATTCCCTTTTCCATATCGAAGATGCCCAGCGAAGGATTGCATTCCATGAGAACCGGGAAATAGTATCCGGATCCGTAAAACTTTTTAGCAATACGCCACAGAGTATCCTCTTCCGTAGTGGTATAGTTCCATAACTCCCCCGTTCCCAGTATCTTCTCGATGCCATCCTGGTCAACCAGTTCTTTCTGAGGGGCCTCGTTCACACCCTGCGTCACAACCTGACCAGACACACTGGGAGCTGCTTCGCCGGATAAAGGCTCTTTTACCACGACAATCGGCGTCGTCTCTTCAACTACCTTATGAAGTTCATCAACTTCTGGAACAATTTCTTCACCAACCGTGCCGGGAACCGGTTCTGATGCTTTCTCTATCGCTTTTCTACTTTCATCTTTTGCAACTGGATGTGCAGGCTCAACAGCCTGTTCCACCTCTTCGACTGCCTCCCGATGTACTTCAGGCTTCTGACTTACTTCATTTTCGCCGGATTTTTTCGGGGCCAGTTCTGCTTTTTTTGCTACCGTTTCATGGAATTCATCCGTTGAAATGGGAGGCTCAGATTTCTTTTTTGCATCTTCTAAGGAGGTTTCAGCAACCCCTTTCGGAACGACCGTTGTTATGTCGGTTTTTTCATCTAATTCCGGCCGAACGGTATCTGCCATCTTGGGACCCGATTCAGAAACAATCCTTATACCTATGGGCAGAACCTGATTGTCCGACCTGGGGAGAGAAGATACATCAGGCATGAATATGGCAGCTAAGAAGAGACCTGAAAGCAATCCGATAAGCAGAAGAAAAACACCCAGAATAAGACGTAATTTCGGAAACTTCATCCATTCAACCAGTCGGTATCGGAGAGATTCAGATGTCACCAGTCAAAGTCCTTTTTATGGGCCTTGGTAAGAAAGAAACTAAAATCAGTAAGAAATAATTATATGAAAGAAAGGCCACTGTCAAGACTCACGGCAATTCTACAGTCGCAATTCTAATATTGACACAGGCTCATTTCCCTTTTATACTCCATTATCAAATGAAATAATCGTGGCTTACACCTAAAAATAGCAATTAACTTTTAAGCTATTAGCCGTTAGCTTAATGATGTAAATGATTTATATCAGTTCTTCCTGTATTGCAACTTTCACTTTTTGATGCTGAGCTGTTTCTCCATAAACGACTTATTATATAGAGCTAATAGCTAACGGCTAAGTGCTAATTGCAGCTTTTAGGTTACAGGTCATGAACACAGAAAAGGAGATCATCAAATGAGTCTGGATGAGTCAAAATCGGTCGGAGAACGGGTTGCCCTGTGCAGGGATGAAAAAGGTATCAGCGCTCAAGCGCTTTCGGAACTGGCAGGTTGTTCGGAGGAATATTTACAGTGGGTTGAAGATAACCAGGTCGAACCTCCGGTAGCGCTTCTCATAAGACTGGCAAAATCGATGAAATTGGACCCCAGTACCTTTCTCACTCCCGAAGACTCTCGAAACAAACGTTTGGATGAGGAAACCAAGAGGACAGGTACATATTCCTACGAAACATTGACCCCGTCCGAACCGGACAAGCACCTGATGGCATTCCTGGTAAAAATCCCCCCAAAGACGGCACACGAGGGCGTGGGTTACCTGCATGAGGGAGAGGAATTTGTATACGTACTTTCAGGAGAGGTAGAGTTGACCGTCGACCAGGAAAAAACTTTACTCAAGGAAAGAGAGTCGCTTCGCTTCAACTCTGCCTTCGACCACCATCTTTCCAATTCCGGCGCCAAAGAAGCTGAACTTCTGATAACATTGTATGTTCCTTAATCCGAACCTCATTTCAGCCCGGCCTTCTCCCGTACGAGATGGAGAAGGCTGTTTGCGTATCCCTGTATACAAACCATAAACAGCCTTTCTGTTCGAAAACGCAACCCTGCCGAATCCTCATCCGTATACAAAACTTCATGGAAAGGAAAACATTATGAACAAAGACCTTGACCTTACGGGGTGCTTCCCCCCCATCCCCACCCCTTTTGATGACAGCGGGAAGGTAGATCATGAGCATCTGGCCGGCAATCTTGAACAATGGCAGAACAGTCCTCTTAAGGGATTTGCCGTTCTGGGTTCAAATGGAGAATCCGTCCTGCTCAAGGCAGAGGAAAAAGTAGAAGTCTGGAAAACCGCAGGACAGGTGATCGGGCCTGACCGCATTTTTATTGCGGGGACAGGCTGTGAATCAACCTTGGAAACCCTTGAACTTACTGAAAAAGCGGCGATGTTAGGAGCAAATGCCGCAATGATTGTAACCCCGCACTATTACAGGCCGAGGATGGACAGAAGGGCACTTTGTGCACATTACACCGCTATCGCGGAGAGCTCACCGATTCCCCTTGTCCTTTACAATGTGCCTGGCTTTACCGGAATTGATCTTGATGCAGACACCATTATCGAGCTGGCCTTTCATCCAAATATCATCGGACTGAAGGAAAGCTCCGGCAATGTGGTTAAAATCGGAAAGGTTTTTGAAAAAGCCGGAGACCATTTCCAGGTGCTGGCAGGCTCCGGGAGCTTCCTGCTTCCCGCTTTATCTGTAGGTGCTGTCGGTGGTGTTATGGCATTGGCTTCCGTGGCCGCTCACGACCTGAATGACATCATAAAACACTTTAGAAATAAGGACCAGGAACAGGCTCGCGCGATCCAACTCAGACTTATTGACGCAAATGCCGCCGTAACTACCCGCTTTGGAATCCCGGGCCTCAAAGCAGCCCTTGACCTCATGGGCATGTATGGCGGTCCCGTTCGATCCCCTTTGCTCGCCCTTGAAAAGGAAGAGCATCAAGAACTGGAGAAGATCCTCAGAAAAGCAGGGCTATTGCCGGAAAGGGGTCGCGACTGACAGGCTCCCATTAAGGTACTCGGCAAAATTCCAACATTTGGTGAAATAGGACGCAGATCTTCGCAGGTTTACGCAGAATAGATCTCATCGTAAAACCTTGCGTTTATCTGCGTCTTTTTTTTGAGGAATTCAAACGCCAATTTCAGATTTTCAAATAATACTTGATGCGAAACGGTATTTTCACTATTATGACAAGTTAGACTAAGTTTTTTGGGCTCTTCGCGGATTAGCGTGAAAAATCCCTTTTTCGGGAACTGAGGTGTCAGGTTTCGGGTGTCAGGTTTCAGTATCTACTATTCCTAATTTTCTGGTTCTAATAACCATAACGATTGGTTATTAAGTAGAATAGGATGAATGCGGCCAGGTTTTTTCCTGACACCTGACACCTGACACCTGGAATCTGAACATGGTCTATTCGCGAATTGATGAAAATATCACGTTAATCCGCGATGAGCCGTTTTTTGTAGCTTCTCACGTTTGAGGATCATTCATGAACGACATTACTCTCGATAGATTGCTGTCTGACAAAAAAAATCTGGAACGGATACTCGATAACCTCGTTGAAGGAATTATTGCCCACGATACTGCAAGAAATATCATATTCTTCAATCGTGCGGCTGAAGAAATCACAGGTTACAACAGAAGCGAAATATTGGGAAAAGACTGCCATCAGATCTTTGGAGGGCCCTTTTGCGGAGGTAGATGCTCTTTTTTGAACGGTGTTCCAGAATCGCTGGATCATATCACCTATCCCCTTAACATACTCACCAAATCAGGAGAACCAAGGGCCATCGAGATGAGTGTGGGAGGCATGAAAGACGGGCAGGGAGTTTTCATGGGGGTCATCGCTTCCTTCAGGGATGTAACGGATCTTCTTTCGCTCAAAATTCAGGTGGGTAAACTGGATTCCTTTGCCGGAATCATTGGCCGGGACCCAAAAATGCTTCGAATGTACAAACAGATCAGGGAAATGGCCACCAACAATTACCCTGTACATATCAGTGGTGAAACAGGTACCGGCAAAGAACTTGTGGCAACAGCAATCCACGATCAAAGTCGCCGTGGCGGAGGAGCATTCGTACCGGTTAACTGCGGCGCCCTTCCCGAAGGCATTTTAGAAAGCGAACTTTTCGGCCATGTCAAAGGGGCATTTACCGGAGCGGTGCGGGACAAAAGAGGTCGATTTGAGCTGGCCAACGGAGGGACCTTGTTTCTGGATGAGATTGCCGATCTTCCCAAACTTGTTCAAGTAAAAATTCTCCGTGTGCTGCAGGATGGAACTTTCGAACGCGTAGGAGACGAAAAAACGCGTTCCTCGGATGTTCGCATTATCAGTGCAGCCAATTGCGACATCAAGCAGGAGGTGGAAAAAGGCAATTTCAGGCAGGATCTTTATTACCGGATTAATGTGATACCGATCCACCTGCCCCCATTGCGGGAAAGAAAATCAGACATCCCTCTCCTCTGCGAATATTTCATCAAGAAAGCCGTGGAAGAAGGCCAGGAACCAGCCAGTTTTTCAAAAGATGCTCTGGGAATGATGGTAAATTATGCCTGGCCCGGCAATGTTCGGGAACTTCAGAGCGCCGTCCGCTTTGCCATGGTAAGGTCGACAAACCACATTCTCTATCCCAAAGACCTTCCTCGTGAACTTCTGGAATGGAAAGACCAACGTTCTTCCCCCGGTCCTTCACGAAAACTGGACATAGAAAGTGTGAATGCAGCCCTCGTCCAGAGCGGAGGCAATAAAGCGAAAGCCGCAAGGATACTCGGAGTGGGAAGAGCAACCCTTTATCGATTCCTTGCCGACTTCCCTGATGTATCATGATACAGGTATGACTCACCTTAGAACTGTACCAAACATGTCTCACATTATCCTCTTTTTCTTCCTAACCTGAAACGATATCCTATAAAAGAACAATATTAATTCTACATTTCAATGCCTTACGGTCACGACGCTTCCTTGGCACGTATCTTGAATTTAATCTATTGAGAAAATGGTTAAAGATTAACAGAGGGAAAAAAATGAAGTGGAACAGTGACGCAGAAAAAGCCATTTCACGGGTTCCTTTTTTCGTGAGGAAAAAGGTGAGAAAACGTGTAGAAGAAGAGGCTTTTCGATGCAAAGCGTCTGAAGTAACCATCGAGCATGTCAATACATCCCGGGAAAATTTTTTGAATCAGATGGAAAAAGAGGTCAGGGGCTTCCAGGTGGAGAATTGCTTCGGTCTCGGAGGATGTCCTAATCGGGCCGTCATTTCCGATGGTTTATCAGACCAGCTGGAATTGGAACTTACAAAACGGGATTGGTTGGGTTTCCTGAAAAAAAAGGTGACCGGACCCTTGAAAATGCACCATGAATTTCGCATTTCCATTTCCGATTGTCCCAATGCGTGCTCGCGCCCCCAGATTGTGGACATTGGTCTCATTGGAGCCTGTGAACCACTCATTACAGACATGGAGTGCAGTGAATGCGGGGCCTGTGTGGATATCTGTAAAGAAGATGCCATACTCCTGCACAATGAACACCCGAAGATGATTCTCTCAAAATGCCTCTCGTGCGGAGAATGCATCAAAGTCTGCCCCACGGGAACACTGAAAGAAAAACAAAAAGGGTACCGGATACAAGTCGGGGGGAAGCTTGGCAGACATCCAATTCTTGGGCGGGAACTGAACGGTATCTACGCTGTTGAGAAGATTCCGGAAATGGTCAACAGATGCCTGGATCATTATCAACGGCACTGCGAGCATGGTGAACGTTTTGGAAAAATCCTTGAGAAAACAAGCATAGAGTACCTGAAAAAAGAAAATTCGAAAAAAAGTGAAAAATTTCAAATTGGTTGACTTAGGTCAAGGACATTCCCAAAATCATAGATTAGGATACGAACTATGAATTTTGGGAATGACAAGTTTCCCGTCTGGCTCTTATACGAATTATTCACTCATACTTAAAGGAGAAAAACCATGTTTTGTTACCAATGCGAACAGACTGCAAAAGGCGAAGGTTGTACAAAAATCGGTGTATGCGGAAAACCATCAGACGTGGCCGCCCTTCAGGACCTGTTGATTTATGCCCTGAAAGGTCTCTCTCTTTATGCCGTTGAAGGTCGAAAGTTTGGGATAAATATTCCCGAAGCAAACAAACTGACCTGCCAGGCCGTTTTTTCAACGCTTACCAATGTAGATTTTGATCCGGAAAGATTCGTCCCGATGATTAATCGGGTTGTAGAACTGAGGGAAACCCTGAAAAAGGAAATCGGGGGAAAAGGCGGTAAGGTAGACTTTGCGGAAGCCCCGGCAGGCTACCAACCCGAATCTACCATTGAAGGACTTGTGGCCCAGGGGGAAAACGTAGGAATTAAATCGGACCCCTCCATAAATCCTGACATTCTCTCCCTGCAGCAAACCCTTACTTACGGACTCAAAGGGGTTGCGTCCTATGCAGACCATGCACGGATACTGGGGCAGGAAGACGATGCCGTTTATGCCTTTATTCATGAAGGTCTGGCAGCCACCCTGAACAAGGAACTGGGTCTGGATGATTGGGTTGGCCTGGTCCTCAAATGCGGGGAAATCAATCTGAAAGCCATGGAATTGTTGGATGCAGCCAATACTGGAACCTACGGGCATCCGGTCCCCACAAAAGTCCCCTTGGGCGCCAAGGCAGGAAAGGCCATCCTGGTTTCGGGCCATGATCTCAAAGACCTGGAAGAGATCCTCAAACAGACGGAAGGAAAAGGGATCAACGTATACACACACGGGGAAATGCTTCCGTGCCACGGGTATCCGGAACTGAAGAAATATCCCCAGTTCTATGGGCACTATGGAACGGCATGGCAGAATCAGGCGAAGGAATTCGACGAGTTTCCAGGCGCCATATTGATGACAACCAACTGCATTCAGAAACCGAGGGACTCCTACAAAGACTACATTTTCACCACGGGCCTGGTGGGCTGGCCCGGCGTAAAGCATGTGAAAGGACCTGATTTTTCAGAAGTAATAGACAAGGCCCTTTCCATGCCCGGATTCCAGGCAGACACCAATGGCAAAGAAGTCATGGTGGGATTTGGCAGAAATGCCGTGCTGGGTGTGGCCGACAAAGTCATTGAGGCTGTCAAGAGCGGGGCCATCAAGCATTTTTTCCTGGTGGCGGGCTGTGACGGAGCAAAACCTGGACGGAACTACTACACAGAACTCGTAGAAAAAATTCCGGAAGACTGTGTCGTTCTTACTCTTGCATGCGGCAAGTTCCGCTTTTTCGATAAAGATCTCGGAGATATCGGCGGTATTCCGCGACTCCTGGATATCGGACAATGCAACGATGCCTATTCTGCCGTTCAGATAGCCGTTGCCCTGGCAGGAGCCTTTGACTGTGACGTAAACGACCTGCCCCTCTCCATGATACTGTCATGGTATGAACAGAAGGCGTGTGCAATCCTATTGTCACTTCTTTATCTTGGCATAAAAGATATACGTCTCGGGCCAACTCTGCCGGCATTCATCACGCCGAATGTTCTGGATGTACTGGTAAAGAACTTCAACATCATGCCCATCGGCACGCCGGATGATGATTTAAAGGCGATCCTTGGGTAAACAAACAACGGAAAATCTCCCCCGGCCCGGAAATTCCGGGTCGGGGCCAATAATTTTGAAAGGAAAATCTCATGAAATGTCCGGGGCAGGATAGCCAGTACTGGAAACCGGGAGCCATCTTCAACGTCAAGTGCCCTGAATGCGGCAATGAAGTCGAGTTTTTTAAAGATGACCCTTCTCGAAAATGTGGCAAATGCGGGCATAAATTCTTGAATCCCAATCTCGATTTCGGTTGCGCCTCCTATTGTGAGTATGCAGAACAGTGCATTGGGAATATTCCCCCGGAACTTCTGGCGCAAAAAGAAGACTTGCTCAAGGACCGCGTCGCCATTGAAATGAAACGGTATTTCAGACAGGATTTCAAAAGGGTCGGGCATGCCATTCGAGTTGCAAGGCATGCTGAGCAGATAGGAAGGGAAGAACGAGGGAACCTCGCGGTGATTCTTGTGTCCGCATATCTGCACGACATCGGCATAAAAGAGGCGGAAAAAAAGCATCAGAGTACGGCAGCCAAATACCAGGAGGCTGAAGGCCCGCCCATCGCCAGGGAAATACTGATTAAATTAGGAGCAAAGGAAGAACTGATAGAAGAAGTGTGTGACATTATCGCGCATCACCATCACCCGGGAAAAGATGAAACCGTGAATTACCAATGTTTGTATGACGCAGATCTCATCGTTAATCTGGAAGAGAAACAGAAAGGAAGCCCTTCAAACCCTGAAAAGCTGAAAAAAACCATTGAAAGCGCATTTCTGACAAAAAGCGGCCGGAAATTGGCGGAAAAACTGTTTCTATAAGCGTTTAAGGAGCCCCATGAAAGTAATGAGAAAAATAATTGAGATTGATGACGAACTATGTGACGGTTGCGGAGAATGCGTTCCATCCTGCGCAGAAGGAGCCATTGAAGTGATAGATGGAAAGGCCCGCATCGTTGCAGACAAATATTGTGACGGTCTGGGAGCCTGCATGGGTGAATGCCCCAACGGCGCTCTCCAAATTATTGAAAGGGAGGCAGACGACTTTGACGAGGAGGCTGTGGAAGTTTTTTTGAAGGAAAAGGAAAGCAAGCCCGAGCAGGCAAAATCCTCTATTCCGCAAGGGTGCCCGTCAACACAGGTCCAGACCTTTATTCCCTCAGCAACCGACACAGGCAAGACCCCTACCGATTCGCAACTTTCCCACTGGCCTATCCAAATCAACCTGATCCAACCGGCCGCACCCTTTTTAAAAGGTGCAGACCTTTTGGTAGCAGCAGACTGCACCCCGGCAGCCTTTCCGGGTTTTCAAGCCTTGCTGAAAGGAAAAGTGGTTATGATCGGCTGCCCGAAATTTGATGACGTACAGGGATATATTGACAAATTCACCCAGATTTTTAAAACCGCAGGAATTAAAAGTATAACTGCTCTTATTATGGAAGTTCCCTGCTGTTCGGGGGTCCCCGGAATCTTAAAAAGGGCCTTGGAGGCCTCCGGGAAAAAGATCCCTATGGAACAGATCGTAGTCAGCACAGCCGGCGCCATATTAGACAAAAGACAAGTGGCTTAAAAACGCCTAAAAGCTGCAATTAGCTTTCAGCTATTAGCCGTTAGCTTAAAAATCCCAAACATTTACATGACCTTTAGCTCTATTGACGACTCATTTTTTGGTGCTTGCCTATTGCGCCGTAAGCCATTGATATTGTGCGGCTAAATGACCACTAACCGCTAATTGCATCTTTTAGGGTACACCATTGCAGAGGGGAGAGTACGACTATGAAACTCGTTGACATGTACAAGGAAAACGGCTTTAATGACCTGCATATGAGCAGGCTGCTCGTTCATGATTCGCCCTATTTCAAAATCCTCAACTTCAATTTCAAGGCAGGGCAACAACTGCCCATTCATCATCATGACCTTGAGGGCCAGGTCAGCATTGCCATACTCGATGGGGAAGGAGAGTTCCTCGGAAAGGACACCGCACTCCCCGCGAAAAAGGGAGATGTCCTGATTTCGGACATCAGCGAACCCCACGGGATAAAGGCAAATAGTGACATGCGCGTTCTCGTGACCATTGCACCGCCCATTTAGTGCCTGAACGAAAACCTTGTTCAGGCACGATTTCGGAATTCGGACTTGTCCTCCTGTAGTGTGGAGGGTTGCGGATTTCGGATTGATTAAAACAACCTCGCCTCAATATAGCTCGATGACCGATGTTGGATAATTTGAATTTCAGGCTTTTGGTTCAAGCACTATTTCGAGAACTCGGTTAATACACTCGATAAATTCACGGTAACCGATCACGGGTTTCGCTGATAGACACATCCCGTTACATTTCCTTTCCTATTGACAATCGTTTTAATATGTGTCACTTTTGCATGAATCATCGAATGTGTAATTGGAGATAGTGCCATGGGAAAACTGAAAAAAATCCCCATTCAGATTTATCTGGAACCCGAGCAGGATAAAGTCATCAGTTTTTTATCGAAGACAAGTGGTACATCCAAAGCAGGAATCATCCGTTTGTGTATTTCAAGATACCTGGACAGTCTTCCGCCGGAAAAAGACCCTGCCTTGGGGAACATGAAATTAGGGGCTTCAGGCCGGAGAGACATTGCGGAAAAGCACGATGAATACCTTACGTCGGTGTGAAAGCAGATCTGAAAGAATGAAAGATAAGACAATATTTGTGGACACAGGCGCATGGTTTGCCCTGGCAGATGAATCCGATCAATACCACAAAAAGGCCGTTGATTTGTATCCTGGTCTCTTTGAGGACAAACATCATCTGATGACAACGAACTTTGTCATTGCTGAAACCTACATTTTAATCCGCCGTGCTATCGGTCATCAACCGGCCATGAGGTTTTTGCAGAACATCTCGTCAAGCCCGAGAGTCAGCAAGATTTTCTCTGACCAGATACTGGAAGACAACGCAGAGAATATCCTGGAAAAATATCAAGACCAGGATTTCAGCTATGTTGACGCAGTGAGTTTTGCCGTTATGAAGCAACATGGGATTCATAGGGCTTTTTCCTTTGATCACCATTTTGTGACCGCAGGATTCATAATCATCCCATAATTCCCTACTGCTCCATTTTGAACGAGTTCCAAGGAGGAAGGACCCCTCGTGCCCATTCCCGGAAACCTGCTGACCACCGCCATGGCGGTCATGCCCCATACCGATGTGGATCGTGCGCTCGAAGTCGCCCTCTCCACAGACATCCCGTTCTGGCCTCAACTCCCGAATTACAACTACTATGAAGACATGTATGTTCAGGCATCTGAGCATTTTCCGGGGATTGTGCTGGATATGGAAAAACGAACGCTCAGATTTTCCATGGACAAATTTGTCGCCGAACTGGAAGAGGCCATGGCCCACTTTGATGAACCTGAGTATTTTGACATCAGTGACACATACTCGGCCGTCTACAAGCGTTTTTTAGAACTGGACCTTTCAAAACGTCCTGCCATACGGGGGCAATTGGAAGGACCGATCAGCTTCGGATTCAATGTTGTAGACGAAAATGACCGACCAATCCTTTTTGACGATACGGTCAGACCGTTTATGATTGAATTCATGGCCAAACGGGTAAACATTCAGCTCCAGAGGCTCAAGAAAATAAACTCCAATGCTTTCATGTTTGTGGATGAACCGGGCCTTCAGTTTTTGTTCAGCGCCATGTCGGGATATAGCGATATAGCCGCCCGTGGGGATATGGATCTCTTTTTTTCCATGATAGAACGGCCGCGCGGAGTCCATCTATGCGGCAATCCTGACTGGGATTTCCTGCTGGGCCTGGACCTGGATATCCTTTCCCTCGATGTGTATTCCAACGGGGAAGTTTTCTCATCCTATGCATCCTCCATAAAAAAATTCCTCGACAGGGGCGGGACACTGGTATGGGGGATTGTTCCCACCAATTTTGAACCCTTTGAAATCGAAACCATGGAATCTCTTGAAAAAAGGTTGCAGTGGATCTGGAAAACTTTGGAAAAATCGGGGCTGGAAACGCCTTTTCTCCTTTCAAGAAGCCTGCTCTCTCCTGCCACCTGTTGCCTGATCAATCCGGACAAGGAAAAGACCGTAGAAAAAGGTTTCAAGATGATTCAGGAATTATCGGATCGGCTTCGTGAGAAATTGAATCTTGCGTAAAAGCTGCAGTTAATACCTTATCACTTAGTTTTCTGTCACAAAAAACAAGAAAATCTTTGCGCCTTTGCGTCTTTGCGCGAGACATTTTGGTTGCGGCTTCGTCGCCTTACCTGTTAATATAAATGATTAAAATATTTGACAACATCTGACAGGAGAAAATGTTGGAACAGTTCAATATCATCATCACGAATGGAACCATCCTGACCATGGATGGGAAGAACAGGGTTCTTGAGAATGGAATAATCTGCATCAAAGGGGATACAATTACCCGTATCATCTCCCGGGAAGACATGGATTCCCAAACGGTTTTCAAAGCAGAAAAGACGATTGATGCCCTTGGAGGACTGGTTTTACCCGGCCTTGTCAACGGCCATACCCATGCGGCCATGAGCCTGTTCAGAGGCCTTGCGGACGATTTGCCACTCATGGAATGGCTTAACGACTATATCTTTCCGGCAGAAAAGGGATTGGACCCCGATTTCGTCTATACAGGCACCATGCTCGCCTGCGCGGAAATGATTCTGTCCGGCACAACTACTTTCTGCGACATGTATCTTTTTGAAGAAGAAACCGCGAAAGCGGCTCGGGAAGCGGGAATGAGGGCGATTGTCGGCGAGGTCCTCTACGATTTTCCTTCCCCCAATTATGGTCCTATCGAAAAAGGATTAACGTATACGGAAGACCTGATCCGGCGCTGGCAAGGCGACCCCCTCATATCGATCGCGGTGGAACCCCATTCCCTGTTTACATGCAGCCCGGATCTCTTGATTTCGGCCAATAATCTGGCGATTGACCATGGAACCCCTCTCATTATTCACATGGCCGAGACCGCATCAGAAGTATCACAGGTGAAGGAGAAATATGGAAAACTGCCCTTCGAACACCTCGACTCCCTTGGCATTCTCGGCCCCCACCTTATAGCAGACCACTGCGTTCATCTTGATGAAGAAGAAATCAAAAGAATTTCCGCAAATCAGGTAAACGTTATTCATAATCCCGAAAGCAACATGAAGTTAGCCTCCGGCATTGCCCCCATACCGGAACTCCTTGAACAAGGCATTACGGTGGGCCTGGGAACCGATGGTTGCGCCTCCAACAACAATCTGGATCTCTTTACGGAAATGGATATGGCAGCCAAACTGCAGAAAGTCAGGACAGAAAACCCCACAGTAATGGACGCGTTAACCGTAATGAGAATGGCCACTATCGAGGGCGCGAAAGCACTGGGGCTTTCCAATATTACCGGTTCCATTGAAGAAGGAAAGAAAGCAGACATCATCGTTGTTGACACGAACAAGCCGCACCTCACTCCCATTTATAATCCCTATTCCGTCCTCGTCTATTCCGCCCGGGGAAATGATGTCCGGCATACCATCATTAACGGCAAGCTGGTCATGGAAAACCGGGTTCTGCAGACCATTAATGCAGACGAAATCATGGACAAGGCCGTAGAAAAAGCAGAAGGAGTCAAAAAGAGAGTACATTCATCTTCTCTTCTTTGATTTCTTTCCCTTCTTTTTTCTGTTACCAAAACGCTGCTTCGTGTCGGAGCGTGTATCCTCTCTACCCCTGAGCCAGAGGTATGTAGCCACAAGAAAGGGCTCAAACGGGATCACCAGATTCTGGGTAAACGCCCACATGAATTCCAGAAACAACTGAACAAAATCCGAGTGCCCCCTGGTATCGGATTGCCAGAGGTTATAAAACACCTGCAGGGTGCAGAACAGATAGATGAACAGTATATGGACAAAAACGAGAAGAGCTATAATTTCAGCAAGGTAACGCTTCCGCCACCTAAAAAAGGGGAGAAGCCCTGCCACAAGGGCAATGGTAAGAGGTACATTATAGGAAAAGTGCGAAGCATCAATCTTAAGCTCAACAATGAGCTCTCCTAAACCCTTTGCCGTAAGTACGGGCCCGGCAAGACAAACAGGGATCATCCCTTCTTCCAACCCCATCGATCTGACTTTGACTCCCGTTGACCATGCAGCCAGCCTTGCCCCTACTTGCGTCAAACCGTAGCCGTAATAGGGTTTGACCTGAATCCACAAAACAAGAGAGAAAATATAGACAACCAAAAAAGTCAGTACCGCGAGAATTATTCTATTTCTTAGACGCATAGCTAACCCACACTAAAAAAAGGACAAAAGCTACAGCGATCATCATTCCTTGTGCCACATAGATATGTGCGTAATGGAAGTATTGGGGCAAATAAATACCGGTTAGTCCAAGCCCTGCTATTCTGAGAATATTAACAATCTGGAGGACAATAAATCCGATGACTACACCGAGGGCCTTGAAAAGCCACCTGGTGGGAAATGCAAGTATGGCAACGGAATAGATCAGGAAAGCCTCGAGTCCGTTGCAACCAAAACGGACATCCAGAGCTAACCCTTTCAACATGATAACAGAACCATCAATCCCTTGTACAATGCCAAAAGGCTTGAGGGCCAGGTAGGAAAAAAAGACGATCATCCTGGTATAGATCCCATTGATGTCCAAGACGTTTTTTACGGGCTCATAGCCAATGAGAATCACAAAAAGCCCCATGAGCAGAATATACGTGAGAACAAATTTCCAGACTAGTACGTCCCGCTTCTTTTCAGGCGCCTCTCTTGCCATCTACTTTCTCCTGTTCACACAGCCTTTCAACGAATAACAGATTTAGGAGTTGCCTCCAGAACAGTATTTATGATCGATTCCCGGTCCAGCATCCTGTCTGCCCCCGGTTTTACTTCCTTAATCCAGAATTCACTTTGATAGATTTCTTCATATAGTCGTTTCCTCTCTGCTTCATTATCAAAGCGACGTATCCACACGTACAAATCATCCTCCTCGCCGGCAATGAAACTGCCGACCACAACGACACCCTTGGAACTTTGAAAAGGGATAATCTTCTCTTCCATCAATTTCACCCATTCATCCCTCAGACCATCTTTAATTCTGTACTGACGCAATTCAAATAACATATCGATCTCCTCTTCATTTAATGTTGAACTTCTTTTTCTAAGGGTTCATTCGTTTCACGCTCCACAAGGAGGGTGAGCCCTTTCACCTCGCAAACCCGCACCGTCTCTCCCTTTTCAACGAAAGGTTCATCTTCAATCAGATATCCTCTCCATCGTTCACCTCTCACCAAGAGATAGCCGGATGGAGCCAGCCTCTCCAGGACAGTGCCACACATGCCGATCATGGAGAACGAATCGCCCAGACGAGCCCGGTCATAGGAACGCCACACAAAGGGAAACAGGACAATATCTTTGGCTACCCATAAGCTGATAATAACCATGGCAATCCAAAAGGGCAGTCCCATCCACTTTGCCGCAAGCCCTGTCCCCAGAAGTACCATCATAATTCCAGGAATTTGAAACAGGGCATACCTTCCAACAACTCGCAGGCGCCAGGGACTGTTATTCATGTCAATCGTCCGTTTCCCCTTAAATCTCTTTCATACTCACTCCCATGCCCCAAAAAGCTTCTGCATTCACAGAACAGTAGAATATCAAGAATAGGATTTTGTTTCAAGCAACTACTGACAAGAGAGTTTCTCTTGACCTTGAAGTCTCCTGACCGTACACTTCGAAATCGCCTGTCATTCACCCCGGAACTAGCCGGAAAGGCTGGGCCGTGAATCATTTCAAGGAGAGTCGTCTTGCATATCGCCCTGCTGCTCATCTTTATCTGCGTCATCTATGTCATTGTGATCATGGGCGGAATCGCCCTGCAACTCACCGGACTGGAGAAATCCCGGGCAAAATTTCAGGCTCTCTCCGCATTTTCCGGAACCGGATTTACCACCCGGGAATCGGAAACGGTGGTAAACCATCCACGCAGGCGAAAAATCATCGTGGTCCTGATGATTCTTGGAAACGCAGGGATTGTATCCCTCGTCGCCACATTTGCAGCTTCACTCAGAAAAACGGGAGCAGTCGATATTTCCATAAACCTTGGGATTATCGCCGCATCTATTTTTCTCCTTTACAGGATTGCCTCACACCAGTCGTTCGCCACGAAATTGAGAAGAAGGCTCAACAGGGTAGTAAGAAGGATCCTCCACCTGGAAGACATAATCGTGGATGAGGTTCTGGAGCAGGAAGACGGGTATGGCGTATCCCGCATACTCATGGGGTCTGATTCTGAAATATCAGGAAAGGATTTACAACATTCAGAGCTGAGCAAACATGATATTATGGTACTCTCCATCGAAAGAGACCATGGGAACATTCCTTTTCCTCATGCCTCTACTACCATAAATCCCGGTGACAGGTTGATTTGCTATGGCAACTTGAAAAACCTGAGGAAGTTCTTTCTTTCGGTAGAAAAAACAAAAAAAGAAAACGATGAACCTCAGGTCCAGAAAAAAAAGAAGGCACGATGAATTTCCAAGTTGAGCAGGTGTGGAGCGATAGGATGTCCTGCTGTTATTTTCTGGTTTCATCCTTCAATACTTATTTTGAAAAAACACTTGAATTAATGAATGCAGATACACTATCATGTATTCACAAACATTTATCAGGCAAACACTGAATAAAAATATCTGGTGAATATCAAAATGGATAGCGCCTACAAAGAAACCCCTGTATCTTCGATTAAAGATATGGGGTTTCTTTGTTTGGGGGATAGAGTGCAATTGGAAGGAAATTTTATATTAGAACTTATTTCAGGATGTTCCTCTAAAAAGCAAGCAAACATACCTTCAAATTCGGGGATGGCTTTTCCGTATGGCAGCTTATCCGGACCTCCGGATAACATTCCGTTTGCATGTTATCCAGTTAGGAATTTGTGAGAAAAAGACGTTTTTCGGCAAAGAAAAAAGTCTGGGCCGTATTTATCCGGAAACTATATACTAACTTGTTGGACAAATCAAATTGAGAGGTAAAAATATGAGGGATGCAATCATTGCCGGTATGATATCAGGTTTGATGTCGCCCTTGATACTATCCTGGTTGAAACACAAAATCATCTGGAAAGCACAAAAGAAAGACGAGATTAAAATGGCCGCTTTTACAGATACCTTGACAGCTTTAAGTTCACTTGAAACAGATGCCTTGGATGCGGAACTTCAATCAAATAAAAAAGAGTATAAAGGCTCTATTCGTTTGGTGGAGTTACGACCAGAAACTATTATTTTAATGGAAAAATCTAGAGGGATGGTAAGGGCCTTTTTTTCTGAAGCTACTTTCAAAAAAGTTGATAAGGCTTTGAGAGAAAAGGTGTCTGTAGAAAACGTTCCTAATGTTGAATTCGATGAACGTCGCACAACTGCAATTATCGCGATGGCGGAAGAGTTGGGAATCAATAAATCATCATTTTGGGAAGCCATAACATTCGGCTTCAAGGGATGGCCCAAGAATACGTGCAGGCCTTAAGCCGGGGTGGCCGTGCGTTGTGCATACGGAGGTAATGTAACCGCCGGGCTGCCCATAAGGGCTGCCTTCTGATGTATGGCCAATGCCCGCCGAGAGGAGCCGTAACAATGAAAGTCACATGCCCAAAGTGCAAAATTGCCGGCCATATTGATGAATCCAAAATTCCAGCCTTAGGAGGATATGTGCGGTGCCCTAAGTGTAAACACGGCTTCCTGATAAGAAAAGACGAAAAACGAAAAAGTTCTCAATCTGAAGTTCAGAATGCATCTTCGGAATTGGCTGAAAACTATTTAAAAAATTTGATGGAGAATGCGGTTCACGCCAAAAAAAACGGCGAAGAGACTTATGAAAATCACAGATCAACAGAAAGAATTTCAAATGCTAAGGATCTAATCTATTCCAAAATAAAAGAAAACAAGCAAAAATCCGTCTTGTTCGCCACAGCTCTGTCGCTTCTCTTGATGCTGCTCTTTCCTCCATTCCACTACATATTTAGAGGTTCTGATGTAGTTATGGGGCACTTCTTCATCCTCGCCCCCCCACAAAACAGATTGGCTAGAGTTGATGCTTTACCTCTCCTCGTACAGTGTCTAATTGTAAGCATGATTGGTGTGATTATTTGGCTTGTTTTAAAAAAGGAGAAAGGTTCTGAAACGAAAAAGCATGCGATGCCATATCAAGCGAATGAGAGGCAAGTAAAAGGAAATGCACAGCAAAAGCAGGTTGATAATGGGACCCATACAGGTGCTTCAGTGATAGCTGGCAAAAAGAAGATACCTGAAAAGATCATAAAAAACACCTCAAACATATGGTCTAATTCCAGTGCTTATGGCAAGGAGAAAAAATCAAACGTAATCGGTCCGGTCTTTGGCGTATTGGTTTTTGCATTCGTTTCAATATGCTCGTTTAAATTCAGCCTCGAACGTCTTATTTACTGTGCAATTTCAGGTTCATGGATACCTGCTTATTGCCTGATCATAGCTATGTGCATTTTGGCCGGTCTGAAAAGATATGGATTGAAAATATCTGCGTGGAAATTTTTAGGTGGGTTCTTCGGGATAGCTTGGGTTTTAAGCACCGGACTCTATTTATATGCCGGATTTGGACATCATAGCTTTGTAACCCCGATATTAGGATTTGCGCTGATTTCTTCAATCATTTTCTGGCTGACATCTTTGTTGAAAAGAAAAAATTGAGATTGCCGATAATCACCAACCACCAGCAGGGCTGGTGGTTGGTGATTTAGCAAAAAGTTAGGAAAATCTGTAGGCGGCCAACCAAACGCTTCTCGCGCCGAGGTAAGCCCGAAACCTTGGGAACCCGCGTAAATCGGGATGAAATTGGTTATTGTTATCCAGTGGGTGATCGCGGAAAGCGAAAGTCCCACCCGAGTAAAGGTTAGCTACCAGCTCGGTAGTGAAGTCCACGTGCAACCCGGGCAACCGGAGTGCGGAGCTGGACGGAACGAGAATCCAGGACGTGTATTGAGCCCCGAAAAATGTATAGTTGTGGTCATTGGATAATCCTTTAAGTGTGGGAGAAAGCCGACGCTTTGGAGCAAGCGGAAGGCAGCAGACCTGGATGCGCCATGGCGAGTGTCGAGGTCGCCACCGGGGTCTTAGACCAAGGCATGGATTCAAAGGGATAGCTCGGGAACTCGGGAGAGCCAAAAGTTTCCTTGTTTAGACACACCCGGAAGATGAGGGGTACCGGGAGATCAAGAGCCCTGGCGTTTGCAGGCTGCTTTCACCCGCAAACGAGTCGCAAGAAACACAAAGAAAGAGAGCAGGCAGGGTATCAGGTGAGGATAGCGAAAAGCGAACGCGCCTGAGAGAGACTTTTGGTAGTCTTAGCGGAACATAGTACCGATGGCTCCGAGGCTGGAGCCGGGAAGGTGGGGAAGTTACGCCCAGGCGACCCACTGTAGGGAAGGTGAAGCAGGGTATAACGTTTTTTTGATAGGAACTATGGAAGACACACAGAGGTCACAACCCATATCAACGGAAAATCAGGGAATTGCGGAGGAGGTTGCTCAGAAATC
>Ga0208901_1000086_pt1 | contig 63885 bp, 58 predicted proteins | sample AntAceMetag02UKF_FD_184764 | JGI IMG/M metagenome (GOLD analysis project Ga0208901, IMG submission 184764) | Saline lake microbial communities from Ace Lake, Antarctica - Antarctic Ace Lake Metagenome 02UKF (SPAdes) (version 2) | ecosystem: Environmental > Aquatic > Non-marine Saline and...
AAAATACTAGAAAAATAACAATAGTAAATATTGATAGCAGAAAACAAATAAAAAACAAAATAAAAGAAATTATGGAAATAGAAAAGAAAAATTATATATTTTATTATTTTCCATGAGATGCAAACTCTAAATATTCTATATATATACAGAATACTTATTATGGAACTAAAATTAACTATAAGATTTTTAGAATAAAAGATATTATGAATGATTTTCTTTCAGATATAAATCAAAAAAAGAATTTAAAAGCTACTTTTTCTAAGTTCAAAAAAATGGATTATAAAGATCTTAAGCTAAAGCTTTGAAATAAGTTTATTATAAAACCTATAAATGCTTCATCTTCTGTTTCTACATTCACTATAAGTGGAGAAAAAGAAATGGATGAAGTAAAAAACAAAATAAAGAAAAAATATGAATATGTATTGGAGGAATATATATGATGAAATTTATATTCTTTAGATTTTTATTGTAATGGAAAGGATATATTTTTATTAAATTTAGTTAGAGAAGTGGCTTATATAGAACTTATGGATAAGAATAAATTTTCAGATGAATTCAAAAGTAAATATGGAGAAGAAATAGAGAAAAATTTTCTTTATAATCTTCCTTTGAGATATACATTATCTCTTACTAAGCTTAGTCTAACAGAAACTAAGTTTATAAAAAAAGTTAAAGATAAGTTGTCTAGCATAAACTATAAATGATTTATACATTTGGAATATAAATTAGATAAAAAAAATAAAAAAATATGAATTATAGAATGGTGAGCTAGATTAGGAGGTTATAGGCATATGTTTATAAAACATATATACAATTTGGATTGCAGAAACTTGCCTCAAATGATTTTGAAAGATAAAGATTATGGTCTTTTTCAAAAGAAAAAAGGTTTCTATTTTCTTAAATATCATAAACCAGATACAAATTATATAGGTATGAAGGTAAATTTTATAAAAAAAACTAGTTTAGATGATATTATCAATAAAAGAAATAATTATTTAGAGGTTTCTTATAAAGATTATATAATAAATTATTTCCAAAAGAAATTTAAGATAAATTTAGAGAATGTAAATTTTGTGGTTAAAAAAAGTACTAATAATTTTATCTATCCCTTTTATGAAAGGAATGATACAAAATTCGATTTTACTTTTAGTTTAGATGATGATAATTTTAAAGTTTTTAGAAAAAGTAAATTTAAAATAATTGAATCTATAGGTTTTGGAAATAATTAATTTTTAATCAAGTTTTTTTCGTGATTAGTTAATAGTTGATTGGGGAATGGGATTTAATTAGGAATGGGTAATTTAATAAAGTCTTTTCGTAAATTCTAGGGATTACTTACTGAATCAAAACCAATCAAAAAATATATAAACTTATTTAAATTTTTCATATAATAATTCTTCTAATTCTTCAATTTTATCAAATCTTATTATTTTATCTGCTATAGTTTCTGAAAGAAAAAGTTGAGTTCCCTTTTTCATAGCTAATATAATTTTTTTTCATTTAGCTTTAGCTAATCATATTTCTATCATCATTCATTCACTTTTTTCTGTGCTGGTAACTAAGGCAAAAATAACATCAGAATTCTCTATTTCTTTCTCAGCTATTTTCATAATAGAATTATCTTCTATATTGATATTCCCCCAATTTTGAGCATCACGATTGAATATATAGGCTTTATGTCAATTTTTTTCTATAATAGAATTAATGTATTCTAGGTTCTTTCTTAACTGAGTTAAATTAGCACCAGAAAATCTGTAAGATATGTATATTTTCATATAAAATAATTCCAAAGCTATAAAAAAGTAACCACTTTATGGTTTGAAAGTATAAGCGTAGATAATTTAAAATTTATCTTTAATTAATTCGTATACTATTCTAAAAACTTCTTTTCTAGGTATAGGTTTCCATATATATTCCCAATCATTATCTATAATTTTTTCATCTATAAATTTATACATATGTGGTTTATACCAGTCTTCTCATTCTCCATCTTGTATATCCCAGAAAAGTCTACCAAAAATAACTAATAACTGTTCTCCAAATAGTTGCTTACCAGGGAAAAAGAAGTCATCTTCTCCTTTCATTATTTTATTAGCAGATAGAGATCTTACCGCTTTGGAAAATTCTTTATCATCATAGTCTACATCAGTATATTCTTCTTTCCTTGTATTTTTGATATTGTCTATCAAATCGTATTCTTTGATTATTCTATAAAGTAATAGAGAAAAACTATATCTTATAAGAACACTATTTGGATATACTTTTCCATTATCTCATTTTATAATTCATTCTTCATTTAGTTTAGTGATAGCTGTTTTGTAAATTTGATCTTGAGGCATATCTGAAAAGATAGGATTATTATTAGTAGTATCATGAATTGGTGGGATTCCATCTAGATGATCCAATAAATCACCTACTAAGTCATCATCGTCATCATCGTTTGCTGTGTTTTCAGGAGTATTTTCACTATTATTCTCAGGGTTGTTCTCATTTGTAGTTCCCCCTCACATTTCATCAAATTTCTTTATTAATTCAGAAATGATATCACTATCTTCTTTATTTTCTTCTGTTTTTTCTAATTCCCATATATCTTTCAATACTTCTATAGGATTTAGAGTATATTTTTTCAAATTAGTTATAGTACTACTCCAGTAAGGATGAAAAAGTGCTTCTTCTGTATCTACTTGAAAATGTAAATGGTATTGAGTAGAATTTCATGTAGTTCCACATGTTCCTATTTGTTCTCAGCTATCTACAGTTTCTCATTCTACTACATCTAGAGTATCCAAATGTTCATAACAAAAGAATAAATCATCTCATTTGATTCTAGATTTGATAACAACATAATTTCCATAAGCTCATTTTTCTTCGGCTTTGATTACTTCTCATTTAGTAAATGATTCAATAGGTGTTCATTGAGGAAGGATAATGTCTATACCATGATGTTTACCTTCTCCTATATCCCAAACGAAATAATTACAACTCCATAAACTAGGCATTAGTAATTTGATAGAAATAAGAACCTCTTCAAATGTTTTGAAATTATCTCCCATAGCTACAGGAGGCATAGATTCTAAATTATCTTTGTTTTCTTGTACATATGTACCTAATTCTCTAACGTCTACATCAGCAAACTTTTTCATAAAATCTTTGTTCATAATTCTAAGAATATGCTTCATATCTACCCAGTTATGAGTTTCTAGATACCTATATTCTTCCTTCATTATCTGACTGTAGCTACTCCAAGTGAAAAAAGGAATTTTCATTTTTTATTATTGTAAAAATTAAAAGTTTGCTATTATTGTATATTTTTTTAGGTGATTGTCAAAGACTATTTGTAGACAAATTGTATTTTTGTTGTTTTATTTATTTTATAAATCTCTTAAAAAGATAAAAACATAGGAAATAGTAGGCTTAAGAATTGAAGTTTACATCTTCTAATTATTTTTTTTAAGATTTTCCTATTGATAAAAATCAAAAATTCTATATCTATATAGGAGTGAAAAGAAATTTATAATCCAACTATAAATATATAATATATGACATATGAACTACTAAACCAAGATAAGGATAAGAACCTTATAGAGAGGATTTTTGCTGTAAGATGAATCGATGATAATATCGATAGTTTTTTGAATCCAACATATAAAGAGTATTGGTGAGATCCTTTTCTTATCACAGGTATGAAAAAAGCTGTAGATAGGATTCTCAAAGCTATAGAAAATAAAGAAAAGATTATGATTTTTGGTGATTATGATGTAGATGGAATAACTTCTTCGTATTCTTTATACCATTTTATTACCAAAATTCTAAAATATCCAAATATCTCTATCAGACTTCCTCATAGAGTAAAAGATGGTTATGGAATTCGTACTTATCATATAGATGAGGTCAAAAAACTAGGTGTAAGTCTTGTAATTACAGTGGATAATGGTATTACGGCTGTGCAAGAGGCTGCTTATGCTAAAGAATTGGGGATAGATATGTTGATTACAGATCACCATACTCCACTAGATACCTTACCTGATAGCTTTGTGACCATCAATCCCAAGATTTCAAGTAAGTATAAATTCAAAGATTTAGCAGGTGTAGCTGTAGTTTTCAAGCTTATATCGGCTATTAGTAATACAATAATCAAAGATAAGAAATTAAAAATGAAGATTATGAATGATTTATTGCCTTTTGTAGCTATAGGAAGTGTTGCAGATTGTGTTCCTCTTGTTGGAGAAAATAGGCTTTTGGTCCAGAAGTGACTTGAGATAATCAATAATCCTAACAGAAGACCTGAGAATATCTCTAATTTGATAAATTTTTTGAATCTGAAAACAGTAACATCTTTTCATATATGATTTGTAATAGGGCCTAGATTGAATGCAGGAGGAAGAATGGCATCTGCTGATGATAGCTTGCATTGTATATTACAAAATGGACAATCACAAATCAAATATTTGGAAAATATAGAAGAATTGAACACCAAAAGACGTGCTAGACAAGAAAATGATATGAAAGATATAGAGGAAAAATTAGATCTTACACAAAAGGTTTTGGTGGCTGTAGGTGAAACTGTACATGAATGAGTAGTTGGAATAGTAGCAGGTCGTATAGCCGAAAAATATAATAAACCTACAGTAATCATGAGTATAGACAAGAAAAAAAATATAGCAGTAGGAAGTTGTAGAGCTCCTCAGTATTTTAGTATAATCAAGATGCTGAATGAAGTAGGAAAAGATGGATTACTTGATAGATTTGGAGGACATGAGCAAGCATGAGGTTTGACTATAAAATTGGAAAATCTAGATAAAGCGATAAACAGTATGTATGCCTATGGAAAATCGGCTATAAAAGAAGATAAAAAAGAAAAACCTACTCAGGTAGACACAGAGATATTAGAACATGATTTGAAGCATAAAGACATAGAAGAGATGCATAAATTGGAACCATTTGGAGAGGGAAATAGAGAGCCCTTTTTCTTATTGAAGGATTTGAAGGTAGAAAAAGTTCTTACTATGGGTAAAGATAAAAATCATACTAAGGTTTTGACTAGACTATGAGAGATGCCTGTAGAGACAATCAAATGGAATGGAGAAAAAAATGGAATAGCAAAAAAAGCTAGAGAAGAGGATTCTCTAGACATTATATGTAAATATAGAAAAAATGATTTTAGTGGAGGTTACTTCTTTGATATAAAGGAAGTTCTTTAGGAAATGTAAAATGTAAAATTGAAAATGTAAAATTGGTCGTGATTTCTTCCATAAATTTTTGAATTAATTTTTAGCGCTGTTTGTTTTAGTGTTTGAGGGTAAAATCGCTTTGCTCAAAAATCTAATTCTACTAAAGTAGAAGGATTTAAAGCCAAAATTAAAAACCACTCTAAAATGAACTAGAGCGGTAAGAGAGAAGAATTTAACATTTATAATTTATAATTTATAATTACAAGCCTTCGGCTTGTTTAAATTTCCCGTATTATCTTCGATATTATAAGCTTTGCTAGTTTTTCACTATTGTATCTCAACAGAGATCTATTTTTCACCATATCATTAGACGCTATTTCTATTTCTTTATTATCTATAATATCAGCTACTATAGGCTTAGTTTTTCTATTTTTATAATTATCTAAATTGTAGTCCATAAAGTATTTTCCTTCAGCTTTAGCGTATCTTTCTATCTGTTCAGGAGTAAGATTGTTTTCTGGTAATATAATATAATCAAAAACATCTTTAACTAAATATTCTTCTATTTTTTTCATAAAATCTAAACCATAAAATCATTTAGAATCATTAGGCGAATTAGTAATATTCGATATAAGAACTTTTTTGGCCTTAGAATTTATAATTTCTTCTTTGATATCATCTACTAGTAAGTTAGTTATAATACTGGTATATAAACTTCCAGGTCCTACTATGATTATATCAGCTTCTTGTATAGCTGTTTTTACTTTTGGATTCAATGCTGCCTTTTTATCATATTTGATATAATCTATATTATCAGAATCTTTGATTTCATCTAAATTTTCTTCTCATGTTATATTTTTTTCTCATTTCATAACAGCAACTAGACGAGGTTTATCTAATGTAACGGGCAATATTTTTCAAGAAACATCTAATATGTCGCCCATAGCATCTATAGCTTTTTGGAAATCGCCAGTCATCTGTTCTAAAGCAGTAAGGAATATATTTCCAAAATTATGTCCATGTAATTCTCCTCATTCAAATCTAAATCCAAACAATTCTCTTAGAAGTTGTTGATTTTCATTGCTTAGAGCTATCACAGCTTGACGGATATCACCAGGAGGAAGAATCTTATATTGATCCCTCAAAAATCCTGTAGATCATCATTCATCAGTTACTCATATAATAGCTGTAATATTATCAGATGAATAGTTTTTTAGTCCATTTAGAAGGACATAAGAACCAGTTCATCATCATATAGTCACAATATTTCTTTTTGGTAGTTTTTTCATAAGTTATAGTTTATAATTGAAACAAAATATAATAATTTTTTTATACTTATTTATATAGACAAATCAAATTGAATTTTATACAAATTTTTTATATAATAACCTTTTGCTGAAATGAATTCTTCTATGAGTCTAAAAAAGAGTGACAGAAAACAGTCACTCTTAGTAGATATTGCAATGTAGGAGATTATAATATAAATACTAATACAAATGCAGCTACAAGTAATACAGAATAAGAAATATTGATAGAGTCAACAATATTCCACCCAGGGTAAGTTCTTTATCCTAGAATCTTTATATTCCCTAAGTAGAGATTTTACATATATATTATCAATAATCAACTATAAATTATTATATTTATTTGATATAAAATTATAATTGAATTTTAGTTAAATCTTATTGACTTGAACGATAAAATAAATATATAATAGATGTCAACGTTTTTGTTAGATTAAATTAATTATTCAAAAGGAGGCTTTACCTTGGAAAAGAATAAATTTCAAAATCTTTTAAGTAGTATAGAGTTTGAATGTATGATAGCTGTTCTTTTACTGAAAGAAAATTCTTATGGGATTCCTGTGCATAAGAAGATAAATGAGAAGTACGATAAGTACTCAGAATCAACAGTATATGCAAGCCTTCTTCGTATGAGAAACAAAGGTTTATTCAGAATTACACATGTTCCTGCGGGTTCCGAAAAAGGCGGCAGACCAAGGAAGGTATATACTGTAACTCCAAATGGAAAAAAACAGTACAAAAGAACAAAAAAGTATTTGAAGAAATTACTTGCCAAGACAAAATCAATAAAGTGATTTCTATCAATTTCTTTGCTAATTATGAGAGCGGTTTACCGCTCTCATTTTTTAATTTATAATTATTTGTCAAAAGGATTATATCCACTTTTTTTCAAATTCTGTAGAGAAACAAACAAGTTTTCAGGCATCTCATCCCATTCAAACCACTCCCATTTAACACATTTATGAGGTTCCAAAAGCTTTGGTTCTCAATCTATTTCTCCTTTTATAAAAGGTGTCACATAATGCTTATTTTCCTCTACAAAGATATCATTAGTAACTGTAGCAAAGCGAGGATTTTTCAATTCCAGTCCTATCTCTTCTAGGGTTTCTCTTTTTGCACATTCCTCCCAAGTTTCTCCAAACTCTAAATGTCCACCAGGAAAAGCCCATGTGTTTTCACCATGAGCTCACTTTCTCAGCCCTAATAGGATTGTATTATTTCTAGTTATTATTACTCAAATTCAAACTTTTACTTCAGACATATTGAAATTATAAATTTTAAACAACATTATTATATTCTTTCTTGGAATAATTTCAATATGAGAGACGTTATATTTTTAAGGATAAGTTCAAAATATTGAATTTGCATTATTAGAAATACAGTCAATCGTTTCAAATTTTCCAGTCTATCCTGACTCGGAGAGAAAAATATTCAGGAAGGAATATTGATAATTATGGAAAGATAAGGTGAATTGAGACATAGTCTCAAGAGAGAATACCCTGGGGTAAAAATACTAACGCACAATTTCTATATTAAATTAAGTTTTTACATATACTATCCAACACTCCTAAACTATCATCTCTACTTTCTATAACTATATCAAAGTTGTCTATATATAATTGTCTATCATGCTTATGTTTTGGTATCAAATAAGCTATTTTTAGAAGATTGTCTACATTGTCTTTATTTACCATTTTCAAGTCAGACATGCTATCTCACAACAAAATTACATCTTTTTTATCTTTTATAATTTCTTCTACATGTTCAGGGATATGTCATTCATCCTTATTGTTTATATGTACAATATTTTCACTTTCAGTTCATATGCATATTTCATTTTCATCAAATATTAGATTAGTAGATACTATATGAACATTATCTGTTAGATAGTTATTATATTTCATAAATAAACTTATAGTATTTCCTACACCTGCAGACAATATAACAAAAGGAATATTATTTTGATGACTAAAATTTAATAAATTTTCAAATCATCAACGCAAACTCATAAATTTATTATTACTTACCACCGCTTTCAAAGTAGCTTTAGATAATTTATATTTTGAAAATAATCACAAATGAGTACTCCACCATTCTTTCATCCACTTGTTTTTCTCATCATTACTTAAAGTATTATCTAATTCTTTTGGATGATAAAAAGAATAGTGTTTATCTCTTTCTACAACATATTCAGCTGGCATAAGTCCAGATTCTTTAAATAATCCCCAAGATGTAAAATCATTATCTTGAGTCATCGTATTATCAAAATCTGCTACTATATGTAGCTTTTCAAGTCTCATTCTATCTATTTTTTCAGAAACAATCTCCCAAGATTTACAGTGTATATTAGGATTATTTATATATTTATTCATAATTCAATATGTTATTTTATTCCGATTTTAATATAAGATTAATATCTTCTAGTTAAAATTCAGTTTTATCTAAAATGTTTTTGATATGTCAGAAAACTTCATCTATACTACCATTTCCATCTATTACATGTATATTTCTTTCTTTGGCTAGTTTTTCAGCACTATCCAAATATTGCACTCTTACTTTTTCCAAAAAATCTATTCTCTCAAAAAATTCTCTCTTTCATCACCTATGAGCGAGTCTTTTTTCTATATTTTCCATATTTACATCTATTATGAAAGTCAGGTCTGGTATAAGTATTTTACTATAGTCATGAGCCTGATATATTTCTTCAAAACTTAGTCCAGATGCTCATTGAAAAGCATATGTAGAGTAATCAAATCTTGAAGATATAATTACAGAATGTTTCAATATTTCTCTTCTTATTTCACTTTGTTGCTCTCTATCTTTTATATATAGCTCCAAAGCTTCTTGTCCATTAGAAAATCATTTTCATTTCAATCTTTCTCCTATTTCTCTTCCAGCTTCAGTATTTCAGGTAGGTTCCCTAGTTTTCCATATTTGTAAATATTTATTCCTTTCTCATAGATAATCTATGGTCTTGAGAATATGGGTATCCTTTCCACAACCATCTACTCATTCAAATACTATAAACATGCAATAAAATGTAAAATGTACAATGTACAATGTAAAATTCTCTTTTTTTTATTCAACAGCTCCTTTTTCTAAATAATAATCCAAAATCTTCATAGCAGCTATTGTGTCTTCTTTTCCTCTAGCTTTTTCGTAATCTCCTGTTTGTGCGGCTGCTTGTACAGAAGTGAAATCTTCGTTTACTTTCAATATATTATAATGTGGCCATATAGCTTTCATTTGTCATATAAAATTGTCTATTTTTTTCTGTACATCTTTTTGTTTACGAGGATATCCTATCAATATTATTTCTATTCTATATCTTTCTACAATATCAGCTAGATTAAAAAGTGCACCTGCATCGTTAGTTATGTATCCTACTGGCATACAAACTTCATTTTTTTTATTTCTTTGAGCTATTCATATATGTTTTGCTCCCCGATCTATCGCTAATAAATTTTCCATTTACCAAAAAGTTTAAAGTTTAAAAAGACTTATTATTTCTTTCAATGATGAAAGATTATTATAAGAAAGATAGAAGACTATTTATTTTCTTCTTTTTTTACATCATCAGGATGTCTTACTCTGGTTGTTTCTATTACTCTCAATATTTTCTTTTTTATACTATCTGGATCATCTATAAAGTATAATTCTATATCTCATCTACTACTAGTATCTCACTCTGAAAGAAATATAATATTTCCAAAATTGAACAAACTTCTAAGTATTCATTCTTTTCCTACAGTTATAGTTTTTATCTTATCTACATCTAGAGTTCTACCTTGTCTAGAAAATAGACCGGTTTGATTGTAGTTTATAATTTGTTCAGGAGTAATTACAGCAAAATCCATTAGATAATCTATATATTGTTTCAATATAGAATATCCATAGTATACAAAAGTTAACATCACTATTACGATTATTACATTTACAATTACCTTTAATGTATCATTTATATCTATCAAAGCAAGACCTACAGCTAACAATACAAATCATAGTATTAGGAAAAGAGCTGGTGCTACTACATGTAGTCATAAAAAAAACTTTCACTTATGTATTACAAATACCTTATCTCCATATTTTCTTACTTCTTCAGCTATAACTTTTTTTTCAAAATCAGTATCAAAGGAAGACAATATTTTCATTTATAATAAATTTAATTGATAAAATTTGTTTTAGTATACTATTTTTAGACTAATTTGCAATATTATTTTATACAAAAAATAGTTTATATTTATTCTTGATTATTTGCTATGTATAAGGATTTTCCAAAACTTTCTTCATTTTTACTATTTTTCTTTGATATTCAAAAACTTCCATATCTATTCCAAGATATGATGAGACCAAGAATAAGTGAAGTCTAGGAGTTATTACATCACTTGCTTGAGCTAATTTTTCTAAGAATCATTCAAAATCATCTTCCCAATCTAGTATTTTCATATCGGGAAATTCCTGAGATAGTTTTTCATAAAATCTCATATCATCATCTGCAGGCGATTTACATACAGGCGAATAATATATGTTGTATCATTCTTCTATATACTTTTTTGTTTTTTCTACCAAATCATCATAATATTGTTCTCCCTTTCGATTCAGATTAATTACAATAAACTTTTCATTTTCTAATTTTCAACTCTCTATTTTCCATTTATAATTTCCTTTACTATTTTTCTTTTGTATTTCTTTCTTGTGTTCCTGTTCTATGTTTTTATTGTCTTGTGCTTCTTTCAAGAAGAAACTTGTATCCATAAAGAAACTTACATTTTTTACTCCATCTGCCTGTAATTCTTTGACTGTATCATGGTCCCTTGCATATATCTCTTCAGATTTTTTAGTAAGTAGTTTATATATAAGTCTATTCCCCAATTTTTTAGGAACTTGTATTCAGCCCATAAGATATAATTTCTTCCAAGCCAATAAACTTATCCATATAGACATAAACCAATATATCCGACAGTAAGCAGTTTCCTCTGTCAAAATTTCACCTCCTCATACGACAACAGTGTCAGTTTTAAAATAATATTTTATATCTCATATATTTTTAATAAATCTTAGGAAAGATCTAAAACCTTTAGGTAATTCCATAACATAAGTTATATTTTTTGTATCAAAAAATTGTTTATGGAACTTTTCTAACCATATTTTATCGGTAGTAGCTACATATATTTCTTTTCACTGTTCTATTAGAAGTTTCATAAGACCAATCAAGATGATTTCATCTCACATATTCTTATGACCCCGATTTCAAACCAATAGAACTTTATTTCATTTAATATTAAGCATATAAATATATATCTACTAATTAACTAAATATCTATAATGTTTTTGTATTTATTTTTTCTTGATAATCAACGTATTTTTCTTATTATTCAAAGGTGTTTCATAATTTTAAAAATTAAAGAGCAATTATTTGAATGAATAAACATATTGTATTTGTATTATTTGGAATAACCTGAGATTTAGCAAAAAGAAAGATATTGCCAGCCTTTTATAATATATTTTCAGAGTGCGTAAATGAAGATTGCTCTATAGATATTATAGGGGTAGGTAGAAAAGATTTTGATAATAAAGATTTTCAAGAATATATATCAGAAGATTTAAAAAACTTTATTTCTTCTTATAATCAAAATAAATTAAATATTCTTTTAGATGCATTAAAATACTGTAAAATAAATTTTGCAGATTCTGATAGTTATGAAAAAATTAGAGATTTAATACCAGCAAATAAAGAAGTAGAAGTAGTCTATTATCTTTCTACTCCTCCTCAATTATTTACTACAATTGTAAAATCTTTGAAAGAAATTAAACTTAATATGTCTAATTCTAGAATAGTTTTTGAAAAACCTTTTGGTACAAGTTTAGATTCTGCAAAAAACTTAAATACAGAAATTAGAAAGGTTTTTAAAGAAGAACAAATATATAGAATAGATCATTATTTATGAAAAGACGTAATACAGAATATAGCAGCATTTAGGTTTTCTAACATGTTATTTGAACCTATATGGAACAATCATTATATAGACAATATACAAATTACAGTTTCTGAAAAATTATGAGTGGAAGATAGATGAGATTTTTATGATAAATCATGAGCCTTGAGAGACATGGTACAAAATCATTTAATGCAAGTAATAGCCTTGATAGCCATGGAGGCTCCATATAATTTAGATGCTGATGCTATCAAAAACAAAAAAGTAGAAGTATTGAAAGCCTTAAGATTGGATGATAATTTTGCTAAAAGTGTAGTTTATGGGCAATACGAATGATACCAACAAGAGAACTGAGTAAAAGAAAATTCTCAAACAGAAACTTTTGTGGCTTTGAAATTATTTATAGATAATTGGAGGTTTGAATGAGTTCCTTTTTATTTAAGAACATGAAAAAACCTGAAAGAAAAAGTTACTAGAATAGTAGTAGAATTTAAAAAATTACCAAATATCTTATTCAATAAGAATGGAGAATTGAATCAAAATAGGATAGTAATAGAAATTTATCCTAAAGAATCTATTTCTGTAGAGTTTAATATAAAAGAGTTTGGGCAATCAGATAAAATCAAGACAGTAAAATCTATATTCACAAATAAGGAAGAATGATTAGATGCTTATAGTAAATTAATTACTGATATTATTAAATGAGAATCTACATTATTTACTCGTTGGGATTTTATAGAAGAATCTTGGAAATTAGTGGATAATTTGGTAGAATGTAAATATAATTGTCCTTTAGTACATAAATATAAACCTTGAACTTCTGGTCCAGATTCAGCATTTAGCCTTATAGAAAAAGATGGAAGAAAATGGTTTAATTAAGTTATAATGAAATAATTCTGAAATTTATTTTAATATATCTAATATTACTACTCATGCTTATAGAGTCTAATTTAAAGAAATTAAATGAACAAGTTTTTGATAAATTTATATCTATATTAGATAAGTTTCAAAATAAAGAAAATATAGTAATATGATTATCATGAGGAAGTTCTATATTATGATTTTATGAAATTTTGAAAACAAAAGCAAATATTATAGATAAATCAATATGGCAAAAAATACAATTTGTATTTGTAGATGAAAGAATAGTTTCTTTAGATCATAATGATAGTAATTATAAATTAAATAAAGACTATTTATTTGATTTTTTATTAGAAAATAATTATATAAAAAATTCTCAGATAATTACTATTGATTTAAAGGCTATTGATATAGTTCAGAATTATTTTCAAAAAGTTCCATATATAGATATATGATTGTTCGGTGTAGGTCCAGATGGACATACTTGTTCACTTTTTCCATGACATAAATTAAATGATATGGAAGGTATATCTTTTTTAGAGATTAAAGATTCTCCAAAACCCCCTTCTAATAGAATTACTCTTTCCAAAGATTATATAGCTACTATTCCTTATATATTTATATATTTTATATGAGAAGGAAAAAAAGAAGCATTTCAAAATTTTCAGAATGTAGATATATCAAAAAAAAACTGCCCATGCAAATATGCATTGGACAGTCAAAATTGTATTGTAGTTTCTGATATTAAACTATAAAACAATTTATTTTCTAAATTACTATTTATTTATAGCTTCTGCCACCATATCTGCAATTCCTTTTTCCAAAGGTGAAGGTATAATTTTATCTGGTCTAGGATTCTTCACACACGCCGCTAATCATTCTGCAGCTTTTATTTTCATATCATCAGTTATTTGAGGTATTCTATATTTCAAAGCTCATTTGAATATTCCAGGAAAAGCTAATACGTTATTCAATTGGTTAGGAAAATCGCTTCTTCCAGTTGCTACTATTTTTGCTCCAGCTTCCATAGCATCTTCTGGCATTATCTCTGGGATTGGGTTAGCCATAGCAAATATTATAGGGTCTTTATTCATAGATCTTACCATATCTTTACTTAATACTCCAGCAACAGATACTCATATAAATACATCAGCATCTACTATAGCGTCTTTCAATCATCAAGTTATACATTTTTTACTAGTAGGATCCAATAAACATACGGTATTTGTGATGTTTGTAAGCATTTCTTTTGTTGGATTCAGTCTACTTCTACCTTTGTAAATAGATCCAGCACTATCCACCATTATTATATTTTTTACTCAATATTTCAATAATAGTTTAGCTATTGCTACTCCAGCAGCCCCTACTCCATTTACTACTACTTTGATATCTTCTTTCTTCTTTTCCACGATTTTAAGACTATTAATTATTCAAGCTAAGCATACTATTGCAGTACCATGTTGATCATCATGAAATACAGGTATATTCAGTTCTTTTTTCAATCTTTCTTCTATTTCAAAACATCTAGGTGCAGATATGTCTTCTAGGTTGATACCTCAAAATGTAGGAGATATTTTCTTTACAAAATCTATTATTTCATCAGTGTCTTGAGTGTCTATTACTATCGGATAAGCATTTATTCCAGCAAATTCTTTGAATAAACAACATTTTCATTCCATAACAGGCAGTGCAGCTTCAGGTCATATATTTCCAAGTCATAATACAGCTGACCCATCAGAGATTACTGCTACTGTATTTCATTTGATAGTATAATCATAAGCCTTTTTTTTATCTTTTGCTATTTCTTTACAAGGTTCAGCAACACCTGGAGTGTAGGCTAGACTCAAGTTGTCTTTACTGTCTAGTTTTATTTTAGAAACTGATTCTAATTTCCCTCCTAGTTCCTTATGTAATCTCAAAGATTCTTTAAAATAATCCATTATTATCGTATTGGTTATAAATTTAAAAACATTGAGACATTATAATCATTTTTTTATAAGTCTCAATGAAAAAAATGACTAAATAATTAATGACTAATAAATTATATCAAATATTAAAATACTTAATAAAAATACTTAATAAAAATATTTATCAATTTGCTTTTCTATGCTATATATTCGTATATAGTGATTATTACTATTTGTCAATCGGAAAAAATGTAACCCTAATGCTGCAACAAAAAAAATGTTGACAATATTGGAGTCTAATTTATTTCTTTAGTATATAAGATTGCATCCTAAATTAGGATGGTATATATAAATATATTTCTAATTAATAATTATTTATGTTTCTAATTAGTAATTAGTCTTTATTTATTAGTATTTTTCCTCTCCTTAATGAGCTTGTTTTGTTTAGATTAGTCTTGAATTTTCCTCTTGAAATAAATATATAAATATATAGAATTAACTAGTTGATAAAAGTTTTATCTATATGAAAATATAGAAACATTAAGAATTCTAGAAGATTGTTTTGCTCGTTAAGGATAATTTAGCGTTTAGCTTTGTTATACTATGCGGGACCATATGAAAATCACAGAAACAATCCCAGTAGATACTTTTGCTTGAAGGACTTATTTTATAATAAAAAAAAGATAAATGAAGTTTATGGAAGTTATAATTTGATTTGCATTATTGGTTATAATACTCGGAGTTTGAGTTAATTTTCTTACATGATGACAAGTAAAAACATGAATATATCTAAATAAACTAGTAGAAGATTCTTATAGAATAAATTTATACAATTATAGTCAATTTCTAGCTGAAAATACAATTGATACAGATCAATGATATATATATTTTAGTGGAGACAATTTTTTTACATGACCAAGTGGTCAGTTTGCTTATAGTTGTGAGAAAGTTGCATGAAATCTTATAGAAATAAATGAGGCCTATAATGGAGTGTTTTGTAATATAGATTTTGAATGAGAAAAAATATACAATTATAATATAAAATTATAGCTATATTAGCTTTATGTTACTACTGAATCAAGAAAGATAATAGCTTATTAGAATAAAAGATGGAATGTAAATAGGAATAATTAAAAAAAGGTTTGACAAAAGGGGTAGTTTAAATTATAATAGTCTTGTGCTCTATATTGTTATGTTATAGAAATTATAAATATTAAAAATCAAATGCTTGCATTAATACCCTTTTCCGTGTTTTTTATACTATTATTTATAGTATTAGTTTATTATATAGCTAATTTTAATAATAGTCAGAAAAAAATTTGACAACAAACAGTTTTTCTTTACAATAAGATACATAATCATATTATAATATGACTATATAAATATGTAATTGATTCTATGCCAGACAATAAGAAAGAAGAGCTAGTATTACACATAGCAGACTTACATAGAAGAGTGATAATAGAAAAAGATCTTACGAAAAGATTAAAAGAAGAATCTTCTATAAGAAAAGATATTGAAGATTTATATGGATATGCAAAAGCTGATAAAACAATAAATGAAATAAATGTTTTATATGAAAAGGCAGAAATATATGTAGATAGGTACAATGCCGTACAATATTCTCATAAAAGATCATGGATATTAATGATTATTACTATATTATGATTATTATATTCAATTATACTTTGAATGCATTATTTAAATATTTAAATAAATAGTAAATGTCTGACACAATGATGGGTTCTCAATGACCGGCTCTATCTAACTTTAGAATAGAGGATATTCTTTCACAAATAGCTAACAATGATGCTATATCTGATATACATATATCAGCAGGTGAGCATTTGTCTTTTAGACAAAATGGTGATATAGTAAAATATATTAAGGTTCCTAAATTAAGTGATGAACAAGCTGAAAACGTTCTTAAACAATTGATGAAAGGTAATTTAAAAGCATACGAAAGATTTGTAGCTGAAAAAGAAGCAGATTTATCTTATGTGTCTCCAGATGGAACTCCATACAGAGTAAATGCTTTTTTCAAATTAGGAAAAGTTGGTATAGTTCTAAGAAAGATTAGTTCAGAGGCAAAAGACTTAGATGATTTATTTTTTCCTGATATAGCTCAAGGAATCAAAGAAAATGTATTAGCAAGAAAACAATGATTATTTTTGGTAACATGACCTACAGGTTCTGGTAAATCTACTACTATAGTAGCTATGTTAGATTTCTTGAATCGTCAAAGATCTGACCATCTAATTACTATAGAAGATCCTATAGAATTTGTATTTAAACCAGATAAAGCACTTATAAGTCAAAGAGAAATAGGACATGATAGTTGGTCTTTTGCAAATGCTTTGAAAGCTGCAATGCGTGAAGATCCAGATATAATATTAGTTTGAGAAATTAGAGATCCAGATACAGCAGAAGCTGCGTTAAACTTAGCAGAAACAGGACATTTGGTATTCTCTACATTACATACTCAGTCTGCTTCAGGTACAGTAAATAGATTTATTTCTTTCTTTCCACCTGCAATACAAGGAAGTATAGCAGATAGACTTGCAGATGCTTTGATATGAGTAGCTTCACAAAGGTTAGTAAAGACAGCAGACGGAAAAGGAAGATGTTGAGTTTATGAAATTATGATAAACACAGCAGCTGTAAAGAATAATATCAAGAGAGCTCAAATAGCTCAAATAGACAGTATATTAGAAACAAGTGCAAAACATGGTATGACTACTATCAAGCAATATGCTAATAGACTTGTAGAAGAAGGAAGAACTACCAAAGAAATAGTAAAATGGATATTAGACGCTAAGTAAAAATCTTTATATTAGCTACTAAAATTATAAACAATGGAAGGTTATGCATCGTCATGATGAAAGAAAATATATACATCCGCTCAATTGAGAAAAATGCAAAAAAAAATCAAAAAATCTTATGCTAAAGTTGATAAAATCAAGGAAAAGCAAAAAGATATTGCTCAAAAAGAATGAGATGAAGCAGATGATTTGTTAGAAGAACAGATGAAAGTTTTATAAACTAAAAATTATTTAGAGATGGCAGATATAGCAATATTGAAAAAGTATTTATCAGAAGAACTTGTAGATTATGCAAAAAGTTTTGATATAGAAGATGAATTTGTAGAATCAGATTCAGAACTTATAGAACTTGTTTTGAAATCAAAAGCTTTGGATACAGAAGAAGAAAAGCAAAATTGGTTTAACTTGTTACCTCTTATGACAGAAGAACAAGTACTAAAACTAAGAGAAATATTACTTAGAGAAAAGCAAAAATTAGAGGATATAGAAAACAAGTATGATAACAAGAGAAAAGAACTTAGAAAGAAATATCTTATGAAATGGCAAAAACTTGGATACTTGGAAAAAGTACAAAAAGTTAAAGCAGAAGAAGAATCTCAAGAAAAACAAGAAGACGCTGAAGCTGATGCTTTGCTGGATAATTTGTAATCAAAATTTGTAAATATTATTTTTACTAAAAAACTCTAGAGTAAATTCTAGAGTTTTTCAATTCTTCAAAAGAATATATATAAAAATTATAAATTTAGGTATACTTAACAAAAGTGTATTGCTATTTAATTAATATTTTTGTGTTGCTGCAGTTTTAATAGACATTTTGTTTTGTGATTTTATGATATATATATAGATTATACTTTATATTATTACACTTTTTATATAATCTGTATCCTTACTTCACTATAAATTAATAAAAATAGAAAAAATTAAATTTTCTTTATTATATATATAACTCTTTGTATATCTTCTTCATATAATTTATACATAAATTTTTCTTCTATTCTAAGAGACTTTTTTTTACAAATTTTTTCTAATAATTTATCTTCTTCTTCAGTAAATATTTTGTAGAAGATGAAAACTCATCATTTTTTCAAAAGATGTAGAGTAAATTCAAATAATTTATCTATATATGCTACGGCTCTAGCTATAACTGCATCATATTTTTCCTTATGATCTTCAGATCTAGTCCAAAGAACTTCTACATTATCTAATCATAAACTATCCGCTATACTATTTATAACTTTAGTTTTTTTTCTTACAGACTCTATTCATACAAAATTGATTTTAGGATGATTCATAGCTAATGGTAACAAAGGAAATCATGATCCAGTTCCTATATCAGCTATATTATGACATTTATTAGGAAAAGAAAAAAACTCCATCAATTTCATGGAGTCTTCTATATGTTTTAATTCTATTCCTTCTTTATCTCTTATTGCAGATAGATTTATTTTACTATTCCAGTCTATAAATAATTCAATAAGCTTTTCATAATTCATTATTATTTAATTACAATATGCTGAAAAATGATTGAAAATATTTCTTATAGCTAACTAGATCAGTAATTAAGAAACATTTATACCTAAAGGTATAGATAATCAATCATATAAGTTATTCAATTCTTCAGACTTATATTATGGATTATCATATCATTTATCATTTAAAATTTATAATTATAAATCCGAAGGATTTATATTATAATTGTCCCATCAAATCATCTATTTGTTCAGACTTTTCTTTTTCTTCAGATTCTCTCATTTCCTTTGCTTGAAGATTATCTAATACTAATTTCCATCTTTCCATATTTCAAACTCTTTGAGTTTCAATAATATCTTTTTCTTTCTCATCTTCCATCAAAAGAATTTGTAGATTCATTTGTTCTTCTACATATATTTCAAATAATCTCAATATTTGAAAGCCCCATAGTTCATCTAGTTTTTTTACTACAGATTTTTCACCACTATGTACAGTTATAATCAATCTTATATCTTTTTCTTCTTTATCCAAAATTCATTCACTAGAAAAAGATGCAGCTATAAGTTGTAATAATAATTCCCAGTTGAAGTCTTCTTTCAAATCTTCTGGATATTTAGTTTTTACTGCTTGAAACTTTGATACGTATTCTTTGAACCAAATACATTCTTCTATAGTTTCAGGAATTTTTTCTACTAGTTTTTCATATTTTGATACAACCTCTTTCTTTTCAGAGTTATCTTTAAGATTGCTTATAAAATCTTGAAAATTGAATAACATTTATAATATATTCAGTAATAAAATTATCAATATATATTTTTCATATAGAAGACAATTTTAGAATTAAGCCTTCTTGTTCTTTTTAGCTTTTTCTTTGATATTGTCAATTCATTTTTTAACATTAACCATTTGTTTCTGGTATTGTTCTTTAGCAGTCCCTCCAACTTCCTCTAGATGAGCTTTTATAGTTTTATAATTTTCTGTCAAATCTGCTATTAATGGTTGAATTTTTTCATCATTCAAAACTTCTGCACTTTCTTTCAAGTGTTCTACTTTTTCTTCTAGTAGAGCTACTTTCTCTTCAAAAAAAGTTTTATAATCAAAACCTGAAGCATCTCATAGTAGTTTTTTATTCAATTCTACCAGTCCATTGAATGTGATTTTTGCTTTATTTAGTCAATTAGAGCTATCAAAAGCTTTTTTGAATTCTTTATCTTTGTAATATAGACTTACAAATTCTCATACAAGTAATCCTAATATAGAATACTTTACTAATTTTTTCATGATATATATTGGTTTAAAAATAAATCAATTTAATTAATTCTCTTGTTACTTACATAGTCATAATATCTTTTTCTTTCTTTGTTCCTATTTCATCAAGTTTTACAATATTTTCTTTTACTGCGTCTTCTACATTACTTTCACTAGCTTTTTTCTCGTCTTCACTTATTTCTTTATCATCATGTTCTTTTTTCAATAATTTCATAGCATCTTGTCTATGATTTCTAATAGCTATTTTTGATTTTTCTAATTCTATATATATCAATTTTACTATATCTTTTCTTCTTTCTTCAGTCATAGGTGGGACTTTTACCATAATCCGGTCTCATTGATTAGTAGGAGATAATCATGTTCCAGAGTCATATATAGCTTTTTCTATTTTTGGGAGTACTGTTTTATCCCAAGACTCTATTCTCAAAGTGTGAGCATCCATTACAGTGACACTTCCAAGTCCTTGTATTTTTTGCTTTTGGTTCCATTCAGGTATAAATACATCTATACCTTCTACAATACCAGTATTTGCTCTTCAAGTTTGTATTTTAGTTAGTTCTCATTGAAAAGAAGTTACAACTTTATCTAAATTATTTTTTAATCATTGTAGGTCCATAAATTGTTTTTATTTAATAACATAAAAAATGCCTCACATCAAAACTATACAAATACTAATTGATTTTTCAAGTCTTTTTTGTATTATTGTTGTATTTATTATGATTTTTAATTATAATGGTTTTTATAATCATCATAACAAATAACATATAATAGATAAAGACTAAAGACTAATTTAAGATTTTTTTCTTATATTATCTAAAAGAAATCAGCAAGAACCCCTATTATCAATTAGTGATTACTCTTTATGCTATTAAGATTACTTTATTATAAAAATACTGGAAATTATGGTTTTTTTTAATGTATGGGCTGAAAGTTTAGATAGATATATTTACTTAAAGTTTTTTCTTTTGTTTGTAATTTGAGTAATAATGTTTATCATATTTTATGATTTCATAAAATTAATTACTTCTATTTATATTAAAAATAGAAATAATGAAAAAATTATTCTAGGTAAAAAACAAAGTATCTTATATGATATAGAAGTATTATTATGAAAAAACTGAAAGATTTTTATAAAAAACTTTTTTCTCTTTCTAGAGAAAAATGTAAATATATGAAAGTATAGTTTAGAAACTATACTGGAACGCGTAGATTGGAAAAAAGAAGATTTATACGAAATGATTTATTCTAAGGAAAAAAACTACTCCAAATATAATGAAGAGAAAATTAGAGGATTACTATTAGAATATAAATCTTTTTTAGAAAGATAGTTTAAGAAATTTATTAATTAAAATGATAAAATGAGTTGAAAAAAGGTTTTATTGATAATGTTGTTTTCTATCTTGTTTTTGTTAGGAATATCTTATTATATGTGATGATATTGGCTTTTGATGTTTATTTTTATAGCTTCTATTTTTCTTTTATTCTTACTGGGAAAATGAAGAAAGAAATTTAAAATAATATCTTATATATTTGGATTATTTATAGTTCTATTTGATATCTTTTTACTTATATTTATGATAATTCCAGTAAAATCTTATGAAATAAATACTGATAAATTCTATGAAAATAAAGAAAATTATCTAAAAATTTATGTAAGAGATACTTCTAATGAAGTAAAGCAAAAAAGAGCTAAATTATATATTATAGATAAAGATGGGTCTAGAAGAGAAAATATAAATTTTTTGGATTATGTAGAAAACACAAAGGTTTCATTACAAAAATGAGATGTAATAGAATATCAAGCATCCAATAAAGACTTAGATACTTTTGTAGTTTTATATCTTTGGGATGGTAGTGTAATAAGGATGTTGCCACAAACTACTATTATTTTGAATGAAGTAGCAAAGGATATAAATAATTTATCTAATTCTAAAACAAATATATCTGTAGATGAATGAAGTATACGGTTCCGTTTCATTAGATTTATTGAAGATGGAAATTCTATCAATATAGAAACAAAAAATTGAGTAATGGCTATAAGAGGAACTGCATGAGTGGTTTCTTATAGTAAGCCTAAAAATGAAACAGTAGTGTTAGATTACAATCATCATATTGAAGTAAATAATAAAAAAGGGGAGTCTTATATATTATCAGAATGAGAATGAGTTACTATTGTAGATGATAAAATCGAGAAAAATAATATAGAAGAGATAATGAACAAGGTAAGTGATGATATAAAAGAAAAGATGGATCAATTTAATATCTTAGATCAGGAAGAAATCAAACAATATAAACAAGAGTTAGAAAAATATATTGAAGAAGAAGTGGGATCTCTTCTAAAATCATGAGATTTTTTGAAGAAAATAGAAAGAAGTAAAATAGAATTATTAGCTCTTAGAGACTATAAATACAAGGCGTGGTTAGAAGATATAGCATTTTATGATTATATAAAAGGAGATAAAGAATTCAATTTCAAAAATATTTCAAAAAAACTTAGTTGAAATGATGTATTTATATGAAGTTATTTTGATCAATGAGAAATGAAATTACATTATTTGGTAGATAAATTTAAAACTGATTTTGATATATCTGATATATCTTTATCTGATTTCAAAAATAGTGAGCTTTATGATAGATATAAAACAGTAGTTGTTAATATGAAAATACAATGAAAAATAGATTCTATCACAGATAGTTTAGCTGAATTAGGTATTTTGGATGATATAGAAGCCGCTAAAAAGGATGTAGATAAATTAAAAAACAACTTCAATAACTTTATTAATAATATTGATTTTTAGACTAAATTAATAGTAATTGAAATCTCTTGATTTTTTCCAAAAAATATGTATGGTCTATGTAGGTATATGGTATTTTTAGAGAAACTAAATGTAAAATGGAAAATGTAAGCATCGTAGCTTGCCACGGATTTACTCCTTGGTTTTACAGGGTCCAATGTAAAATTTTCTTTAGTTTTTTCTGAGATATTCTTAGGTTTTATCTACATTAACTTATTATTAAAATGAAAAGGTGAATTGAAATGAAGTTTCAAGAGAGAGCGCCCTGGGGTAAGAAACTAATTATTTTCTTTCTAATTTCTTTGAGTTTAATTATTCCTACTGGAGTTTTTGCATCAAGTAATTCTTATCTTCCAAGTCTTGGTGATTTGTTTAGATCTCTTTATCAATATGAATCTAATCAATGATATACTTCTAATGAAGCGGATCTAAGGATAAGTTCTATCAATTATGATAGAGATGATGAGAGATTGGAAGTTAGAATACAAAATGAAGGTTCTGATGATATAACAAACTCTTTTAGAGTAAAAGTAAGACTTAATTCCAAGTCTTATTATTTTAATGTAAATAGAGATATAGATGCTGATAGTTCTTATTTAGCATCTTTTAGTGTAAACAATTTTTATATATCTTCTAGTAGAAGATATGAAGTAGAGGCAATAGTGGATGTAAATAATAATATCTCAGAATCTAATGAATGAAACAACACATATAGTAAAGAAATATATTTATATGAGAATGAGGATGAATATGAAGAAGAAACTGATGATGAAAATTATCGTCCAGATTTAAAGGTTACGGACTTGGAATATAGTTCAAGTCTAGATAGACTATGAGTAGAAATTGCAAACAGGTGAGATGGTGATGTTAGAGAAGATTTTAGAATAAGGGTAAAAATAGACGATAGATATTATTATTTCCTAGTGGAAAAGACTATAGAAGAAGGCGATGAAATATGGTATTATATAGATATGGATAGCTTTAGTATTGAAAGAACAGGTACTTTTACAGTATACATAAAATTAGATACAGATTCTGATATTAGAGAATCGAGCGAATTAAATAATACTTATGAAAAAGACTTTTATTTATACAAAAATGAAGAATCAAATGATGATTTACCAGACTTGAAAGTTACAGATATTAAATATGATAGAAGTGATCAAGAGTTAGGTGTTAGAATTTATAACAAATGAGATGAAAGAGTAGATGATGAATTTAGACTTAGAGTAGAAATAAATCAAGATAAGGAATATATAGATGTTACCAAAAGTATATGAGACAATGGCTATTATCGGGTTTATATAGAAATGGATAATTTTGATATAAAAAAAGATGATAATTATGTTATAAAAGTAGATGTGGACATAGATGGAGATATTAAAGAATGAAATGAGGGAAATAATTCATACGAAGAAAGAATATATTTATATGAATCTGGGGAGGCAGATCTTAAAGTTTCAGATATTGTTTATGATGTTTCTAATGATGAATTGGAAATTAGAATATATAACGATGGAGAGGAAGATGTTACTGATGATTTTCAAGTAAGAATAGAGATAGATGGTAGATATTATTATGTAGATATGATAGAAAAAATAGATAATAATACTTATAAGCGGTTGAAGGTAGATTATGATGAATTTAATATCAAGGAAAGTAAGTATTATACAATAAGAGTATTGGTAGATTATGATGAAGATGTAGAAGAAAAATCAGAATCAAACAATTCTTATTCAGAATCAATTTATTTGAATAAGAATTAATCTAAATTGAATGAATAAAAGACAACAAGGATATATTTATGAAAAAATGGTCGAAGATTATTTAAAAGAGGAAAGCTATGAAATATTAGATAAGAATTATACCATTAGAGGTGGAGAAATTGATATTATAGTTAGAAAAGATAATGTAGTTTGTTTTGTAGAGGTAAAATGAACTAAATATGATATGGATTTCCAAGATTATATTACAGAAAAGAAAAAGAAAGCTCTTATCAAAACTGCGAAAGATTGGAAAATGAAAAATGAGGAAGATAGTATAGAAGAATATAGATTTGATTTGGCGTTGGTTGTAAATGAAGATATAGATTATATAGAGAACTTTTTATTTTAAGGAGATTATTCTTGACAAAACAATACATTTAAGTTATACTATAATATAATTAGATTTAATTTTTTAAATTAGAAAAAATGGACAATAAATGAGAAGCCCCTACTAGATGGGTATTAGAAACTAGTATTGAAAATTTTGAAGAAAAGTATGGAGAAGTAGTAGATGAAAAGGAACTATTAGATGCTATAGATAAAGAAATTGCTCAAATAACTGCGAAATGATGACCAGATATGGAGGAAAAACTTCAAAAAGTATATGAAGAGCAAATAAAAATTAAAGAGTTTTTTAGGAGATATGAGGAAGATAAGGATATTTCTATAAGAGATATACAACGTGAATTTTTTGACTTAGAAGAAGATATCAAAATGGTAGAGGGAATGTGATTTGGACAGAAAATTATAGAGATTATCAAAATGGTAGATAAAAAATGATGGAAGCAACAAAAAAACACAGTAAGACCTTTTTACAAAAAGTATAATAAAGATAGTCAAAAAAGTGATGTTGTTTTTCTAAAAACAGGTTTTGATAAAATGATATTAGAGGACACAGAATATAATATAGATGATTTATTAAGTGAAATATATAAAGCAAAAACCTCTTGGAAAAGCTTTGGAAGAGCAATATCAAGTTTAGATTTTAGTAGTAGAAGCTCTTCAGGTTGAAATGAGTATCATCATTTTTTAGATGAAAATGATAAAAAATTATTATTACAGTTTGTCTTTGATAGAGCTGAATGATTAGTAACTATTAGTGATATAGATTTGAAGAAAAAATATGAAAGTGGATATGATTATATGACATTAATACCTTCTTATCTAAAATGAAATACAGAATATCTTTTAAAATTTTTATGAAAGTTTGATTCTATCAATACAGAAATATTTTTTCTTAGTGTATTTGGATGAATTGGTGATAACCCAGAAGTTATAGATGTTTTATTAGAGAAGGCTAAAGATATAAAATTTGAAGGAACTAGTTATTTAGCGTGATGATTGGCTAATGCAACAAATAATGATAAGCTAAAATCTTTTCTTTTGGAAAGAATTCATGGTGACAAAATAAGTGATGGAGATTGATTTAGAAAATTATTGAAATATCCTGAACTTCTAGATCAATGTTGATCTTTTTCTGACTTTAGTATACATTCAAGCGATGATATAGAAGATATAGATGTCATTATGCCTATGGTATGACATAGTGACTTTGCATTTATATATGCTTTGATTCGTACATCAGAATATAAAAACTTACAACAAATAATATTGGAAGAAGCAAAAGATTTGAAAATAACACATAAATGAGCACATCAACTTTACCAAAAGTATAAAGTTTTTTTAACAAAATCAGTTATTGATGAGGTAGAAAGTAAGAAATTATAATTCTAATATAGAATATTATAAATATAAAACACCTTCAAAAACCCCGAAGGTGTTTTTTTATAGAAAATCTATTGAAAAATAATAATATATAAATATAATTTTTGTATAGAAACTTATGAAAATAAATTCCAAAAATTATTCTTAAAACAACAAAAAGATTATCATATTACTGCTGCAAAAGCTTTAATAGTAATAGATATAACTAAACTGATTAAAATCTCTTCAATACTTCAGAATTTTAATTCAGTTTAGCATAATAAAATCATAAGTTGTAGATAGTAATTAAAGATTTATTTTCTAAGATATAGATAATATATATTTTTATTATATTTAAAAATGAAAAAAATGAACAAACTAAAAAAACTTCTGAAAAAACAATGATTCACATTGGTAGAACTAATTATCGTAATAGCAATAATAGCAGTTCTAGCAGTATCAGCGTTTATGATGCTAACAAAATGGTTAGGAAAAAGTAGAGATAGTAGAAAACTAGCAGATATAGAAACAGCATCAAAATCTCTAATGATATGGATGAATGATTTAGATAATACAACAGGATTAGTGCCGCATCCAGATGAAGAATGAGAGCAATTATTTGATGGAATAAATATATTTACTCAATGAGTATTTGGAGAATGAGTAGCAGCTCAATTGGATAATATGCAAAAAGCACCAATAAATCCAACTACAAATGACTATTATACCTATAGTCGCACAACAGATGGTAAAAAATATCAGATAGCTACAGAATTGGAAGATGGAAGCGAAGCAACAGCTTTGATAGATAGTGTAGCAGCATGAGTGAGAGTAAATAGTATAAGATGAAATTTTGTACCTGGAATATATATGTTTGATGGAGAGACAGAATGATCTAAAGTTGTGATTTATTTACCATCAATAGTGGCTGCAGTATCTACAGGATGAGATATAGCTAGTGAACAACCATTTGTATTGGATGGACAATCAGAGAATTTAGTAGAAAGTTTAGAAAATATAGTGTCTTATGAAGAAGTGATGGAAGAGATATCAGAGCCATTAGCTATATTGTGGAGTGGAAGTGAAGGTGATGTAGGAGGAACTGAATTTATAGAAACAATAATTTCAAATTTATCATGAATGATAGTAGAAGAAATTACAGAGGAATTGGTATGAGGTATGTTAGGGGTATGAGATATTGAACTACAGCCTCCTTTACCAAGTACTTGTACAGAATCATCAATAATATACCCTTCTTGAACTAATATAATTGCAGATACTTATTTCACAGCATTAGATAATAGTGATGGACATATATCTCCAGATTATGATATATGTAATAATGAAATATATATAGTAGTTCCTAAAATAGATGCTTGAATGGGGCTAGATTATGATCATATTTTGGGAGAATTTTGGTGAAATGATTGAGCTGTAGATAATGCAGTAATTTTTAGGCTTAATCAGCCAAAAATTGTTTCTTATATGAATATATGATTTGTAAATAGTACTTTAACAGCAAGTACTATAAAAATATATTCTTTAGATAATTCAAATAACTGGATATTGAGACACACTAAGAGTCCTTCTGTAACATATCGAAATAATACTTTTTCTTTTCCTGCTGAATCAAGTTCAGATACTTGGAAAATAGACTTTAATGGTTGAGAAACTCGTATAGATCCAGGTACATTTCAAATATATGTAGAATAGAAATGATTTTATACAAAACTTTTAATAAATTAATTACAATTAAAATGAACAAACTAAAAAAACTTCTAAAGAAACAAGGGTTCACCCTTGTAGAGCTAATTATCGTAATAGCGATAATAGCAGTTCTAGCGGTAGCAGCGTTTATGATGCTAACAAAATAGTTATGAAAATCTAGGGATAGTAGAAAGCTAGCAGATATAGAAACAGCATCAAAATCTCTAATGATATGGATGAATGATTTAGATAATACAACAGGATTAGTGCCACATCCAGATGAAGAATGAGAGCAATTATTTGATGGAATAAATATATTTACTCAATGAGTATTTGGAGAATGAGTAGCAGCTCAATTGGATAATATGCAAAAAGCACCAATAAATCCATCTACAAATGATTACTATAGATATAGTCGTACAACAGATGGTAAAAAATATCAAATAGCGACTGAGATGGAAGATGGAAGCGAAGCAACGGCTTTGATAGATAGTGTGGCAGCATGAGTGAGAGTAAATAGAATAAGATGAAATTTCACACCTGGAATATATATGTTTGATGGAGAAACAGAATGATCTAAAGTTGTGATTTATTTACCATCAATAGTGGCTGCAGTGTCTACAGGATGAGAAATAGGAACTACACAACCATTTGTATTGGATGGAGAAGGTGGAAACTTGATAGATACATTAGAAAGTATTGTTACATACGAAGAACTCTTAGAAGAAGTAACTGAACCATTAGCTGTATTATGGAGTGGGGATGTAAGTGAAGTAGGTTCTAGTAGTTTTGTACAGGAAGTTCAATCAAATTTGTCAGGAATGATAGTAGTTGAAGTTACAGAAAAATCTGTATGAGGTATGTTGTCAGTTGGAGGAATTGAAGTGGCTACATTATCAGAGGAATCATTAGAACCTAGTAAATCATGAAATGATGCTTATACTACTTTATTGATACAGCCAAATGATATAGCTGATAGTACTATTTTTACAGATGCTACTTGAAGACATACTATAACTTCTTATTTAGGCCTTAAACATTATATAGATAAAGCAAAATTTTGAAATTCTTCTATTTATTTTGATTTACTAAGTAAGCAAAAACTTGCTATTACAGATAATCAAGGAGATTTCAGTTTTGGTGCAAATAATTTTACTGTAGATACATGGATGTTTATAGAAAATACAGCATCTTTCCCATATCTTCCTTATCTATTTAATGCATGATATGGTACCTCTAATAATTGGTCTTTAGATTATGTTGATAATTATATTAGAATAATGATAACAAGAGATATCTGAACAAATATTAATTTTTCAGGGTATGGGGTTGCTAAATGAGAATGGATACATATAGCTCTTACTAGAGAATCAGACTTACTAAAAATATATATAAATTGAATATTAAAAGGCTCTACAGCATTTTCTGGAGATATGCCTATAGTTACTAATTTATATATATGAGAAAATGGTAATATGAATAGACAAGGAATATATTATGATGAAATGAGAATTTCTAAGGGAATAGCTAGAACTTTGGATTCAAATGATCAAATGTATATAGATCCAACTACAACTTGTGTTAGTGCGTGAGATCAATGTTTTTCAGTTCCTACAGAAACATATGGTAATTAATTTATAGTATTAGTATTTTTTAAAACACCTTCAAAAAACCCGAAGGTGTTTTTTATAAAAAATCTATTGCAATTTTATAGCACATAATTATAATAGGTGCTACAAGAAAAAATTTATTCTTTTAATACAATATAAACCAATGGTAACACTAAGACCCTTAGAGGATCATGTACTAGTAGAAATTTTTGAAGCTGAAAAAACTACAGCTTCTGGTATAGTTCTTCCAGATAACAATACAGAAAAACCAAATAAATGAAAAGTAGTAGCAGTAGGAGAAGGAAAAATATTGGATGATGGTAAAAGAGCTCCTATGGATGTGAAAGTAGGAGATATAGTATATTTCACAAAATACAGTCCAGATGAAATAGAAGTAAATGGAAAACCTATGTTGATAATCAGACATGGAAGTGTTTTGGCGGTAGAAGCATAAATAAAATTATAAATGATAAATTATAAATGATAAATTAATAGATTCTTTTTTAGGATAAATTAAGATTTAATTTAACTTTTATAAAACTTTATTATCATTTATTGTTGTACTTACTTGTAAAAGTAAATTATTTAATTTTATATTTTAATTGGAAAAACAACAATGAGTAAAATAATATCTTATGGAGATGATTCAAGAAAAAAAATAGCTGAAGGAATTCAACAAGTAGCAAATGCAGTAAAAGTAACTTTAGGACCAAAAGGAAGAAATGTAATTATAGAAAGGGCTTATGGAGGACCTAATGTAACAAACGATGGTGTAACTGTTGCAAAAGAAATAGAATTAGCGGATAAATTTGAAAATATAGGAGCGAGTTTAGTAAAAGAAGCTGCAAACAAAACAAACGATGCAGCAGGTGATGGAACAAGTACTACAGTGATGTTAGTAAATGCAATTACACAAGAATGATTGAAATATATCAAAGCAGGAGTAAATCCTTTTGCACTTGGTAAAGGTTTACATAAAGCTGTAGATGAAATAGTAAAAGAACTAAAGAAAAAATCTAAGAAAATAAATACACCAGAAGAAATCAAACAAGTTGCTACTATATCTGCACAAGATGAAAATGTAGGTACTTTGATATCTGAAATTATGGATGAAGTAGGAAAAGATGGTGTGATTACTGTAGAAGAATGAAAATCTATAGGTTTAGAAAAAGAAGTAGTAAAAGGTATGCAATTTGACCAATGATATGCAAGTCCTTATTTTGTGACAGATGCAAATAGGATGGAAGCTGTAGTAGAAGGAGCTAATATCCTTATCACAGATAAGAAAATATCTAATATCAAAGAAATTCTACCAGTTATGGAGCAATTAGCATCTACTGGGGACAAAAATATGATAATTATTGCTGATGATATAGATGGAGAAGCTTTGGCTACTCTTGTATTGAATAAATTGAGATGAGTATTGAATGTAATAGCTATCAAAGCTCCTTGATTTGGAGATAGAAAAAAGGAAATTATGCAAGATATAGCTATAATAACGGGTGGAACTGTGATTACTGAAGATCTTGGATTGAAATTGGAAACAGCTACTGTAGATTTGCTTGGAAAAGCTAATAAAATTATATGTACTAAGGATACGACTACTGTGGTAGGAGGAAAAGGAGAACAAATACATATAGATGATAGAGTTGCTATGATTAGAAATCAAATAGAAGCTACTAGTTCTGACTATGATAGAGAAAAAATGATAGAAAGAGTTGCTAGAATGGCTTGAGGTGTTGCTGTTATCAAAGTTGGTGCTGCGACAGAAATGGAAATGAAAAACAAGAAATATAAGATAGAAGATGCTTTGAATGCTACTAGAGCTGCTGTAGAAGAAGGTATAGTTCCAGGTGGTGGAACAGCTTTCTTGAAATTACAAAAAGCTATTGAAAATATCAAAATAGAAGATGAAAATGAACAAATAGGTTTGGATATTATCAAAGCGGCTATTGAGCATCCAGCTACATTGATTGCACAAAATGCTGGGTATAAAGGAGACTTAGTTACAGAAAAGGTAAAAGAAAACCCAGATTTCAATTTTGGTTTTGATGCTAAATTATGAGAATATAAAGATTTAGTTGTAGCTGGTATTATAGATCCTACCAAAGTAGTAAGAGTAGCATTGGAAAATGCTGTTTCTTCAGCTGCTATGGTATTGACTACAGATGCTGTAATTATAAATAATCCAGAAGAAAAAGAAGCTTCTATGCCTGATATGTGAGGTATGGGATGAATGTGAGGTATGGGAATGCCAGGAATGATGTAGTTCCTTTTTCGGAAAGTGAGTAGTTAATAGTTAATGTAAAATGTAAAATTGAAAACCATCGTAGTTCTACGAGGTATATGTAAAATTAACTTCTGTATGCTCGAGTTTCTACTTAGAGCTTGAGAATAATAAAAAAACTTCTGAAGGAAACTTTGGAAGTTTTTTTCTTTAAAAGAGTAAATTTTGATTTCATATTTTCAAAATCTATTGACATATAATACGATATAGTTATATTCTTTTTGGGTGTAACAAAAAGCTATAATTATCAATAGTCTAAAGGAGGAATCTTATGCCGGTTATTATTGAAGGATTGGTTGTAGTTTTATTTATCTGGTTATTTGTTTTGTTCCTTATGAAAGGAACTCGTAGGGTGATTAAAGGTAATCAATCTAAAGAGGCTTCCAGTCAGATGGATTTAGAAAAGCAGCTTGTAGCTGGTCTTGCACTTGAGGATATTCCTGAAGGCGAGGCTGAGTTCAAGGCACGGATTGGTGTTTTCACCAAAAGAGAAGGAGATAAGGTAACTTATGAAATTCTCTTGATAAACAATTCTACACGTCGGGTGTAGATATATTTTAAAAGGAGTATGTTTAATGTTTTTTGATCGGGATTCTATCGTTTTTATAGGAGAGATAATTCGTATAGGGCTTATTTCTATTGTCGCTACTTATTTCTTAGTTTGGATTTCTAATAAATTCCCAAACAAAGACAATGATGAAATACTCAAAGCAGTAGAAGATTTTGATGAGACTAAAGAAAGATTGAGAGTTGCTAAAGAAAAGGTATAAGGAGAGCAAGTAACTTGTTCTGTTGTAACAGAGTAATTCTTGTTCTTGAATCGATTTATGTGCTAGGGGTTTCCCCTAGCATTTTTTGTAAAAAAAATCTTATTTATTGATTTATAGAATAAAATCATTATTATTATTCTCATATAAAAAACTTTATAGAATTAAAATTAACAACAAATGTTTAAATCAATCGTCGGTTTAGGGTTTTCCAAATGATGAAAATTCAAAAAAGATATAGCAAAGATTATTGAAAATCATATAAATAACAATGCTGGTGAATTTTTCTGTGGATACAATCCTATATATTGGGCTGAAAAATTTGGCTATGAAGTATCTCCAAATGGAAGATTTGCAGAACATGAACAAATCACAGACCTTGAAAGTTTACAAGAGATAGTAACAGAAGTTCACAAATATGACAAAGAAATTATGTGAAATATCAATGCTTGGTATTATACAGATGTTACAGCGCCATATATAGAAAGATGTATAGTAGATTATATGGAAGCAGGAGTAGATGGTTTTATATGTGGAAGTTTGTGAATATTAGAATATTTTGAGGATATAGCAGAAGAAAAACGGGAAAAAGGATATATTATCAATGGGAAGAAATTCAAAATAAATATTTCTACTATAATGGCTGTATACAATAGTAGTGCAATAGAGTTTTTGTTAGAAAACTACCCTATAAACAAGGTTATTCTTTCTAGAGAAGTTACCTTAGAAGAGATTCTAGAACTTACGAGTCAATTCCCTGATTTAACTTTCGAGGTGTTTGGAGAGTGAGATTTCTGTAGATATAACAATGGGCTTTGTTTTGCAGAGCACAAATACACAAATAGAGATATTTGTACAGTAGTAGTAAATGATTGGATAATCAAACAAACAAGCAAACCTGATTATAGAAAGATTATTCGGAATCCAGAAGAAGAAAATAATCAGAAAGTTGAAAAGTTTGAGAATGAATATAAAGATGAATTTGAATTATTGGAAGAACTAGAAACCAAAGAAGAGAAGATAAGTTTAATGAAAATCATATTGAATAAATATATATTGTATTATGATCCATTATTATGAGTAAACACAAAATGGAACAAAAATGTAAAGTTAGTTTCTAATATTCTAAACGAATTACAAGAACCAGAATTTGAAGAAAAACAAAGATATCTAAAAAAGGATATTAAAGCTTGAATACAAGCATATCAAGATTATTTGAAAGAGTTAGTATGATGAAAATATGGAATAGAGTCTAAATACAAAGATAATTTCTATAATAGAGCTGATAATTTGAATTTATATTCTTATATATTATTTGCTGATATACCAAATGTAGATACAGTAAAGTTTCCAACAAGAGGTAGAGATTATCAAACAAAATTGAATCTAATCAAAGAAATAGTAGAAACTAGATGAGATGTAATTATATGACATTTGGATATGTCTTGTGTACCTTCAAGAGCTCATTATGACCTTTCATTTATGTTTGACGGAGACAAGGAACGGTTTAGAAAGATTCGTGATAGACTGATAGACCCTATATCAATGAACTAAAAACGAAGAACGAACTATCATTTCTACTGAACCACGGAGGACTCCGTGGGAACCACCTCACGGAGTCCTCCGTGGGGAGTAGAAATTAGAAACTAACGATGAATAGAGAAATCCCTTCTCAAACGAAGAAAGAAGAACGAAGAAAGAACCGTCATTTCGACAGATTAAAACTTAAAAAGTTATCTTTAGTGGAGAAATTCCTTCTCAAAACAATAACGAAGAACAACGAAGAAAAAAGAATTTAATTATAATTAAAAAACCAAGAAATGAATTTATACATACACCTACCTACCAATCTAAAAATGTTTGAATTATTCGTGGAGAATAAGGAATATTTAGTATGAGGATCTTCCAAGAATGAAAGAAAAATAGCTGAATTTTTCCTAAAAAACTTTCCTGGAGAAATTATGGAAAATATGTCTTCACAATATGAAACTAACTTTCTAGCAGCTAGGAAATTGAAAAAAGTAGATAACAATATATTCAATAGAATACAGGGAATTTACTATGGAAGTGACAACTGTGAGTATTTGGCACCGAGATTGGACGAAATAGAAAAAGCTTATGATCTTTTCCAACAAGCAAAAAAGAAATATTATTTTCAATGAGGATTTGTATTGGTAACCCCTTATGTAGGAAATAAAATGATGGAAACTTTGAAACCTGGACTAGATTGGCTAAACGAAAGAGCAGGAAAAAAGGGAATAGAGGTAGTAATCAATGACTTATGAGTATTGCAATATATTTTGAAAAAATGTCCTAACTTGAGACCTATAGCAGGTAGAGTTTTCCATAAATTAATGAAAACGCCATTGGTGGATACATATGGAAACAAAGCTCATGTACCATGAAGTTTGATGAGAAACAAATCTCCAGAAGAAATAGATAAGATGCAAGAAGAAATAGTAAAGAATCAAAATGAATTTTATTCTTCATGTGAAGCTACATTCAAGCCTTTTTTGAATTTCACTCAGAAAAAATGAATCAAAAGAGCTACTTTGGATTTTATGGAGCAAAGAAAATGACTTTATGAAAAAGATTATCAACTAGGAATAGATTTATATTATCCTTGGGCGATGGTATTTACAGGAAGATTGTGTGATACTTCTGCAATAGAACAACCTGAAAGATGAAACTACGCTATCAATAAACCTTGTCCTAGAACATGTAGTAGATATGATCTTTCTTACAAAGTAAAAACAGTAGGATACGATTTATTACAAAGATGAAATGCGGCATATAGAAGTGAAATAGATTTGGATAGATTACCACAAAAATTTCTTTTTGAACCAAAGAATAGATTGGTTTTCTCTCCGTTTATAAATGTATAATTACTTGGAAACAAGAGTCTTATTGCTTATATAATTTAGATTATTATTTTTGTTATAAATAATGGAAAGCATAGAATCATATGATTATTCTGAAGAAACAGAAGAAAAAGTAAACATTCAAGATACAAATTTAGATGTTTTGCAATATTTCAAAAATTCTGATGAATCTTTTTCTAAAGAACAAGAAATAGAACTTAGAAAACAAACAAGTATTTCTAGCGAAACTCCTTTGACTATTGAAGAATTTTCTCTTATTAGAAATAATTTTCATTTGTATTTTTGTCCAAAAGGGGATAACATAGTTTGGTATCCAGATAAGGAAAATTTTAGGCTTTTTCAAAAACATAATCCAGAAATGGTAGAAAAGATTACAAAGATAGTTTCAAATATAGTAGAAAATCCAGAATTGCAGATAGGTGGTATATATACTGCAGTTTCTGCATATATGCCATTAATGTATGAAACTTATCTTGTATTTAGAAGTTATGTTGATTGCGATAAAGAAATATTTTCTTAATATATATAGAATATATATTGAGAAAAAACAAAAAAGAAGGACTGAAACATTATAAAATATAAAGCTTAAATATAAAATAAATTTCTATTTGAAAAATGATAAATTATTCATATATTTAGGCTCACGTGGTATTTATTTTTTGTATTGAAAAAAATGTTTAAATTTATATGAATTTTAGTTCTTATATTAGCATTTATGGTGTATGGTCCATATATGGATGGGCATGCATACTATATGGCAAAATTAGGACAAAAAAGCAGCTGGATAATAGTTCTTGGATGATTATTTGCAGCATTCATACCAGTATTATATATGATATTAAAGAATAAGTTTTTGACAGAAAATAAGTCTATGAAAAGTTTCTTAGAGAATATGAATATGTCTTCTTCTAAAGATTCAAAAGTTAATCTGACTATATTGGCTTTATTATTTGTAGTAGGGTTTACAATATTTTTCTGGATAATTGGAAGTCAAAAATGAGGTTATGTATGATGAGGAATTATGTGACTTTTCAATTTTTATACTTTGTTTTTGTTTTTTACTATTCTAATAGTAGGTTTTTATGCTATATGATTAGCTCTTACAAAGAAGTTATTTGCTAATACTTCTTTAGATAAAAATAATTTCTTAAATTTTCTTATAAGGTTATGAGCATGAACTGCGATTTTTTCTTTTGTAGCATTGCTATTAGTAATATTTGGAATTATAAATCTTTTTACAGCTATATTATTATTTTGAATACTTATAACAATTATATGGTTTATGGGGAAAGATTTACTGGAAACTAAAGATTGGATAGAAGTAAGTCTTACTGAAAAAATAGTAGATGGGGAACTGAATTATTTATATTTCTTTTTGATTAGTCTTAGTGTGTTGTATATATATTTTGGATTTTATTATTCATTTATACCTTATCCTACAGCTTGGGATGCAAATCATGCATATATGTATATCCCTAGGATGCGGGCAGAAAATGGAGGTTATCTATGGGCAGAAAAATCTGCATGGAAACCTGGGAATATATGGCAATGATTATTAGCTTGGGTTTATACTTTGAATGGTTGGACTAGTTTTAGTCAAGATACATGGATGGTGGAAACTAATTTTCTATCAGCTATATTCACATTACTAGCATGATTGTGACTTACCCAAGAAATGATAAAAATTAGTTTTGCTTACAAGAACAAAAAGTTCTTTGACTTTCAGAAAAAAGCAAAACCTGTTGATACAGCAAAATTTGAAGCTGATAAATATACAGATGTAAAATGAAACTATGAAGAATTAGATAAGGCCTTAGATGAAAGAAAGGAATTGACACAGGAAACTAAAAATGCGACTATAGTCAAAAGTGTATTATTTTTATTATGATTCCTTCTTATATTGACTTGGCTTACATCAGGTATGGGGGCTTTCTTGGTATTTGTAGACAATAAGATGGATTTGACCATGTTATTTTTCTCTATATTAGCTATATTATCAGCTATCAAGATGTTGAGAACTATGCAAAAAAGCTGAGATTTAGAAAATCCAAAATTTGATTTAATTAAAGAAAAAATAAATTATTTCAAAAAGGATTATATGATATATGCAATATTTACAGGGGTTTTCTTTGGTATAGCAAATATTATCAAACCTACAGCTAATTTAGATGTTTTAGGTGTAGGAATTATTGTGGCTATGTTATGGTTTGGTTGATTAGCTTTATTGGCTATAGTTCTTGTAGCAGTATGAGTATTATCTATATGAAAAATACATTACTTTCATAGAATATTAGATCCTAAATTTTGACTAGTAGCCTTAGTTGTATGATTTATCATATGATTTTTTGATGCTTTCAAAATATGGGTAATTGATAAAAGAAAGGTAGTAGCTACTACTGCTTTCTTGCTTTCATTTGTATTAACATTATTGTCAGTAAAATGAACTATGGAAATATTCAAGTTAGCTAATGGAGCAACTTTGAACCCTACGAATATAGTGAAATCTATTTTATTATGAAAAAACACTATAGTTTCTGAAACAGATAATAAAAAACATAATTTACAGTGTGCATGAAGTTGTAATCTTAGCATGTATAATGATTTGTATGAAGATTTGAAAACTCCTCCAGGTGAAGCATATAGCGAAGATAATGGAAGATATGTATGATATGGTTGAAAGGAGTTTGTAAATCCATGGTGGTGGTTTTTTATTCCACCTAAAGATAATTTATGAAAATATAATGATTTATTGACTGCAATGACCAAAATTTCAGAAAAAGATTTTGAATGGTTTGATGCTTATACTTGAAATTTTCAAAGTATATTAGATACAAAAGTTACTATAGAAGAGTATAGAAGTTTATCGGGACTAAATTATCAAGAATATTTTGTATATAATCAAAGTAAAATAAAGGAAGAAATTAAAGGAAGTAAAATTTTCTCTATGCTTGAAGAAAATAAAGATGGATGAGCAGATATAAAAGTAAATATTCCTTATAAGTATTTAATTCCTTTCAATGTAACTTTTAACTGGAGTTTACAGAATTCAAGTAGTTATTATACAGATATATGAGTGAATTGGTTGATTCTTTTTGTATTAGTTTTGATTTGATTGGTTTATTCTTTATTTAAACAAGATAAATTATTATTATCTTTTTCTTTGTCTACTGTGATATATTGGGTTATATGGCATTTTATAGCGTCAGGAATAATCTGGTATGGTATATGAGGAATTATATTTATGATATTATCTCTATTATTATTCTTACAAAGAATCTATAAGGGAACTGTTATAGATAATGTATTTATGTGGATATTATTTCTAGTATTCGCTTTAGCATTACCTCTAAACTTTTTTAGAATCAGTTCTTATGGTTGAGTTTGACCTTTCACTTACTATAGATGATGAGGAGGAGAAAATCATTATAATCCAGCTGAAAAAATAATCCCATATACTTCAGAACATATATTTGATATGAGTTTCTGACATTATACTAAGCTTATAGAAGAGGTAAATGCAAGACAAGAATGAGAAAAACTACTTATAGCATGAACATATGCAAAATACTTTTTCAAGAATCAAAAGTTAATAAAAGATGATCAATTCCTTATGAGTTTATGGAAATGGTTTTCTGATGAAGATATTTGTAAATCTTATCTTAGATTGAAAGATCAATGAATAAAACATATTGTTGTAGATCCAAATTTATGAACAGTGACTAAATCTAAAGTGTGAGCTAATGCTCAATTACGGAATAGATTTTACGCTAAACAGAATCCTCTAAATAAAGATATAGAAGAATCTTGAGTTATGGTAATGTTGGTAGACTTAGCTCAGGAAGGTTATGTAGAATTAGCTTATACAAACAATATAGGAATAAAATATGCGCTTATTCTTACAGATGAAGAAATCACAGAAGTAACTTGATTTACAACACCAGAGGAAATCAAAGAATTTAGATATAAACTTACAGTAATGAGATATGGTTATATATCAGACTTTGAAGAAACTTATTTACATTTGATAAATCTAATGTACTGAAGAATCGTTACATGACAAATACTCGAAGATGTAGCTGATATGTACAAATACAACATAGATAAGGAAGATTTACAAGGTTATTTGTGGATGCTTATAAATAAAAGAGAAACATTACAAGAAAACTGGACTGATCTTCCAGGTCCTGTAATGCATGTATTATCTCAATATAATATATGGTTAAATTATATACAAGACTGAGATAAAGAAGCTATAACAGAAACTCTTGTAAAAACTGTGAAAACAAACATATCTAGTTCATCACAGATTTTATGGGTGAGGGTAAAATAGGTTTTTTAAGTAAGGTTGTTTTCGGGAATGGGGATTGGGTATTTAATCAAGGATTTTTCTGGGATTGGGGATTTAATTAAGATTGTTTTTAGAGTCCCTTTAGAGGATTTGATTAAAAAAAATACATCCCCTAAAACATAAAATATAATAATGTTGGAAAAAATTAATTTATTATAAAAATATCATATCATGTGAAAAAGAAGAAGAGAAAATAAAATTATGACAGATATAAAGATAGAAAAAGTAGGTTATGGATGAGTAGGAATAGTTGATATTCCTGATGAAAAAAAACTTATAGTAACAGGCGGAGTATTACCTGGAATGCTAATAGATGTAAAAATAGATAGGAATAGAAAAGATTATAGAAAATGAAGAGTTCTTAGGGTAAAAAATTCTGAAGAATTTGTTCATGATAATCTTTGTCAACATCATATGATGCATAATAACTGAAAAGATTCTCCTACCAATGGCTGTGGTTGATGTAAATGGCAAGTTTTGACTTATGAAAAGCAATTGGAAATAAAGGATAAAATCATAAAAGATAGTTTTTTTCATGCTAATATATGATTTGAAGATAAATATATTGGAATGCAGTCTTCTCCTTTAGTTGATGGTTATAGGAATAAAATAGAGTTTAGTTTTGGGAAATATATAACCAAAGTAGAACAGAGTAGGACAGAAAATGAAGATATGTGAAAGAAAAAATTCGATTTAAATCGTTTGAGCGATTGGAGTTTAGGTTTTCATAAACAGGGAATGTTCTCCAAAGTAGTAGATGTAGAAAACTGTAAATTTATATCAGACAAGTCTAATGAGATATTTTCTTATGTAAAAAAAATAGTTAAAGATTCTTGATTACCAGTATATGATAGCTTTAGACATACAGGATTTCTAAGACATTTAGTTATAAGAGAGTGATTTCATACTGGACAGATTCTTGTGAATTTAGCAGTAGCTCCTAAATATTTTGATGAAAATAAGGAGGAAATAAACAAATGGTTAAAATTAGAAGAAGATATTATGTCAGATAAATATTTGAAAGAAAAAGTTACAAGTTTTTTAATTACAGAAAATAATTGATTAGCAGATATCGTAAGAGGAAAAGATATAGTAAGTAAAAATTTATGGTGAGGAGGATATATCTATGAGAGTTTGGAAATACAACAGGGTTGTACTATGGCAGAAAAATGAAAAAATTGAGTAGAGAAAGTTGATTTTAGAGTTTCAGCTTTTTCGTTTTTTCAAACTAATACATTTTGAGCAGAAAAACTATTTTCATTAGCCAAAGATATGTTGCCAGATTTTCAATGAGATATATTGGATATGTATTGTGGAGCAGGTACTATATGATTAACTTTCTTAAAATTGTGAATAGGAGAAAATTTAGTAGGTGTAGAAATAGTAGAAGACGCTATAATAGATGCAAGAAAAAATGCAGAGATAAACGGGCTTTCAGATAGGAGTAAATTCTTTGTTGAAAGTTCAGAAAAAGCAGACTATTTTGACAAAAAAATAAAATTGATTATAATAGACCCACCTAGATCTTGACTACATTCAGACTTAATTAAAAAAATGTCTTGATTTAGAGAAAATAATCATTTTAATATACTTTACATATCTTGCAATCCAGTTACTATGGCAAGAGATTTACAAATGTTGCAAGATGAGGGTTTCACTATAGAGAAACTTCAATGAATGGACATGTTTCCCCATACTCATCATGTAGAGATGATCGGATTATTGAGTAGTTAATTTATTATAATACAATAACATAAATGGAAAATACTTTTTTTGATGTGATGGATGTAATTAGTAAAATGGATATTTCTGATGTTCATATTTGAGAAGATACCAAAATCGCTGTTAGAAATGCATTGTGAGAAATTGTATATTTAGATGAGGAATTGTCTAGAGATGAGATTTTTGGTTTTACGAACAGTATATTTCATCATACACAGATAGATGATTTTCTGAATGGTCAGGAAATAGATATTGCTTACGAGCATGGAGATGTAAGATATCGTGTGAATGTATATCATGATGTAAGATGAGTTAATCTAGCTATGAGAAAAATCACAGCTGCTCCTCCTACATTAGAAGAAATACATATGCCTTCAAATCTAAATAATCTATATCTCAAGGATAAGTGATTGATACTTGTTACAGGACCTACAGGTTCTGGTAAATCTACCACATTGGCTGCTATTATACAGTATATAAATAAGACAAGAAGATGTCATATCATTACATTGGAAGACCCTATAGAATATATGTACAAACAAGATAAAGCATTGATTACCCAAAGGGAAGTAGGAAAAAGCACTCTTTCATGGGCTAATGGTATCAAATATTCTCTACGTCAAGATCCAGATGTTATTATGATATGAGAAATGAGAGATCAAGAAACTATAGCTGCTGCACTTACATTAGTAGAAACAGGGCATTTGGTTTTAGGGACTTTACATACAGTAAATGCTATGCAAACTATTACTAGAGTAATAGATGTTTTCCCTCCTCATCAACAGTCTCAAATAGCTGTTCAATTGAGTATGACATTAGAAGCTGTTATATCACAGAGATTAATTTCTAGAAAAGATAAAAAATGAAGAGTAGCCGTTAGAGAAATAATGTTACAAAATACAGCTATAGCTAATTTGATTAGAGAAAAAAAGGTTCCACAAATGTATAGTGTAATGGAAACTCAAATACAGTCAGGTATGGTAACTATGGATCATGCTCTTGCAAGATTGGTAGCTACAGAACAAATTGATATAAATACAGCTGCAAGTAAAGTAAAAAATACTTCAGGATTTGTAGAATTAATTAACTATTATAAATCAAAACAACAAAATGATGATTAATACTATTAAGAAAATATGAAAAGAATTGGAATATAAAGCTTGAGAGTATTTGTTTCAACAATCAGACAATGATACAAATCTATATTTTGTAATATCTGGTAAACTTCTTATGGAAAAAGAGGGAGCATTCATTTCATACGTAGAAAAAGATACTCTTATATGAGAAAAATCTTTTCTGAAAAACAACTCTAAACCTATAGATGTAAAGGTTGTAGAGGATACTGCTGTGATAATGGTAACAAATGAGAGTTTCAATAATTTTTCAGATGATGAAAAAATTGATTTTTTGAAAGAAATTACTATATATGTAAGTGATAGAGTAAACAATCTTACTAAAGTAATGAATCATGTAGAAATAATTTCTCAAAAAATATATGATTTTGATGGAAATGAAAGTTTAGAATCTATTTCCAATATTTTTGGAAATATATTAGATTTAGAAAAGGTTGTTATTTTTAGAAAACAATATGGTAGTTTATCCAAAGTATTATGATGACCAGTAGAAGATGAATTACAAAAAGAAGCAGAAAAATATATAGATGAAGAATTTCAATTTTACACAGATAACAATAAATTATTTATAGTAGAAAAAGATTACTTTATATGATTTATATGAGATAAAAAAATAGAAAATTATATTGTAAATAATATATTTTTGAATATAAACTCTGTACTTAATGTTTTCGTAGAGAAAATTGAAGAGAAAAAAAATCAAAAATTACATGATTATATGAATTTATAATTGTTTATTTAAATAAGAATTTACTAAATGATATATATATTGGATGGATCAGGTTTTCTGTATAGATCTTATTTTGCTATGCCAAAAATAACAAATAAGGATGGTAGAGAAATGTGATCTGTTTTTGGTTTTTTCAAAATGATTATAAGATTATTGAAAGATAGACCAGAACAATTTATAATAGCTTGGGATAGTCCTAAAAAAACAGTAAGACATGATGTTTATCCAGAATATAAGGCAAATAGACCTCCTATGGAAGATAGCTTCAAAATACAAGTAGGAATAATAAAAGACTTAGTAAAGGAAGTTGGTCTTTACTCTATAGAATGTCCATGATATGAGGCTGATGATATAATTGCTACTTGTGTAGATCATTTCAAAGATAGAGATGATGTAGTTATGGTTTCTTCAGATAAAGATATAAAACAACTTATTGCGGACAATGTTATATTCAAAGATACAATGAAAAATGTAGAAATAGATAAACAAATGTTTTTTGGTGAATATGGTTTTTGGCCAGATTCTATGCTTTTGTATCTTGCGTTATTATGAGACAGTTCTGACAATATTCCATGAGTTAGAGGTATATGAGCAGTGACAGCCCAAAAATTAGTATCTCAATATCCTACAGTAGAAGTTTTATATGACAATTTAGACAAGCTTACAGATTCTATAAGAAAAAAACTTGAATGAAAAGTTATCAAAGAACTTCAATTTAATATTGAACTAATAAAACTAATCATTATAAACGACTTAAACTTAGAGCAGATAGAGGCTAAGTCTAAGATTAAAATTATAGATTTTAATCTTATGAGAGAAAGGTTGGTAGAAGATAGTTGATTTAGGTCTTTTGATAAACTTATAAAAGATACTAAAAATGCTATAACGGCTCCAATTCAACAATCGTTATTTTAAGAAAATAGTAAATTAGTTGACAAATTTGGGTTTTTAGTTACTATTACGATATTGGAAGGATTTATTATTCTTAATTATTACATTATAAAATGGGGAAAATGAAAGAAAATATTATAGCATTTGCTTGAGCTTTGATTCTGACAGCTGTAGTTGTTGTTATAATAAATAGTAATAGCGGTGTTTTTGAAGCAGATGTATTACAAGGTAGTTCAAGTCTTGTTACAAAAGATGCTGATGGTAATGATATAGTAGTAACTATGCCAGATATGGAATTGAGTATGGAATGATGAAATATAGTCTTGAAATCAAATAGAGACTTTACAAGTGTATCTAACTTAACTTTAGAATTATCTTTTGATAGTTCAAAAATAACTTTGGATAGAGACAATGTAAATACAGACTATAATATGAGTTTAACTATAAGAGATTCTTGAGATGCTTGTGATATATCTTTTTGAGATATGGGAGATATCAAGAAATGAGATACTATATTTAGCATAGAATGAGTAGGAGATAGAGATATAGAAAGTATAAATGTTTGACAGGTTTTGCTTTCAGATTTAGAAGGAGGGAATATTTCTCTTTCGGTCTATAAATAAAGTGTATATTACTTATATAATTATTAATACCATAAGGTATTTACTTTTTAATACTTAGTTTCATAAAATGAAGAAATTGTTATTATTATTGTTAATGTGTTTATTGTCTCCTTTGGCAACTGTATTTGCTTTTGAGACTACTGATTTTATAGTAGAACTTGGATCTGATTCTGTAAAAGTATGAGAACCAGTAGATCTTACTATCAAAGCAGTAGATGATTCTTGAGCTTTAGTAGATGATTATGATGGAGAAGTTCTTATGATTATAGATAATCTTACTGATGAAGAATATGAATTACCACAAGATGGAATTTATGAATTTACAGAAGAAGATTTATGAGAAAAAACTTTTTCAAAATGACTTATTATAGATAAGGCAGGTACTTATACATTAGTTGTAGAAGACTTCCTTGATGATACGATAAGTTGAGAAGTAGAAATAACAGTAAATGGAGGATGAGAAGAATGAAACGATGATTTCAATGTAGAAATATTATCTCCTACTATAAACGAAACAGTAAAAAGTTCATCATTGGATGTTCTAGGAACAAGTGATCATAAAAATGGTAAAATATATGCTTATGTAGATGGTGTAGAAGTATGAGAAGGAGCTACAGAAGCAAATGGTGATTATAGTATTACTCTTAATAACCTATCAAATGGTACTCATAGCTTGAAAGTAAAGGCTGTAGATATATTTGATGAAACTGTATGAGAATCAGATGAAATTTCATTTGAAGCTGAAGTTAATGATAATTGGTTCAAATCTATAGATGTATTACCTTCAAATGTAGTAGATCAATGAACTACTATTGAAGTTACAGTAGAAACAGTACCAGAAGTTACAGAAGTTACATTGAATATACCTTCTATGAAGGGATATCCTATGGAAAAGGCTTCAAGATGAGTATTCAAAGTAGAAATTCTTATGGATGTAGCTTGAGTATTTGATTTAGATTTGAAGCTTATATCAGAATGAGTTTCAAAAAATTATGAAAGATCAGAAAGAGTTACTGTTATAGAAAAGAAAAGAATAAAGAATGTAAAGTTTGTAAGAAATGATGCAGAAAAATTTATAAAATTGGATTGGGAATATGATGGACAAATAGATTACTTTAGAGTTGTATATTCTACATCAAAAGGAGATTTAGAATGAGAACTATCACTTGATTCAAGTGCAACATTTGGAGATGATGGATCAGTTAATCTTTGATGAGATTCAGGTCTAGATATAGGTGGAAACTGAGAAACTAGTCTAGGATGATTAGGAAGTATTGGAGAAGATGGAGAGCCTGAATTAGTAGGAAATGGAGGAGCTAATCAACAAGGTTCAGTAATTACAGAAGTTAATAAATATACTATAGAAACTATTGCAGATACTAAAGCTTATTTTGTAACTATTTATCCAGTAGATTCAGAAGGTACAATACTATGAGATGATAGTGGTTTGATAGTTATAGAACCAGGAGCAAAACATGAAGCAGCAGTTATTTGTTCTATAGATAATATTGCTTTGAATGTAGTAGGAACAGAAGAAAATAGTTACTTAGAATGGGAAGAAGTAGATTGAATGGTAACATATATAGTATACAAAGGTAAAGATAGAGATAACTTATCAGAGATAGCTCAACTTACAGGTACTACTTATCCATTACCATTTGATGTAGATGCTACAGAAGAGATATATGAATATTTCTCTGTAAAGGCAGTTTGTGATGATGGTACAATAAATCAAATAGATGATATCAAAAAAGTAAAAGTAGGACCTATGGATTGGTTAATCTGGGCTACTATTATTACTATGATGTCATACGGTTTATATATCGCTTATAGAAAAGAAGAAGCTTAATATATTATTAGACAAACCAATTATTACAGAGCTACTTACTCTGTGATAATTGTAAAATTATAAAAAACGCTTGTTGTTATTTATTATTATTATTTAATTACATATGTCTTTTGACTTAGAAGATATAGTAGTTGAAGATCTACCTATTGAAAAACAAATTCCCGAAAAAGGAGTTTTGATCACTGTAGCCACAGAAGTAGGAAGATTTGCTATTATATTTGTAGCGGTTTTTATGTTATGAGTTATCTTTCTAAATGGTCAATTAATATTTCAGATAATAGATGAACTATTCACGGAGCAAAATAGTATGGCAGCTAGTCTACAAATTATGACTCCAGAAAAATCTGTTACTGTAAATAATATTGAACATAAAGAAGAATCTATAGCATGAGATGACTTCTCCAACTTAAAAAAAGAAGTTTTGGATGATATTTTGGATAAAAGATTAAATTCTGTGAAAACACTAGAAAAGCAAGATATTATTTACAAACCTTCATATGATAGTTTTATGAAGAATCGTGTAGATGATTATAATCTTAAGTTTAACTTATTACCACCTGATAATAGACTAGTTATCAATAAAATATGAGTGAATGTTCATATTGTAGATGTAAAAAAAGCTAGTAGTACAAAGATTAAGAATGCTGAATTTGATGAAGAACTTTTCAAATGAGTAGTAAAATATCCTTATACACCTAGTCCAGATCAAATATGAAATGTATTTATATTTGGACATACAAGTTATTATTGGTGGAAAAAGAATCCATATGGTACTATATTCTCAAAACTTCCTCAAATGAAAAAGGGAGATACTATGGAATTAGTATGGTGAGGTATAGAATATGAATATGAAGTAATAGAAAAAGCTGTAAGATCTCCTTGGGCAGTAGATGAGTTCTATAAAAAATACGAAGATGGAGATTATGTTACTCTTATGGGATGTTATCCTGTATGATCAGATGCTAAAAGATTATTGGTAGTAGCAAAGAAAATTAAGTAGATCAAAATAAAAAAAACTCAGAAAAATATTTCTGAGTTTTTTATTTGTTAGAAAGATTAGTTTTAAACTTAGTTTTAATATTAGGTTATCAAAAACTTACATTTCTTTTTGACAAATTAAGGAAAATCATTATAAACAAATTGTTGTAAATTGTAAATTATTTATTATATAACTCAATTATAAATCTATGGAAAATGTGAACGAAACAAACGAATCAAATGAAGCTGGACATTTATCAGCAGATGAAGTAAAATTATTAGAAGAATTAAAAGGAACAAAAATAATAGAAGAATTAGAAGCAACTCTAAAAGATGTTGTATCATAGTTAAGTAAACGATATATTGTTAATATGAAAACCTAATTTTAATAATTAGGTTTTTTTTTAAATTTTAAGTTGAAAAACTATTATTTATATGTATTATATAGTTTGTGTTTATTAATTAGAACAATAAACCTTTGAAACCGTAGAGGATTTTCTTTTGCAATTAAGAATACGCGGTGCAATAAGCCAGAATTAACCTTTGCCCGAAGGGCTTATTTTACAACTTATTTTTTTGTTATGGAAAAGCTTTTGAAAAAGTATTGAGATATTATTAGAGAAGAAGTGAATGTAAAGGAAGTTGATATTATCAAATCTGACATGAACATCAAAAGAATAGTTAAACCTATAGGGAGCGTTATTTCTAGTAGGTTTGGTAGAGATGTTGGACTTATTATTAAACATGCAAAGCAGTGAAATGTTGTGTTTTTAGATAATGGTCAAATAGAGGTGGATGGATGAGATTCAAAGTGGACTTTGATAGAATGAGATTATCAAATAGTATATGAAGGTTTGGATGGAGATCATATGTTAGCAGAGGATAATGTTATTGTAGATTTGGATTTGAAATTGAATGATCAATTGATAGAAGAAGGACTTATGAGAGAATTATCTAGAGCATTGAATCAAATGAGAAAAGAAGCTGATTATTCTTTGGATGCAAGAGTTTCTCTATATATTGATAGTTCTTACAATGATACTATAAAAAAGTATGAACAATTCCTAAAAGAAGAAGCTTTGTTATCAGATATTATCTATGAAAAAAATGAAGATGTAAATATAACACAGGAAATTGAGTTAGGAAAAGTGAGTGTGATTTGTGGATTAAAGAAGTAATTGAAAAAATAATTCTCTCTAAGATATACTCTTAGTTCAAAGGAGCTAAGGGAGGAAAGTCTCTGCATCGTAAAAAACCAAGTTTGTAAAGCAAATTGACTTTGATTTATCAGAGAAAAAGATAGTGCCACAGAGACGAAAACTACCTTGGAGTAATCTGAGGGAAAGGTGCAACGGGAACGACGTTAAACTTAGTTTAGCAAGTTCCGTCTTCTAATACGATGTATTAGTAAGGTGGTAAACCTTTGGTGATGCAAGGTGGCCCGCAAGGGAGCTGCATAATATCAGCTATAAGCTGATTTAGATAAATTTATCCTAATACAGGACAGAGCTTACTGGAGAGAATTATTATTAAAAAAGGTTTATTTATAAAATTAAATATATTATTATGAAGTACGATATTATAGAATGAAAAAATTCTAACGTAGAAGTAAAAATTACAGCTACAAAAGAAGATTTGGACTCAGCTAAGAACAAAGTATTGAAAGAGTGGGGTAAAGAAGTAAAAGTAGATGGTTTCAGACCAGGAAAAGTACCGTTAGATATGGTAGAAAAACAAGTAAAACCTGAAATGTTAGCAGGTGCAATAAATGAAACTGTATTACATAATGCTTTACATAAAGTATCTGAAGAAGGTAAATACAAGCTTATAGGTCAAATATATGACGTAAACACAGAGGACAAAAATGAGGAAAGAATTATTACTTGTAAATGTGATATATTCCCTATAGTAGAAGTATTGAATGAAAACTACAAAACTATCAAGATAGAAAAACCAAATTTTGATGTAGAAGATAATGAAGTAGAGTCTGCTCTTATAGCATTGGCTAAACAATATGCTACTTATGAAGATTCAGATGTAGTAGCTGAAGATACTATAATCAAAATAGATATAGTTTATCAAGATAAAGATGCTAAAGAATTAGACAAAAGTAAAGTATTCTTAGCAAGAGAAGATATGGAAGAACATCCAAATCTAAATGATTTGTTTATAGGTCAAAAAATGAACTATGAAACAACTTACAAGTACGACAAGAAAACTCCAAAATTATTACAATATACTAAGAAAGATAAGACTGTAAAACCAAAAAATATGTTGCTTACTATAGTTGAAATCAAGAAACAAGTATTACCAGAGCTTACATTAGAAAAAATAGAAGAACTATTTGGTAAAAAATTCGAAACTTTGGAATCATTCCATGGAGAAGTTAGAAAAACTTTGGAGAACGAAAAGAAAGGAAAAGCTTTGTCAGAAACTATGGAAAATATTATATGACAAATAAAATCAAGTTTCGAAGTAAAAATCTGAAAAACTTTGATAGATCAAGAAGTTAAATGAAGATTAAATTCTGTGAAGGAAAGATTTGGTGGAGAAGAAGGATTTAGACAATACTTAGAATCTATAGGAGAAGAAAATATCAAAAAAATGTATGAAGATATAACTTCTACTGCAGGATCTAGTTTAGAAAAATACTTTGTATTACAAAAGTATATAGATTTATTAGGTCTTACAGACAAAATAGATCAAAAAAAACCATTTGATATGGAAGAAAAAGTTATAGAACATCTAACTAAATAAAGGTAAAAGAAAATCTATTGTTGTTTTCGTGATTGGGGACTGAATATACCAATCCCGAATCACAAAAAAATCTTGATTAAAAATACTAGTCCCGTATCTAAAAATCGGGAAAAAATTAATTTATTAATAAACTTATTATAAAAAATGATGTGACAAATGGGAGAAATGAAAAAAATGTTTGATTCTTATAAAAAACTTCAAAATGTTTTGAAGAAAACTATAATCAGAGCAAGAGAATCAGGTGTAGTTATAGATATTACAGCTGAAATGAAAGTAAAAGATGTAAAGATTGAAGATGATACATTACTTAATCCTGATAGAAAAGCTGAAATAGAAGAAGCTATAAAAGCTTGTTTCATAAAAGGACAAACCAAAGCTCAAGAAATAGCTATGGAAAAGACAAAAGAAATTCTTGGATTTGACCCTAACGATCTTGCAGGTATGATGTGAGGTGGAGGTGGAATGCCAAATATTCCTGGACTTAACTAATTACTGTAGTATATACTAAAATAATATAATATTAATTATTCTTTTTGTAAATTTTAATTTATTATCACTTAATCAAATGCCTCATTATGGAAGTCCTGAAGTAGCTATTTTGACTATGTTTATTCGGCTTATTGTAATAGTAATTTGGGTTGCTTGTTGGAAGAGCATATTTAGAAAAGCTTGATATAAAAGATATATTCTTATGGCTCGGGGTATGGTTTTACCTATATTGAATATTATAATGCTTTTCAAATTTGCTTATGGGGATTGGCCAAGAGATAATGAATGAAAACAAGAGCAAGAATAATTTTTATTTATATATTATTTAAATAGAAATGGATTGCATCTTTTGTAAAATAGTTGCAGGTGAAATACCTTGTTACAAAGTTTATGAAGATAATGATTATTTATCATTTCTTGATATAAGGCCTTTGAATTTAGGACATCTTTTGGTGATTCCAAAAAAACATCATCGTCGGGTATGGGATGCAGAAAATATAGGAGAGTATTATGAAGTAGTATGAAAAATAGCTAATGCAATGAAAAAAGCATTAGATACAGACTATATAGTATCTACTGTATTCTGAGAAGAAGTAGCTCATGCACATGTATGGTTAGTTCCAAGATTTGAGGGAGATGGTCATGGATGAGCGGTTGATTTATCAAATATCAAGGATATTTCAGAAGATGAAATGAAAAAGATATCAGAAAAGATTGGAAAATATATACAATAGTTACAGCTTATAAATTACAGATTTATCTTCTGTTTTACTGTTAACTAGTAATTTAATTACTATAAGAAAATAATGAGTTGAGATAAAAATGTTGTAGATTTGATGGATGAAATAGATACTACAATTTCTAACTCAGAGAAAAAACCACAAAAAAAATGGCTTTTGCTATTTTTTTTGTTTTTGTTATTGTTATGAGTAGCTTTAGCTACTTTTTTCTACATTAAGCAAAATTCTAATAAATGAGTTATAGAAGAATATGTATCCGCTGAAAGTGATATATATTTTAGAATTAGATTTGAAGATTGGAACAAAGATATGTTCCAAAAATTCACACAGAATATGACAGATAGCAATATGAAAGACTGTAGTGAATTGATGGAACATGCTGAAGAAATAGCTATATCTACTATGTCAGAAGATAAATTGAGTATAGTATATGTAAAAATAGAAGAAGGACAAACAGCTTTACAAAAATGTATAGAATCTCCTTCTTTGAAAGAAGAGAATTATGAATTTCTTGAATTAGAGAAGAATTTATATGCTGTAGGAGATAAGAACTCTATGGATTTTATTTCTTCTATAGAAAAAAACATTCTAGAGAAAGAAGAAATGAAATCTTATATCGAAAAATATGATATTATAAATTATACATCTTTCAAAAATCAGCAATCAAGATTTGCAGCTATTACAAGTTATGTAAAATTAGCTGATTTAGATTTCTTTATATTTGGAGTAAAAGGAAATCAAGATGAAATAGCTATGGATGTAAATATACATCAAAATGGAATATGAAATATTAGTGATAAGTATAAATTTACTCCAGAATTTATAAATCAATTCCAAAAAGAAACTACATATTTCTTATTGGAACTATGACCTATATTCCATTTATTTGATATAAATTTTGAAAATTTTGAACAGGGATTGGATATGTTGATGTCAGAAGCAAACCCAAACTCTGGGATTATATTGTCTATAGATGACAAAAAAGCATTATATAGTATATTTGAAAAGAATATAAGTGTGTCAGTACATGAAGCTAATAATATATTTGGAATAGGATTACAATTGTCTTTTGGCGATGATAGTACTTGGAAAACTTTGCAAAAAATAAGTCCTTTTATAAAACAATATCTAAGTTTATTGAATGATAGTGATTGAAATTCTATAAATATAAAAGAAACAAAGAATAAATTACTTTTTTCTTATGATAAATATAATTTAGAATTAACTAATGAAAACAATAAAGTTATAGGTAGAGTACTAGACCCTATAGCAGATATAGCACAAGATAAATCTATATATAATAGTCAAACTTTGGCATCAATTTACTATAATGAGAAAAAAATGGTTGAAGTTTTGCAAAAATTTACTAAAATGTATGGTAAAGATTTAGATATTCCTAGTATGTCGACCATGATAAATGGTTTGGAAAATAAAGAAGAAGTTTACGGAAACTTATATATAGATGGTTCAGTGATAAGGTTAGAATTTATTATCAAATAATCTTTATGATGACTTTTATAAAAAAAATAGTTTATGGTTTGCTTGTTGGTGCTACTGTTTTTTTTGGGTTTTCAATTGCTGTGTCTGCAGAATGTGAAAAATATGAAATAGAACTTAATACAAGTGTACCATGAGTAGTTGAAGATGGAGATCGTTGTTTAGATCCTAAAGATGCAACCAAAGACTTTTGATGACTTATGTGAGGGATGATGAAAGTATTTGTAAATATAACTGTTGCTGTAGCATTTCTTATGTTGGTAGCAAGTGGAGTAATGATAGCTATGTGATGAGCTGACCAATGAATGGCAAGTAAATGAAAAGAGCTTTTCAAAAAAGTTATTATAGGTATTATCCTTATATGATTAACTTGATTGATATTGAATACTATTAATCCTAACTTCTTTGAAGTTTCTTAATAAGGATTTGTTATTCTCATTTCTTTATTGTAATAAATTAGATTGGTTTTCATTACTAATGAAAGAAGTATTTTATAATATTATATAATAAATATGTTAGAAAATAAACCTTATGATCCTAGTGGTGTGCAGATTTCACTTAAAACTGTATTCTGACTTATTGTATGATTGTTTATAGCATTTGTTTCTTTTATATTACTTATATGAACAGGTAGTATAATAGAGGAAGCTTTGAAAAATCAATGAGTTCAGTCTTATTCTGCAAATCCTTTGATATGGCTTCTATTTTTAGCTGTTGCTTTTGTAGCTACAGTTATTGGAAATGGAGTTCTTTCAGGAATATATAATATTATACGGCCAGAAAAATACTATGATTTCAAAAAAACAACAACATTACTTATTATATTCAATGTAATATTATTTATTATATTCTTTATATTATACTTTTTGGTAGGACAAATATGGTGAGATATAGAGTTTTTATATAGACTTTTTGCTTTCCATATATTGTTTTCTATCTTTATGTCCTTAGTATTTATAGAGATTGTAAGCAATCCTAGTTATGCTTGAGTATATTTATTAGGTTCTGCTACAGGGTTTGTGATAGCTTTGGCTTTGTTCTTTATGTTAGACAATTCTTTTTCAACTTGAGGAGATCAGGCATATATTATGTTATTTCCTTCAGTTATCTGATTTTCTATTATTAGTCTTTTTTCGGGAATTTTTGAAAAAATATATTACAAATTTTATGAAATGGGAAATAATTTTCTTTTTATACCTAGTATAGAAGATGTATTGGTAGACGAAGAAGATGATGATGAGATCAATATAGATATGTAATAAATATATTAATTTTTTTCGATGTTAATGTAAAATGTATTATCCAGCTGTGTTGGAAATTGAAAATTGAAAATTGAAAATTGTTTTTTAATTAAGACTGACTTGAAAGTGATTATTGAATAGTTAAAATTAATAGTTCTAATGGTTTATTGCAATTTTACATTCTTTAAGTCTAACAGCGCTAATAGTGTCTTATAATTTTACCTTTTACATTTTACATTAAGTATCTCTAAACCTAACCTAGAATTTTACACTTTACATTTTACATTTTACATTTAATTAAAAACATGTTACTATTTCTAGCACCTATGGATGGGATTACAGATACATCTTGTAGGCAAATAGTAAAAAAAGTATTTGAAAAATATGGAGACAAAGAAAATTATCAGCTTATGTTTGTAACAGAATTTGTAACAGCTGATGGTTTTTTTCATAATCCAGAAAAAGTAAAAGATCATCTTGATTTTCATCCTTGAGAAAAACCTTTGATAGCACAGATATTTGGCGCTAATGAAAAAAAGCTTTTGTATACAGCAAAAAAAATAGACAAAAAATATGATTTTGATGGAATAGAGCTTAATATATGATGTCCATCCCCTAAGATAGTAAAACAATGAGCAGGAAGTGGGCTTATGAAAGATAAAGATGGAACTTTGGATCTTATTAGAAAATTATCTGATACAGTAAAAAGACCCTTTAGTATCAAAACTAGAATAGGATTGAATACAGAAGACAAAGACGATCAATTTTCCTTTCTGATAGAAGCTAGTAAATATTGTAGCATGATAACAATACATGCAAGATATTATACACAGGCAAATAGTTGAGAAACCGACTATGATTTTGTAGTAAAAGTGAAGCAAGAATGTAGTTCTTCTTGTAAGATAATTTACAATGGAGGTATTCGGGATGGATGGATTGAAGATAAGGACTTCTTGAAAAAAGTGGAGTCATTAGACGGCATTATGATATGACAATCTGCCATATGAAATCCTTGGGTATTTGTAGACCACAATCCTACATGGGAAGAAAGGAAGGAGATAATACTAGAACACGCGAAACTTATGGTAGAACGCAAAGGAGAAAGAAGATGATTAATAGAATTTAGAAAATTTATATCAAATTATATAAGCAATATACGCAACGCTTCCAAATATAGAGTTCTACTTATGGATGCAAAAACAGTACAAGAGTTTGATGAGATACTTCAAGGGATATAAAAAAACTGTCATTTCGACCGAACCACGGAGGACTCCGTGGGAACCTAACGGAGGACTCCGTGGGGCTTTGGAAAAAGAAAAACATTAGTGGAGAAATCCCTTCACCAAAAAATAACGAAAGAAAAGAAATAACTGTCATTTCGACCGGTTCTTTGAAAAAAGAAAAACGTTAGTGGAGAAATCCCTTCACCAAAAAATAACGAAAGAAAAGAAATAACTGTCATTTCGACCGATTCTTCGAAAAAAGAAAAACATTAGTAGGGAAATCCCTTCTCCAAACAATAACGAAGCAAAGAAATAAAAGCAAATCAACCAGTTCTAATCCCTAAAATAAAAAAACCAAATATAATTTGACAAAAAAACAATCTTGACTATACTTTAGTCTAAAGTTATTCTTTTTAATAAATATAAAACCAAAAACCCAAAATGGAAAAAAAACAATTTGACCTAGAGGATCAACTGGATCCAAAAAACGCTGATTTACAAGAAGCTACTAAATGAAGTCAAGCAGAATTGCAAGGTTTCAAAAAAGAAGTAGAAATTATCACTCTTACTGAAGCGGAAAAAGATGAGATTAGAAAATCTTGGGAAGAAGAAGAAGATGATGGAAAAAATTATGCTGACTATGTAAATGAAGAATTAGCTAAGAAAAAACAAGATGAGTTAGAAGCTACCCAATGGGGTCTTGATGTGACTACTCTATGAGAAATAAATAATATCAGAAATGATGTTAAATTAGAGGCTGCTTTCAAATTACTTTATGCATGAGGAAATAAAGACCTTTATGTAGGTATAGAGAAAGGAACTGAAATGGAGAAATTTGTATTGTCTCATGGTTGGAAATTAGAAAATGGAGATAAATTGAAAATAAGTGCAGCTGTATTGAATAAGTTAGTATCTTTTCATGTACATGAATTGAGTAAAACTGAAGAAGTAGATATGACTCAATATGCTTTAGGGGCAGAATATACACAGGATTTCACACAATTTGATGAAATGGATGTAGATGCTACAGCTCTTTTTGACCAAGTGAAATACTCTTTGAGTTTCTTTACTGTAGAAGATGAACATGTATGAGATATGTGAGCTATGACTGAAGAAACAGCAGAAAGATTTGATCAATATCAAGTAATGTGAGCAGTAGCTGGTGGTAATCTATTGGTAGCTGAAGCAGTAGGGGTTATGAGTTTATCAGAAAAATTGAAATTATATCCAAGTTTTGGAGCATATATGATGCATAAGAATGCAATGTCTGACTTAGATCATGAATGAGATGATAACTTCGGTGTAGAAGCTGGATTGAAAGCTACTTACGAAGTAACTGATAAGGATGATGTATCAGCAGGATACAAATGGAGAGAAGATAAACAAGAAGCTTTTGCAAGATATGAACATCAATTTACAGAAGAATTGAAATGACATATTCAAGCTGGAAAAACATGGAGAGATGGAGACTTGGATGATGAAGAGAAAATAGCGGTAGGACTTACATATGAATTCGGAGTTGGAGACAAAGATGCTTTGGATAAAGTAACTCCTATGGATTCTATAGATACAGATGAAATACAAGTAGATATAGAAGAAGTAATATACAAAGAACATACTATAGGTATAGATTTGAGTAAATTACCTGCAGGAAGTTATTTGGATAAAAATGCAGATGGAACATTAAAACATATCAACCTGAATATAGTAGGATGAATGTGAAATGATAGATTAGAATATGTAATATCTATCAATCATGGAGAATTTAGAGACAATTTTGAAATAGTAGATGGGAAATATCTAAGAATCAAAAATTTTGAAGGATTAGCAGTACCAGCTACATTTACTTTGGTAATGGCTACAAACTATGGAGGAGAAGTAGTTGTTACATTCCAGGTTACAGAAGGTAGTGTAGAATTGGTGGTAAGTCCTGATATTAATTATCAACCACCAGAGCCTGAAGGAAGTGACGAGACTGGAGAGACAGGTGAAACTATGGAAGAAAGTGAGACAGGAGAAACAACTGAAGAAGGTGAGACTGATGAAACAGGAGAAGATGGAGAAACTGGAGAAACAGTTGAAGATGGAGAGACAGAGGAAACAGCTGAAGACGGAGAGACAGAAGAGACAGCTGAAGATGCAGAAACTGGTGAAACTGGTGAAACAGATGAGACTGGAGAAACAGAGGAAACAGAGGAAACAGGTGAAACTAATGAAACTGATGAGACGGATGAGACAAATGAGACAGAGGAGACTTTTGAAACTTGACCTACATTTGATGAAACTGGAGAGACGGATGAGACAAATGAGACGGATGAGACGGATGAATCTCATGAAAGTCTTCCTACGTGAGATTAATAATATTTAGATTAAAATTAAAAAAACAGTGTATTTATTTACACTGTTTTTTTTTATTAGATAGAAATTAATATATTATTTTTTTAAATGTTACCTTTAATTATTCTTTAACTATATTCCATATTTTTATGTATTCTATGGTTCATTGGAAGACGTTTTCAGTAGTTAGTTTTCAGACTTCAATTTCAGTAGTATTATTATAATACCATCAATTAATAATTTCACATTTGGTAGTGTCAAGAATTTTATTAAATCTGGTAATATTTTCGTTTGCTCATATACTAAATTTAAATCCTCCTTGTCAAAAGTAATCTACTTCAGAAAAATTTATAGCATTATTAGAACTATTTTCAATAACTAGGTCATCGTTTTTATATAATTTGAATCAATCATCTCATAGTGTTATTTTGAATATATGTATTCCATAATCTATATTTGTTTCTCCAAATTCTCTCCAACTTCAAATTAAATTACCAGAAGCATCTTGATGACAAGTTTCATTATTCCATCCTCATAATATTATTTTTTCATCTTTTATCATAAATGACATTCATTCGTAAGAAGTACCATATTCCCAAATTATCTGATCATTCAAACTTGTAATATCAGCCTTTATTTCTATAGTAATTTCATCTCCTATAGGTAAATCCTGACGAGTCCTTATATAATCACCCCCTCCAAAATACAACCCCCCACTTGTAGGAGTAATAGATCCATTTACACTATACCCATTATATATATCTCCAGCTAAATTATCTATCAAACTTCCTCCATCTAGAAAACTATCACTATTATAATATAGTATAAGGTTTGGGTCGTCTATAGGGTTGTAACAGTCTTGTATATCGAAATATTTCTCATAGACTGTATCTTTCAAAGCTGGCATATCAAGATATATGCTGTAGTAGTCTGATATAAGGATATTAGAATTGTATATTAAGTCATCGAAACTATTATTCCATCCATCTTCCCAGTTCATACTATTTCCCTCTTTTTGCATTTGTTCTCTATCGTCTATATTGGATAGAGAGTGAGAAAAGAATATAGAATTATCTGATTCTTGAGTTTCTACTATTCTTCCATTTATTTCTCATCCTGTAGATTTGAAAGTTATTATATCTCCATTTTTTATAAAAGAAGATTTATCGTAAGCATTAGCTCATAACCAAAATCATATATATGCGGCATTCGTAGGAATTTCACTAGATATAATAGATAAAGATATAGTATTTATATTTGTATCTCTATTGATTTGTTCGAAAATAATTTTACCAGATAAAGGCTTTTTTTCACTATCAGCAAAATAATATCCAAAAGTATTTTTGTATCATGCCTCACTAGTTATATCAGAAAGATATATAGATACATTATTTTTTCCTTCTATACTATATAGACCTTCAGAGTATAAAGAATCAGGAGTTTCTGTAATCTTTTTGTTAGTGCTAGAATAAGCTTTACTTATAAGTCATTCTAGTAAATTATAATAATCATATTCTGTTAGAATCTTATCATAATTCAAGAAACTACCTATAGTATCTCATACTGTACATCATATCAAACTTAGCGTAAAGTCTTCTTCATTTATCCTAAGTAAAGTTTGCAAATCATCCATTATATTTCATGTTAGAATATCGTGATCCATATCACTTATATCATAATCATCTCCAAATAAAGATAGATTATTTTTTATATCTTGTATTGCAGTTTCTTTGATAGCAGTTTCTAAGTTTTCACTTCCTATTGCTTTTTCCAAAGCTATAGTCTTACTATATCATTTACTAGCATTGGCTATTTCATAGTAAAAATTATATACTCACCGTATATTTACCCTTGCTTCATCACTACTAGATTCAAAAGTAGATTTCAAGCTATCTATATTATTTATTCTAGTTTTGATTCCATATCATATAGCGAAATCATTATATTCTGACATATCTCATAGGGTATCTGTCATAACTTTGGAAACAAAACTTTTTTCAGCAGGATTAGTTATTTCATCATAATTATTATCTTTCAATGGTTTTAGTTCTTCATATAAACTTTTCATATTTGCTGATGTACTGTCTGTTCATCCATATATGCTATATAATATTTCTTCTAATGTATAAAACTCAAACTGTCATGTTTTTACTATATTTATTTTTTGATTACAAGTTCCAGGAGTTTTATATTCACACAATAGTCTAGCCGAAAGAGTATTAGCTATATTGTCAGCTATTCCGATATCTTTCAAAGTAATAGCTGAATCAAAATCATCAGCAAAACTTTGTACATTATTATAATCTGTAAACCCAGTTAGCCATTGAGTATAATAACCACAATTCGAGCTATCTGTAAGTAGAGTGTCTATATCTACTCACAAACTTTGAAGAGAGTCTGTAAGTCTATCTATAGTATTTATTTGGTGATAGATAATTTCTATAAATTTTGGTTGTAAATCAGGCTTAGGCTTCATAAGTTTATCTCTTGCATCATTTTCTGGAATTTCTATATATTTTGAAGATATAGGAAAATTCTCTAAATTACTATTAGTATATATATCTTTTTCTTTGATTTCTAATGAACTTAAAGGATTGTTCCTTATTTGATCGTCTCATAAGTTACATTGCTTATTAGCTTGTACTTTACACTTTATCTGCAGATAATATTCCAATCTATTATTGGGATTTCCATCTATATTATCAGTAAATTTAACATAAAGACTTTTGAAAGGTTCTTTGGGAGTTGTATCAACCCAGGTAATAGAATTATCCTTACAAGTTACAGTTACCTTATTAGGACCTATAAAAAGGTCAGATCCAGGTTGGTTTATTTTCCGAGATATATCTACTCTATCAGTTCATTCTATCAAATCTTTTGACATTTCAAAAGAGGATCCTTCTTTTATATAAAAAACTTTATCTATCAAATATTTTTCTTGGTTATACATTCTAGTTGCTGTTATATCATTTACTCAGAACTTTATTTTTACATTATCTTGAGCATGCAAAATAGCTGTAAAAAAGTATAGTATAAGAAGTACTGACAATATCTTTTTAATCATAATATTAGATTGATTAGGGTATAAATTTTTTATTTTATTGTTTGTTGATACTTTACTATTTGTTCTGTCATAGCGTCTAATTTTTTTAATAGGTCGCTAGGGCAATCATATTGCATATTGAACATTTTTTGTACATCCTCTAGTTTCTTGCTATATTTTTCTCTAATATCGTCTTGTTGTTGACTTTCACTTGCAAATAATTCTTCCAAAAATTCTCATAATAGTTTATAATAATGGAATCTAAACATAAATTGTTCTTTATCTGGTTGGAACACAGGTAGTTTAGTTTGTAGATGTTTTATCAATTTGTTCGCTTCCTCTAGTTTTTGGCTTGCTAGCAAAAACTCCACTAGTTGATAAATTCTATAAAGACCAGTTTTCTTTCATTTTTTCCATAATTGAAAATACTCATCTGACACTATTATAGGGTTTTTTATATTAGATTTCAATATGTTTTTTCATATTAGGAAATTACCGTCTTCTTCTTTTGTAAATAGTTGGTAAAATAACCTTAGGGCATAGGCTGAACATATATGTCTAGTCATAGAAGTCCTTAGTAGTCCATCTACCAAAAACACAGTAGACAATATATAATATTTACTAATATTATTGAAGCTATGTTCATTTATGTTGGGCTGACTTTCTCCATTCCCCCATTCTCCTAGAGCGTAACAAGTAGAAGTAGACCCATCTACATGAGTGTCTCCATTTGGTATACTACAAGGATTTTTGTAATGCTTTCTTTGTAATATAAATCATAATGTTTTATCATCAATAAGGTCATAAGGGAAACCACAGTCTATATAAAACTTCACTCTGTCTTGCCAGTTGTTACTTTTGATTAGGTCTACCATTATGTCTAACTCCTTTCATAGCTCGCTATAGTAGTTGTTTAGTGTTTTTTCTTCTAATCAATAAGGAATTCACTTGTCGTGTTTGTCTATATATTCTATATCTTGTTTCAATATATCACTAGTATATAATTTCAGACCATCCTTTCCTAAGTGTTTCATTACAGCAAAATTCACTCCATGATTCACTTCAGGGTTAGGAAAACCAAATCTTATAATATAAGTTTTGTTTGTATTTTTCAATACATCTACCATTCCATCAAAATCAAAATCCTTATGAAATATATTCAAGGATATTTTCATTTTTTCTGTGTCTAAGTTCTTTAGATTTTCTATACAGTTGTTATAGAATTTCTCAGGTGTAAACTTCTTTTCGTTTAAGTTGACAAGAAATTCAAACTTGTCTACATTCTTTTTTAGAAACTTTGCAACTTTACTATCTGTAGGGAAAGAAAAATTGGAAAGAAGATGTATATTATAACCTTTTTTGATAAAGTTTTTACATATATCTATAAACTGAGGATGTAGACTTGGCTCTCATCCAGAGATAGCTATAGTGTTTGCACCAATCTTTACAGGTTTGATTTTATTGAAATCATCCATTTTTTGGATAGTCTTTTTTACCAAATCCATATTGACATACATATCATCTTGCTCTATTTTACCAGAATCCAACATCTTCTCTCTAACTTCTGCAAGTTTGGTAGAATAAAAACAATAAGGACATTTCAAAGAACATATATCATCTATTACTAATACGGTCATTATTTCTAATTATAAATTATAAATGGTAAATTATAAATTAATGTTTTATTTTTACAATTATTTGAAATAATTTCTAGCGCTGATATTTTTAGCGATTGAATTTTCTTTCTTCGTAGTAAAATAAAGTCTGAAAAGTAACTCTGATTAATTTATAATTAATACTAACAAAATAATAACGGAAACAATATGAAAAACAATAGAAAATTAGAGTTTATTAATTATAATTCAAAATGCACCACTAATCATTATAATGTAAAATACTATTTCAACATTAATAATATTAGCGATGCATAACAATAATAAACAATTCAAACACCTAAATCAAGAGCAAAGAGTAGAAATTTATGGTTTACTCTGTAAATGACTATCTTATCGTAAGATTGCTAAGG
>Ga0208901_1000088_pt1 | contig 63686 bp, 56 predicted proteins | sample AntAceMetag02UKF_FD_184764 | JGI IMG/M metagenome (GOLD analysis project Ga0208901, IMG submission 184764) | Saline lake microbial communities from Ace Lake, Antarctica - Antarctic Ace Lake Metagenome 02UKF (SPAdes) (version 2) | ecosystem: Environmental > Aquatic > Non-marine Saline and...
CATCAAAAAATGAAAGCTTCAATATAGCAAGAAAGCATTCAAATGTTTGAATCCTTTAAGCTAACGGCCAATAGCTAAAATCTAATTGCAGCTTTTAGGTACCAAAATAAGAGAATACTTTTTAGATATCTTATCAGTATCAGACACGTTTGCAAATATCTTGCCAAATGCGAATGGATTTGCTTTAGCTTGCTATGGGATGCTATATTGTGCTTGAATATGGTATTGATACTTTCTCAAGTGTGAAAAAAAACATCGCGTGAAAAAAAAACACAGCTGAAGGTTTCCTAAAGCGGCATAGCCGCACCCAAAATGTCTCGCGCAAAGACGCAAAGGCGCAAAGACTTTCTTGTTATTTGTGACAGAAAAATAGGTGATGAGGTACTAAACAACTCTGAAGTCATATTTGTCTGCAAAAGGTCTGCTGAGCCCCTGTCTGTCATTTTTCATGGCAAGAGGGACGTATTCGAGAATGTCACTGGCTGTAATGCCGTCTTCACCAAGCTCTTCGGCTGCTAAGTCTCCGGCCAATCCGTGAATAAAAACCCCCTTCACAACGGCATCATGCAGATCCAGTCCCAGCCCAACCATGGCGGCTATAACGCCTGTAAGAACATCGCCTGAACCAGCGGTCGCCATCCCGGAGTTTCCTGAAAGGTTGATGAATACCGTTTTATCGGGAAAGCCTATAAGGGAATGGGCGCCTTTGAGCACAATGATCGCATTCAGTCTGGTCGATGTCTCTTGCAGGACTTCAATCCGATTGTCATGAATGTAGCTTTTTTCAAGTCCTGTCAGGCGGCTCATTTCTCCAAGGTGGGGTGTCAAAACCGTTCCGCCTTTTCTTGTTTTCAATATTTCGGGATCCTTGCATATGGCAGTAATTCCATCCCCGTCAATAAGCAGAGGTTGTTCCACTTCCGGCACAATTTCCCTGATCAGTTTCTGGGTTTCTCCATTCAGGGATAGGCCCGGCCCCAGAACAACCATATCCATTTCCTGCGCCATGTTGAGAAGTCTATCCCTGTTTTCGAGGGCAATGCTGTACTCGTCCGTTTCCTTTTGCGGGAGAAAGACGATTTCGCTTCCCCTGCCTGCGATAAAAGGGGTGATGGATGCCGGCGCTGCAAGCCTTGAATAACCGCCTCCGGCTTTCAGAAAGGAAAGCGCGGAAAAATAGGGCGCACCGAAATAGCTGGAAGCGCCGGCTATGAAAAGGGCTTGACCCGTACTTCCTTTGTGCGCACTGCTATCCCTTTTCGGAATAGCGATAGGAGGGGATATGGCGACTTTCAAATTTTCATCGTTATAGAGGAGCGGGGGAAAAGAGATGTGTGTGACGTATTGTTTGCCACAGAAATCATATCCAGGGAAGAGGATATTTCCCCGTTTGGGCAGGCCGAACGTAATGGTGAAATCGGCCTGTATGCACTCCCCCATGGCTTTGCCCGTATCGCCCTGTATTCCGGATGGAATGTCGGCGCTTACCACAGGTTTCCGGCTGCCGTTGATTAGTTGAATCACCTGGCTGTATAACCCCTCCACGGGGCGGGCAAGTCCTGTTCCAAAGATGGCATCTATGATGACATCACTGTGAGAAAGAGCCATTCTTATGGATTCTGCTGAATGGATTTCCTGAACTGGTATGGAAAGCCGATCGATAATATCAAGATTGAGTGCTGCAGCACCCTTGTATTTACTTCTATCACCAAGAATGAAAATCTTCACGTGGGCGCTATTGGAAAAAAGTTTCCTTGCGACGACAAAACCATCGCCTCCGTTATTGCCCAGACCGCAAAAAACAAGAAATTTTTTCCCTTCGATCCCTATTTCATTTCTGATAACGGAGCAGACCGCTTCTCCTGCATTCTCCATGAGAATTGTTTCCGGAATGCCGAAGCGATCGATGGCGACCCTGTCCATGGCCCGCATTTCAAGAACATTACTTACTTTCATTGGCACCGGTCTTTTCCGTGGTTGAAGCTTCCCGCGATTTGCAATCACCCTTCCAGTAAACCTGTATGATCTTGTTGTTCTTTCCAACTTCAAAATAGGTCATGCAATAGTCCATCGATTCCACAGGTTGACCGTACACATTTTTTCCTTGGACTTCGGGGAGGGCTTTCCTGGGATCCAAACGGGGCGGATATTCAATCAGGGCAGAATGGGCCAGGGGATTCAAAGTATACTCATCCCTCGTTTCCACATATATAAACACCTCTTTACCGTCTTTGCTGTCAAAGGTCCTTCCAGGGTATCCCCAGGACTTGATGAGCTTTTGCGAATCGCCGCCCACGTATCTTTCACAGAGTTGCGAGTACCCTTTTGCGGTGGGGAAGGTCAAGTTCCCGGAACAGGCCGTAACAAAGAGCGATGTGGCAAGGAAAATAAAAAGGGATAAGCATTTGAACGCTGTCATTGTAACTCCTTTATCGTAGTGTGGCTGGCTGGACACGGTTGACCATGTTATTGAGATTCATATTAAACTTCTGTGGTGAATAATGTCAATATTGTATTGCAGCAAATCTCACCTAAAAGCAGCAATTAGCTCTTAGCTATCAGCTGTTAGCTTTAAGATCCCAAGCATTTACACGGCCTTTACCTCTATTGGGAGTCTCATTTCTTGATGCTTACCTGTTGAACAGTAAGTAATTGATATCGTGCTGCTAATAGCAAACGGCTAACAGCTAATTGCATCTTTTAAGTTTTCGTTTGTGCTGCAGAGAAAAAAAAAGTAAACTTAAACCTACAACCTGTTCAGTTACATCTGTTTTTCACAGAAGCAGGTCAAAAAAAACTTCTCGAACGAGGTTTCAGTGTAGGGTAGTGCACAGATGCTGTTAACTGACAACCGTGAACCGCTGAAGCTTTGAACCCTTGAACCGAAATGTATGGAGGCTGAAATGGGTACCGACAATCTTGTCTTTCTTGAGGTCATCGAATGGTTTGATGAATCCGGTCAGGAGCTTGTCCACAGAATTCCAGAAAATGGATCAGGGGAAATTAAATACGGTGCGCAGTTTATCTTGCGCGAGAGTCAGGCAGGCGTCCTTTTTTATAAGGGGAAGGCTTGTGATGTATTCGGACCCGGCCGCCATACGTTGAAGACCGGCAACATCCCGATTCTCACGAAAATTCTGTCGATACCGTGGGCGATGACGAGCCCGCTGCGAGCGGAAGCCTACATCGCCAATATGAAGGTTTTTCCGAATTTGAAATGGGGCACACGGGAACCTGTTGCATTTAAGGATTCGGAGTTGGGTCTTATTCGTCTCAGGGCTCACGGAATTTTCAATATCCAGATCATACAACCTGTCTTGTTTATTAATACCATGGTAGGGACTATGGGTCGGTATGTCTCGGAAGATATCGAGAATTATTTGAAGCGGGTGATTGTCTCCCGTTTTAACGATTATCTTGGAGAAAATCTGGATTCTATTTTCAACCTTCCAGGAACCTACGACACCATGTCGCAGGGATTGCAAGAGATCCTTCGTAAAGACCTGAGCCATTTTGGGATAGCCCTCACACACCTATACGTAACCTCCATTACTCCCCCGCCGGAAGTCCAGCAGGCCATTGACGATAAAGGGAGACTCAGTATCCTCAAAGATCTGGACGGGCTCGTCAAAATGAAGGCTGCCATGGCCATGGAAAAGGCGGCGGAAAACCAAGGCGACGCGGGAGCCGGTATGGGGATGGGTATGGGATTTATGATGCCGGCCATGTTCGGTAATATGTTCGCCAGAGATGCGGGTTCCGGCGGGGGAGGGGACAGTAAGCCCCAGGCCTTATGCCCCGACTGCAAGCAGTCTATCTCAGAAAACGCACGGTTCTGTCCCCATTGCGGGCACCAGCAAGTCATTTTCAGCCAGTGCGAAAACTGCGGCAAGAATCTTCCTCCCAATGCCCGCTTCTGTTCTAAATGCGGTGTGGCGGTTGGGGGGAAACCGACGTCCAGAATCTGTGGCAATTGTAAAACGGAAAATCTCTCCGGATCGGCATTTTGTAATCAGTGCGGGGAGAGACTTTGAGCAATGGCAGGTTTCAAGGTTGAGCAGGAATGCCCCCAGTGCGGCGGGCGTATGGATCTTGAAGAAACGGACAGGCTTATGGCCTGTTCCTATTGCGGAGTAAAGAACTTTATCTACAGTCCCGGTCTATTTCGATTTGTAATGGGGAACAACGCTCCCGGGAAAGAGATCGTCTATGTTCCATACCTTCGATTCAAAGGAAGTGTTTTCTCCTGTCGTATTCAAGGGGTGAGTCACCGAATTGTGGATTTTTCCCGCCTGGGAACGCCTTTTAAAAATTTTCCTTTTTCCCTTGGATTACGACCTCAAACCCTCAAGATGAGATATTCAGGACCGGATATACCGGGTCGGTTTCTTAAATGTTTCCTCACATCTTCGGACCTCTTGGAAGAGGTTTCAAAGCAGACTCCCGGAACAGCGGAAGGCTCTGTTTTGCACAGGGCTCTTATAGGGGAGGCCATAAATCTCATTTACCTGCCTCTGTATGTGGAAAAAGGCGTTTTGTTTGATGCCATAACAAATAATCCGATTGTGAAGATTCCGAAAAAAGGCGACCTCTTTTCAACCGTTACGGATCGTCTTTCCAGACGGAGTCTTATTTTCCTTCCCACATTGTGCCCGAAATGCGGTTGGAATCTTGAAGGAGAAAGAGACAGTATTGCCCTCGTCTGTAGAAACTGCCAAACAGTGTGGGAGGCTATCAAGGGAAGGCTGGTTCATGTGGATTTTCAAATGGTGGATGGGAAGGATAGAAATTCCTATTATCTGCCTTTTTGGAAAATGTCCGTTGAGGCGGTAAACAAGGGCCTATCAAGCTACGCGGATTTTGTTCGTATGGCAAACCTTCCCAAGGTGATCATGAAGTCCTGGGAAGACAGGGGGGTAGAGTTCTGGAGTCCTGCGTTTAAGATCCGTCCCAAGCTTTTTTTATACCTTGCCAAGCGGTTAACAGTCTCGCAAATGGATTTTGCTGGAGGCAATGACCTTTCGACCGCAAAAATTCATCCCGTGACGCTTGCGCTGAGTGAGGCCGTTCAGAGTCTAAAGGTTACCTTGGCCGCTTCTGCGGTAAACAGGAGAAAGGTGGTTCCCCTTCTTCCTGATATCAAGTTTTCAATCAAGGGTGCAACGCTTGTTTATCTCCCTTTTCACGAAACAAGCCATGAAATGGTTCAAGAACAAACTGGTTTTGCCATCAATAAAAACGCCTTGCAATTCAGTCGGTTCCTGTGAACAAATCGGATTGTCCTTAAAAAAACGGCTCAACGCGGATTAGCGTGAAGAATCCCTTTTTCCGGAACAGGGGTGTCAGGTTTCGGGTGTCAGGTTTCAGTACCTACTATTCCCATTTTCTGGTTACAATAAGCATACCATTGGTTATTAGGTTGAATATTATGAATGCGGCCCGGTTTTTTCCTGACACCTGACACCTGGAATCTGAGCATGGTCTATTTGACAGCTGACAAAAATATCACGTTAATCCGCGATGAGCAAAAAAAACAAACTTTTTTAAGCATGAGGCTGGAATGTTAAAAATTTCACAAGCCAAAGCTTGACGGCCCGTTTTTTTTGTGATAGGCACGTGAGTTATTGTAAATGCAAACATTATTGGTTGAGCGGCAACCTGGGGAGGAAGTTTTTTCCGAACCAAATATCACCTAATTATTATTTCAAAGGAGGATTTAAAATCATGGCTTATAATGCAGTGGAAATGGCAGACTGGCAGATTTCCGAAGCAGCGGAAAAAAATATGCCTACGCCGGACGAATGGCGAGACAAACTGGGTCTGAAGCAGGAAGAAATGCTGCCCATGGGAAGACTGGCCAAGCTGGACTTCCTGAAAATCATTGACCGCCTCCAGGACGAACCAGATGGCAAATACATCGAAGTGACCGCAATCACGCCGACTCCGCTGGGTGAAGGCAAAAGCACCACTTCCTGTGGTCTGATGGAAGGTTTAGGCATGCGCGGCGTGAGCGTCGGTGGCGCCTTGAGACAGCCTTCAGGTGGTCCTACCATGAACGTTAAGGGAACTGCGGCAGGTGGCGGAAATTCTCTCCTGATCCCCATGACTGAATTCTCCCTGGGTCTCACCGGCGACATCAATGACATCATGAACGCTCACAACCTGGCTATGGTGGCCTTGACCTCCCGCATGCAGCACGAGCGCAACTATAATGATGAGCAGCTGGCTCGTCTTACCGGCATGCGTCGGATGGACATCGATCCCACCCGCGTAGAAATGGGTTGGATTATCGACTTCTGTGCCCAGTCGTTAAGAAACATTGTCATCGGTATGGGCGGTCGCTATGACGGCTTCACCATGCAGAGTAAATTTGGAATTGCCGTGGGTTCCGAGTGTATGGCGATCCTGGCGGTTATCCGGGACCTGGCCGACCTCAAAGAACGCCTCAATAATATTACCCTGGCTTTCGACAAAAGCGGCAAACCGGTTACCACAGGCGACCTGGAAGTGGGCAACGCCATGACCGCTTTTATGCGTAACACCATCAACCCGACTCTCATGTGTACCGCAGAGTACAATCCTTGTATGGTTCACGCCGGCCCGTTTGCCAACATCGCCGTGGGTCAGTCTTCCATCATTGCCGACCGCGTGGGTCTGAAAATGTTTGATTACCACGTAACAGAGTCCGGATTCGCGGCCGATATCGGCTTTGAGAAATTCTGGAATGTTAAATCTCGCTTCAGCGGTCTGAAACCGAACGTATCGGTGCTTACCTCTACCATTAGGGCTCTCAAAATGCACGGTGGCGGCCCCAAAGTCACCCCCGGTATTGCCATGGACGATGTCTACACCAGAGAGAACCTGGAACTGGTCGAGAAGGGCTGCGAGAACATGATTCATATGATCGGTGTTATCCGCAAAGCGGGTATCAACCCGGTGGTCTGCATCAACCGTTTCTACACCGATACCGACGCTGAATGCGCCATCGTACGCAAGGCAGCTGAGGCAGCCGGAGCCCGCTGTGCTGAGTCCAAGCACTGGGAAAAGGGCGGCGAAGGCGCCCTGGAGTTCGCCGATGCCGTTATCGATGCGTGTAACGAGGAGAACGATTTCAAATTCCTCTATCCGCTGGAGATGAAGCTGCGTGACCGTGTTGAAACCATCGCCAAGGAAGTCTACGGAGCCGATGGTGTGGCCTGGACTCCTGAAGCCGAAGCCAAAGCCAAGATGCTGGAAAACGATCCTAAGTATGATGACTTCGCCACCATGATGGTCAAGTCCCACCTGAGCCTGTCCCACGACCCAACAGTCAAAGGCGTGCCCAAGGGATGGACCCTGCCCATTCGCGACGTTTTGATCTACTCCGGCGCCAAGTTTCTCTGCCCCTGCGCAGGCGCTATCAGTCTGATGCCTGGTACGGGTTCCAACCCAGCCTTCAGGCGGATTGATGTGGATACGGACACCGGAAAGGTCAGCGGACTTTTCTAAATCGTAACTATTTTTAAAAAAGAAGGGCAGCCTTTTGGGCTGCCCTTCTTTGTTTCTGGTTCTTAATGAAAAAAGGCTCTTCGGGGATTGAGAACAATAATTTGCCTACCCCTGCGCATAGATTTGGATCAGGTTCGGAGTCTTCGCTTACCTGTTCGATATGGAATCACAAGAGCTGAAGTAATAGCGGGCTATTTCAATGTTCTTTTGGTTTCATATCGGGCGAAAATGGCCTAAAGTTATAAGGGTTTTCATGTTGGACTAAAAATACTTGACAATTCCACATAATCACCTTATCGTCTATCCACGATAAACGATAATAGGTGCTCTGATCCTTGTGAAAAAATAGAAGCGCAGGTGTTTTGTGAAAGAACTTTTCCCGGCGAGATACCTGAATTCAGAGGAGGATTCTTTGTCTAATAAGAAAAAAAGACTTGCTGAACTGTCCAAAGGTCTTGCGCATCCTGTTCGGGTGGAAGTAGTTCGAATGCTTGAAAACAAACCTGTCGGCCAGCGTTGTGTTTGCGGTGATATTGTAGATGCTCTTCCCCTGGCCCAATCCAGTGTATCCCAGCACCTGAAGATTTTGAAGGAAACAGGCTGGATTCAAGGGGAGATCGATGGACCAAGAGTCTGCTACTGCACGGTTGATGGGGTTTTTGAGGAATATAGAAACCTTCTTGAAAGTACCATCCATGGGGTAACCGGAATTATAGAATATAAAGAGGTGAAGCGATGAATCTGGAGACTGAAAACCATGTGGATGCCAGGGCAGACAAAGTAAGTGCCGGTCTTTTTCCCATGGGACCTCCTGATGTTGGAAAGAATTCAGACCCTTGTTGACCCTCTGAAGAAAAGGCTCAGTTGAGCCTCCCATCAGAGAACCAGGCATTTGTTGTGGGAACTGTGGACACTGCTGCAGGGGCCGTTCCCCGCGTATCCTCAAAATTGACAGAAGCTGATCGTTGGGGAACGTTCAAGGCAAGGTGGGGCATCAAGCGAATGGAATTCACGGTTGCCCCCGGCTTGTACGCTCTTGGATACCCTGGAAAATCCGATCCCGTTCTGATTACGGCGAATTACAAAATGAGTTTTGATCGATTGAGAGAATCACTTCCGGGACGGAACGCCTGGATCATGGCTTTAGATACCGACGGAATAAACGTGTGGTGTGCGGCGGGGAAAGGGACCTTTAGCACAGAAGAGATCGTTCGACGTATGGAGTTTTGTCAACTGGATCGGATTGTGGATCACAGAGTAGTGATTCTACCCCAACTGTCCGCTCCGGGAGTTACCGCCTATCAGATGAAAAAGCTCTCCGGTTTCAAGGCGATCTATGGTCCCATCAAAGCGTCCGATCTTCCGGCATTTCTGAACGCCGGTATGAAAGCGACTCCGGAAATGCGTCTGAAGACATTCTCTATAAGGGAAAGAACAGTTCTTGTGCCCTTGGAATTGGTGGGGCCCCTCAAGTGGACGCTGATAATACTTCCCGTTTTTTTCTTGCTGGGTGGTCTGGTTGGTGATACGGGGTTCTGTTCGGGTATGCTCCGTTACGGAATGTTTGCGGTCATATCCCTTTTGGGTGCTTTGGTTTCCGGCGCTGTTTTGACACCGATTCTGTTGCCATGGCTTCCGGGCAAGGCCTTTTCCATAAAAGGTCTGAGCATGGGGTTCATTACCGCAATTATTCTTGCGGGCTCACAAACAGGGAATTTAACCAATTGGAAGGATTGGCCTGAAGTTTTGGCATGGTTTCTTGTGATACCCTCTATTTCGGCGTATCTCGCTATGAACTTCACCGGCGCTTCAACGTATACCTCCCTTTCAGGGGTGAGAAAAGAGATGAAATGGGCCGTTCCCTTAGAGATTGGTGGGGTTACTGTGGGTTTGTGCCTTTGGCTGGGTTCTCGGTTCGCAGCTTAAGGCCTGCAGAAAGATGTGCAGTTTTTTTCGCCGAGGCCTTAAGGAGACGATAGAATGGGAAGTCTGATCTACCTGAGAGATGTGGTTACTTTGCGCCTGGACCAGGATAAATGCGTGGGGTGTGGTGTATGCCTCGCAGTTTGCCCTCACCAGGTGTTTGACATGAATAACGGCTGCGCGAGTATTGAAAAAAGAGACCTCTGCATGGAATGTGGGGCCTGTGCAAAAAATTGCCCGGCAGGAGCGGTGTACGTCAAGGTGGGGGTGGGTTGTGCTGCAGCAGTTATCAATTCGGCGCTCGGGAGAAAAACCTCTTCCTGCTGCTGTGTGATAGAACCCGATAACGATATAGAAGTGAAAAGCGGGGGAAGGGAAAGAAAGAAGAGCTGGGGCTGTTGTTGAATATCCGGCGGGGCTCAACTCGCAAAGGTTACCCCTCTGATTTGCGCATCCCTGGCGATTTTGAAAACGGAAATAAACTCCATCACCGCTCGTTCCTCTTGATTGAAAACTGTTGCACTCCCTTGTAAAGTTCTTTCTTCAAACGGTTCCACCCGCGCTCTCGCTGTAACAACCCCTTCCTTTACTGGGTAGAGGAACTTCGATTGCATCGAAATGGTCGCGAAATGGGTTTGCGGGGGGAGGATGCTCTTGATGGCCATGACGACGGCAGTGTCCGCAAGACTGGCCAGCGCGCCTCCATGCATCAACCCGCCGCCCTGGGCAAGCTGGAGAAAAAACGGCATTGTCAATACAGCGTTCCCGTCTTTAGCCTCCAGAATTTCCATCTGGAGGTGTTTTTCAAATGGGGCACAGCTTATCCAGCTTTCCATTTGAACCCGGTGAGGTCCGGTTGTCTCCGCAAATCTCCTGCTACGATCCGTTTCGTCGCTGTGCATGTTTTTTAACTACTCTTTTTCAGAAACCTGGTGAGCAATGATTTTGATCTGAATGTTGATCATGTCAAAAACCAGGTGCATTCCGAGATGCTCAAAAAAGCGGGCGGAGCCGTATATAATGCCCCATCGTGTTCGATCCATATCGAACTGGGCCTGGGCCACGAGACTTCCGTCTTCAGATTTTGTTATCGTTGTGGAAAACGTTTGTTCTGCCTCTATCCCCCGCAAACTCAATATTCCAGTCAGTTCGTAGTTAGGGGAGGTAACGAGCGGCTCCTTTGCTGGTTTTGAGTTTTCGATGGTAAAAGAGGCTTTCGGGAAATTTTTTACGAAAAAGAAGTCGTCTGATTTCAGGTGACTAATCAGCACCGGCTGCAGTTCATCCCCTTTCAGGTTGATGTTTTCAATGGAACCAAGATCGACTTCAAAATGGCCACTCAAAAGGCTGTCTTTTACCGCGAGATCTCCATGCGAAATTTTGACTGTGCCGAAGTGTTTGGCGTTTGGGTTTCTTCCGATCCATTCGATGAGGCTTTGATCCGTGTCAACCTGGTAGATACCGTTTTCCAGAATAAGGGTGGTCCCTGGGTCGTCAGGGTCATGGGGAGCGTTTCCTTCAAGGGAGAATCCCGCTGCGCGCCAGCTTTCAATACCACCATTTAAAATGCTGATCTGTATATATCCTTCGCTGTCCAGTTTTTCGGCGGCTTTTATTGCGTCACTGCTTTTCGTGCTTGAACCGTAGAGAACAATTTCCGCGTTCCTGTTTTGCGTTATTTCCTGGATTTGTTCCATAAACGTGATTTCAAAGACACACACATTTTTGGCGTGGGGCAAATGCACCTTTTCAAAATGATCCCGCGTGAGCGTATCGATCAGGTAGAAATCGCTATCAACGTTTATTCTGCGAAGGAGATCTTCCGGGGAAATAGTGTTGAATTTATGGTCAATTTTCACGAATCGCCTCCATCCGTTCTCAATACGTAACCCTACCATGTTGCCCTGATGAGGCGACCTTCCTTGTAAACAGGAGACCTGTAGCCTATGCTCGCAGCAACCCATCGGTCCAGTGGAATGAGACAAAAATCTTGATGCAGTCTCAACTTTGAGATAATCCTACGAAACCGATGGTTACTTGTCAAGCAGGGACTGTTGTGTTTCTACATCTCGTAGGCTGTTTCATCATGCTGGCTCAGGTCTAATCCTTCAATCTCATCTCTTTTGGAAACGCGCAGACTAAAGAGCTTGTCAATTATCTTGAGAAAAATATAGGTTAAGATGAAGATTGTTTCACACGGGAAAAATAGTGGCTGTAGATTTTTTAGGATAGTGAGGTTTTTGGAAGAAAAAAAACTGTCATTTTTTTTCATTGTCTGGCATCTTGTCTATTCTTTAATCTTTTTGAAATAACGCAAGGACGATGCCCCATGGACCAGACAGAATTCAATATGGTATCTTTTCGCAATGAGATGGGACTGCTTTTGGAAAATGTTTCTGAAAAAGAACGTTTTTTCGAGGCCCTTGATCTGGCTGCGGCGCTTCATCATGGGCAGAAACGCCGCAGCGGTGAACCGTATATCGTTCATCCCTGCAGTGTGGTGAAAATCATTGCAAGCGAATTCCAACTGAAAGATCCGGAAATACTGGCTTCGGCTATGCTGCACGACCTGATCGAAGATGTAGCCGGAATGACGGTGGAAGAACTTCAGGATCGTTTCGGGGAACGGGTTGCCCATATCGTAGATGGGTGTACCAAAATCAAGGCCAACATGCCGGCGACAAAAAATCGTGAGTTGACCTACAACAAACTTTTCACCCTTGCGGGTGAAAATATCGAAGTGTTTGTAGTCAAGTTGGCGGACCGTCTGCACAATATGCGGACGCTGGAACATTTGAACCATGCCCGACGACAACGTATCGCACGGGAAACACTGGACTACTATGCACCCATCGCGGCCAGATTCGGCCTCTTTCCGTTGAAACGCGAGCTGCTTGACCTTGCCATAAAATATTTGTATCCAAGGCAAAGCCAAAAGGTGATCCGGTGCATGGCGAATCTTGAAGCCCTGCCGGACGCGGAGGAAATCCTGGCACAACTCAAGGTCGGCCTTATCGGTTTTCCCGAGCATGTGCAGGTCCGCTCCCGGATAAAGGGACTTAACGGTTACTACGATCCAGAACGTAAACGTCTACTGCAAGATCCAGGGGAAAATGGGACTGATGTCGTGATTGTGCTGAGATGCGATGATTCCTCACAATGCTACCATGCCATGGGGATCAGCAACAGGATCCATCCTCCCATTCCAAGGACTATTCGGGATTTTATCGCCAACTCCAAAGCCAACGGCTATGAATCCCTTCATGTGAGGGTGAATTTCAAAAATCGCAATTACCTGTTTAAAATCAGAACAGAAAACATGGATATGCGTGCCCGTTACGGCATTCTTTTCAAATGGAAACCAAAGGAGCATGACGCAGGGAAGTCCGGTCCCATCCAGGGAATCAGCCGAACATTGAAGCGAATAGCCCATTATGACCACGGCGGATCCAGACGAAAGGAAATTGTGAAAGGATCTGAGGAGATCGTTGCCTACACGCCGAAAGGAACCGCCATCTATCTTCCCAAAGGAAGCATTGTCCTCGATTTTGCCTACCAGATTCATACGGATCTCGGCAGTCGTTGCACCGGAGCAACCATCCAAACCGAGCGAGCCCCGGTCACACCCATCCATCGTTTAAAAGACGGGGACATTGTTCACATTCGCAATAGTAAAAAACCGATAGATCTTCTGGATAAAACCGTCGAAGACAAGTGCCGTTCCGACAGGGCTAGAATTGCCCTAAGGAACCTGGTTGCAGTGCAACGAAGAAATTTTGCCCGTGTACTTGGTAAAGATCTCATCGACAAACTGATGGAAAAAGAAGGTCTTTCCCTATCAAAGATACCGGAAGATATTTCCCTGCAGATTTTGGAGATACTCAATGCCAAAGACTTTGACGATTTGTACGTACAGGTCGGACTAGGTAGATACAGGAGCAAGATCATCCTGTTTTACCTGAGAGATATGCTCCAACAGAAGGAGATGACGGCTACAGAAGGAGAGGAAACCAATGACATTGAAATAAGACGACTCAACCTCACACTCTTCAAATTTTCCAATTGTTGCAACCCCTATCCGGGAGAGAAATCCCTCGTGGGAATTTTGACAGAAAAAGGGTTATCTCTTCATTTGCCGGATTGTGGGGAACTTGATCGCCATAGGGTCGAAAGTGAGGACAAATTCGCTGTCCGTTGGACCGACTCAACCCTCAAGCAGAAAATCAAAGGAAAACTCGTTTTCTCCAAAATTAAAGAGCCGGCAGAGACTCTGACAATCCTTGAAAAATGGGCGCGAGAAACCCGTTACTGGGATTTCACATGCCATACCACCATGCATCCCGAAACCTCTGTCCTGTCCGTTTATCTGGAAAAACCAACCGTTGGCCACCTGGTACAGCTCCTCGACCGTTTTCCCCGAGAACAGCACACCTGGAAGTTCAAATGGACCCCTTTGCAGAAGTATGCGGTCTTTTCCCCGCATCTTGACCCAAGTGAGGAGTTCAGACTATGTTCGTGAACCGTGCATTCTCGACTGTAGATAATCGCGGGCCATTAATATTTCTACTCCCATAACAGTCTTTCCGAAATACTTTCCAAAATGTGCTATGTCGCCAGTAATGAGATAGTCGGCACCAGAGGAAACAGCAGACATTAAAACAGGAATATCCTTCTCCGGCAGATCTATGGGGCAGGGTAGGTGGGGATCTATTTCGTTAACGACCTCAACGCTGGACAAATAAGAATCCAACTTTTCTAATTGCACCCTGCCGGGCAGATTCCGTTTCGCCTCTTCAATGACGTATTGAGACGCCAAGAGTACGCATATCCTTTTCCTGGAGAGCTCCCATAGATTGTTCAAGCTGGTACTTCCATAGGCAACTGAAAACAGAATGTTTGCGTCAAGAAAGACGATTTCTTTTTTCATGGGCTTTCGGGCTTTTTGTGGAGAATGTTTTCCGGTGAAAGTCCCATTTTGAGAACCTCTTTTACGGCTTTGGCATAGTCCTTCGAAGTGACCGCGTTATTTAACAGGAACTCGGCTTTCCGTTCCTCAGTGTAGATCTCGACGGGAAGCGCGACTACGGGGCGAAGAAGCACTCCATCTGGACGAGCTTCTGCAATAATGAGAGACCCTTCTTCAAATCTGTAGCTTCGACGAATATTTGCTGGAATGACGACGGTTCCCCGTGTTCCGACCCTGATTGTCGTGTTTGGCATAACTCCGTACCTCCGTCATTCAGAATGTCGGATATTCGGATTATTGTCAAGGAAAGTTTATCAGGAGGAACGATTGTCAGTATGGGTTTTAGATCTCTATTCCACACGCATCCGGATGCCGGAAGGCAACGATTCCCCGAAAATGAGGTTTTTTTCCGTCTCTTCCATGGGACGTACTTCTCTCAGGGTTTGAATAAGGGGCGGTGCCCAGTCGTGCGGGGTCAGCCAGGCAATCACTTGCTCCACAATCGCCGGGTCCAGCTCTCTTTTCCTATCCCCCGTAAGCCTTGCTATCTGGGCTATGGCCAGTCCCACGGGCTTCGGGTCGGGCCAGTCTTTTTTGAGGATCTTCTCAATCCAGTTTGTTGCCTTTCGTGGGTCAACCACCAGATCGACAGGCCCGTAAAGGGGTTCTCTGGATCCTATCCGTGAAAGGGACCACCAATACTGCGCGCGCACCTTTTTACCCTGGAGGGTCTTCATGAGCAGGTTTCCCCAGGCAGTTTTGTCTGCTACCGAAATACGCTCCAGGTTGGCCACGCACATCCAGGCTTCCAGATGTTCCTGAGGGGCGATTTTTTGACTTTTTCCTTTTTTAGAAGATTTCAAAAGGGATGAGAGATCCTGAGACAACAGGCGCTGTTCGCTTGAGGAGAGCCCTCCTGCAACCCTTCGCCACAATACCCACCATTCGGATCTGACTTGCACATTCTTTGTATGGAGCGGGCCGTTATGGTGGATTTTCCACAGGGTTTTTACCCTGTGTTCATCCAGGGCATCGCCAAAGCCCGGGCGCAGACAGAATCCGCTGAGGTTGAGCCAGCGGCTTTCATGGTCAATCCCACGCTTTCTTTCCGTAGCCAGGGGCTGCAGTTCGTCTCCAAGAACGCGTATGAAGCCAAGCGGCCATTTTTCCTTGGGAAGGGAGACTGTTTTCCCAATTTTTTTTACCAGTCCCGGAGGACTTGTTTCAGCCGATTGTTGCGTGAACGCCTGTTGTACCATATCAATGGCCTGGTCTATCAATTGCTGGTCGAGGACCTCTTCATCGGCTACGGAAATGTTTCGGGCCTTTTCACGCAATTGGAATTGGAACTTCCATCTATGGGGACTTGCCATGGATCGGCAGGAAAGGGCAAGCGTTCCCATTTCCGTGTAATGGGCTTCTATCTGGACTGGAAGCGACCTCTCTTTTGCCTTTTTCCCGAATTTGATGACCGTGTGCAGCGGGGGCAGGGGAGTGATCGAGTCATCGACAGTAATGACGTCTCCCACCGCATCGCCTGATCTGAAACTTGAACTGTACAGATTGAAGGTAACAGGCTGGTTGGCAAGGACGGAAAACTTTCTGTCTGAAAGCTCGTTGGTTGTTCCTTCCGGCATACCGCGTTCCACAAGGCAGATGGCGCGTTCTTCTTTGGTTGCATCGGATAGGTTTTGCTTTTCCCCATTCCCTTCGAGATGCACCTGGAGAAAGAAGGCCCTGGCGCTGCCGCTGTCCACCCTGACCCCTCGTCCTTTCTTGACCAATCCGTAATAGGATGCCCCCAGGGCCACGGCGAGATCCAGCTCGGTATTTGTCAATACCCGTGTAGGGGGGAGTCCTTCTTTTCCTTCGAACCTTTTTTCAATGGCATCGCTGATCCGGCCTTGGACATTCATCGGTTTGAGGGCGGCGCCGTTAAAGAGTATCAGATCGGGCTTTATATCGTGCCCTTCAAGGGCATGGGCAATATCTTCGGTATGCCGTTCCAGGAACCGGATAAGATGCCTGGTGATGGCCGCGTCCTGGGCGTAAGGAAGACCGAATTCCGTGATTCCCTGCCGGGGTATTTCAGTCAAAGTGTCGTCCGGGGACACGGGGGGGAAAAACCCGTCCAGAATGGTTTCTTCAACCTCTTCTTTAGAAACGGTTGTGGTAACCGTATCTGCAATGAGCTTGCGGCCTCCCCCCACCAGAGTGATGGTTTTTGAATCGGTTGTTCCAATGAGGATTTCTTCTTTTGCAGCACGACACTGGTGGCAGAGGGCCTGCCAGCGGTCCATTTTCATCGGTGCTTTCTGCGACCCTTTTAAACGTACTTCTGAACGCCTGGCCAGGGCAAGGTCCATGTTGTCCCCACCCAAAATCAGATGGTCTCCCACGGCGATCCTTTCAAAAACCGGGTTTCCGTCCTTGTTTTTCAGGGTGATCAGTGTGAAGTCTGTTGTTCCTCCACCCACATCGCAGACGAGAATCAGCTCTCCCGGTGTAATGAATTCTTCCCATTCCTTTTCGTGCAAAGAGAGCCAGCTGTAAAAGGCGGCAAGGGGTTCTTCAATCAGGGTGATATTCTTGAGTCCTGCCATGGAAGCGGCTTTTACGGTGAGATCGCGCGCCACTTCATCAAAGGATGCGGGTACGGTAATAATGACCGTCTGGTTCTCCAGAAGGTGTTCTTCGATGCGATCAACGCTGTGGTTCCATGCCTCCCTGATATGCGTCAGATAAGCGGATATGGCCGTAATGGGGGAGACCTTGCGTACGGTTTCGTCCGAACCCCAGGGAAGGATGGGGGCTTCCCTGTCCACCCGGGGATGACACAACCAGCTCTTGGCCGAAGAAACCATCCTTTTGGGGACCTTGGCGCCATGTTCCCTGGCAAATGTTCCTGCAATATTCTCCAACTGAGAATCCCACGGCAGTTTCATAGAACCTTTTGGAAGCTCATGGTCTCCGGGAAGATAGAGGAATGAGGGAAGGATTTCCAGATTGGAGATCTCGCCGGGGGCGGTAAACTGGGGGATTTTCAGGATCTTGATACTGGCCCTTGGTTGACCGCCTTCTTCGATTGCTTCAATATCCACATACGTGATGGCAGAATTGGTAGTCCCCAGGTCTATGCCGACAATATAGCGCCCCATTACCCTCCAGTCCTTTCCCTGACATTAAATTCCAGTCGGAATTTCTGGTCATTCTTCGTAGATACGCACCACAACTCTAAGGTGCCCACCTCGGTGGCTTTAATATCCATGGTGACGGGAAGCAAGGTTCCCGTTTCCCCTTCCAATACCGTTTCCACGGTGGTGATTTTTTCAATGTCTCCCTGCCAGTCGTCCACAACCGTTCCAATACTGTCAGTCTGCCTGGTGGTAGAACCAAGGAAATCAAACCGGACGGGTTCTCCGACGACCAGTCCGAATTCCCTGCCTGAAAGGGAGGTTTCTGTTCCTTCTTCCATACCGAAAGGGGCTACGCACAAGGCCATGACAGGGGTCGGCATCCCGGGAACAGCCGGCATGGAGGCCTCTATCCCGATGTAATAGGTCCTTGAAAGGCCGCCTCTTATCCGGATTCCTTTGCCTCGCCTGGCAAGACCATAGCAGGCTGCTCCCTTTGCTACGGCCAGGTCGAAGTCATCGATTCCTATCTCTCTGGGGGGTTCCCTGCCCGCATCTTCCGCCCAGGTCCCCAATATGGTCAAGACGCGTTTTCTTAAACGTTGCGCTTTCATTACGCCTCCGTTAAAGAGAACCGCCGTAGGACAGATGGCGCCGGTATCGCCTGATTTCTGCTGATTGAGAAAGTAGGCCAGGTGATGGGTGATGGCCGGGTCAGAGGCATAGGAAAGGCCCAGTTCCCTTACACCTGTGCGAAGCTGTTCTTTTGGCTGGACAGTACTGTCGCATTGGGGAAGGAATCCGTTTGCAAGGATTTCTTCCATTTCACTTCGCACCAGTTCGGTTTTGATGGATCCGCCGATCAATTTGCTTCCCCTGCTCAAAATAGTGATGGGAAAGCTCTCCGCACTCGGGTTTTCAAATAGATACTCTTTTGCCGCTCTGCAAGCGTGGCATAAACCACGCATCTGGTGTGCATCCAGTTTCCGACCATTGGCTGCCATGCGGTTTGCGATGGAATAGGCCAGGGTGAGGTCCATATTGTCACCACCAACGAGGAGATGCTGCCCAACGGCAACCCGTTCGAGGACCAGTTCCCCTTCTTCTTCAGACACCTCAATGAGACTAAGATCTGTTGTTCCACCACCGATATCCGTTACCAGGATGCGGTCTCCCACTTTTACCTGATCACGCCAATTTTCACTGGTGGCGTTGATCCAGGCGTAGAATGCAGCCTGGGGTTCCTCCAAAAGGGTACTGCCTGATAGGCCGGCCATCCTGGCTGCTTCAACGGTCAGATCCCTTGCTACTGCATCAAAGGATGCGGGAACCGTCAGAAAAACATCCTGGTGTTCCAGGCGAAGGTTTTCATCTTCCGCTGCCATCGTATAATTCCACGCATCCCTGATGTGCCTGAGAATTGCGGCGGAGGCCTCCACCGGCGAGAGTTTTTCCACGTCATCCGGACCATCCCACGGGAGGATCTGTTTGTTACGATCAATCCCGGTATGGCAAAGCCACGATTTAGCAGAGGCGATGAGGCGATGGGGTATTTCGGCTCCCCGGTCTCTGGCGAAACGTCCGACTGCCATGGTGTTGTCATTGGACCAGGGGAGTTGGAGCCCTCCCTGGGGAACGTCGTGGGGGCCGGGCAACAGGACGAAAGAAGGCAGGGTGCTTCTGCTTTCCATGGAGGCAGGGGCAACGAGTTGAGGAATATTGAAGATGCGTATCCGAGGCTCCCTGTCGGGCTCTATTTGAGCCTCTGTGTAGGCCACCACGCTATTGGTCGTGCCTAGGTCGATTCCTATAATATATGTGGGTTCAGTCACTTGGTTTCTCCTTCAAAACCCTGGCGCTGATTTCAGCATCGGCCATCAGTCGTTTCTTGCCCAAAATCTTGATGGTCTCGTAAAAAGTCAGTTGGAACGATTTTTCCGGATATAACCAATTGATTTTGTTAAACGTAGTTCTATTTTTTTTGCGAATTTTGCGCCTTTTTGCGGCTTCTTCAATCTTAACCGTGAACCGTTCAACCTGGTTTTATATTTCCACTTCAGCAGGTGCGATGATCCCGGGGTCCTGCGTTCCGGAGAGGGTCGGCAAGTCGACCTTTGCGGCTCGCCATCCACGATGCTGCAAAATCCCCTTAAAGGGAGGCTCCCCCGATACATTTCCTGTGAGCTTGATTGCCGCAGGGTCAAATCCGGCTTCAACAGTGATTTCTTCTCCCTCGTCCTGGTCGATAACCGCTGTTGGGCTCAAATATTTTTTCAGGCTGTCCTGGCACGATTGTTGGATAGTGCGGACTGCAGCGCCAATCTGTGCATCATCATAGGATTGGAGATCTTCTTCCAGAAAATCGACGAGCCGCCCATCTCTCTGTAATAAGGAGATCATCTGGAGTGTTTTTGCCCGTTCCAGGCGTTCCAGTTTTTCTTTCTCTTCTTTGGTTATTTGTGGAGGTTGGGGCTTTCTGGGTTTCTTTGTTTCCGGTTTGGAGGTCTTTTCATGGAGGCTCTTGGCGACCGTGGATTTCAGAGAGGCACGCAAAGTGACCCAAAGAAACAGTGCAGTCAGGGCAAGACTCCCGGCAACAAGCTGCCATATATAGTTTTTCTCGGCCATTAAAAGGGCTGTTTCCAACGGGGCAATAGCTTTCTTGCTGAATTCCTGCTGATGGTATTGGGAGAGGGTGGCTTTCAGGCTGTCAATTTCCCAGTAACCCGCAAATGCAAGGCCAAATCCCAGAATCAGGAACCAGAAGAATATCCAGAGAATGAGTTTTTGGGAAATTTTTTTCTGCGTCTCCATGTTTGATACAACCTCCTTGAATGGTAGAATAAGTCAATTTTCGGCATTGGTTGTACGTTATTCAGCATCCGTGATCCGGTTGCCAAAAAACATACGATACAAGCTTGAAATCACAAAAATATAGTCCTTTTTGAGGCAAAAACAATCTTTTTTTCTGCTCTACAATTGTTGCCGGGTGATTCTTTGTTCCAGTTACCAGCGGAGCGCACAAGTGATTGTATCATTTTTCAGGAAATCACTGATTAGATATTGCGAGGTTCTGAATCTGAGTATATAATTGATTATTTGAGTATCTTTATTCCTCAAATTTCCTTTCTGCCCCGATCAAAGGAGAAAACATGAAAAAGTCGGATGCCTTGAAAGTAGTAAACACAGTCCTTGCCCTTTCGTTTCTGTTACAGTTGAGCACAGGCCTGCTTCATAAGCCTATCCCCCATAAACTTTTTGAAGTCATTCACCAAGGAGGCGGTCTGTTTCTGGCTGCATGCGTTGTGGCCCATGTTGTACTCAACTGGTCCTGGGTCAAAATTACCTTTTTCAAGAAAAATGTGGGCAAACAATCAAAATAAGGGTATTTGGGTCATTAGAACGAATTCCTGGAGCACTGGATTGCGGTAGAAAGTGGGTTGTGGACGGCAATTCGGGTTTGAAACACCCGGGAAGGCTTGTTCTGCAAACGGCTAATCTCCCCCCTTTATCAGGCCACACATCGGGTGACAAGAGCGGCGCAACTGCCAGTTCCCTCGATCATGTGGGCATCAAATTGCCCCGGTCCACCGTGGTCAGGGGGCGCATGAACGACACGCAGATTTGGGTCCAACTCGAATTCGAAAACATCGAGGCCGAAGGGCAATCCCTCCCCGATGGATTTTAACGCCGCTTCCTTTAGGCTCCAGAATTGGAAGAAAGTCCGTAGGCGCTCCAAGCCTTCTACCCCTTCAACAGCATTCGCCTCGGCTCCCAAAAAAAACCGATGAGCGAGTTCCACAGCCTCCAGATTCCTCGTTTGATCTTCGATGTCAACACCGATTCCATGTGTCGACGACCACGCCCCGAGAAAACCAAACCGGCAGGAAGAAAAACTAAACCAGAAATCCGGCAAATCGTCAAGGGTTGGACGTCCGTTTTCTGTCTCCTCGAAAACGATCTGCGATAAGGGCCGCGACGATTGGAGCACGGTAGCGCCGCAAAAGCGACGAAACGCACGGCGCTGTTTAAACTGGATTTTGTCGTATTCGTTTATAAAGCGGTCCGCTCTTTGCAGCTCGGTATCCGACAGGACTGACGCGCAGAGCTTTGTCACCTCGGGATCGTGTGAAACCGGCAAATACAGCACGGTTGCCGCATCACGCGCGGGTGCCGGTGTCACATCGCGCGAGCCGGCGGCGAAAAGTTCGTTGATTCGGTCGCTATCGTCTCTATTCATCTTACGGGTTCCGTGCAACGGCCACTGAATCAAGTGGTACAAGGGTGAGGCTCGCTGAGTTCTTTCGTTGGATTTTACTGTGCGAGAGTCTTGTCGATGCCGGCTGAAATGTCAACCGAAATGGCTCACATAGGAATGCATGTGTATCCGCCAGCACGCATCTTGCGAAATTCGTTGATTGATGGGAGTGGGACCTGTGTTGGAGAATAATACTTTTCTGCAATACCGTTTACAAAAAGGAAAGAAAACTCAGGCCCAGACCCTAATGCCCATCCGGATTATCTGGTTTGGGTTTTGACATTGACACGTAAACGATGGGTCGATATACTCCGACCCAACTTTTTGTGCGGTCTTCATTGCTTGAGTCGTTAAAGATGACGTGTTCACGGTTGAATTATTTCCAGGAGGGTTTTGTTCGAATGAAAAAAAGAACCATGGCCAGTTTTGTTCATCAGGAAAGAAGTTTTTCAGATACTCTTTTCAACACCAAAGTTGTCAGGATTGTCTTTGCGGTTGCTTTTCTCATCTGTTCTGTTGTGGGGTTCTCACTCGATGAAGCCAAGGCCGGCGAAGTCATTATGAAAAATGGAGATCGACTGCAGGGCAAGATTCTTTCCATGGATTCAGGTAAGCTGGTTTTGGAAACCACCTATGCCGGCAAGATCACCATTGCCTGGGACCAGGTGGAACAACTTACTTCGGATGAAACGCTGGAGATTTCCCTTCCTGATAAAGAAATGATCAAGGGCAGGGCGGTAAAAGCCGAAGCGGGTGAGCTTATTCTGCAACCCGAAACCGGACCTGCTACGGAACCGATTGCCCTGTCAAAGGTATCCAGTATGTCGCCGCTTAAACCTCCCCCAAGCTGGACATGGACAGGCAGCGCAAGCGCAGGGATTGATTATCAAAAGGGGAATACCAATAAACAAAGCTATACGGGAGATCTGACCGTGGGACTTGCTAAATTCCCCCATCGTATGGCCCTTTATGGTGAGGTATATTTCGAGAAGAACAAGGGAGTGGAAACGGAGAATAAGGGGCTTCTTAATTTTGATTACAACCGATTCCTGAACAAGAAATGGTATCTTTTCGGGAATGCGCGGGGCCAGCAGGACAAATTCTCCAATTTGAATTTCCTGGGTGCCCTAGCGGCCGGTGCGGGTTATCAGTTCTGGCATTCCGAGGAGAAAAATCTGACGTTTAAATTAGGTCCCTCCTACGCTGTGGAGTATTATAGCAAACCCCAGAATTTTCTGGATGGCAACGATTCCAGGTCCTATGCGGCAGCCTTCTGGGCTCTTGACTTTGATATGTGGTTCTTCAAAAAACACCTGCAGTTTTTCCACCATGATGATTTGAATATCAGTTTGCAGGACAGCGAGAACTGGCGTGCAATTACGCGGACCGGAATTCGTGTGCCTCTGTTTTATCATCTATTCACCTCTCTTCAGTTCAATTACGATTGGGTCAACCAACCGGCAGTCGGAAAATTGAATTATGACTCGCGGGTTCTCTTCAAACTGGGGTGGAGGTATTAAGCGTTTTTCCTGAAAAACGGAATGATGAATGAAGAGTGAAAAATGAAGATTTAAGAAGGATTGGTCCTCATGGTTTTTTCCTGGTTGCACCTTGCCATACTCATTTTTTTCGCCGTGGGGATTCTCATGGCCGGAGCAGCATTGGGTTCCGCGTTTTTCCTCTCACCCCGGGCACGGAATCGACAGATGGGAATGCCCTATGAATGCGGGATGGTTCCCATGCAGGATGCCTGGATCCGCTTCCATATCAATTACTATATTTACGCGCTGATTTTCCTTGCCTTTGAAGTGGACGTCCTCTACCTCTTTCCCGTGGCAGTGGCTTATGGACAGACCGATGGCTTTTCCGCCTTTTTGAAGGTGTTTGTCTTTCTCTTTGTGCTCGCGTTAGCCGTTATCTTTTTCTGGGCAAAAGGAGTGTTCCGATGGCCGAAAAAGATATAATGGCAAGGGCTGAAGAGCAAGTCCAACCTCCTCTTATCAGGATGGAACTTCCCGAAAAAATTATGAATGTTTGCCGGTCCATGTCCCTCTGGCCATTGACTTTCGGTCTTGCATGCTGTGCCATAGAGATGATGGCCGTGGGGATGGCAAGGTTTGACATTGCCCGTTTTGGAGCAGAGGTCTTCAGGGCGTCACCTCGGCAGTCGGATCTCATGATCGTTGCCGGGACTGTGACCAGAAAGCTGGCCCCCGCCGTTGTCAGGCTTTACGAACAGATGCCTGCTCCTAAATGGGTTATTGCCATGGGCAATTGTGCTGTTTCCGGAGGACCCTTCAAATTTGAAGGCCAGTATTCGATTATTGAGGGGGTGGATCAGCTCATCCCGGTGGATATCTACATCCCCGGCTGCCCTGCCAGGCCCGAAGCACTTCTCGAAGGATTGTTCGAACTCCAGAAGAAGATATCCGGCAGGCGTTGGTGGCCTGAGGCCCGGAGTGAAACCCGGATATAAACGCGGAAACCGCCCATTCATTCAAAAGACGCAGCGAAATGTTAATGTTTTTCAAATAACCTCCAACCGAACGTCTTCTCTGAAACCTGGAGAATCTCCTTATGTGGTATGATCAAGCGGTTACAAGAATGGGAGAATAAATATGGCCAAGATAGAAGGATTTAGGATCAGTAATTACCGTGTTTTGAAAGATATCACACTGGGCAAGCTTTGGAATACGCAGCAGGAGCAACCTTTGACCCCGATGACAGCGGTTATAGGCAAAAACGGCGTGGGAAAGAGTTCTCTTTTTGATGTATTTGGTTTTTTATCTGATTGTCTCAAAAATGGTGTTGAGGAGGCTTGCGACATCCGGGGAAGAGGCGGCTACGGAAAAATTGTCTCTCAGGGAAAAAACGGCCCAATTGAGTTTGTGGTCTATTACAAGGAAAGTGGTAATGCTCGACCTATAACATACGAATTGTCTATCGCACTGGATAACTCAAATCGGCCCTATGTCCAAAAAGAGCGCTTGAGGCAAAGAAGGAAAGGACAAAAGCATGGCTGGCCTTTCTCATTTCTTATCCTGAATGACGGAAGGGGTGTTGCATGGAAAGGTGATATTGAAGGCCGACAGGTTGACGAAGGAAAAGAAGAGGTCGATTTGTTCGGCCTTATCGAAAGTGTAAAAGATGCGTCTTCGGAAGAAAGCAGAGAAACCGAAGTAGTTGAGCTTGAGGACAAGCGAAAGCTGGGTATTGCCACTCTTGGAGCACTCAAACAGCATCCCAGAATTTCTGCTTTTCGCAAATTTATAGAAAACTGGTATTTGATCTACTTTGCGCCGGATGCCGCACGCAGTTTGCCGCTTGCAGGCCCACAGAAACATCTCAATATTCACGGAGATAATGTTGGAAATGTGGTACAATTTATGGAGCGCGAACACCCGAAACGATTCCAGTCTATTCTGAACGGGATAGCAAAAAAAATTCCCGGAATTGATAAAATCGACACGGAAAAGACAAATGATGGCCGATTGCTTCTTCGATTCAACGACAAGGGCTTTGATGATCCGTTTTTTGCCCAACAGATGTCCGATGGAACCCTGAAAGTCTTTGCCTATTTGCTACTGCTTGAAGATCCTACTCCCCCTCCATTCCTTTGTATTGAGGAACCTGAAAACGGTCTGTACCACAAACTTCTTGAATCTTTGGCAAGAGAGTTCCGCGAACATGCCACAGGGCGTAAAGGTGGATCCCAGGTTTTTATCACGACACATCAACCCTATTTTGTCGACGCACTCTCACCGGAAGAGACATGGATTCTTGAAAAAGGTCCAGATGGTTTTTCAAGTGTCCGCAGGGCCAGCGATGATGAAACCGTTAACGCCATGGTGGAGGAGGGTTTGCCACTCGGAAGTCTTTGGTACAGTGATTATCTGGATGCGAGGTGATGTAATGCATTTTGAGGTGCTTGTGGAAGATGCGTCTGGAAAAATTGCTTGGGAACATATTCTGGAGAAAATTCTTGGCCCAAATGGCCAGGATCACACATACAGAACAATTTCCCACAAAGGCATTGGACGTATTCCAAGAAATCTGAAAGGAAAAATAGATCCTCGAAAACGGATACTTCTTGATAGACTCCCAAAGTTACTTAAGGGATACGGGAAGAGTCTTCAACATATACCGGCAGGCGTTATAGTAGTCGTGGATCTCGATGACAAAGATTGTTTATCATTTAAAGAGGAAATGATCGATATCCTCGAAAGTTGCCATCTTAAGCCGACAACATTGTTCAGAATTGCGATAGAGGAAGGCGAAGCTTGGCTTTTGGGGGATCGTAATGCGTTAAAAGCAGTGTACCCGAGGGCAATAGATCAAGTCTTGAACAATTATGTGCAAGATAGTATTTGCGGAACATGGGAAAAACTGGCCGATGCCGTTTACCCTGGAGGATCGCAAAAACTGAAACAGATGGGTTATCCGCATATTGGACAAACGAAGTGTGAGTGGGCAAAGAAAATATCCCCTCATATCGATGTAGATGCCAATGTATCGAAAAGTTTTCAGGTATTTCGTGACGGAACCAGAAAACTTGCGGGAATGATATAGTTTTATGAACACCGGCCAGGGGACTCCAGGACCGGGAGCGCCGGCTCAGGTTTATCCGGAGATGGAGCCCCTTATTGTTATCCGGGTTGAGGGAGGCACCCATGGGCAATCTGCACGACCAGATTCTTCGAGAGGTTACTCCCAATGAGAATTTTCCAAAGCGTGGACTCAAACCTTGACAAAAACCGTCCCTCGTGCAAAATTCACGCATCCAATCACAGGAGGCAGGATGCCTGGTAAGGCGTTGTGGGAACCTTGAAATTGTTCGAACTTCAGGAAAAGATATCGGGGAAACATCTGTAGATTCTGGCCGGGGGTGAAATCAGGATGTGAACAGGGAATGGTTGGAAGGGCTGAAGAGTTTGTGCAGGACAGAGTGCTCGTACGAGGAAACGGGGAAAACCGTCTCTCTGTTTTTGGCGCCCGAGACCCTGCGGGATGCCGTGAAGAGACTTTATGCCCACGATTTTTTTCTCGAAGACATCGCGGGTTTGGACAGCAGCGACGGCCTGACAGCGGTATACCATTTTGATCATTTCATCGAACCGGGAAGGGTGGCGCTCTATGTTGTCGTTCCCCGTGAGGCGGGCATCGTTCCCTCCATCAGCGATATTTTCAAAGGCGCCGAGTGGCACGAGAGGGAAACTTCGGATTTCTTTGGTATACAATTTTCCGGTCATCCCGATCCCACGCCGCTTCTCTTACCGGAGGAGATGGATTTTCACCCTCTGCTCAAGAAGGAAGATGCCGGAATTCCCATGAGAGATTTCATAGATCCGGGACATGTAGAACAAGGTGAGTAGACTATTGGAAAAACAAAAAGATGTACGCAAACTGATCGATACCGCCCTTGGAAACCATCCTGCCGACCTCGTTATCAGGGATGGGAACCTGATGGATGTATATACTGGTCGGATGCTTCCCCATCGATCCGTGGCTATGTTGGGTGAATGGATTGCCTATGTGGGTCCGGATGCGGACGCTGCCATAGGAAAAGACACGCACGTTATTGAAGCCGACGGTCGTACCTTATGCCCTGGCTTTATCGATGCGCACACCCACCTGATTACATACTGGAATATAGCTGATTTCCTCTCGTACGCCATACCATGCGGCGTTACGACACTTTTCACGGAAATGGAAAGCCCGGCCTTTGTATTGGGTGCGAAGGGTGTTGAGGCGTTTCTAGACCAAATCGGAGATCGACCCATCAAGATATTTGGGCTGATCCCTCCAATGGTTTCTCTGAGTTCTTCCTCGGAAACTCTTCACATTACCAGAGACCAACTATCCAGTTTACTGAAGGACCCCCGTGTAATGGGCCTGGGAGAGTCGTTCTGGCAGGGAGCTATTCTGGATGGGAACAACCGCGTCCTGGATTTAATGCAGGATACCCTCGCAGCAGGAAAAGCCGTTGAAGGACACAGTGCAGGAGCATTTGGTACGAAACTGGCTGCCTATGCCGCCGCAGGTGCCGGATCGTGTCACGAAGCCATCTCCACGGAAGATGTAGTTTCCAGGCTTGAGCTTGGACTTTATGCCATGATCCGTGAAGGAGATATCCGCCGGGATCTGGAAATTTTACTGCCGCTTAAGGACAAGATCGATTTCCGCAGGGTCATCCTTGTGACTGATGGGACAAATCCGTCCGATTTGATTGAACGGGGCTACATGAATGACGTAGTCCAGAAAGCCATTGATCTGGGATTAGAGCCCATGGAAGCTGTTCGCATGGCAACTCTCAATCCAGCAGAACATTTCGGGTTGGAAAATCAGATCGGGGGTATCTCACCCGGAAGGTACGGCGATCTCCTCCTGCTTCCAGAACCGGGTATTATGAAGCCAGACCTGGTTGTTTCAAAAGGGCGAATTGTTGCCGAAAATGGAAAACCTACCGTTCCGATTCCGGAAATTCCTTATCCCGATATTTTCAGGAATACGGTCAAGGTGATGCCCATTTCGGCGGCAGACCTGCTTGTCCCTGAATCATCCATTGGAACAGATGGGATCGTCAGGACCATAGATATTCAGCCCGGCGGACTGGTTACCCGGGAGGGCAGGGCAGCGCCTCGAGTAGGGGACGGGCACTTGGCTCCTGATGTAGAGAACGATCTCCTGAAAATTGTCTTTATTGAGCGAGTTACAGGAAAGGGGCGGAAATTCATCGGTTTCGTGAAAGGCTGGGGGCAGAAAAAAGGGGCCGCCGCAACGACGCTCTGCTGGGATGCGGGGGGCATTATGGGAATTGGGGCCAATGACGAGGATCTGGCCCAGGCCATCAATCGCCTCATCGAAATCCAGGGGGGAGCCACCCTGGTTGCCGACGGTCATTTGCTGTCAGAATTACCGCTTCGAGTGGGGGGATACATTTCGGAGCTAAAGGTGCCTGAAATTGCGGAAAGACTGGAGAAGTTTCAGGATTCCGTAGCCGCCCTTGGCGGGGCCATGCATTTTGCCCACCTCACGATGAATGTCATGACGACAGGGGCCATTCCCTTTATCCGCATGACCGAAAAAGGATATTATCGATTCAGGGAAAATGACATCGTGGGATTGTGATCTCGTATGAAACGTTTCGGTTCAAGGTTCAAAGGTTTGGATCAGTAATTTCCACTCCTGTGTGAGTGGCATCCTTGCCACGACCGGATCTGCATGAATCAGGAGTCGATAGTTCGAGCAACCTGAAAAATCGCAGTGGGAAACCGCTCACACAGGCATGCTATGAAACCCGAAAACTGTCGTTCTCTGCGCCTCCGCGCCTCTGCGCGATAATTCTTCCGAGAAGGTTCTGATCTGCCTGGCCTTTTTTCCCCGAAAATCTGCGTCCCGTTTACTTTATTTCCACAACATGGCCCTCATATTCAACGATCTGGCCTTTTCTTATTTTGCACCTCTTCCGGAATTCCCTTTGCTGATCCACCATAACCATTCCCTCGGTCGTGACGATCTTCGCCATCCCGCCTGTACTGCATAAGCCTGTGATTTTCAGGAGTTTTGAAAGCTCAATATAGTCTGTTTCCAACCGGAACTCTTTTTTCATCTCTTAGTCCTATCTTGTCAACTGTCTGTACTTGATACGGGTGGGAACAGCAGCATCTGCCCCGAAACGTTTTTTTCGGTCGGCCTCGTATTCCGTCCAGTTTCCCTGAAAAAAAACCACCTGGCTGTCCCCTTCAAAAGCGAGGATGTGTGTGGCAATACGATCCAGAAACCATCTGTCATGGCTGATTACTACGGCACAGCCGGCGAAGTTCTCAAGGGCTTCTTCCAAAGCGCGCAGGGTGTTTATATCCAGATCGTTGGTAGGTTCATCTAACAGAATTACGTTTGCGCCCTCTTGAAGAATTTTGGCCAGGTGAACCCGGTTGCGCTGTCCCCCGGACAGGGTTGCCACTTTCTTCTGCTGATCTGATCCCGAAAAATTGAATCGGGCCACATAGGCGCGGGAATTTACCAGTTGTTTACCGAGCTCGATTTGCTCGTTACCGCCTGTAATTTCCTCCCATATGGTTTTGTTCAGGTCGAGCTCCCGGTCCTGGTCCACATAGGCTAATTTTACCGTATCTCCGATCCGGATAGTGCCGCTGTCAGGGTCTTCGTGCCCCGTGATCATCTTGAAGAGAGTCGTTTTTCCGGCGCCATTGGGACCAATGACGCCGACGATACCACCCGGAGGAAGATGAAAACTCATCTCTTCCATGAGTAGGCGATTTTCGTAAGCCTTACTCACCTGTTTCGTTTCGATAACCATTTCCCCGAGACGCGGTCCGGGTGGAATAAAGATCTCCAAGTCCTTTTCAGCCTTTTCTCCTTCCCTGGACAAGAGCTTGTCGTAGGCGCTGATGCGGGCCTGGCTCTTGGTGTGTCGGCCCTTGGGAGACATGCGTATCCATTCCAGTTCCCGTTCGAGGGTTTTCTGCCTGGCGCTCTCCGACTTCTCCTGGCGGCGGAGACGTTCCTGCTTTTGCTCAAGCCAGCTTGAATAATTGCCTTTCCAGGGGATGCCGTGCCCACGGTCCAGTTCGAGAATCCAACCGGCCACGTTGTCCAGGAAATAACGGTCGTGGGTCACGGCGATAACGGTCCCTGCGTAGTTCTGCAGATGATGTTCCAGCCATGCCACGCTTTCTGCATCCAGATGATTGGTGGGTTCATCCAGAAGCAGGATATCCGGTTTCTGAAGGAGCAGACGACAAAGGGCTACACGGCGCCTCTCACCGCCTGACAACACCTTTACCTGTGTGTCTCCAGGGGGGCAACGCAGTGCATCCATGGCCATCTCCAACCTTGCATCCAGATCCCAGGCGTCGAGTGCATCAAGTTTCTCCTGAACTTTGCCCTGCCGTTGGATAAGTTTATCCATCTTATCGTCGTCCATGGGTTCGGCAAACTGCAAGTTAATCTCTTCAAATTCCCGGAGTGCGTCCACCGTTTCCTGCACGCCCTCCTCTACTACCTCCCGAACTGTTTTATCTATATCCACCAGCGGTTCCTGTTCCAGGTACCCCACAGTGTACCCTTCTGAAAGGATTGTTTCCCCATTGAATTCCGTGTCTACACCTGCAAGAATCCGAAGAAGAGAGGTCTTCCCCGAACCGTTCAATCCGAGCACACCGATTTTGGCACCGTAGAAATACGATAATGAGATATCTTTCAGTACCGGTTTTCTGTTGTAGTTCTTGCTGACTCTGATCATCGAATAAATAACTTTGTTTATGCTGTCGCTCACGTTTAAAATTCTCCTTTATGACCCGTTGCTTCTAATGAACCCAAGTTTTACTTTTTGTGAATTTTGCGCTTTTTTGCGGCTATATCAATTCTGCTTCCTACAGTAGAAATGGAGGTTGAACGAATCTTCCGGTATTTCTTGAACTTCCACTCCCATGAAACCCGCGCTCTTCAACATCTCAACGGCCTTCTCCTGCCCCCACATCATTCCAAGCCCGGTTCCCCCGTCCGCCAATCCTACAGGCATGCAATGCATGAGACTGACCGTATATAGAAACATGCCCATTGGGTGATCCATGTTTTTTGAAAGATCACTACTTGCGGCAATGTCAACCATAGAAAACGTTCCATGATCCTTGAGTATTGCATGTATTCCTTTAAGCGCTTTCATAGGTTGTGTCTGGTCGTGGATTGCATCAAAGGCGGTAACGTAATCGAAGGTCCCGCATAATTCCCTGTTCTGTTCCAAAGTAGAAGCATCTTGTTTTTGAAAAACGATATTCTGAAGCTTTTTTTCAACAGCCACTAATTCTGCCTTTTCAAGGGCCGTGTCTGAAATATCAATTCCTGAAAAGCGGCTTTTCGGAAAAGCTTCAGCCATCAGCATGAGAGCGACACCTTCAGCGCAACCCACATCGCAAACAGAGATTCCCTCGCGGAGTTTTTTTACCATCCCACCGTTTTCTACCAATGGCAGAAACCCGCTGATCAGGACCTGGCGGTGTTTGGCGTCTGCCAATTCGCCCATAAAGCGTTGAAATCCAGGGTACATCTCATAAGGAACTCCTTCACCTGTCTTAAATCCGTTTTCCACTGCCCCAAAAACCGTGGAGGTAAGCAATGGAATCTCCTGCATATACACTCCCATGTTTGCATTCCCGGCTCGCTTCGTTAACCAGTCGGCATGGGCCTTGGGCAGCTGGAATAAATCGTCCCCATCCCGACCTTTGAAAAGATCTACAACCCCGCCCGTAACCATGATTCCTAACCATTCCAACACATATCGTTCATGCAGACCTGCCTTTTTCGAAATGGTGGAGACCGGTTCCGGGGTGTCAAAAGTGTCCATGGCGTCGAATAGGCCAACCCGGTAGCCAAGACCCATGGCCAGGTTCAGGGATCCGTAGTTCAAAATGTCCGCCAGTTTTTGGGGAAATGAGTTCTCAGTATTTTTTGTATCGCTGCTCATGGTTTGTTCTCTTAATATGAAGTTGTTTAACGATTTTCAGTAAAAGTGGATGAAATAAAACAATATCCTTCGAAATAATACACGCTTGCAGAAAATATTCATAGCTTTTTTGGTATCCTTCATTTGCGAGTTTAGGCCGTAACAGAATAGACAATAAAAGGCTTACGCCTAAACTCCTTGTGGTTAAGATTTTGGAGTTAATCCGTAAGGATTCTATCACAAGAAAGTGTAACCTACTTTTTGGCTTGTGCGAAGGCTGTCGCTTTTTTGATTCTTTAACTTCTCACAAAACTGATGGATTTGTCGATGAAAAGAGTGTAAGCTCCCGGAAATTGAATATTGTGGAATTCAAAATAGAGCAAGAGAAAATTATTTTTTCATTTAGGGGAACCGAACAATGAGTGTAAATTTTCGATTATTTGAATAGAAAGGGAGGAATAAGTATGATTCACGTGATTGCTTCTGTCAGTGTGAAACCTGGAAAAGTATCTGAATTTCTGGAGGCCTTCAAGGCAAATGTCCCGGCTGTAAAAAACGAGGAAGGGTGCATTGACTATGCCCCAACAATGGATGTGGAAACCGGGTTGCCACCGCAGGTGCTGGACGAGAACATGGTCACGATTATTGAAAAATGGTCAAGCGTTGAGGCTCTCCAGGCGCATCTTGCCTCGCCTCATATGGCAACCTACAGGGAAAAAGTAAAGGATATTGTTCTTGGGCTTTCCCTGAAAGTCCTCGAGGAAGCGTGATACCTAAAAGCTGCAATTAGCGATCATGGAGGAGTTAAGGCCTGTCCGCCATTGCCGTTCGTACTGTATTTTGAGATTGGTCGATGTTACTATCCCCCTGTATTTGGGAGCAATTATCCTCATGATTAGGCGAGGCAGGCGGGCGTCAGCCTTTTATAAAACCTTTACAGGTGAATTCCTCTGAATGACATGAAGAATAACCGAAGCCAAATTTCCGGATTCATAGGATCGATTTCATTAGAAGTTTCCAAACCTGTCACCCCCGCGAAGGCGGTGGTCCATTATCGGACTTTGTTATTTCGGCCAGTGCGGCCTTGAGCTCCCAATCGCTGGCATCTCCATATTCCCCACTGGCGGGGATAAAAAAAGTGTCAAACATACTACGGTTTTCTTCCAGGGATCCCGCGAAATCCTCAACGAGTCCTTTTCTTTTTTTCTGCCATTCCTTTACCATGTATCCATAACGGTACATATCCACATATTGGCTGGCTGATTCTTTCCAGTCGGCATGAATGGACATAGCCGCCCTGATCATGGCAGCGTGCCGATCCGGATCATGACGGTAGGTCAGGATGGCGTCTTCAATGCACCGGAAAAAGGCGTGGGCTTCTCCATACCAGTCACTGATATCGAGCCAGTCATACAGATAGGCACAGTGACGTACTTTGTTCAGTCCACCGGTTGCTCTGCCAATGACGATGTTTCCCAGCAGCGAAGCCTCATAATCCACCAGTCCGCACGGTTCGAAACGTGACGGGATCAGGGTGAAATCCCCGCCGGCCAAAATGAGTTTAGAGAGGGGAAGATTGAATGTATTGTTGAAATAAACCCGGTCCGGGTACCATGAGGCAAGCCTGAGGAAGTCTGCCTCGGTTGCCTTCTGGTAAGGATCCCCTTCAGAACCTGAAGCCAGGATGATGAATTTGGCTCCACCATCGAACCTGAGCACCCATTCCAGGATGCTGGCTGCCAAAGCGAGATTTTTTTGCTCAACCAATCTGCCCACAATGGTGATAAGAATCGGATCTTCATCAGGGTCGGAACCGAATGCTTCCAGATGGAGCAGTCGTTTGAGTTCCCATTTCACCTGGAGGTGATTCACATCAAATGTATGATCTCGGGCAAGCATCCGGGCCTGGGTAACGGGGTGTTGAAAAAGGGAATTGTCTGTGCTCCGTTTCTGTTGGATTTCCGTTAGAATCTGAGCCTGAAGTTCCGGAAGCTGATCGGCCCGATTACGGCCACTCATTCCATTTGTGATCCCGCCTACGGGAAGTTTTTCGAGAAGATCCAGATGTCTGTTGGGTACAAAGACCTCACCTGGAGGGCTTCCTTTCTGCCTGTACGCTCTTGCCCATAGAGTCGCGTGATTTTCCCTCAGTTCCGCTGCATATCCCCATGTCGCAGGCATATCGCCGCTCACAGTTGTGATCTTTCCACCCGATTCATGGACCTTGAGGAGGCAGGCCTTCATCAGGTTGAGATTGTCAAAAAAATCGAAATATTTGTGAAAGAGGTGTTCTCCCGGTAGACCGAGACGGTCGAGGGATTGATAACCGCCATTAATTAAAGGGGTGATTCCCTGGTAGGATGCATTGTGAATCGTAAAATGGACGGGCGTCTTCTTCAGGTACGAATCCCCAAGATAAAAAGGAATCAGGCCCACGTGGTAGTCGTGTAGGTGAACTGTTTGGAAATTTTCCTGTTGGATGTAGCCAGCCATCGCCTGGCAGACAGCAGCGTAAAGACGGCAGGCCATGTGCGAGTCAAAGGGGTAAATGGAGGAAGGGGTGGTCCAGTTGAGTTGCCATTCATCCCAGAAATAAATCACCTTCTGCCCGTCAGAAAAAACGTATTCATATGCTTCGAAGTTGAAGGATTGGCCATCAAGGGTGACGGGCAGGTGGATGTCAAGAGGGACCATTTTTCGCCTGTCATGGTATGCAAAACAAGGGGATAGGGTCACGATCTCCAAGGGCAACCCTTTTCTGCTGGCAGCTTCCAATAAAGCAGGAGGCAACTCTTCTACTACGACTCCCAGGCCTCCCACTTTGGATCCCATTCCGCTGGCTGCCCGGCCGATCTCCCACGCAGCCATGGCTACCCTGAATGTCCCCTTTTCCGGAGAAAATCCTGGTGCGGGTTTTTCTAAAGAGGATACGGAAGGATTTTCTTTGTCTTCCATATGTTGGACTCCAAAATAAGGGGTCAGTTTGTGGGGTTGCTGCAAAACCTGTTCGCGTAAACGTTGCCGAAGTTCTCTTTGACGATGGTAAACACTTGGCCTGCATCCAGACCACTTTTCTTTAAATCATCAATCGCCTCATCCAGCATGGCCGCGAAAACTTCTTCAGCCATTTCATTTTTTTTTGACATGATATTTCCCTCCCGAATTGTATTCTAAAATGTTCAGTCACAACCGATCGGGATTTTACCTGCCGAATCTTACTGCAACCTTTCAGGAACATTACAATCTTGTAATACTCATAAATTCATATTAACTTTCTATTATCGTATTGTTTATGTGTAGTTGTCAATACTTTTTTACTTCTCCAGCAAATACGCTTTTATTGTTTCCTAACGATCAATGTTATTAACTTAACGGCAATGCTCGAATGACGAACATTCGAATGGAACGGCAAAATAACAAATCAGCCTCGAATGTAGAACAGACCGTCATTCCTGCGAAAGCAGGAATCCAGGTAAGCGAGCCTGCGAGACTCCGGGTAAGCGAGCCTGCGAGACTCCGGGTAAGCGAGCCTGCGAGACTCCGGGTAAGCGAGCCTGCAAGACACCGGATGCTTCCAAAAACCTGGATTCCGGGTCAAGCCCGGAATGACGTTAAACGCTTTTCGCACAAGAATCACGCTAATCCGCAATGACGCAAATGTTTTTAAGTTAATGACATTGTCCTAACAATTACAGTTTGACATCTCTTCCGTTTTAGATTTCAATACGTCAGTATTCGAAAAAATGGAAGCTGGCCAAGCAAGAATCTATTCACTCACAATAATCCTCAGGACGATTTTTATGACACGTCAGTTTCCCGATGCAGCGCCTGCTTCGACGGTTATCCTTATTCGTAAAGCAGAAAACAGGTTTGAGGTATATCTTCTTAAAAGAGGTGCTTCTGCCGGATTTATGGCAGGAAAATATGTATTTCCCGGAGGAATGGTAGACGAAACCGACAAAAATGCGCAGGATTGGCTGCCCCATGTGGACATGGAGATTCCGCGTATTAAAAAATATCTGGCCGGCGAAGGTCTTGCTGCTCAGGAAACGATACCATATGCTGTTGCCGCGATTCGAGAAACATTCGAAGAGGCAGGGGCATTGTTAGCCAGGGGGGCAAATTCAGAGGAGGATATCCTGGCAGGTGTGGACCGGTATCGGCAAAAGCAAGGTTTGGTGCGAGGATGGTTTCGATCCCTCGTCAAAGAAAAAAAATGGCAACTCGAGTTCTCAAGCCTTTACCGCTGGGCACATTGGGTAACACCCAGGGAGATGAAGCGACATTACGATACCCTCTTTTTTCTTGCCGCCATGCCAGCCGAACAAACATGCAGTCCGGATGGCATGGAAATGTCGAATGGGGTTTGGCTGCAACCCCTGAAAGCACTGGAAGAAAACATAAAGGGCAGTATCAGTTTGAGCCCCCCGACTCTTGTAACCCTTCACCAGCTGTCAAAATACCGTGACCATAAAGAACTTCAAACGGAAATCTCAGATAGACTCTGGGGTCCAGCGCTCCGCCCGAGAGTTATCTCATTAGAAAAAGGTGCAGTTATTGTAGAACCCTGGGACCCCGAATATCATCAAGAATCTATTCACATAGATCAGATTTCATTGAAGAATAAATTGCTGGTTGCGGGAGTGGATTTTTCCCGGATCTGGCTGCATAATGGTTTTTGGCGGTCGGTAGGCCTATAGCATCGTAAGTCACTGGTTTTGTGCGGCTAAGTAACCGCTAACCGCTAATTGCAGCATTTAAGTTACAGAATCTCACCCACCACATCATAATCGTGGGCTTCGGTGATTCTGACCGGCATGATTTCCCCAACAATGCCCTCTCCTTTGTTGATTAATACCCGGCGGTCTACCTCCGGCGCCATTCCTGCCGTTCTTCCGCAAAGAAGTAATTCCGTTTCTGGGCAAGGGCCTTCCATGATAACAGGGAAAATTTTCCCCACCATCTTCCGATTGTTTTTTCTCGAAATGCTTGCCTGGGCGCCCATGAGTTCTGCGCGCCTGTTTTCCGCGATATCGTGATCGACAACCGGTTTGAGCCTTGCTGCCGGGGTTCCTTTTTCAGCGCTGTACACAAACACGCCGAGGTGCTCAAATTCCGCAGTCTCTATAAATTCGCGCATTTGTTTGAACATGGCTTCCGTCTCCCCTGGGAAACCAACCATCAGCGTGGTCCGAATACTCATTTCTCTTTTCCGGCGTCTTATCCTTTCAATCAGCTCCATGGGGGCTTCCTGGCTGGGAGGTCTGCCCATGGAACGTAAAAGCTCCTGGTTTGAGTGTTGGAGTGGCAGGTCCAGATAGGGAGCAATTACCTCGTGGGATTCTATGAGATCCAGGAGTCTTTCTGTAATCCCGTAAGGGTGGAGATACAGAAGTCTTATCCAGGCAATTCCATCAATGGTGACCATTTTTTCCAAAAGATCTTCAAGAAAAGGGCCTGTTTTCAGGTCTTTTCCATAATAACTGGTATCCTGTGCGATGAGGTTGATCTCTTTTACTCCCCGCGATGCCATTTCCCTGGCCTCAATGAGCAAGGATTCCATTCCCCTGCTTCGAAAAGATCCCCTCAGGTTCGGAATGATGCAGTAAGAGCACCTGTGGGAACATCCCTCCCCAATCCTGAGGTAACTGGTATAAAATGGAGTTGTTTGGATCCTTGGCAATCGGTGATCCGGCAAGCGTGTTGGTCTTCCGATAAAAAATTCTGTTTGCCTACCGGAATCCTTGTTCATAACAGCCTCGGCGATTTTGTCAATTTCGCCTGTGCCGATCCAGACATCTACTTCAGGGATTTCCTGCATTAGTTTATATCCGTATCGCTGCACGAAACAGCCTGCAACTATCAAGTGCTTCAATTTTCCTGAAGTTTTCAGCCTAGCCGTTTCAAAGATAACATCAATACTTTCTTCTACAGCTGTCTGGAGGAATCCGCATGTGTTGACAATAACAATATCGGCTTCTTCAGCCTGTTCCGTGAGCCTGAAACCGGAGTGACTGAGAATCCCCAGCATGTGCTCACTGTCAACAAGGTTTTTGGCGCACCCGAGACTGATCAAAAAGACCTTCTCTTTTTTTAACATGGTAACCCTTATCTCATTTTTAAGGAGGATATGTTGAAATACTGATGAGAATTTATATATTAGGGCGTGAGGAAAAACAATATCATATTCCCATATGTTGTTTCTTGGGCATCTGAACGTTAATAATGAACGTTGAAGAATCGAAAATTCGGGCTTGGTCCTAAAATCGGGCATTAGAGTTGTTTTCTTACTCATAATCTTAATCGTAATCATAATCGAAGACCTCTGGAATAGGTCAAAAGGAGTATGATTATGATTACGATTAAGATTATGAACTGTTGAACATATTCTTTGATGACCGCATCAAGTGAGCGAAGTTAAAACCAAGCCCAAAAATTCCGTCTTCACCGGGATTGAAGTGGTGGGCCTGATTTGAAACTTGAAGAGAATGTATGTGAAGCCTTGCTTTCATCGGATGACAAAGCACTTTTTAAGGAGGCATGGGAAATTACCAGGGCCAGACACGGCAATGCCTTCACTTTCTATCTGCCCGGCATGGTAAGGTATGGCAACGTACGAGGGCGATATCCGGCGGTCTCTATAACCGGGGATAAATGCCTTTTGCAATGCGAACATTGCCGCGGAAAACTTTTGGCGCCAATGCTCAAAGCAGATCGACCTGACACATTCAAGAAAGTCGGAGTGGAATTGGGCCGTAAAGGAGCGCAGGGCCTCCTTCTGACGGGTGGTTCCGATTACGATGGGCGGCTGCCTTGGGAACAATTCTTTTCCGCTATTAAAGAGGTTAATAAGAAGACAGGGCTTTATCTCTCAGCCCATACCGGTTTTTCGGACCTGGCTTCGTGTGTGGAACTAAGAAAAGCGGGCGTTCGACAGGGCTTGCTGGATGTTATGGGTGATGATCAAACGGCTGCCTCCGTATATCACCTCGAAGGTCTCAAACCGGTTCTGCAGGGTCTTGAAGCCATCAAAGAAAGTGGCATGGAACTTGTGCCGCATGTGGTAGCTGGTCTGCAATATGGCAGAATTGCCGCAGAAAAAAAAGCGCTTGAAATCATCCGTTCCTTTGACCCGGACGCCCTCGTTATCGTCGTGCTTACCCCGTTGAAAGAGACTCCCATGGCAGGAGTCTCCTATCCGGATCCTATGGAAATAGGACGTTTGATTGCCGTGGCGAGAACGATGATGCCCGATGTCCCTATCTCCCTGGGTTGTGAAAGGCCAAGAAACCGGGATGGCTGGTTGATGGAAAAACTCGCCATCCGGGCAGGCGCCAATAGGATGGCTGTGTGGTCGGAACCGGCCATCGCGGAGGCCCGCAGGCTTGGCCTTAAACCCAGATTTCAGACCACATGTTGTTCAGTCCAATTCCGAGAGGAATTTTCGTTCGATTAAAGGAATGATGCTCTCGTAAAAACGGATGGATTTTGACTTTTGATGGATTTTGACTTTTCTTGCGAATTCATCAAGGAATGCATTATGAAGGAAACCTTAGAAAATCAAACAAAGATCATCCTGGACAGTATTACCGAAGGGGTATTTACGGTCAACAAGGAGTGGAAAATTACTTCATTCAACCGGGGTGCGGAAAAAATAACGGGAATTCCCCGTGAAGAGGCATTGAACAGACATTGTTGGGACGTCTTCAGAGCCAATATCTGTGAAAGCAAGTGCGCTTTGAAGCAGACCATGACCACCCGTGAACCGATTGCAAATGAGTCTATTTATATTGTGAACATACGGGGAGAGCGCGTCCCCATCAGTATTTCCACCGCTCTTTTGCAGACACCCGCCGGCGAAGTGATTGGAGGGGTAGAAACTTTCCGCGACCTGAGCGTGGTGGAAGAGCTGAGGAAGGAACTCAGGGAGAGACATTCTTTTTTTGATATTATCAGTAAAAATCCTGAAATGCATCGCCTTTTCGGTATTCTCGAACAGGTTTCGGAAAGCAACGCCACCGTTTTACTTGTTGGAGAAAGTGGCACCGGAAAAGAACTCTTTGCCCGCGCCATTCACTCCCTGAGTCCGAGGAAAGATGCGCCCATTGTCACTGTCAACTGCGGCGCCTTGCCCGATGATCTCCTTGAATCAGAGCTTTTCGGTTACAAAGCGGGAGCATTCACCGGTGCGAAGAAAGACAAACCCGGGCGTATTGCCATGGCAGAAGGTGGAACCTTCTTTCTGGATGAAATTGGGGATATCTCTCCGGCTTTGCAGGTGAAGTTGTTAAGGGTTCTCCAGGAAAGAGTTTACGAACCTCTTGGGAGCAATAAATCGACCAGGGCAAATGTGAGGATTGTGGCGGCTACAAACAGCGATCTCGAAGGCCTCGTGAAAAAAGGGAAGTTCAGGCAGGACCTGTATTACCGGATCAATGTGGCAAAACTGACTTTGCCCCCGTTACGGGAGAGGAAAGAGGACATCCCTCTGCTTGCCGATTATTTCATAAGCAAATTCAGTCGCCTGTCGGAAAAAGAAATCAATGGGATGAGTCCAGAAGTATTTCGAATTCTCATGTCTCACGATTTCCCCGGAAACATAAGGGAGTTGGAAAACATCATCGAGTATGCAACGGTCGTCTGCAGAAACAGCCTAATTGGAGTGAGCCATCTTCCGGATAATTTGACGCTGAATCTGAAAAAAGCAGCGGGAGCTGCGGATGAAGGCGATGCAAATGCCTCGTGGGAAAACACAGAACGTACGTTTCTTTATGAAGCACTGGAAAGGAATGGCTGGAACCGCATGGCCACCGCCGCTGAACTGGGGGTACACAACACAACCCTCTGGCGAAAAATGAAACGCCTCAATCTTCAGGTCCCAAAGGCGAGCAAGAAAAAAGGATAGGCTGGTCAAGATGGGAACTCACGTAGAACTAACTGCAATACTCAATGTAAGCGAAGACTCCGATGACGAAGCGGGGGGCTGCCTACTGCTTACTACTTAAAATCTGCAATTAGCTTTTAGCTATTAGCCGTTAGCTTAAAGATACCAATCGTTTGCATGACTTTTTTCTTTATCTGGGATTTTACTTTTCGATGCTTACCTATTGCATCGTAACTGCCTGACATTGTGTGGCTAATAGCTAACGGCTAACCGCTAATTGCAGTTTTTAGGTACTACCTACTGCATACTTCACTTTTTGAAACCCGCCAGCTCCTTCTTGACGGCCATCCCCAGCTTTTCCATCAGAAAAGGCTTTTTAATGTAAGCCCCCACTCCAAGACGCTGGGCTTCTTTTATGCGGGCGGTTTCAGAAAAGCCACTGGCGATAATGGCCTTTTGTGCAGGATGGATTTCCAAAATTTTCCGGTAGGTATCCAGACCGTCCACGAGCCATCCTTTTTTTTATGCCTGTATTCAGCGTGTACAAATCCTGACGAACTTTCTTTCAAACTCACGAGTGCCCTGGACACGGTTTCCAAATCATCAGGATGAGTGAATTCGAAACCACTTTTCCCAAGAAAATCATCGGGAGAATATCCCGTGATCGCTTCTACCGATTCGCTGACAAAACGTTCAACTCCGTTTTCGTCAATAATAACCTGGATATCGCTCGAGTTCTGAAGCAGTGTTCTAAAACGTTTTTCACTTTCCTTCAGGGCATTTTCGGCTTGTCGACGAAGAGGAACTTCTTGTTCCAGTTCGCTGATTCTTTTCTCCAATTCTTCATACGTTGGCTTTTTCGACATAATACGTCCTTGAATAGGGCTCTGTAACGGCTAAGCACTAACTGCAGCTTTTGAGCATAACACGTTTTCATGTTCAGAAGGAAATGGTTTTCTCAGATTGTTCCCCTCAAGTTGCCTGAAATCTCCCTGAACAGGTTGACAAGAAAACCAGCTCAACGTATGGTTCTGGGGAACAAAGAAACAATACTGTGGAGTTTACATTTACTGAAATCCGGAGGAAATATGACAATGCAGTGCTTTTCTTTTTTTGGGAACCGACAGAAAACGGTAATTCTTGCCGTTTTCCTGCAGTTTCTTCTTTTCTTCCTTGTTAGTAAGCCTGCCCTATGTGGCACAGCCGGGCAGCCGAGCGATGAACAAACGTCTTCCATTTCCGGGGATGCGCTGCCGGAACTCACGATCGAAGCTCTGGAAGAACGGATTCGAATCGCCAATCAGGCGCCAAATCTTTCCCCTGAATCCAAGCAACGAATCATCGCTTTTTATCAGAAAGCGATCGATTCTCTAAATCGCCGTGAAAAAGCCCTTTCCGAAATGTCTGAATACGTGGAGGCCATGAAAGAAATGCCTGAACAGGCGGATTTGCCTCGGGGACAAATGAAACCTGTTCGGGCAGCCGCCGTGGAAGAGCGGGCAAAAGCCATGGCTCTGGGGGAGATACAAGGAGAAATAGCGCTATTGCAGACGCAACTGGCTCAAGCGCAAACCCAGCTTGAACTGAAACAAAAGCACCTGCAGGGAATATTCAAGAAGCCGGCCCAGTTGCGCCTGACCATTGACCAATATGAGCAGTCTCTGGCCGAACTGAAGAATAAACTGGCCCGTCCGAAGACCGAGGATGAATCGCCGCGCCTTATCCGAGCCAAACGGACCAGCCTTAAAGCCCAGCAGGCGGCATTGAGAGCCGAATTAGAAGCGGCAGACAAAGAAGTAGCCCTTGCGAAACGGGAATTGACGCTCACCCAAAATCAGCAGGCATTGATTTCCCGAAAAGTCAACCGCCTGGAAGCCCTGATCAAGACCTGGGAAACCGTACGGGAACGTCGCCAGAGTGATTTGGGTTTCATTGAACTGCGACAGGCACAGGAATCCCTGAAAGAGATCGGGGACAGCAATTGGCAAAAGAACGGAGAATTTCTTTTCAAACTGGCGGAAGGAAGCTTGCAGTTATCCAAAACCCTGATTGATTTGGACACAAAGGAACAAGGCGCGGCAAAAACCGCCAAATTGCTGGAAACCCGTTTTCATCAAACCGAAAAAGATTTTGAGCTCACAAAAAGGCGCATTACCATGATGGGCCTTACCCGCAGAGCGGGGCAATGGCTTCAGTCTCGACGGGAAACCCTCAGAAAAAGCCGGGCGAATGCCAAGGTGGCGGTCCAGCGACGAAGCGAAATTCTTCGTGTGAACCTGGCGAACGATGAACTGGTGCAAGAACGGCAGGATTACCTGGTATTGAAAAACAGCGTTTATGAACAATTGGACAGCCTGGAATCTTCCCTTACACCAAAACAGAATGAAGAAATGAATATGCAGGCCTTTCTGCTGCTGGAAAGTCGGCGAAAACTGCTGGAAGAAACCGGAGGATCTTACAATAATTACCTGAAACAACTCACTGCTCAAGAGGTCGCGCAGAAAAAAATAGACTCCTTGGCTGAGGAATACAGGGACTTCATTAATCAGCGCCTGTTATGGACTCAAAGTACCGATCTGATCTCATCCTCGGATGTGAAATCCTATGATAATGTGCTGTTATGGCTTTTCAATTCTGGAAACTGGCGGAAATTTCTGGGAGACCTGGGCGTGTCAATGGGGAGTACTCCCGCCATCTGGGCTCTTCTGCTTCTGGGCCTTCTGGCGATTGTTTTCTTGAGGCCCTCGATCAAACGCAAGATTATATCCCATGCGGGAAATTCATCGACAGAGGGGGTAATCAGAACCCTTTTTTTGATGGGCCTGACGCTGTTTCGAATCGCTGGGATTCCTTTTATCTTAACCCTTGCAGCTTTTCATCTATGGCGCCTGCCTGTGGCAGACTATTTCACCCGGTCGGTCTGCGCAGGAATTGCGGTAACCCTTGAAACCTTCATCTTCCTCAGGTTTCTAGTGCAACTCTGTAAAAAGGGAGGTATGGGACAAACACATTTTACCTGGAACGAATCGGTGTGCAGACTGCTGGTCCGCTCTGCAAGAATGCTCTTGTTCTTTTCCGTGCCGATCCTGTTTTTTGTGGTTATGATACAGAACGGGCCCCAAGCCCTGGGGTTTCGCAGTTCATTGGGACGACTCCTTTTCCTGTTGTTTCTGATCCCGGTAGCCCTGGTTTTCTGGCGGGTCTTCTGGAAATCCAGCCCGATGGTACAAGCCGTTCGTGAGGGACGTACCGAAGGTTGGTTCAGGAAATACCTTCCCCTCTGGTCAGCTCTCATCCTTGCCTGTCCCATCGCTCTTATGGTCTTGCCGATCGTGGGATATTATTTCACGGCCTATGAGCTGGGTTCGAGCCTCGCCGAAACGGCCTGGCTGGTATTAATATTGGTGATCGCGAAAGCTGTCATGGTGCGGGGATTGCAATTGGCCCAGGCTAAAATTGCCTTGCGAAAAGCCGAAAGGGAACGGGAAGAGGAGGCCAGGAAGGCCTTGGAATCGGACGACGACCCGGAAGAAAGTATTCAGGCAAGCCCTATGGTCTCTGCGCCCGCCATGGAATTAGAGGAAATCAACGAACAGACGTCTCTGCTGATCCGTTCGGTGATTCTGGTAGGCGGCCTCCTGGGATTCTGGCTCATCTGGGCTGACGTGTTCCCGGCTTTTCGTTTTTTAGACAACGTACTGCTTTGGAGCCGTGAGATCGGTGTTGATAAAGCCGGCACGCCCATCATGCAAGCCATTACCCTGCTTAACCTTCTTACAGCCATTCTTATTTTTATCGGTACTTTTATTGCGGTCAAGACGGGTACGGCCGTTCTGGAAATTCTCATGGCCAGGAGTTCCAGCCTGGACTCCGGAAGTCAACAATCGTTCGGCCTCATCGGGCAGTATGCCATTTTCATGGTGGGCCTTTTTGCGGGTTTGAACGCCCTGGGCATAGGCTGGAAGCAGTTTCAATGGCTGGCCGCCGCCATGACCGTGGGCTTGAGTTTTGGGCTCAAGGATATCTTTGCCAATTTTGTATCGGGCATCATTATCCTCTTTGAGCGGCCCATCCGGTTGGGAGACACGGTTACTGTGGCCGGGTCCACCGGCAACGTGTCCCGTATCCGTATCCGTTCTACAACCATCACAGATTGGGATCGACGGGAACTGATCGTACCCAACCAGGCCTTTCTTTCAGAAAAGATCACCAACTGGTCGTTATCGGACCGGGTTACCCGTGTTGTGATTGAGCTGGGTATCGGGTATGGTTCCGATGCTAAAAAAGCCGAGGCCCTTCTGCTGAAGATTGCCCGTGAATGCGAGGTGGTCAAGGAAAACCCCGCGCCCAGCGTTTATTTCACGGGCTTCGGCGCAGACTCGCTTGATTTTGCCCTTCGCGTCTATACCGGCCTGTCTGACCGCATCAAGGTGCAGAACCTGATCCGACACAGAATCAACCAGCTCTTCCAGGAAGAAGGCATCGAAATTCCCTTTGCCCAGCGGGACACCCATCTGGATACGGGTGGCGGGCCCCTGGATATTAGATTGGTGAATGAAAAAGAAACCGGGGACGAAACCAATAACGCCGTGTGAAAAAGGTTCGTAGGGGCGGCCCCCCGTGGCCGCCCTTTGTAACTTTAATTACTGATTAAAGCCTACCCTTGACCACTGATCAAGGTTTGAGCCCATTCCGCCAACTATTGACTTAAAAGTATAACTGTTATACCATATTGTAATGCGATTCAAATTCGACCAAAACAAGAGCCAACGGCTCAGGAACAACCCAAAACGGGGCATCGGCTTTGAGGAAGCTAGAGAAATATGGGCGTATCCCTATTATGAGGATTGCCGATCTGATAATCCTGAGCAATATCGTGCAATAGGATGGGTTAAAGGAAAATTGTATTCCGTTATCTTTGAAATCAGGGAAGATGGCAGGGGCGAATATATCCACCTTGTGACGCTTTGGAAATCGACACTCCAGGAGAGAAGGCTTTATGAAAAAAGCAGCCAAAAAGAAAATGCTTAACGCTGACGAAATAGCGGATATAGCAGAGCGAGGCGAGGATATTTCCCGATACTTCACGAATACGGGAAAAATGAAATACCCGGTCAAAAGAGTCAATGTTGATTTCAACATCCTGATGCTGAGAGAACTTGATGACATTGCAGGCGAACTGAACATCAGCCGCCAAGCACTCATAAAAACCTATCTTCGCCAAGCTTTAAACAACCACTATTCCGCGCAGGAACATCGAGGTCAGCCCTTGTAGGGTGGTCCCCGTCGCCCTACGATGGGTTTTTTTATGAAATTCTTGAAGGTGATCGCCATAATTTTGCTCGTACTGACCTTGATCGCGGGAGGCCTCCTTCTCAAAACCTATTACGATGCCGGTGAATTCAAGGAAATCGAAACAACCTACCGGGGGAAATGCCAGAGAGTATCGGGTGTCCTGAGTTCTGAGGACATTGCCATCGATCAGGAAACCGGCACGGCTTTTATCTCTTCTACTGATTGGAGGAATCTGTGGTCCAGTGGCAAGAAAGCAGGGCAGGGGGCCATATACGGTCTTGACCTGAACAGCCCCACTTCAAACTTGATCCATCTTACTGCGGACTTTGCAAAAGAATTCAATCCTCACGGAATAGGGTTATGGCGAGGAAAAGACGGAATTCTTCTTTTCTTTGCAGTGAATCATCGTCGGGATGGTCATTTTGTAGAAATATTCGAACAAAAAGGGGGGGAACTCATCCACCGGGAATCCATTTCAGGAACTCTCATGCACAGCCCCAATGACGTTGTTCCCACTGGTCCCAGAACATTCTATGTGACCAATGATCATGGCAACACCACGGAATTTGGGCGTATGATTGAAGAATATCTCCAATTGGCAAAAGGATTTGTTCTTTACTACAACGGGGATTCTTTTCAAGTTGTCGCTGAAGGGTTGGCCTATGCCAACGGCATTAACCTGAGCCCGGACGGCAGATTGCTCTATGTGGCGGCCACTGTAGGGCAGGAAGTCCTTGTGTATGAACGAGAGAAGGAAACGGGTAAACTGACGCCTCGCGACACCATCAGTTTAGGAACAGGCCCCGATAATATCGACGTGGATGAAAAAGGCGACCTGTGGATTGGCTGCCATCCCAAGCTTTTGACGTTTGTCAAATATTCTAAAGATCCTGAAAAATTCTCCCCGTCCCATGTTATCAAAGTAACGGTGGAGAAACCTGGAGAGTATAATGTGGAAGAAATCTTCCTGAGCAATGGCGAAAATCTTTCTGGATCCAGTGTGGCAGCCGTTTTTGAGGATACCTTACTCATCGGATCTGTTTTCGACAAGGCATTCCTCCGGTGCCGGTTGCCTTATAGCTCGGCCAATATATCTCCCAATCCCATGGATATCTTTTCAGAAATACGGACAATATGTGTCCAAGAATCGAATGGAGGCCGTATCCCCTTATATTGTGTTAGGTTAATTCGATCGAGGTCCCCCGGTGCTGGTTCCACGAGTTGCCGAACCAATTGGACGATGGGTGAGGCTTTGTCCCCTCTTACAAGATCGGAATAATAGGTGTTGAAATCACCTAACGCCTGGATTGAGTTTTCGAAGCCCATATGGTCGGCCAGGGCAGCAAAATCGATGTAATCTCGTGTTGCATTGCGAGAAACGATCATCCAGGCTTTGGTCCTCAACATTTCGGAGATGGTAGGAACAGTAATAGATTTGCCCCCCTTAATAGTAACCAACTCTGTTTCGAGAGGACGGCTCCGCATCAACTGGCGAATTCCGGTTTCAACCCCCTGAAAATTACCCAGAATCAATTTCGGCGGATGAATGCGAGCCGTTTCCCAATCGTCTCTGCCTTCAAGAAAATCAAGAACCTTTTCATATTTTTCTTTGAGACCTGTGAGAATATGGTCCGCATCAAAGGAATATCGATGTTTGAGATGAATAGAAGCGGCGCTTCCCCCGATTAAGACGGCGCCTGGAAAAAGCCCTTGAATGTTGGCCGCCGCCTCCAGCAATTTTTCCCATTCTTGCCAGTAAATATCATCATTTCTTTTCATCAATCTTCTCTAAGAACAAGCTGAAAAATTTTGGCCATCCGTAGACCTGTGAACAGGCGATGGACCTTTTCACGGCATCGGCGGCTTTTGGATTTTTTTTCACTTCTCGAATGAGGGCACAAATATCGTGTTCGGATCCCCTCTCCCATATGGAGTGGATTACAGTGACGCCCCATTCATCATCTTTCACATTGATATGGCGATGTTCCATTATAGACCTCGTGGATGCATTCCGGCTAGGAATCATAAATACTATAGTAATGTATTCATGGGCAAGTGGAAATAAGGGCAAAGAGCTAATTTCCGGAAACTCTTGAATGAAAGAGAGATGACTCCGTTCTGCATTCAATTGACAAATTGCCCGGATGAGAATACACTGACTACTGTTCAAAATATCACTACAAAGGCCAGTCATAAGGTATTTTTCATTCCATCGAAGGGTATGATCTGGTAACCCATGAACAATCCTTTTTACTCAAAAATCAGGACGTTGTTCACCCGCTGGACAACACCCCTCTCCACTGCCGCTGAAAACGAGATACGGTACTGGCAGGACAAACTCCTCTTGACCCTGCTTCTGGCAGGTCTTGTCCTCGGTTTTCCGGTTTACATCCCCAGCGTCGCCCTGTGCATCAAAGAACAGCTCTGGATTGTTGCCGTTGCCGACACGTTCCTCTACGCTTGGGTGGCGGTCTTGTTTTTCAGGCGTCGGCTGCCCTTTGCCGTTCGGGCTTACAGCGTCGTTTACATGAGCTATGCCCTCGGCATAGTGCTGCTGTTGACCGTGGGCCCCTTCGGGGGAGGGCCGGTCTGGTTGTTCGCCTTCCCTGTTCTGGCTGCCGTTTTCATGGGGCTTCGCACATCCATTATAGCACTTTGCATCAACGTGGGCTCCATCGTCCTGGTCGGCATTCTGCTGACCCATGGCACCCTTCAATGGAATTCCGACGTCATTAATGCCATGGAAAAATGGGTGGTAATCGCTCTGAATTTTATGTTCCTGAACACCATTGTTGCCATCTCCGTGGCCTATATCTCCCGGGGATTGATGATTTCCCTCCAGCAGGAAAAGGCCATGCGAGGCTCTCTGGAGAAACAACATGGGGAGCTGGTGGATTTTACCCGTCAACTTGAAGAAGAAATGTCGGAACGTAAACACCAGGAGGAAACACGCCGAAAACTGGAAGATCAGCTGCGCCAAGCCCAGAAGATGGAGGCCATCGGGACCCTGGCCGGTGGCATTGCCCATGATTTCAACAACATTTTGTCTTCCGTGATCGGCTATGCCGAGCTGTCCATGGATGAAGTTGAGCGGGGGTCCCTGATGGAGGAAAACATTCAGGAAATCTATACGGCTGGAAACCGGGCAAAAAACCTGGTCAGTCAGATTCTCACCTTTGCGCGGCAGACCGACGAAAAGATCCGCCCTACACAGATCAGTGCCATCGTCAAGGAGGCGTTTAAAATGCTTCGGTCGGCGATCCCCACCACTGTGGACATTCGACAGGATATTCAGAGTAATTCCCTGGTTATGGCGGATCCCACCCAGATTCATCAGATCTTTATGAACCTTTGCACCAACGCTGCCCAGGCCATGGAGGAGGACGGCGGGATCCTGACAGTTCGGTTGCTCGATGAGGAGATTGAACCGGATGTGAGAGAAAAAATTCCCGGGCTGAAGCCGGGAACCTATCTGAAAATTGAGGTATCCGACACGGGAAAGGGTATTCAGGAAAAAGACCTGGGTTCCATCTTTGATCCCTATTTCACCACAAAGAGACTGGGAGAAGGCACCGGGCTTGGGCTTTCAGTGGTTCACGGAATCGTCAAGGGCTACGAAGGGAGCATTAGTGTGAAGAGTGAGCCGGGTGAAGGTACCGTTTTCAGCGTATACCTGCCCATTTCAAAGAGAGAGGCCCTGTCCCATGGGGGACCCTTGAAGGTGCTCCCCAGGGGCAATGAAAGGATCCTCTTTGTGGACGACGAGGCACCCGTGGTTGAAATCGGCTCCCGGCATCTCGAAAAGCTTGGCTACACCGTCACCACCCAAACTGGGAGCGTTGCGGCCCTTGACTTGTTTAAGACTGACCCGGATCGATTTGACCTGGTCATAACGGACATGACCATGCCCAATATGACCGGCGACCAGTTGGCTGTAGAACTAATGAAAATCAGGGCTGATATTCCGGTGATTCTATGCACGGGGTACAGCAAGAAAATATCTGCGGACTCGGCCTCGGAAATCGGGATCAAGGCCTTCGCCAACAAACCCATTGCAAAAGCCGATTTTGCCAATACGGTCCGAAAGGTTCTGGATGAGGCAAAAGTTTCGACGCAGGATTAGAAAGCCTCTGTATTCCGAACAAGGGGCGAAGAACGAATGGCACGCAATACGGCTGTCACAGATAACATGAGGATTATGCTGGCCAAATTACCTGTGTTATTAAAGCGACTTAAGAATATTCCCGATCCAAGAAATCCTAATAAGCTCAATCACAACCGGGCAGTTGTACGAATCGGATCGGGAGGTCGTCACCGAGGTGGGCAATATCCTCCTGAACGACTGCCCGGGAACCTTTCAACATCCTCAATGTGCAGATTACCTGCGGTGCCACACATCCATCTGGAAGGTCTGGGCGAACTGCTGGACACCCTGATGATCGGGAAAGAGGAAATCCAGTATGCCCTGGTGGTGCACACCACCTTCGACATCAAGGAAAGCGAGGTTTCCGGCATCCTCTTCATTGTCCTCGGGGTCAATTCCCTGGAACGGTTGCTGACCGCACTGGAAACGCTGGGATAGAAAAGCAGTGGGAAGTAGGGAGTAGGCAGTATGCCATCCGGAGCTCACTGGGGCAACCGGCATCCGTAAACCAAACGAAGAGGAACCCCATGATTGACTGGAACATGATTGCCACCCAGTGGCTCGGCGACTACGCCGCTATGGGAGCCTTTGTGGTGGATGGGGAACAGATCATGCAATCCAATGAGGCTACCCGGACCTTGTTCGGACTGTCCGGGGCGATGGGAGAGCACGAAAGGAGAGAGCCCAAAAACTCGATATCCGGAAATATATTGAGAAACCGATCGAAATGGAGGATCTTGCAAGGTCGGTTCGGGAGGTTCTGCATGGTCAATAAGGCCCCTACTGATAAGCGGAATTATGATCAGGATGCAATGACAATAGGCGCAGCCATGATCCGTCACGATACGCTACTCCCCTAAAACCTTTTCCAATTCGAAAAGAGTAAAGTCTTTTGCCGTCTGGACCTTTTTGAGACAAAATGGCCTCCCATTTTAGCCCATGATCAGCATATACCTGTTGCCAGGTCATAGTTGCCAATTTCCGTAGAGTATTTAGGGCGTTGTGCTGATCGCTCTTGGACAGATTAAAAAGTAGGCGTTGAAAGACAGGATTATTCAAATCCAAACGTATAAATTGATCTGTTTTCTGCTTCATCGTTTGATCCGGGATTCTAACTCCTCAAGGTTTGTATCCTCGGGTGGATTTTTCTCTGCCCAGGCAATTGCTTCGTTGAGTTCGGGTTGGACACCCGGCCTGTGAAGCCATCTTTCATTATCGGGAATGAAACGCCCCAGCTTGACAATCCAAACGCCTGTTTCGACTTCATCCAACATGACAGTTTGACCTGCGAATTTTTTGCCTAAGGATATCTGGCCGCTGCTGCCGACTGTTTTTATAGTATTCATAAGTTCTCCCAAAATTAATAGTACGATTTAAGGTAGCACGAATGCATGAAAAGTCAAGGATGAAAGGCTCATCGCGGATTGACGTGATATTTTATCAGTTGCCGAATAGACTATGCTCAGATTCCAGGTGTCAGGTGTCAGGAAAAGACCTGGCCGTATTCAGTATATTCAACCTAATAACCAATAGTTATGATTATTAGAATCAGAAAATTAGGAATAGTAGGCACTGAAACCTGACACCCGAAACCTGACACCTCGGTTTCGGAAAAAGGATTCTTCACGCTAATCCGCGATGAGCCGGATGAAATCAGACTCTATGGTTTACAACTGTTTTGACCTCGTTCCCACCTGCCTGTCATAGCCTATCAAGTTGCCGGGACATACTCCTTTTCGATTTTGTATCCCCTGCATTGCGGAAAAAGCTGATGCAACGGCACTGGCGGGCAGGTGCTCTGCTTGGGAATGACGGATAGTGTTGCAGCATTGGAGCACTTCCGAACCAGTCCCCGGGATTTTGATCTCGTGATTACCGACATGGCCATGCCTCATATGGCGGGGGACCAGTTCGCATCGGAATTGATGCAAATAAGGCAAGACATACCGATTCTGCTTTGTACGGGCCACAGCGATCGGATGGATGAAAAAGGGGCCAAAAGAATCGGGATTATGGGCTTCGCCACAAAACCTGTAGAGAAAGGTGAATTAGCCAGGGTTGTCCGTAGGTTGTTAGATGTGTAAGCTAAAAGCCAATGACATTAACTTAACAGCATGACGAATGACGAACACTCGATTGACGAACATTCGAATGGAACGGCAAAACAACAGGTCAACGCTTCCTTGTCTTCAGGGAGTCTTTTGTTCGATTGTTCGATTATTCGATTGTTCGTTACTCGATTGTTGTCTTTTAAAATGTTCTTAAGCCTGAAAGGCTGTGATATACCAACCAAGGCAACGCCCCGGGAACAAATTCGAGGATGCTTGAGCCTGTAAGAGCGTGACATTTACCCGCCCCACCCGCCCCCCTGCTTTATAAAAGAGGAGAGAATTTTATTCAGATAGCAGCGTGCTTACATCCCCGATACAGCAATTCTCATTGTGGGGCCGCATTCATTTCCGAACACTGTGTGAGTGGCATTTTGCCACGATCTTTCGAGGCTAGAAGCCTCTCTCACAGCTATGTTTTCAAAATGAGAATTGTTGTCCCCGATAAATACCTCTTGACTATAACCGCATAAGGTAATAATCTAATAAAGTGCAATACGAGGTCAAAATCAAAAAGAAAGCCCTTCGTGAGCTGGGAAAGCTGCCGATAAATGTGCGGAAGTTGCTATTTTTATTGATTGAAGATCTCAAGGCGGATGGACCGATACAAAAAAGTTGGCACAATTTTTCTCCCTTGACTAAGAAAACGTACCACTGCCATTTAAATTATCGCCATGTGGTATGCTGGACTTATCGGCAAGGGGAAATCGAAATTGAGGTGTATTATGTTGGCTCTCGTGAAAAAGCCCCGTATTGAGATATCCATGCAAGGTGAACATGTTGATGAACTCATCGAGTGGATAAGAAAAAAATTCGAAGTGAGTATTCTCACATCCGAAAGCCCTGAGAGTATTGCTATTGAAGAAACTGATTTTTGGAAAGAAATGCAATCTAATAGAATCGGAAACCTTCTTTCCGCTGCCCGGCTAAAAGCCAACTTGTCACAGTCACAACTTGCCGACAAGCTCTCTGTCCGCCAAAATATGATCAGTGACTACGAAAGAGGCAAACGAAGACTTTCGCCGGCAATGGCCAAACGAATAGCTGAAGTTCTTCATATTAATGTTGACCGAATTTTGTAGTGTGAACGAAGGAAGGCGGAGCGCAAAAAAAGTATGGAAAAGGCAACAATCATTCGACTCAGTTTTTTCATTGGAATACTCGTCATTATGGCCCTTTGGGAGTTGCTGGCCCCGAGGCGGAAACTAACCACATCCAAAGCAAGGCGGTGGACATGGAACCTGATCTTGACGTTCATTAACCCCATTATTGCACGACTGGTCTTTCCTCTTGCAGCCCTCGCTGTGGCTGTCAAAGCGCAGGAAAACGGGTGGGGCCTCCTCAATCTCTATGATCTGCCTTATTGGGTCAAATTTGTGATGGCCCTACTCCTTCTGGATATGATTGTTTACCTGCAGCATCTCATGTTCCATGCGGTCCCGTTACTTTGGAAACTGCATATGGTTCATCACACGGATCTCGATTATGATGTAACAACCGGACTACGGTTCCACCCCATTGAAATTGTTGTATCGATGGTCATTAAAATGACAGCTGTGGCCGCCCTGGGGCCTCCCCCGGGGGCGGTAGTGGCATTTGAAGTAATTCTCAACGGCATGGCCATGTTTAATCACGGCAACGTGCGTTTGCCCCTGGCGCTTGATCGTGTCCTGAGACTCATGCTGGTTACTCCCGACATGCATCGGGTTCATCACTCCATTTATCCAAGGGAAACCAACAGTAATTTTGGATTTAATCTGTCTTGGTGGGATCGCCTGTTCGGGACCTACAAGGCCCAGCCCACTGATGGGCACGAAGACATGACCATAGGGCTCCGGCAGTTCCGGGAAGCCTCCGGGCTTACCTTGCCCAGGCTTCTGCTTTTGCCGTTTACAGGGAAACAGGGGAAGTACTCCATTAATCAGCGGGGGGCGTAGTAAACACAAGCTGTTAGCTTTTAGCGGTTAGCCGTTAGCTATTACCCGCACAAAATCAGTGACTTACGGCGCAATAGGTTAACACTAAAAAGTGAGGATCCCAACATGGGAAAAAATTATTCAAATGCTTGAGATCTTTAAGCTAAAGGCTAACAGCTAATCGCTAACAGCTTAGGGCTCTCTCACTCCACAAGCACCACCGAAAGCCCCTTTGCCAAGTGAAGTACTTTTTGAGTGACGCTTCCCATAAAAAACTCCGCAATGGCTGAAAGGCCTCGCCGGCCCATGACAATTGTGTCATAGCCTGACTTCGCTTCCTTAACGATATCTCTTGCAACGCCTCTTTTTCGGAGTTCCATTTTCGTCTCTATAAGATCTTCCGGGAATCCAGCCTGAACGAGAACGTTCCTGGCTTTTTCCATGGCTTCACCCATTAGTTCCTTCTTTTTATCTTCCATTCCACAGAAATTGACCTGCTCAGAAACAAAATACGGGGTCAGGCTGGGATTGGTCATATCACACATGGTTTGAATGTCCGGAAGTACGCTGAACAGCATAACCCGGTGGTCGGGCTGAAAAGATCTCGCCACAAATTTCACAGCCCTCATGGCGTTTTCTGAGTCGTCAAATGCCAGAAAAATACTTTTTTCCATTATTTCCTCCGTTGTAATTTCAGGTTAACACTCACTCGCAGAGCTTTAAGTCCCCGTACTCCCGGCAGTTCATCCAGATCGAGGCGCTCAAGGTCATACAGCAGATGGCCCTTGGCCTGCAGAAAACTGATATGGCGCTGGGCTTCCCTTCCTTCAGCGGTATGTGAATATACTACTGCAATTTTTCCGGGCTGTGTTAATCTCTCTTTTGATCCTTTGACTACGGCTTTGTCAATTCGAGATTTGATAATCTCGTGCCGGACATCATAGGCTCCATCAACATCGAACCTCTTTTCATCAAAACGGAATCGGATAGACAGAGGCGAATTGTTGACCAGGATCAGGTGGCAGGTATCTAATGGTACCTTCAGCCGGGATTTCATCTGTTCCGTTCGACCAGCGAGACCACAGGCCACAAGAAATTGCCACAACCCAAGATTCTTCACGTGAAAAGCGGGCAGTGTGCTGTTTTCCATCATGGAAGAACCCACATACATGACGTAATCGATGCCGTCCGTCTGGCGCTTTTCGAAATAATGGGGAAAAATGGCCTGCGCTTCGCTATCTTTCTCATCCAGAAATTCCGACATGGCCTTGTTCAGCATAGAAACACTTTCCTCGAATTCCCTTCGTTTCCTGTAAACCACTCCCAGTACGGGATCAACCGTTTGTCGGTACTCTTCAATCGCTTCACGGATTTCAGCCCCCAGATCTGACAAATCTTCGAATGTCGCTTCTACTTCATCTTGTAGAAACCAGGAAATGGAATTTTCATCATCCGAAGAAAGACCGTTTCGAATTCCTTCCATCCGATGTTCAATCCGGTATCTGAATTCGCTCAAGAGAGGCCACGGTTTTGCCTTCTCGGATCTTTTCATGATTTCCAGGGCAAGCCCCAGCTGTTCCAGCAGATCTGTCTGAATGGCTGCATTACGAGCCTCTGATGAACCCCGTATATCCGATTGTGCAAAAAGAGGGATGACATCTTTAAAAATAATGGATTCCATTTCAGATGGGTGGTTAACGCGGAGACGGTCCATGTGGCTGAACGCAGCATTCTGGAACCGCCATTCCACAGAGGGGTGAACAGCTGTGCATTTTTCCTTGATAATAGACTGAATGGCATTGTTCATTTCATCTAATCCCCTTTTTAAGGCCACTGAAAAAAGGGGGGAGATCTGTTCTACAAGAATGGTGTCAATGGGACCCAGGTCATTTGGATGAGGAGTCATGATCTCAAACGTTCCAATGTTTTCGCCCTGGTAGGAAAGTGGAGAAATCAGCATCGACCGTGCACCTGATTCGAGGACCAATTTTTCTATGGGGGTCAAATCGGTTTCCGCTTTGAGGTCTGGAACCCGAAGAACTGTTCCCTGATCAACAGCACGAAGCCATACGGAGCCCTCAATTTCCGAGAGTCGGATATGGCTGGAATTGGAGAAAATGCAGTTGGCTTCCGTCTCGCAACCGTCTGTCAGGACAAGGACATGGTCTCCCTTTACAGCTCCCATCCCAGCGATCAATTCAGGCCTCCGGAAAAGGGTACGCAGCCTTTCCTGCAGACGTCTGAAACCGTCAGCGGAAAAAATAGATTGCTGGTCGATCAAATCCTTTTCAAGGGCAGAAAGGACCTCGGATTCTGTGACGTCCACGGCCCGAACTACTGTGAAACCGGAGAACTCAAATTTTTCGGGACGAATCAATCCGGCAAGGGTGTCTAAATCTGTAATGTTTTCCACGATGGCGCTTCGCTCTTTCTGCGTTAATCGTGGCGGTTCGCCAAGACTTCGGACATCCGTGAACTGCAGGTCTGGTGTGGCTCTGAAGTAGCGGTTCAAGCCCGTATCCGGATCAGGTACAATATGGATGACGGCTGCATCCAGTCTTTGACGGATACCGTAAATTCTGTCCAGGATGAGGTAGTAGGCCTTGAGCGTAAAATCCGTTCCCGGAGTGTGGGATCCATCGCTCCTGCCTTTTAAGCCACCTTTTTCATCTATCAGCAGTTCTTGAAACTTTGGTGAGATATAGAAAGCCTCGGATGTATATGGAACCAGTGCCCCCGCCACTTCATGGTTCCAGGACGCTGCGGGAAAGACAACGCTCATAAGCGGTATAAGCAGGTCCTGATGCTTCTTCAAAACGGAGATATCCTGAATATCTCCCTTAAGATAGGGAATCTCATTGAGATGACTTTCAAACACTTCAAACATCGCAGCCATATGCGAACACGTGGGGACTACATTCTTTCGCCAGAAATTCAGGAGCGGCTCAAGACTCAGTACTGATTTGAAGGGATGTTCACTTGGGTTCTTTTTCATAGGTGTCACTATAGTTGATTAATCCGTGAAAAGTCAAAATTCATCCGTTTTCGTCATTCCCGCGCGGGAATCCACCATCAGGCGTTTCCGGAGTCTCAGAAAATCTGGATTCCGGGTCAAGCCCGGAATGACGTTAAATCCGTAGGTTGGGGTGAAGCATGAACCCCAACACAAAATGCCGATAAACCGGAAAATGTTGGGGTTCGTACCTCACCCCAACCTACACAAACTGGATGTTCACATTCGGATCAGTGCGATAGAGGGCACCTCTTCGACCCCAGTGCCAACCGTATAAGCATGATTCTATCTTTCCGTTTAATATATCACGAAAATTATGCCCGTTAAAGCAAGAATTTTCCCTTCGAAAAGATTTGTCCTTTTAAAGCGTGTTTTCTTATGCTATTCAAAGAAATTAAACGAATGAATCTGTTATCGAGATCTGAACCACTATCAGCTGATCATTCTACTTTTGCCGTACAACTACTTTTGCCGTACAAATTCAGTTTTATAGTATTTAACCAGTTGCTTACGCCTTTTCATTAAATATTTACAATAGATTTGCAGGCGATTTACAGCTGGGCAAAGGAAGAACTCCATGAATGGTTCTGAGAAGGAAAAAAGCCTACTTATCAACGGGTTCAAGCGTGCCGATAATGCGTGCATGCAGGGAACCGAATTTTTCGCAAGTATATTTTTCAATTCCCCCATAGGCATTTTCATCGTGGAGGATGGAAAATTTCGATTTGTAAACCCGGAGTTTCGACGGATTTCAGGATATCCTGAAAAGGATCTTCTCGGAATTGAATCACTTGAGATTGTCCTTCCGGAAGACAGGGATATGGTGCGGGAAAATGCCGGAAAAATGCTTAAAGGGGAACGTTCTTCCCCTTATCAGCACCGTGTTGTTGGAAAAGATGGCGAAATCAGGTGGATTGTTGAAGCGGTTGCGCCCATAGATTTTGAAGGGAGGAAAGCGACGTTGGGATTTTTTCTGGATACGACCGAACAGGAACTGGCGAAGGAAGCCATTTACCTGTCGGAAGACAAATTCCAGAAGGCATTTCGTTCCAGCCCCGACTGGTTTGTCATATCCACCATGGAAGGTGGGATGTATCTCGACGTCAACGAGGCTTTTTTACGGACGACCGGATATCACCGGGAAGAGGTCATCGGGCATACCTCCACTGAACTGAACATCTGGGCTGATTCCCATAAGCGAACCGAAATGCTCCTGATGCTGAGGGAAAATGGGGTTGTACGCAATATGGAGGCCCGGTTTCGGACAAAATCAGGAGATATTCGACATGTCCTATGGTCTGCGGAGGTGATTGATTACGGAGGAGAAAAATGTCTCATTGCAGTAACCAAAGACATCACCAGGCGTATCAAAGCGGAAGAAGAGCGTCTGAAACACGAAAAACTGCAGGGGGTTCTTGAAACGGCCGGAGCCGCATGTCATGAACTGAATCAGCCTCTTCAATATATCTATCTCCTTCTGAGTGAAGCGATGGAAGAAAGCCCCGGAAGCAGCAGCCTTGCTGAGATGAAAAAACAGCTGGATCGTCTAAAGGAAATCACGAGCAAATTGGAACAAGTCACTGTCTATCAGACGAAAGACTATATTAAAGGGGAAAAAATAATAGATATTGACAAGGCCTCGAAAATCGATTGAATGAATTCCACATATCCTATCAAAAGAATCAGGTCGCGTATTCCTCTTGCCATGGAAAAGGATCGATTCAGCTTTTCCAGACGGCTGAACAAGATCCTGAGCCATACGGGTGGCAATCTCGATAAAAAATCCATTCAGCAATTGGAATCCCTCGATAAAAGCATTAAATCCTCTGTGTTCCGAAAACAACTCCGAGTAAAAAATCTCCCTACTGTTTCCTACCCGGAAGACCTCCCAATTACCTCCCGGAAAGACGATATCGTTGAGACGATCCGAAACCATCAGGTAGTTATTATTGCCGGGGATACGGGATCAGGAAAAAGTACCCAGATTCCGAAGATGTGTTTGGAAGCCGGCAGGGGAATTGAAAGAAAGATTGCCTGTACACAGCCAAGAAGAATTGCAGCCACGACCATAGCAGTGCGCATTGCGGAAGAGTTAGGCGAAGAAATCGGGCAGTCCGTGGGATACAAAATACGATTTAAAGATCGATCCACTCCTGACGAGTATCTCAAAATCATGACGGACGGCATGCTTCTCGCTGAAACCCAACAGGACCCTCGTCTCTATGCCTATGATACCATCATCGTGGACGAAGCCCACGAGAGAAGTCTCAATATCGATTTTATCCTGGGCATCCTGAAAACGCTTCTAAAAAAAAGACGAGATTTAAAAGTTATTATTACCTCGGCTACCATTGATACGGAAAAATTTTCCGCAGCTTTTGGAGGGGCGCCTGTCATCGAAGTCTCAGGGCGCCGATATCCGGTAGACGTGGTATATCAGCCCATTGATTCCAGGCTTCAGGAAAAGGGCGATATCACCTATGTGGATGAAGCTGTCAAGGCGGTTGAGAAGGTTTGCGACAGGGGAGCTTTTGGAGATATCCTGGTTTTCATGCCCACGGAGCAGGATATCCTTGAAACATGCGATCGTCTTGAAGCAAGACAATTGAAACATGCCGTAATACTTCCTCTTTTTTCCCGACTTCGAGGGAAACAGCAACATCGTGTCTTTCAGTCGGCAGTTGCCCGGAAAATTGTTGTTGCGACGAATGTTGCCGAAACCTCTCTTACCATACCGGGGATCAGGTTTGTCATAGATACAGGTCTTGCAAGAATCTCAATGTACGTTCCAAGAACCCGAACCACAAGTCTTCCAATAAGCCCCATTTCAAGGAGCAGCGCCGATCAAAGAAAAGGTCGTTGTGGTCGAGTGGAAAGTGGTACTTGTATTCGCTTGTATGCTGAGGAAGATTATGAATCCCGCCCTGAATTCACCGAACCCGAAATCCTTCGTTCAAACCTGGCGGAAGTTATTCTTCGCATGATTTCCCTGAAACTGGGAAACATCGGGGCCTTCCCATTTTTGGACAGTCCACATCCCAGGAATATCAAAGATGGTTTCGACCTTCTTGTGGAATTGGGCGCGGTCAAAAGGAAAAACGGGACCGTCTTCCTGACCGATAAGGGACGTCTGATGGCCAGGATGCCTGTAGATCCGAAAATATCCAGAATGCTTATTGAAGCCCGGAAAGAGGGATGCGTTCACGATGTTGCGGTAATCGCATCGGCATTGACTATCCAGGACCCTCGGGAAAGACCGATGGAGAGAGCCGCCCATGCCGACCAGATGCACGCTCGTTTTAAAGATGCTGGTTCTGATTTTATCACTCTGCTCAATCTCTGGAACTCGTACCATCGTTCATGGCAAACGTTGAAAACACAGAATAAGATGCGAAAATTCTGCAGGGAACATTTTCTCTCTTTTCCGCGCATGGCTGAATGGCATCATATCTACCAACAGATTTCCCTCATCCTGAAACAGCAGGGCATTCCAAACAGCAACAGCTCGAAAGAGAGATCTGAGGAAAGCAGATATGCCGTCGTTCATCGATCCATCCTGAGTGGTTATCTCTCCAATATTGCGGTAAAGAAAGAGAAAAACATGTATCTTGCCGCAAGGGGTAGAGAAGCTATGATCTTCCCAGGATCTACCCTTTTCAATAAAGGACCGGGATGGATTGTTGCAGCAGACATGGTGAAAACATCCAGGCTTTTTGCAAGAACAGCGGCAAAAATTGATGCTGCGTGGCTGGAAGACCTGGGCGGTAGTCTGTGTAAATCGTCTTATTCCAACCCCCGCTGGGAGAAGAGACGGGGTGAGGTTTGCGCTTCCGAGCAGGTCACCCTCTACGGGTTGATTATTGTTCCAAAGAGGTCGGTCGCATACGGTTCCATTGATTCCGGGGAAGCGCACGATATTTTCATAAGATCCGCTCTCGTGGAAGAGGACATGAATGAAAAATTTTCATTTCTCGCCCACAACAAAGCTCTGATCGAGAAGGCCTCCGGGATGGAAGATAAGGTTAGACGTCGCGGAATGCTCGTGAGTGAGGAAGTCATTGCCGCGTTTTATTCTGAGAGGCTACAGGGAATTAACGACATACGCACCATGGAAAGGGAAATACGCACAAGGGGAGGGGATGATTTTCTGAAAATGACCGAACAGGATGTTCTGCTCATGTGCCCCGATGCGGAAGAACTTGCCCTGTATCCGGACGAAACCGCCATTGGTAACGGAACATTCAAGTTTGCCTACAAATTTGCGCCGGGTAAGCCTGACGACGGCATCACCATCAAGGTTCCGTCTACCCTCGCAGCGCAGGTTTCCCCCCAGCATCTGGATTGGATCGTACCCGGACTTTTCCGTGAAAAGCTCACTGCACTGGTTAAAGGACTCCCCAAGAAATACAGAAAACAACTGGTGCCTGTTTCCAACACTGTGGATGCAATCCTCTCGGGAATGAAAAGGACGAACGAGCCCCTTGTTACCGCACTGGGAACATTTATCTTCGAGCGATTCAGAGTAGATATCCCTGCTTCTCAGTGGCCTGCAGATCAGATCCCGGAACACCTCAATATGCGTGTTTCCCTCACGGATCATTTGGGGCGGGAACTTCGCTCTGGACGCGACCCATCCATTTTGTGGGAGGGTGCACAGGAGAAGTCAAAGGAACCCGAACCGGACCTGTGGGCAAAAGCGAAGCAACGTTGGGAAAAGTTTGGGATGACTTCCTGGACTTTCGGGGAGTTGCCGGAAAGCATTCCTCTTACAACGACCCTGTTTGCATACCCTGGACTGGAGCCTGCGGAAAAGGGAGTAAATCTCCGGCTTTTCAAGGATAGAGATGAGGCAGTCAGAGAGCATAAAAAAGGGGTAAAGACCCTGTTTCTGATAACTTTCAGAAAAGATCTCAATTTCACAAGGAAAGTCCTTAAATTCCCTGGACTTTCAAAGGCTGCAGACTATTTCGGCGGGGTGAAGGTTATTGAAAAGGAGGTCTATGGGAATCTTACCGACCGCCTTTTCCGCCTGAATTTGAGAAACCAAGAGGCCTTTCTCCAACATGCGGCCGATACGGGTCCATCTCTTCTGTCGGAAAGTCGAACATTCATGGAATTGACAGGAAATGTCGTTGAGGCCCATTACCACACCAGGCAGGCCTTTCACGGGATAGAAACGGCAAGCGGGAACAATAGACCTGCCCTGGATCTCTGCGCTCAACTGAGGAAAGAACTTGCCGGCCTTGTCCCGGGAGATTTCTTAGCGCGTTATGGTCCAGATCGTCTGGTACACCTTCCCCGTTACCTGAAGGCAATGGAAAAGAGAGCAGAGAGGGGAAGCTACGACATGGAGAAAGAACAAAAAAAGGACTCCATCATCGCCCCTTTTACGGAAGCACTCAGGGTAAATATCAAAGAACTTTCCCCCAGAGCCTCTCTCGAAAAGCGCGAAGTACTTGAGGAATTTTTCTGGATGGTAGAGGAATTCAAGGTATCCCTCTTCGCCCAGGAATTGAAAACACCTTTTCCCGTGTCAGCCAAACGACTTGAAAAAAAACTGCGGGAACTGGAACGGATGATATAGTACCTTTTCACCTGGTTTTCTGTCACAAAAAACAAGAAAATCTTTGCGCCTTTGCGTCTTTGCGCGAGACATTTTGGTTGCGGCTTCGCCGCCTTAGTACCCTATTCGTTTTCATGCAGGACTTTCAATTTCGCATCAATCAACTGGCTGTCCGAAAGCCTGAGCAGCCGCGTGAGTTTGTGCATCAGGTAGTCTTCATATTTGTCCATCTTCCCGTCAACAAATACGATTTTCCAAAGCAATTCGATGACCTCAAGTTTTTCCTCGATGGTGTAATGCTCGTTGATCAGGCTGGCAAATTGCCACAAGTCAACGCTCTTATTGAGCCCCTCTTCCGCTTCCTTTATCAAATGGTCGGCGTGTTCTCCGGATAAATGATACTTGTCTTTCAAAATGGAAAGGATGGTTTCCATTTCCTCATCGGTAAATTTGTCATCGATTCTCCCCATTTCCAGAAAGAGAGCGCATGTTGCAATCTGCACCTTATGAGCCTCTGTCTGCCCCTTCT